>Ga0256833_1000016_pt1 | contig 150975 bp, 176 predicted proteins | sample 356284metaG_FD_190535 | JGI IMG/M metagenome (GOLD analysis project Ga0256833, IMG submission 190535) | Hydrothermal vent microbial communities from Mid Atlantic Ridge, Atlantic Ocean - 356-284 | ecosystem: Environmental > Aquatic > Marine > Hydrothermal vents | place: Atlantic Ocean: Mid... | reverse complement strand
GGGTGGAGCGACGGGCGGTGTGTGCAAGGAGCAGGGACGTATTCACCGCGCGTTGGTGACACGCGGTTACTAGGGATTCCAGGTTCACGAGGGCGAGTTGCAGCCCTCGATTCCTACTGAGGCGGGGTTTAAGGGATTGCCTCCCCCTTTCGGGGTCGGAACCCGCTGTCCCCGCCATTGCAGCTCGCGTGTAGCCCGGGGGTTTCGGGGCATACTGACCTGCCGTAGCCCCCTCCTTCCTCCGGCTTGTCGCCGGCAGTCCCCCTAGAGTGCTCCAGCCCCCGAAGGGGCTGGGTGGCAACTAGGGGCGGGGGTCTCGCTCGTTCCCAGACTTAACTGGACACCTCACGGCACGAGCCGGCGACGGCCATGCACCTCCTCTCAGCTCGTCTGGCAAGGTCGTCAGCCTGGCCTTCATCCTGCTGTCGCCCCCGGTAAGGTTTCCGGCGTTGACTCCAATTAAACCGCAAGCTTCACCCCTTGTGGTGCTCCCCCGCCAATTCCTTTAAGTTTCAGCCTTGCGGCCGTACTCCCCAGGCGGCGGGCTTAACGGCTTCCCTACAGCACTGGGCGGACTCGAGGTCCGCCCAACACTTAGCCCGCATCGTTTACAGCTGGGACTACGGGGGTATCTAATCCCCTTTGCTCCCCCAGCTTTCGTCCCTCACCGTCGGGCGCGTTCCAGCCGGGCGCCTTCGCCACTGGCGGTCCTCTTGGGATTACAGGATTTCGCCCCTACCCCAAGAGTACCCCCGGCCTCTCCCGCCCCCTAGCCCGGCAGTATCCCTCCGCTCCCACGGTTGAGCCGTGGGCTTTAAAGAGGGACTTGCCGGGCCGGCTACGGACGCTTTAGGCCCAATAATCGTCCCGACCACTCGCGGGGCTGGTATTACCGCGGCGGCTGACACCAGTCTTGCCCCCCGCTTATTCGCCCGGCTGTTTAGACCGGGCAAAAGCCACCCTCTTCGGGTGGCACTCGGGGTGACCCCGTCACGGTTTCCCGCATTGCGGAGGTTTCGCCCCTGGTGCGCCCCGTAGGGCCTGGGCCCTTGTCTCAGTGCCCATCTCGGGGCTCCCGCTCTCACGGCCCCTACCCGTTATCGGCTTGGCGGGCCGTTACCCCGCCAACTACCTGATAGGACGCAGCCCCATCCTCGGGCGGTGCGCGGCGGGCATGTCGCCGCGCCCCTTTCGGCGCGGAACCATTCCAGGCCTCCGCGCCTATGGGGTATTAGCCCCAGTTTCCCGGGGTTATCCCCCTCCCGAGGGTAGGTTAGCCACGCGTTACTGAGCCGTCCGCCGGTGCCGAACATGGCCTCGGCCCCTAGACTTCCATGGGTTAGTCCCACCCCGATAGCAGTCGGGTCCGGCAGGATCAACCGGAGTCTGGCCGCGGGCGGGGGATACGGGTTGGGGTTCACGCGCATGTTATAAGCGTGCAGACTTGCCTCCTGGCGCGCACACCTCTCTTATCCCCGAACGTCCGGGCCGCCCCGGTTTGTTCGGGGACGCACATTGTCGCCGCGGATGGAGGCCGCCATTTCATTGGGAGGAGTCACTTCTCCTCCCGTGATCCAGGCGAGCCGCCGGTTATCCGCGGCGGCATTTACTTGTTGTAAGTATGGTGTATTTAAACATTACTTGTTTCTTTATTCTCTATTTAAGGTAAAATAAGCTACTTTTATTATCATGAAGGTTTTTTATTCTTAAAATAATTATTTTAGTTGTTATTTACCAACATATTATTGCAATAGGAATACATAGTATTCCGCAGAGACACTATAACTTGTGGGCTTGAGAGAAAGAATCGAGAGACGCTTCCTCTCCTCGCTTAGAAAGGCGGGTATACGGCCCGACGACACGGTTTGGCTGCCAGTTGATTGTAGGATACAGTCGTACGCCGCGATGGATATTCTCGCAAAGATAGAGGAGGAGTACGATACCGTGCTAAACGTGCTAGTACTCACTCCTCTAAGCCCGTGCTTCAACGAGGTCATGTCCCCGTACAACGTTCACAGAGGTGTATGCCATGTGACGAGCTACGGTGGCTACAAGGAGTGTGTGAGGAGGTACTTAGAGGGGCGGGGTGGAGGTTTGATAGTGTTCCCGTTTTCTGCGGAAGATCTCGCCTTGGAGATGCTTGGCGAGCACGCAGTGGCGGGCTGGCGAGGATTTAGGATTGACGTCAGGTTTAGAACCGCGTATCCCTTTGCGTCGACCCGGGTGGGGGAGCTGTTGAAGATCTACTCTAACTGTGGGTGCGTGGGACATTATGGTTCACTGGACGCGGCGGCCCTTTTTGAACGGCTTAGCGGACGGGTTACGCCTACTGCTGCGTCAAAGATCTATGTTAGGCTTTCCGGGTGGTTGTCGTGAAGGAGCGTGTGGAAGAGATTAGTGGCTGTAGGGCTAGGAGGGTTTTAGAGGCCCTGGACGGCCTGCCGGGCACTATAAGCGTTTTCCTAGAAGGGTTTTCAAGGTGGGTTGATGCTAGAGTGGAGGTCTGGAGGGCCCATGGATTGTGCCGTCTTGTGAGGATAGGGTTTGTCGGGCTTAGGATTTGGAGTGAGATGTTCGAGGTGTGTGTCTTGGAGACCGGCGACGGGGGTGTCCGGCTTCTCGCTAGGAGAGTCGGTGGTGTCGGGAGGCTGAGTGTGGACTTTGTGGTTAGCCTTATACTAAACAGGGTATTTGAGGCCTGTCCCGAGGCGGAGGTTGTCGGCAGCGTTGGCTAGCCGTGTTTAGGAGGTGGTATCTTGGCCTTCTCGAATAAGTGGGGTGGCTTTTCTAGGGGCTTCGTCGCGTCTATTCCTATCTTGGACGTGAGAAGTCGTTTTTGGTCAGCAGAGGGGTCCAGGCTGCTTCCCCTAGCGTTTGGGACTATGAATATGTCCTCCAGGGGCTGCATTCTCGTAGCTAGCGCCCACTCGACTTCTACCGGGTCGTCGGGGTTTATGTCTGGGTCGACTGCTATAGCCATTTTCAGAGAGGGGTGGGCGGCGAACGCGGCCATTAAGACGTTTTTCGGGTCTCCCTCCTTCATTTTTTCCATGACTATTACCGCGTGTAGCCACCCTGCCCCTCCACGGGTGAGCCTCACCTTCTTCACGCCGGGAGCCGTGCGCCGCGCAGTGTCCCAGATGGAGGCTTCACGTGGGAAGCCCATGAGGTTTACGTGCTCCATGCCCGCTGGGAGAATTGCATAGAATAGGGGGTCGCTCATCGACCATATCTCCTCTACCTTGAAGACCGGTTGTTCTCTGGTTTCATCATAGGTGCCCGTGATGTCCACGAAGGGCCCCTCTTTGGCTCTTGCGCCGGCTATGAAGTAGCCTCTAATGGCTATCTCCGTGGGAAGGGGTACGGGGATGCCGCTAGCGATGTCGTAGGTGGCCTCCAGGTTTCCGGACAGCGCCGCCGCTACTTCTATCTCTGAGACGCCGAAGGGTGGGCTTGAGGCCGCGGCTAGGTATAAGGGCAGCGGCGCTCCTATGAGTATTACTGCCTCGAGGTCTTTTCCCCGGCTTTCAGACTTTGATAATATCTTGTAGAGGTGGCGCGGCACGACTCTTACTGCAAGCTTGTTTTCTCCTATTACAAGTGCTCTATGTATGCTTGCGTTAACGTAGCCTGTATCCTCGTCCCTGGCAAGGAAGATCCCGGCCGTAATGTAGCGTCCAGCATCCTTCTCGTAGAACTTGGGTATAGGCAGGCTGTATAAGTCGTCGCCTCTTCTTTTGAGGGAGTGAAGCTTTACTACGCGGGGCGGCTTTGGCCGTGAAAGCGCGTTGAGCATGTTAATGTACGCTTCTTCGTCCGCTCGGGCCCCGAGCACATTGTAGACAACGGTTCTTGTAGAAAACACGTTTGATGCAATTACCCCGTTTTCTGTTTCAACCAGTACTGGCCTGGGCTCGGCCTCCTTTATAGCTCTTGCAGCGCCGTATATGAGCTCCCCTCTTGCTCTCAGGGGGTTGGAGGCTTTAAAGAACTCTCTGAGCCCTAGGAAGCCCATGGACCTCACTCTTCCTTCTTAGCTTTCTGCACTATTTTCACGTCCTCCGCGTTGATTATGGTGGGTAGTGGGAACGCCGCCTCCGCTATCTCTATCCTTATCTCATTCTTCCCCCTATCTATCTCTATGACCTTTCCCCTCATCCCGGAGAAGGGGCCCCTGACGACCTCGACTATATCGCCCACACTGAGCTGCTCTATCATGGGCTTGGGCTTCAGAAGCTTAGTGATCTCCTCGAAGCGCACCCTGCCGCTAATCATGCCCTTAAAGTGTTTCAAACCGTAGGCTGCTCTCTGAGCCTCATATTGGGCATCGGCCTCCACGATCACTAGGCCTTTTACGCCGGGAACAACTATGACCGAGTAAACCTTGTATTTGCCGCTCTTGAGCCTGTTGTAGAGCATCATGGCAACGTTGTACTCCTGCCCAGCAGTCGTCCTCAACGCGAAAAAGCCGGGCTTCCTCCTCCCCTGTGCGGCCATGGCCGGTCACTCCTATACTGCGCTCTTCCTCCTCAGATAGAGTATCACAGCCACTACGGCGACGGCCGCCCCTATACCCCCGAAGAGAATAATCTCTTTTGGCAGCGCGCCGGCACCGGCATACTGGAGAGTGGCGCCTGCTAGCTGGAAGAAATACCCTATGACCCCGAGCAGGCTCATACCCAGTACAACTATCTTAAAGGTAGTCTTGAACTCTTCCATGGTAGGCTTGCTGGCCAGGCGTAGTGCACGCTTTATGTCGTAGAGTATCGAAGAGATAGACGACACATCAACCACCTTCTCTTCGCTTTAGGAAATACTCTCTATTCAACTTTACCTAGGCCGGTCAAGCCTCCTAGAAGGTAAAGCAACACGGCCTTAGAAGTATGAAGCCTGTTCTCGGCCTGGTCGAACACTACGCTCCACTCCCCCTCTATGACGTCGTCTGTAACCTCCTCCCCCCTGTGCGCTGGCAGGCAGTGCATGAACAACACATCGTCCCTGCCGCTGCACTCTATAATCCCCCTGTCCACCCTATATCGTGGCAGGAAATCCCTAAGCCTCTTCTCCCTTTCTCCCTCCTGCCCCATGCTAACGAACACGTCGGTATAGACCGCGTCCACCCCCTTTACCGCTTCGCAGGGATCTCTATAGACGCGCGGCTCCACGCCTCCTAGGAGACGCGGATTCGGATCATAGCCTTCTGGCGTGGCAACCCTAACCTCTACGCCCAGCTTTGCTCCAGCTATAGCTAGGGAGTTAAACACGTTGTCCCTTCCATCCCCTATAAACGCTATTTTTAACCCCTCAAGTCTGCCCTTCTTTTCAAGCAATGTCATGTAGTCCGCCAATGACTGGAGCGGGTGATACACGTCGCTAAGCAAGTTTACTACCGGTATACGCGAGTACTCCGCCATTTCCTCCAGGGTTGAATGGCTGTAAACCCTGGCAGCAACGAGGTGGTGGTAACGGGAAAACACTCTTATAACATCCTTTACAGGCTCCCCTCTCACAAGCTGTAGCTCGTCTTTCCTATAATACACGGTGCTGGCCCCCAGCTCCAACGCGGCCACCGTGAATGAGGCCCTTGTGCGCGTCGACGGCTTCTCGAAAATCATAGCAATGTTTTTTCCCCTAAGCGCGTCCGAGAAGCCTCCCATGGGGCGCGTCTTTTTCAGTATAAGCGCGGCCTCAATTAGCCTCCTTATCTCATCGCCACTATAGTCTCTTAGAGAGAGCAGATGCCTCGGCATACCCGGTTTATTAAACTCTGGGAGAAATATAGGGGTTGCACTGCACATTTAACTAACTCTGGCCGCCTATAGCCGCTGGGGCTTACCACAGCTTTCACTGTTGCCTGGAAAACAGGTAATCCTGGGGGTCTATTCTGGCAGTATAGTATTAATGAACTCCCTATAGTTGAACTTTTTTAGGTCTCCCGGGTTTTGCCCGACCCCCACATATACTATCGGTCTTTTAGCCACATAGACTATTGAAACGGCCGCACCTCCCTTCACATCGGCATCCATTTTAGTCAATATTACAGCATCTACCCCAACTTCTCGGGAGAAAACTCCCGCCTGCTCTACAGCATCGCTTCCCACAAGGGCATCCCCCACGTACACCCTAAAGTGGGGGGACACCACCCTTACTATCTTCTTCATCTCGTCGACAAGGTTTACATTCGTATGCATTCTCCCCGCAGTATCGACTATTACAACATCGTGACCGTTTTTTCGCGCCTTCTCGATAGCGTCATAGGCTACTGCGGCCGGGTCTGCGCCGTACTTGCCCTCATGTACCTCCACGCCTATTCTCTCCCCCCACTGCCTTAGTTGCTCGATGGCCCCCGCCCTGAACGTATCTGCACCCACGAGCAGAGGCTTCATGCCAAGTCTTGAATACCTGTATGCCAGCTTCGCCGCCGTTGTCGTCTTCCCGTGGCCATTGGGCCCAAGCAGAACAATTATGCAAGGCTTCTTCTTTTCAACAACCTTTTTCACAGCTGCATCCATGTCTAACTCGCCAGCGCTCTCGAACAATTTCAGGAGAAGGCGGCGCAGCGCGTCCCTCACAACCCTTCTCTTATCCGAGAACCTGCCCACCTTCTCCCTGGAAAGCTCCTCTGCAAGGCTCTCTATTAGCGCCTCGGCAACATCGTATGCAACATCATTCTCCACAAGTTCGAGCAGGACGTCGTAGCCCGCCTCCCTAACCGCTGAGGGGGTAAGCTCCGTATATGCAACCTTCTCAACGAGCCTGCCCAGCGCCTCCCTAAGCCCCAAGCGCCTACACCGGCCTTTTACCTGCTGGCAGCCACTTTACGGCGTATTTCCTCTAGTCTCGCAAGAACCTTGTTCAACTCCTCACTCCTTTTCTCTATGTGCTTCCTTATTTCTTCACGCCTCTCCTCTAGAAACTTTATCGTCTCCTCGGAGCCCTTCTCAACAAGTATGTTCGAGCCTATCGACACTATGAACTTTTCCTGCCCCTTGATGCGGCCTCTAGCATACACGCCAGCGGACAGAGGCACCAGCACCTCCTCCTCTCCACTGAGATCCTTGATGTGCTTCACGGAGGCTAGGGCCGATTCCACCTCTGTGAGAAGGTTTTGAAGCAATGCTATATCCTTCTGTATCTCATCCGCTAGTTGGGCAAGTAAATTATACTCAGCCGCCAATTGCTGCCCTTTTTGCTCCACTGCCATTTCAGCACCACCCAATTAGGCCGAAGGGCTACTTATAATGTCAGGCCGTCTATGCGCCGTAGTAGACTATTTTCTCCGCGGCAGCGAGTTGCTGCACATACTCGTTACGGATATTCTCTATGCCCTCTACGACCTCTATCTTCCTCACCTTTATATGACCTCTCTTCAACTTGTGCCTTGACCCCAGTACGCTGTAGAGCTTCTCTAGAGCCTGCTGCTCAGACAGCGCCCGTATCTCTATGCTGAATCTCTCCACATCTCCGCTCCGCAGCTGCATGTAGCCGTTTATCCTGTATGTTTTTACCTCAGAGCTTTGGGACATGAAGAGACACCACCATCCAATTCGAGGTAGCCAATATAAGCTCTATGGCTACACGCGGCCAGCTATAAACACGTAAGAATATTGTTTATTATGGGAAGAGTTGCTGGAGCTTCATGAGCTCGTAGCCCGTCGTCTCCGAGCCAACCAACGCTCCTTTACTGTTAGCAACTATACCCGATCGTAGGAATATCCTGCCTTTATTCACCGTCACCACGTCGGCCTTCACGCCGAAAAAGTCGGACAGCTCCTCTACTTCCTCCTCAGAAAGGGTGGGCGGGAGAAGTAAGGCTCTATTCGTGGCCACAGCCACTGAGCCTACAAGGGGGAATCCACCGAGGTTTCCTCTTTTACAGGGGACACCGAGCGCTCTACTTATCGTCTCCGCCGCCTTCTCGGGCAATATGCTGCTTACAATACAGGCGTTATCATTTGCCAAAACAAGGTTTCCCGGCGTAGTCTCCTTGACTCCTTCAAGAACCACTATTTTAACGTCGCCCACGCCTTCCTGCAGTTCTTTGACTTCCTCCTCATAAACTATGGGTGGTAAGATAAGCGAGGAATCATTGCCCGCCATTAAAACGCCCAGTAGCCTGCTTCTAGCAATAGACACTCTAATCACGGGCACTTCAAGGGTTTCTTCTACAAGCTTTAGGACCTTCGCTGGCGCGTCCCTGGGTAAAAACGCCGCTACGTCGTTAGCATATGCGTAGACTCCTATGTGTGGTGACCCAAATACTTCCGCTAATTCTATTGTCAAAAACCATCACTCCTCCTCTTCTTCGTAACCCGGCGGCACTACTTTCGCCTCTACAACCTTTCCATCCTCCACCTCAAAGATCACGTCGACCTTTATCCTCCTAGGCGGCTTCTCGATACTCCTAGACCACAGCTCTTCATTAACCTTCTCGTGAATCACTACTTTCTCCGGGTTATGGAGGTGCCTTTCCACAAATTCCCTTACAAGCCTCACCGCAACCTTAGCCCTTTTAGGCCTAGGGACGCTGTAGGCCTTCCTCAAGGATATTGTATAGCTCCTCCGATGCTCCCCCTCCCTAAGCTCCTTCCTAGCCATACCGGTTCACCATCCTTACAGCTGCATTCTGCTTCTCCTCCAGTTACGCTTAGGGAGACGCCTCACACGGCCTAGAGTCCTGGAGATCACCCAGAGCGGTATAGGCTCGTTTTCGCGCACCGCGGCCGCCAGCCTCAGCTTCTTTCCTAAAGGCTTGCTACGCGCCATAGAGTAGCACCTCCATTCAAGGCGGCCTAAAGAATTTAATCTTTACTTCACGCCGCGACGCCGCTAACGCCGAGAGCAGCTTTTTAAGCGTGGCGTCGTCGATGGGGAGGGGTACCCTACCCGAAGACGCAAGTTGGATCAACTGTACTTCGATGCTCTCTGCAAGCTCCGGCTTTACTAGTTTCAGGTTACTGAGCCTTTCCCTGGCCTCACGTGTAAGTATCTTGCGTAAAAGTTCCTGACGCCTAGCCTCTTCGGCCCTTTTCTGCTCCTGTAGTCTCCGCTGTTCTTCAAGCTGCCTCCTATACTCCTCGAGTTTCCTACGCTTTATCTCTTCTAGATCGTCGCTGTAGTCTACAGCCACCACAGACACCATGTATTAAGTTTACAGCTGCGCCAAAAAGATTTAGCGACAATTCACGTTAGGCAATATACTTTTTAAGCTCCGGCCGCGCCTCCGCTAACTGGCGGAAGACCTGTGCAGCAACCTTATCGACTACCGACCTCCCCTTATCGGTTATAACCCTCCCCCTAGGCGTTGTCTTCACGAGCCCTGCCTTCTCCAGCTGCTGTAGTGCATTCCTGAGTATAGCGCCGCCGGCTTTACGGAAGTGTTCACGCACCGTGCCCATATTTTTCCTGCCGCCATAATACGTCCTCAGCCTCTCCACGCCTACGGGTCCCTCCAGGTAAACCTTCCTCAGTATGCTGGCACACCTCTTATACCACCATTCAGGGTCATCCGGCACCCTCTCCTTATGGCTCCCCGTCTTCACATAGGCAGCCCACTCTGGAGGCTTAACCTCTTCCACATTGTCGCGTAGGTATTCTGCTAACGCCTCTATCAGCATTTGCGGCGGCACGAAACGTGCATTCACCATGACTATACCCAGCTACCTAGAAACTCTCCAAATATAAGCTCTATGTTCACCCGCACCTCCTTGGGCAACGGTTCAAGCATATAGTTAAATCAACCCTAGAGTTCCAGAAGCCTGGTGTGGTAATGCCGTACGACGTGGTGGACGAGGGGGACTGGGTGCTAATATACTTTAGCGAGAAAAAGGCGTACACGGTAAGAGTAGAGAGGGGTAAAGTGTTTCATACAACTAAGGGATCCATAGACCTCGGATCCCTAGTAGGGAGGAGGCTGGGCGAGCAGATGGAGACCAACGTCGGTGAAAAATTCTACATATCCGCTCCCACACTCATCGACAAGCTGGGAGCCTATAAGAGGTTCACACAGGTGATATACCCTAAAGACCTCGCATACATCCTGCTCTCTTCCGGGGTGGGCCCGGGGAGCCGCGTGGTAGAAGCCGGCACTGGAACCGGCTACTTGGCCTCTGTACTCGCGTTCTATGTAAGGCCCAGCGGCAGAGTATATACCTATGAGAACCGTGAAGACTTCTATAAGCTTGCGGTAGAAAACTTCGAGAAAATAGGGCTTCTTCCCTATATAACCGCGAGGAGGAGAGATATAAGGCAGGGCATAAAGGAGGGGGACGTCGACGCAGTGTTTCTAGACATGCCCGATCCTTGGAGTGTGACAGACCACGCTTTCGAGGCATTGAGACACGGCGGCATGATCGTCATATTCCTGCCTACAGTTACACAGGTCTCTAGAACCCTTAGCGGCTTGAAGTCGGCTGGCTTTAGGAGGATAAGCGTCTCGGAGCTCATGGAGAGGCGATACAAGACGTCCCCGAGGGAGCTGAGGCCTGAAAATATAGGTGTATGGCATACAGGCTACATTATATCTGCGCAGAAGCTGTAGAGATCCTGGGTGTATTCGTCATGGAGGGACGTATACCTGTCCCCGTGAGGCAGGAGAGAATAGGCGTCGTCGTGGGGAAGGGCGGCAGAAATAAGAGGCGTATAGAGGAGGCGTTTAACGTCAAGATAGAGGTTGACGAGAAAAGGGGAATCGTGTACTTGGTTCCATTACCAGGGGTGCCCGCGTTTAAGGTATTAAAGGCCCGTAAAGCGCTGGAGGCGATTTCTCTGGGGTTCAGCGTCGACGATGCTTTAAGACTGGCCGAGGACCTCGTGACCTTTGAGGTGATTGACGTCTCGGAGGCGGCTAGAAATAGGCACGACCTTGAACGTATAATGGCGAGGATTATAGGCACGAAAGGGCGTTTTAAGAAAACGCTAGAGGAAATGACTGGCACTTCAATAGCCATCTCCAATAAAAAGGTTGGGATTATAGGAGATTACGAGCAGGTTAGGGTTGCCCACGAGGCTATTTCGAAAATAGTCCGGGGCTTTTCACATAGCCGCGTCTTATCATTCCTAGAGTCTGAGAGCAGGCTGCTGAAGCGTAGACGCTTAGAACTTTGGGAAAAATGGGAGCACATTTAGAGGTAAACGTCGCGATGCTTAGCCGACGAGCCCGGTGTTTCCGCACAGGTGGTGCGGGGGCCGGGATTCGAACCCGGGATGGCCAACGCCAGCGGATCTTGAGTCCCTAGGGGCCCTGGAGAGGGCTGCCCCCTTGACCGCTCGGGCACCCCCGCACCATGTCTATTCACTAAGGTCATGAGATATAACGTTTATACCACTCCTTGTAACACGTATTATTTACGCCAGGGGCGCTGTCCTTCTTCCTCTAAAGTTTTTAGTCGCTGAGTAGATTCGGGAGGCATGCCGCGCCAAAGTATTGCAGAACGCTTGATAAAGAAAAGCGGGGGAGACTCGGGATATTATATAGTGGCATATGATTTTCCGGGGCATATACCTAGCCGCTTCTACAAAAACCTCGAAGAACTCTCTTCACGTTTAAGGTACGTGGAAAGGGTACAGCGGAGCGTGTACATGGTTAAAGGGAGGGGCGCAGCAGAGGCGCTACGCGGACTAGTAGAACACTATGGCGGCCGGGTACACGTGTTTAAAATATGTGAAACATAGGGTTAGCCTAGCCAATTTTCTCCTTAGCAGCTTTTAACGAGTCGTATAATATGTCTAGCCCGGTGTCCATCTCCTCCTTAGATATTATCAAGGGGGGCGCTATACGTATCGCGCTGAGGCCTGCTCCTATTACCAGGAGGCCCCTCCTGAACGCCTCTCTAAGCGTTTCCTTTAACAATTCTCTATGAGGGCTGCCGTCGCTCTTTATGAGCTCAACGCCTATCATCAACCCTTTGCCGCGCACATCACCTATCTCTGGGATCTCCTCCGCCATTTCTCGGAGTCTTTTCATAGTATACTCTCCCAGCTTCGCCACGTGTGCTAGCAGGTTCTCGGACTCTATAGTGTCTATTACCGCATTAGCCGCAGCGCAGCTGACGGGGTTGCCTCCGAAGGTAGAGGCGTGGCTGCCCGGCGGAAGATCCATGACCTCTGCTCTACCTATTACCGCTCCTAGGGGCATGCCGGCCGCTATACCCTTCGCGACAGCTATTATATCCGGCTCGACCCCCCAGTGCTCTATCGCAAACCACTTCCCCGTTCTCCCCATCCCAGCCTGTACTTCGTCGTCTACCAGGAGTATGCCGTACTCGTCGGCTAACTCCTTTAGGCGTTTAAAGAACTCCTTTGGTGGGACTATATAGCCCCCTTCGCCGGCGATGGGCTCGAATACTATAGCCGCGACTTCATCTGGCGGGACGTATTTTTTAAAAAGCCACTCCTCGATGTAGTCGACACACCACATCCCGCATTCAGGGTACTTCTGGCGGAATGGGCATCTATAGCAGTACGGGTATGGTGTATGCTCAACTCCCGGTAATAGGGGGGAAAAGTAGCGGCGTTGTACAGGCTTGCTGCTAGTTAAACTGAGGCTTCCCAGGGTTCTTCCGTGGAATGAGCCCGTAAACGCGACTATATATGGCCTCTTCCCCCGGAAGTGCCCCCTAGCGACCTTTATGGCGGCCTCCACTGACTCGGTGCCACTATTTGTGTAGAACACGCGTTTAGGCCAGTTGCCAGGCGTTATGCGTACAAGTTTCTCTGCCAGCTTAACGGGTTCTTCGTAGAGGAAGTCGGTTAGCGAGTAGTGTATTAGCCGCTCCGCCTGTCTTTTTATCGCCTCTACGACTCGCGGGTGGCTGTGGCCGAGGCTCGAGACGGCTATTCCGGCATTGAAGTCGAGGAATACGTTGCCGTCAACGTCGTATACCCATACTCCTTTGGCGTGGTCCACGACTAATGGGTACCACCTGGCAAAGCTCTGCATGAGAAGTTTCTCGTCCTTAGACAGTATCTCGCGTGCTTTAGGGCCTGGAGGCTCAACGGTTACTCGTGGTTTCACACCGTATAGAAGCCGGGGGTTGTTTATGTTACTTAGCCTCTATCAGCGTCGATAGTTCCTTTTATTTATGCCCCGCAAAGATTTAATCATGGGGTTAAGTGACGTACGATATTATTTGGCTCGGTAGAGGCGGGCAGGGGGGTGTAACTGCTGCACGCCTTTTAGCGGAGGCGGCTGTGGAGCGGGGTCTCTACGCCCTTGCAATCCCCTTCTTCGGCGCTGAGCGGCGCGGCGCACCCGTGTTTGCGTTTAACAGGGTTTCCCGTAACGAGATACGTAAGCGCAGTAGAGTGAGGCGCGGCGATCTGGTGGTCGTATTAGATGCCTCCACACTGGAGATACATGATCCCCGGGCTCTGTTAAAGCCGGGTGGACGGCTGATAGTAAACGGGTTTCCCAGGCTGCAGGGTTTGGAGGCGTATTGCCTGGACGCTGTGAGTATCGCCGAGGCGCTGGGCTTGAGGCTCGCGGGGTTCCCCCTCGTAAACATGCCCATGCTGGGCGCGGCAGCCAAGGTTAGCGGCCTTGTAGACTTAGACGCGTTGTCTCGTGTTATTAGGCGTGATTTTTCGAGGCTAGTGGAGGAGAATATTGAAGCCGTAAAACGGGGTTATGAGGAGGTGGGGCGGTGTGGCTAGCTGGTTTGCGAGGCCCTCGGCGGGGGCCGTGGGGTCAGGCTCCTGGAGGGTTGAAAAACCTGTGGTGGACAATGATAAATGCATTCTCTGCGGCTTGTGCTGGCTCTACTGCCCCGACGGCGTCGTCGAGATAGGGGATTCCGGCGTTAAGATAGATTATGACTACTGTAAAGGGTGCGGGGTCTGCGCGAGGGAATGCCCCGTGAACGCCATTAAGATGGTTAGGGAGAGGTGAGGGCGAATGAAGCTTGTGCTTACAGGTAATTATGCCGCGGCCTACGCCGTAAAAGACGCTGAGCCGGACGTTATTTCCGCATACCCCATCACTCCCCAGACACCCATCATCGAGAAGCTTTCAGAATTCGTCGACGGAGGGGAGCTAAAGGCGAAGTTCGTTAGGGTGGAGTCCGAGCACAGCGCCATGGCGTCGGTTATAGGGGCGAGTTCCGTGGGCGCGAGGACTTACACCGCGACAAGCTCCCAAGGATTATTTTACATGTACGAAGTGTGCTGGTGGGCTGCTGGCGCCAGGCTTCCAATAGTTATGGGCGTCGTAACCCGGGCCCTGGGGCCTCCCTGGAGTATATGGAGCGAGCACACAGACTTCTATGCGATGCGGGACAGCGGATGGATCATGTATTTTGCCAGCTCAGCGCAGGAGGTCTACGACCTAACGCTCCAGGCGTATCGAGTGGCTGAGGACGGTGAAGTGCTGCTTCCTGCACTAGTGGGTTGGGATGCCTTTGAGGTGTCGCATACCTACGAGCCGGTGACGCTTCTACCCCCGGATTCGGTTAAAAAAGTTATTCTGAAGAAGCCTGTACCGAGGCCTATTCTCAGCCACGAGGATCCAGCGTCTTTAGGAAACCTCGCATACCCTGAAGAATACGTGAAAATACGTAGGGGGATCAGGGAGGCGATGGCTAATGCGCGTAGAGTGGCTAGGAGTGTAGGCAAGCTTTTCACAGAGCTTTCCGGCAGGGATTATACATCTTTCCTAGAATGCTATAGATGCGAGGACGCCAAGGTGTTCTTCGTGGTAATGGGTAGTATAGCTGGGGAGGGATTTGAGGCAGTAGACGCTTTAAGGAAAAGAGGGGTGAAGGCGGGCCTTATAAGGGTGCGGCTTTACAGGCCATTTCCATACGACGAGCTCTACGAAACGGTAAAGGACGCTGAGGGCGTCATAGTCGTTAATAGGGCGTCGCGCTTTGGCGGCTATGCGCCTCTTAGCGCTGACGTTGCCGTCTCGATGACTGTTAACGGTTCTGATGCAAGATTTATGGAGGCGGTAGCTGGCGTCGGCGGCGTCGACGTTACAAGTTCTGACTTCCTCAGAATTTTTGATGCATATGAGAGAGGTGAGAAGAGTGTGTGGGTTGTGCCGAGGTGAAGGACATGGCGCATAGGATATTCCCTAAGGAAGAGTTCCTATTAAGGGGTCACGCGGCATGCCCCGGCTGCGGGGCCACGATCCTATTGAGGCACGTGCTCAAGGCGCTGGGGCCCAAAACATACCTAGTTATACCGGCCTCGTGTAGCTCCGTCATAGCAGGCCCCTATCCCAAGACCGCGTTTTCCGTGCCGCTACTCCATATAGCGTTTGCCGCCAGCGCGGCAGCCGCTTCAGGGATGACCGAGGCTCTAGAGATTCTGGGTAAAGGCGACGCTAACGTGGTGGTATGGGCCGGCGACGGCGGAACGGTGGATATAGGGCTCCAGGCGCTAAGCGGTGCGGCCGAACGCGGCCACAATTTCATCTACATATGCTATGACAATGAAGCCTACATGAATACAGGTATCCAGAAGTCGGGCTCCACGCCGCCGAAAGCCTGGACAACCACCACGCCCACGGGTAATCCTGGCATGAAAAAAGACCTCCCAGCCATAATGGCTGCCCACCGTGTACCATACGTAGCCACGTTGAATCCCGCGTACCCAAACGATATCTTATATAAGGTGAGGAAGGCGGCCTCTATAAAGGGTCTTAAGTACCTGCACGCGCTCTCTCCCTGTCCTCCGGGCTGGCGCTATGACTCCAGCCTTACGGTGGAGGTAGCACGCTTAGCGGTGGAGACAGGCATGTGGGTGCTCTACGAAGTTGATCACGGAGTCTTTAGGCTTACTGGGCCGAGCAAGCATCTAGTGGATAAAGCGAGGCGTAAACCTGTAGAGGAGTACCTACGCCTGCAAGGGAGGTTTAGGCACCTCTCACAGAGCGACATAGAGGAGCTTCAAAAAATGGTCGACGAGAAGTGGGAGGAAATAGCCCGCATACTTGAAGAACAGAAGCGCTAGAGGATATAAGACCAGGATAGCCATTATTTTTACGCCATCCCTAAGATTTTTCTCTGTTTCCAGAGATATCCTTTCCAGCTTTTCCTTAGAGGTATATGGCGCCTTGACCGGCACGGCAGAGTATGCCACCTTGACTGGCTGCATGCTTGAAGCAATTTTTGGCGCTGCACGTGCTAAAAGTTTTAACAGCTCCTCTCTTCTCCTAGTTCCAACAGGTAGATATTCCACGCGTGTAAACGCGCCAGAGTACACGTGCGTGTCTGTAGTTGCCAGTAGAACATGGGTGAAGGTTTTCTTCAACATTTTCTGTGCTTCGGCTTTAAAACGGGGATCCATGTTGTTGCCGTCGATCCCGGCGATCAGTATATCCTGGTTCCCTGTTTTCAACGCTAAAAGCGTTATTCCTCCTTCAGCAACCTCTCTGTGGTCGCTATATTCTATGTGCAGCGCCGCCGCCTCTATGCCGCCCGCGGGGCCTCCCGCCAGTAACCCGTTAAGTATCTGCTGTAAAGCTTCCAAGTAGATCGAAGACCCAGGCACTAGTACGAGATAGTTACTGTCTATTAGGCTGTGAAGATCCGCGACCACTGCTGGAGTCTCTTCGATAATGTCCCGGGGGAGGTCCTCGAGGGGTACCTGGGGGTCGCAGAGCACGAGGGGCGGCGCAGCATTTGAAAATCTTAGAGTAAATGTGTTGATTACTGATCCCTCGATGTGCGACGCCGAAGCTAATCCTTCGGATGGGGACGCATCTAGGCTCTCCAGTTTTCCAAGAATTCCGTCTATATAACTACTCGAGGCGAGGTTTTCCCCGTGAGAAGCTGGCGCCTTCAGAAATATCGTCGGTATCGGCCTTTGCATGAGCCTCTGCGATAGCTCGCTGCTACCGACGCGTCTGAAGGGGCCTGGGTGTATCTCTGATACCACTATGTCTGCTACCCTATCCCCCTTTAATGTGGTAAACGAGTATACGTGTATGCTTAAGGTGCGCTCTTCGGAGATCTTTTCCAGGTATTTTTCAAACGCCTCCTTATACCCCCCTAGGATGTAGTGGAAGAACGTGTTCAAAAACTCCAGTCCGCTTACACCGGCAGCTTTCCTTATTCTCGAGTCAATCCTGTAAAAATAGATAATTACCGCAGAAACAGTGGCCGCTGTGACAGCAGCATCTAGGACGCCTCCAGCCACGGATATAATCAAGGTCAAGACTAGGAGCCCTGTACCTGTTTTACGCGAATAAATAGTTGTGCAGACTACTGATGTCACAAGTAGCACTAGAAGACTTGCCTCAACGAGGCCGGCTCCAAGTATAAGCGGCTGATCCAGTATTAACGTGAACAGCGACAGCCCCCCGACGCGTTTTAAAGTAAAAACCCTCCGGTTACAGAGAAATAACATGTGTGGGATGAGCAGCGTTACGGCTAGCGAATAAGCCACATTCAGGCTGCCTGTACCCATGAGTGCGCTAAATGCTATATCAATTAGACTGGCGGCGGCAAGCGCTGCGTAAATTTTACCTTTACTCGGTAGCGTGAATATTGTTTTATAGCCTTTTTTAAATCCCTTAAACTTGTCCTCCATGTCAACCCTATGCCTGGCCTAAGAGGCTAGTAATATATAGTTTGTTTGAATTTAACGCCACGTGCCGAGATTTAAGAGGAGGAAAAAGAAGAAAAAATCCCGTGGAGAGGAGGAAAACAAGGAAGTCCCGCTTCCCGACGGTGAGACCACGCTTTTATGCGTTATCCAACAATTACTAGGGTTCGATAGAGTCAAGGTATACTGTGTAGACGGTAAGATAAGGATGTGTAGGATACCTGGAAAATATAAAAAGCGCATGTGGATGAGGGTGGGTGATTTAGTGCTCGTAGCCCCCTGGGATTTTCAACCCGATAGAGGGGATATCATATACAGGTACACTCAGACCGAAGTCCAACGTCTTGAACGTAAAGGCCTCTTAAAAGATCTAGAAAAGCTCTTCGGGGCTGAGGCATAGGCTTAGGAGAAGCCGGTTTTTCGCATTTTGATAGCTGTTCCGTAGGGAGGCCTAACCCCGGATTTCTTTTACAAGCTCCCTGTAGAATGCACGGTAATCCCCCGTATTTACTCCGAGCCCGGCAAAGTACCTGTGTATCCTCTCAAGGTCTCTTAACAGGAACTCCTTAGCATGCGGATGATCTACATGTACGCCGGATCCCCAATCTATGATTACAGCCTTGCCCTCCTTGTATAGAATATTATACTCGGAGAGATCCGCGTGTACGATTTCTGCCTCAACGACTGCTTTTCTTATTTCATCTCTCACCTGTAGAAACAATTCTTCAGCGTTTTCGGGATATACGTCTTTAAGGCGGGGCGCCGGCACCCCCCGTCGACCGGCATCCACAAACTCCATTACAAGCACGTTACCGTACACCGCGTAGGGCTTCGGCGTGGATACTCCGGCTCTATACGCTCTTAGCATGTTCCTGTACTCTTTTCTACTCCAAAGCTCTACGATATCCCTAATGTTTCTGCCTATACGCTTAAACCGGGGATCCCCCATCATATACTTCAACCGGCTTTTGCGGAACTCCGCTGTAGACACAAGGTATATTTTCACCGCTACATCCTCGCCACGCGGCGTGACCCCCCAGTACACGCGAGCCTCTTTCCCCGCTGCAACCACTCCATAAAGCGTCTTAAGGATATTCCTCGAAAACATTTTGTAAAGAACCATTAACGTCCTATAGTCAAAGACCTCCTCCACTACTTTTACCAGCTCTTCGTCTTTCAACTTCCTTCTTCTATGGCTAGTCACCGCCCTCTCTATTTTGTCGAGGTCTATCTCTTCACTAAACATGCCCCGTTATCTACAGCGATTCACCCTTATTATTACCTAAGCCGGCGCGTCTGTCTACTCTTTTTAACGCTTGGGACAAGTACTTTTGACCGTACATGGTGGTAGCCGCTTTTATAAGCGGAAGTAAGGGCGGCACAGGAAAGACTACCCTCTGCACACTACTCTCCCTCATCTCCGCCAGGAAGGGATTTAAGACGTTAATTATAGACCTCGGTGAAAGCGGAAACTCTACAACACTGCTTACCGGGGGAACCGATCCACCCTACTTTACCGACTACCTAACAGGCAACGCGGAGTGGGGGGACACCGTAGTGGAGGTAAGGGAAAACCTTTATCTCGCGCCCACGCCCCCAGACTTCTCTCTAAAAGACGTTGAAGCGCTCCTCGGCGTCTCACAGCTCTACAGGGATAGGTACTCAGCCTTCATCTCGGGTATTAAAAACTACGTGGACGCTGTTTTCATCGATTTTCCAGCATTCCCATTTAAGAGCTACGGGTTCTTGCTAACCCCTGCCTCAAAGTCGGTTCTCATAGTAAACCCCGATCCACTAAGCTTCTCAGCAGCTCTTCACACGTATACCGGGTCGACATACGTGGTCCCCGTACTCAACAAGTACCACCCCGCTGCAACATATTGGAGGGATGTATTGGAAGACCGTTACGGCGAGGTGGTCACGATCCCCTTTGACGTGACCCTTTCATTTTTAATCGAAAAAACCATCTTAGACAGTATAAGGTATATAGATAAAACCACGCTACGAGCATTGAATACTCTACTTGATAGAATCATGCCTTTAACAGGATCTTCTCCATCCTCCCTAGGACTCCGTAGCCAGTTGACCGCTCTTTTAAACAGGTAGATAATACAATCAGGTGGCTCTACATGAGGCGGCCCTTCGCAAAGCAGGTAAGCCCCGACAGTTCACAACCCCTAGTTTTGCCCACACCCACATTACGTGGTTCCACTAAACCTGTTAAAGACGCCGTTGAGCCTAAGCCTAGAAATGACCTCCAACCTATAAGTAGGGAAAAATTGGACAAGGCTAAAAGATTCCTTGAAGATGTAGGTATTGATCCGGCGATTCTTGATAAACTGCTAAACAGGGTAAACGCTATTGACGAGGAAATCGAGGATCTTACCGCCGAACTTGAGATAACTCGGCGTAGGATAAACGAGTTGGAAGAGGAAAAGCGCCACATATACAAGGTTTTATCAAATTTCCTAGAATAGGGATAAAAATTGAAAATTATAAATTTAAAATTACCTATTAAAGATAATAAAGATAAAAATATAACCAATACAAAATCCACAGGAGACCTCGACGAGATACTATGTGAGGAAGATGACGCCGTTGTAGGAATCAGCGACGGTGTTTTACAGGTCAATGTGGACGATCCCTGGCACGCGTTTAACACACTACTTTCCTGCACACACATCTACGAGCTTTTCTCTACTCCCTCAGCAACAGTTGCTTCGATACGAAACATGGGCCGCGTCGCGCTAAGACATCCGCTCTCCTTAGAAGAAATAATATCACACTTGGTGGAAGAAACAGGTGCGAGAATAGACCTTGCACACCCCTACACAAGCATAGAGTACAATGGCTGGCGCATCTTTATGCAGCTGGAGCCACAGGGCCAGTTGGAATTAGACGCGACGCGTATATCATCCATTCCACCGCTAACCTCGCTAATGGATCCTCTGCTGGCTGCACGCACACTCACACTACTCATGGCGCCCAGCACCGCAGTTATAGTAGGCCCGCCGGGCAGCGGGAAATCGACGCTACTAAACTCAATGCTTTTAGAAATAGCCTATCTCTGGCCTAATCTCCACGTCGCAATAGTGGAGCCCGTAAAAGAACTTATACTCCAAGGCGGCTGGGCTTCCCGAATGGAAGGCCCTGTATCAAAGCTTGTCCGCCTCACGGTAAGATATAAGCGTCCCGATATACTGGCTGTAGGCGAGCTTTCAACAGACGATGTTTGGAGCTTCATAGAAGCTGGAAGAAGTGGCATACCTACTATATCGACCTACCACAGCCCTAATATCTGGAAATGCCTTCAAAGCATGGCGGATGCAATCTCACTTCATATTCCAGGAGCAAAAGAATACACAGTCCTCAGATACATTGACCTCTTCATAATCACTCGAAGGATCATAGACCGCTCCAAGATTACAAGGCATGTATCATCTGTATATTTGAGCGATGGCCAAAGACTTATACCTATATATATTTATGACACCAAATCCAGGCATTTATCAGAAGAAAAATTCATAGAAAAACTACCTATGACATCGATCCTTGGCGACGCCAAACAACTATACGAAAACCTCAAACCCAGACACCCGGTTAAAGGCGTCTTCGAAGACCTACCACCCCTACTCCCAATTTCCAAAGAACCGCGCACACATGCCATAAGGACACAATAAGCCGAGTGGTGGGCCGGCCGGGATTTGAACCCGGGAGTGGGGCCCATCGCCCGGAGGCGTGGGACCCCCCGGTTATGAGCGTCACCCACCCGGCACGGGGGTGTCGGGTGCTCCACCGGGCTGAGCTACCGGCCCTCGATAATCACATCTCCGATCACATAATTAAAAGGATTTCCCCCTGTTTTCGTGTGTATATACACACGTTATAATCAGCGTTTAAAAATACCGGGCCCACACCCTAAAAATAGGCATGCCGATCCCCTCACCTGATGAACTAAGGATCCTAAGGCTAAAAGCAGGCCTTACACAAACCGAGTTAGCCAGGCGTGCCGGCGTAAGCCAGTCACTCATAGCGAGAATAGAATCCGGCAAAGTCAATCCTAGAGTCTCAACATTGATGAAGATATACACGGCCTTAAGGGATTTTGTAGGCGAAAAACTCACCGCAGCAGACGTCATGAGCACTCCACTTGTATTTGTAACACCACGAACAAAGCTCTTAACTATAGCAAAAATAATGTGGGAAAAGGGATACAGCCAGGTCCCCATAATGAGCCCCGATAAAAGACAGAACCTAGGTACAGTATTTGACAACGATATACTAAGGGCATTCCTCAGAGAAGACACGCGCGCAGCAAACCTAACCGCAGAAGACATAATGTCGGATCCACTTCCAATAATCTCCTCATCGACACGACTCAGAATAATAGCGAAAATGCTCACCTACGAGACCCAGGCAGTATTAGTAGAACACAATATGGACATAGTAGGCATCATAACTAGAAGCGACATAGCGAAGATACTAATGACCTACTCTACACCTCTTCATAAACGACCTTGACGCGGTAACGAGTATTAGGCTTCCTGCCCTTCTTAACAAGCTTACCCTCACCAACGAATCTAGACACATATGTAGAAACACTAGTAATCCTAAGCCCCGGCATCTCCCTACTCGCAACGTTATACAGATCCCTTATGGAGAACCAGGTGCCATCACCAAAATTCTCCACAATAACTCTCCATATAAACTGCCTTAACGTACCCTCTTTACCACCACCCCCCATGTCCCCCTTCATAAGCTTTAACATCTGTAGAACCTGGACTACCCTCTTCTCGTCAACATCACCCTCCAGGGTTATGGAGATCTTCTCACCATCCCCCAGATAGTCTTCTATCCTGATCTTGGGGGGCATCTGGACTCAGGATTCTCTCCCACATACACCTATATAACACCATCATTCTGAATAACCACATGAATAAAAATCCCCACAGACATCATTTCTCTGTTCTAATTTTTCAACAATATCTCCAAGATATAACATTAAAAGAGAAATATCTGACTGAATAACATCCTCTTCAAAAAGAATAACGCCGATCAAAACATCTCCAGTGGAAACAGAGGGGTTATTTAAACCCCATAGACGTTCCACCATATGCGCGAATAAAGTATAACCTCCAGACACTGTGAATAACCTTCCTTAACCCCTCTACTTCAACTGGAACTACTTTATTAAAATAAGTTTTAGAGAATCATAGAAGAAATAGTACAATAGAACAAGAACCAATCTATAATAGTGTTCCAGTGGAACAAGAGGGGGTTACAGCCATCTTTACCATAATTAGAGAAAGTTTTTTAAGCAAGTAGATTCTAGCCCTCCAGAGGAATGTCTGTGGAAAGTATGTTTTCAACAATATATGTCCCCGATACTTCTGCGATATTAAGGGGAACTCTGCGCTATGCTGTATCAGAAGGAAAAATCACCGGGAAAATCCTGATTCACACAAAGATAATCGATTACTTTGAAAGTCTTGCCAGGAATGGCAGTAGTAAGGGGATAAACGGGTTAAAGGAACTAGACCTGCTGCGCGCAGCGGTTGATGAGATACAGGAGCTAGTTGAAATCGAGTATACAAGTGAAAGCCCTATAGGGTATAGGTATGCCCGTGGAGACGAGGTCGACGCGTTGATCCGTGCAGTGGCCCTAGAAGTCGGCGGGGTCCTCGTAACCTCCGATGAGATTTCGAGATCTGCTGGAAGAGCGCTTGGCCTTCAAGTATTATTCTTAGATATTGCCCGGAGAGGCTTTATCCTAGAAAAGTTCTTTGACGCGGACACTATGTCTGTGCACTTAAAGGAGGGAGTGGTACCGCGCGCTAAGAAGGGGGTACCGGGTAAATGGGATTTCGTAGTGCTCAGGGAGAACCCCATAACTAAGGAAGAATTAGAGGATATCGTGAGGCAGATCCTGGAAATGGCGAAGGGTGGTGGGAGCGACTCGTTTATAGAGGCGGAGAGGCCGGGATCTACGATAGTTCAGCTGGGCGAGTACAGGATAGTTATCACGAGGCCTCCATTTTCTGATGGAGTCGAGGTTACCGCTGTGAGGCCTGTTGCGAGGCTGAAGTTGGAGGATTACAGGCTTCCAAAGAAGCTTGTGGATCGTCTGGATAAGCAGGCCGAAGGCATATTAATTGCGGGCGCGCCTGGCATGGGTAAGACCACGTTTGCCCAGGCTTTAGCTGAATATTATCATCGTAGAGGAAAAATAGTGAAGACCATTGAATCGCCCCGTGACATGCATCTTCCCGACGAGGTCACGCAGTACTCCAAAAACTATGCTACTTCAGAAGAGATACACGATGTGTTGTTGCTATCACGGCCTGACTACACGTTCTTCGATGAGATGAGGGATACTAGGGACTTTGAGCTTTACTCCGATTTAAGGCTCGCAGGGGTTGGCATGGTAGGCGTTGTTCATGCGACTGCGCCCATAGACGCTATTCAAAGGTTTATAGGCCGCGTTGAGCTCGGGATGATACCCTCGATCATAGACACTGTGATTTTTATAAAAAACGGCCGTGTGGAGAAGGTGTATTCACTGGAGACAACTGTTAAAATACCGCATGGGTTAAAGGAGGCTGATCTAGCCAGGCCTGTAGTCGTGGTAAAGGACTTCTTAAGCGGAAAACCAGAGTATGAGCTCTACGTCTTTGGTGAAAGGACATTTGTCGTTCCAATTAAACGGGCAACGGGTGTTGGTGCAGTAAGGGAGTATAAGGTGCGTGGCTTGCTTGAAAAAGCTCTGAGACGCTATGTGCCCGATGAAGAGTTCGAAATAGAGGTTAACCCTGAACAAAACATGGTGAGAATCTATGTGCCGGCGGATGTCTACAACTACGTGTTGGGCAGGCCTAGGAAAAGGCTTGAGAGAATATGCCGTAAGCAGGGTTTTGAGCTAGAGCTCGTGCCGAAAATCGAATAAGGTGTGTATATACACACCTTATTTTGCCTGGAGACGCGCAATATTTATTAGATCAATGAACCCCATTTCTTCGCCCAAGGTGAACGTCATGAGCACACAGGAAGGAACCATACTGGTAGGCAATAAAAACGTCATGAACTACGTGCTAGCAACGGTGATCCAATTCAACCAGGGCGCCAAGCGCGTCGTCATAAAGGCTAGGGGACGAGCCATCTCTAAGGCCGTTGACGCCGCCGAGATAGTGAGAAGCCGCTTCCTTAAGGACGAGGTCGACGTAAAGGAGATAAAAATAGGCAGTGAGCAGATAGGCGAAGGCGACAACAAGAGGATGGTGTCTGTAATAGAGATAGTATTAGAGAGGAAGGAGTAAAAAGAAGCCGATCACATTTCAGAGATTTTTAAATTTTAACCTTGTACAGGTTAATCCTCAAGTATGAGGGGTGGTTTTTCCGCCAGGTTCACTATGGGGATCGTCACCCAGCCCGGTTTTGAGCCGTTGCTTATTTCCACCTTTTCACCGGAATCGTCTGTGCGGAAGAGTAGGTAGTTGCCCTCTAAGGGTTTCTCCCTAACCACATAGTAGAACATCGGAACTCCGTAGAGGCGGTAGTAATCCCGGTACACTATAAAGAGGCCATAAATATGCTTGCCTGACTCCGAGTAATGCACTATGTAGGTGGTATGGCCCACCGAGAACGTCGTGCTGGCGAAGCGAGCCAGATCCTCTATTCTTTCAAGCTTTACTTTTAAGACCGGTTTCACGGAGTCGTCCATAGCCAGTATCCACCCTCCGAGTTTTAGTCAGTATCTTGCATGTGGCGCCGTGTTAATATTTTGCCTCGACCTGGCGATTTGGTGGCTGGGATATAGTGTAGAGTAGACTATGCCGAGGGCAAGGCCTTATTCCGCCGGTGCCGTATCCACTATTACTATATCGCCGCTTTTTAGCTGCCTCAACTTCTCCAGGCCCGCTGTGAGCGTTCCTATACGCGTGTTCGGGTATGGTAGTGGATCCGTGTCCTCAAGGGCTATGCCTATGGCGTTGTGCTGGGGCATTAGGAGGACATCTCCCTTCTTGGGAACAGGGCGGGTAGATGATTCCGATCTCAGCCTTACCGGTAAGACGAAGTATACTATAGAGCCTGTTTTCCCCACGGCGGCCATAACCGAATGTATCGAGCTTATCGTGTGTATGTTTAGTGGTGCCCACGCGGACTTTACCTGAATCTCCGCTAGGATTGTGCCGTGTTTTTTGACCACAAGTTTTATGTCGTGCATAGTATTATCACGGCAGTAAAGGATTTACGTTTCCTGGTTGGGTGGAGAAGTTTAATGGTTAATAATAGGCCTAAGAGAGTTAGGTTAGTTAGTCTGGGTGAGATTGGTGGCGGTTGACGAGTATAGGCGGAGGTACGCCTACGGAGAGGATTACGGTACGAGCCACTTTAAGTTCGGGCCAGTGGCTGAGAAGCCTAGAGTGGTTGAGAATAGGGGGCTATTCCTAGGTGGGGAGTCAAAGGTCCTCTTAAAGCTGTTTGGCGTCGAGAAAGAAGTAGTGGTGGGGCCGGAAATAGTCCGTTATCTAGGCAGTATAGAGGACGTGTCGCGCCACCTCGTATACCCAATGCGTGACGGTGTGGTGGCGAAGGACGATGAAAGGGCGTGGCGCGTGCTGTACGAGATCTCAAAGTACGGGTTTAGCGTGACAATCCCTGAGGGGGCCAGGGATTTTAAAGGGTTCTACGTCACTGCCGCGCTCTCCGCGGTGGCGCCCGACTACATGATAGAGAAGCTCTTTGAGATACATGCTAAGATAGACGGAGAGATGGGGGCTGTTAAGGCATTCACGGTTATACCCCAGCCACTAGCGGTGGCCATTGCAGAGAAGACTATAACGTGTGTTGTGGTGGAATCAGGGCACGGGAACACGCAGGTGACGCCGATATCCATGTATCCGATACGCGATGCGGCGGTGGTTCTTAATAGGGGAGGAGCGGAGGCCGACGCCATGGCGGCCGAAGTGCTGCGGGATCTGGGGTACGAGGATCTGGCCAGGGAGGAGAAGTTTGTTAGGATGTTTAAGGAGTCGGTAGGCCTCATACCACGTGATCTGGACGAGGCGGTAGCTAAGGCTAAAGAGGACCCTGGGAGGTTCGCCGCGACGTTTACCGTGCCGGGCACACGTGTGCGCGTGGAGCTTGGCGATAGGTCGTGGATGAGGTTCCTGATAGGGGAGATCGTGTTTAACCCCGAGCACGAGCTCTTCGAGAGCTACTATAAGAGGGGCATGCCTAGGCCGCGGGATACCATTGTGGGAGGCGAGAGGATAAGGGGTACCATGCCTCTGGGAGAGGCTATAAGTCTTAGCGTGTCGAAGACCAGTATAGAGCTTCAGCCCAGCTTGTATAGGAAGATAATTCTCAGTGGAGGTAACTTCGCGTGGAAGGTCCCTAGGGGGTTGGAGGATGTAGCCGTTGACAGCGCGGAGAAGATCAGGAGGCAGCTAGAGGGCTACGGTATAGAGTCACAGGTTACCCTGGTCAGCGACCCTCTCTACTCCGTGTGGAAAGGTGCCATAGTGTACAGCCTCGCGGTGCCGGAGGAATTTGAGTGGGATTGGAAGAGACGGGAAGGATGGTTTAAGCGGGGGATCCACTACTAGCACCCGGGCTAGTTTAAGTTATTACTATACCTTTCTCCAAAATATATTGGCCGTGTAGTTGGAATCAGTGCATAAGATAAGGGTTGCCGGTGATGATGAGCAGGACGCGGATGGTCGGCGTGCTTAAAGAGTTTTTTATAGACCGCGAAATGGAAGTTGAGGTAGCTGGAGACGTAGTGGATCTCTTAATAAGGGATGGTCGTAACGTTGTTGGAGTCAAGATTATCGACACGCCTTTAGTGAGGGATGAAGTGGAGAGGCTAATAGCCAGAGATCTTAGTGGCTACGACAAAGTCTACATAGCTGTGCCGTCAAGGTATATGACACTGCTTCCCCCGCTGGATGTGTTCAAAGCCGCTAGGCTTGGAGTATTGGAGGTTACAAGGGAAGGAGTAAGGATTGTGATCGCTGCGCCTTTTAGGGGTGAGAGGAGGGTTGTGGATGTGGGAACTGATGTGGATGAGATCAGGGAAATTATTGATAAGATCGGAAGAGATGTTGAGAGACTTCAAGCGGAGGTCAGGAGGCTCCGGTTGCTTGAAGAAAGGGTTAATCGGCTTGAAGAGAAGATTGACAAGCTTGTGGAAAAACAAGAATATAATATAAATAAAAGAAAAAGAATTAGTAAAGTGGACGTTAGATCACGAGAAGAATCCGGCGTCGTAGAAAGTGGGATGCCTAGCTTTGTAGCCGATAATCCTTGGTTGAAAGTGCTTTCAAAGAGGTCGAGTGGCGGTGAGTGAGGAGGAGCGTTTCCTTGGTAAAAGCGTTGAGAATACACTTAGGAGTAAGATCCACGAAATATGTGACGGAGAGTGCCGTAAACTTGCATTAGAGATCCTCGAGGCGTACGTGTACAGAGGAGAGCGTGGCGTAAAGGAAGTATTGGAGCGCGTAATAGAGGGTGGGAGCAGTGGGGATACTGCTGAGGGAAGTGAAGGTTAAGTGCTTCAGGTTTTTTTGTTCCGAGAAGACGTTTAAATTCGATAATGGAATAATAGTTGTAGCAGGACCAGTAGGAGTGGGTAAAAGCAGTCTTTTAGATGCCGTTGAATTCGGGGTTTTTGGTACATGTTTCGGTGTAAGGAGGAGGATGTACTCTAAGCTCGACCTCATACACGATGGTTGTGATTCTGCAGAAGTAGAAGTTGTTCTTGAGGCAGAAGGCGAGGGTTTGTATCGGGTTGTGAGGAGAATCGGTAGAAAGGGGTCTGAGGAGGCTGTACTCTATGATCCAAGTGGGGAGGTTTTTAGACGGAGAAATATAGTTAATGAAATCCTAAGGGAACTCCTCGGTTTAGATGTGGCCGAATTTGAGAGGACAGTGTACCTTAACCAAGTGTTCCTTTACACGATATCTTATGGAAGCCCGGCTTTAAGAAGCCGGGTTATAGATAGTCTTCTCGGAATAGAAGCCTTAGAAAAGATTTCAGCGCTAGTGTCGAGGTACGCCAGGTTTGTGGAGGAAAGGGTTAAAGCCGTCGAGGAAGAAGTCGCTGAGATAGAGTCTGAGGTAGAGTCTCTTGAAAGAGAGGCTGCGACCATTTTGCCCGAGAGCGATGTTGTTGCTGGTGAGCTGGAAGCTAAACGCGCCATGGTTTCTGAAAAGAGGAAGCGGCTTGGGGAAGTTTCTGAAGAGTTGAAAAGACTGAAGAAGAGTGTTGAGGAGTACTATCGGCTGCAAGGTTTACGCGAGTATCTAAGGGAGCAGTTGGGCGGACCACCGCCTCCGCGGGAAGAGTTGGTTGTAGAGTTTGAAAAGGCGAGGCTTAGGTTGAGAGATGTAGCGAAGGATCTATTGTTGGAGGAGTATCTGAAGGAGGTTGACGAGATAGGTGAGAGTAAGGAGGTGTTGGAAGAACGGGTTAAAAGGCTAAAAAGCGTTTTAGATAAAATATGGGACATCTATCATAAAAGATTGGAAAATCTAAGCGAATTGAGTATAGAGAGGGAGCGTAGAAGGATGATACTATCCCAACTAGAAAAAAGGATTATCGAGTTGGATCCCATCATTAAGGAGTATGAAAAATTAGAGCAAACACTTGATACCTTGCGTAAAGAGTATGGTGATGAAAAGAGCGTAAGAAGGAGGCTCTCGGACCTCGAGTTAAAGTATAAGATGCTTGAAGCAGCCCAATTCGATAGGAAATGTATAGTCGAACTAAGAACGCGTCTTAAAAAAAGGATCCAGGAGAAGGGAACCGTGAAGTGCCCGGTGTGCGGATCACAGATACAATCCATACTGGCGGAGGATTTAGCTGTGAATAACGTGCATGGTGACAAGGAGAGGCTGGAAAGTGAAATTAAGCGGTTAAGGGAAGTTTTGGAACGTATAAATGAGGTAAAGGTAAAGCTTGTAGAATATGAAGAGGCTATAGTTCAATACAGAGAGCTTGTTGACAGGAGGGAGAGCCTGCTGTCGGAAATAGATTCTCTTTCGTCACAGATAGAGCAGGCAGAAATCAAGTACAGGGAGATAGGGAGCCGGCTTGCTGCTATAGAAAGAGACCTAGATTTTATTGATGAAGCTCTTAAGAAACTAGATCTAAGTAAAAAATTAGATGAAATAGAAGATAGACTAGAGGAACTGCGCGGCTTATACTCCCGGTATACCCTGTTGCAAGAGGAGCAGGAAAAGCTTCGTCAAAGCATCGAGGAGTTATCGAGGGAAATAGAAGACCTTGAAGACGAGTTAGAGGAGAAGCGCCGTGTTGAAGAGGAGCTTGAAGCATTGAGGTCGAGGCTCGGGGAGCTGGAGGAGAGAAGAGAGCGCTACAAGGGCCTTGCAACGCTCTTGTACAGAGTCGCGGAGGCTTATAGGAGAATTCAGGGAGAGGTCAGGCAGGAAATGGTGGGGGAGGTCACAGGGCATCTAAGGGAAATACTGAGGGCGATATACCCCTATAGGGATATAGAGGATGTGAGGCTGGCTGTTGAAGAAAAGAAGGGTAAAAGCATCTATAGCTTGGAGGTGAGAGTGGGGGGAGAGTGGAACAGTTTTTCGTCGAGGCTGAGTGAGGGCCAAAAGATGATAGTGGTGCTTGCGTTGCTGGCCGCGTTCTTTAAGACGGTCAAGCACAATGCGGGATTCCTGCTTTTAGACGAGCCTGTTCCAAACGTCGATGTCCGTGTAAAAGAGAGGGTTTTTAGGGGTCTATCTGAGACCCTGGGTCTACGCCAGGTGGTATTTACGACGCAGGCCGTCGATGTGGCTAAAAGCTTGGAGGGGGCAGAGGTGTTGATACTGGAAAGGGGGAGGGGCTGTGCAGGAAAGTGACCTTGTAAAGGTGAATTTTAGGATATCTGAGAGGCAGTTGGAGGCTATAAGAGAGCTTGTCGAGAAGGGCGAGTTTGCCTCGATATCGGAGTTTGTTAGAGAGGCTATCGAGAGGATGGTTTCCGAGTATCGGAGGAAACTTGTGGTATAGGATTGGGGTAACGAGATACATTAATTATCTATCACGTATAGGGGTTAGCTAGGTGTTATGGTGAACGAAGCACAACTTGTTTCACAGCAGGGTGCGGCTACTAGGGCTGAAAGGAAGGGGTACGAGCTTGTAAAACTCGGCATTAGGGGGCTGGATGAGCGGATAAAGGGCGTTCTTAAGAGCAGGAGCTATCTTGTCTCTGGCGAAACAGGTACTGGGAAAACGCTCTTCTCACTAGGATTTTTACTGTATGGGGCTCTTAATGGAGAACCGGGTATTTACGTGCTCGTCGACGAGGAGTATGATGATTTTATAAAGGGGGCATATGACTTCGGGTGGGACCTCGAGTATCTTATAGATAACGACATGTTGTCTATCATGACTATACTGCCCGATTTTATCGACCGCGTGAAGAATAAGCCGGTGGATACAATAGTCATGTCAATAGTGGAGAGCATTGTTGAAGAGGCCCGGAGGATCGGCGCCAAGAGGCTTGTGATAGACCCTGTAGCACCTCTCGTGGTGAATGAGAACGACGTGGCCTGGATGAGGGAGTATATACGGAGCCTAGTCATAAATATAGAGAAGCGAGTCGGGACAACGAATATTATCACCAGCGAGGTTCCCACTGGAAGCACCAAGCTGAGCCGCTTCGGCGTCGAGGAGTTCTTGGCGGCCGGCGTGTTCATACTGGGCCTCGAGCGAGTGAAAAACAGGTTCTATAGGACGCTCTTCGTGAGAAAGATGAGGTGGCGGCCAGTGCATCCGGAAATATATGTCTTCAAGATAGTTCAGGGCCAGGGAATAGTGGTCGATAAGCCGCTTAGGGAAATATTAAAGGAAGACTAGGGGGTCAGTACTGGTGTCACAACACATGTTTGTCTATTCGTATTTACCAGCCCTCTTCATCCCCCGCTATATTGTTTTAAAGGGACAGGGTCTTAATACTTCACTTAGAGGGAGGAATAGTTCATGGTGGCGGCCAGAGCGTATGTTAAGATACATAGAAGTGGGGGCGAGACTATAGTCGCCATATGCGACGAAGAATTACTTGGGAAAGAGCTAGAAGAGGGAAAGTTGAGGGTAAAGATCGACGAGAGTTTTTATGGAGGAGATCTAGTGGAGCTTGACAAGATTTTATACTATGTGAAGCATGCATCCATGGCTAACATAATTGGTAATAGCTCTGTGAGGAAAGTCGCGGAGATGTATCCAGGCGTCTTGGAGGCTGCTGTGAGTATAGGGGGGGTTCTCCATGTCCAGGTCTTTAATTCTAAAAAATGGTAGGAGTGTTACGTGTCCTAGATGCGGGAGGCCAACAAATGTACTTGTAGGAGGTGTGTGCCCAGACTGTTATAGAGAGGAGCATAGACTCGTAGAACTGCCCAGCGAGTTAGTGTTAGAAGTATGCAAGATATGCGGCGCTGTTAGGATTAGCGGCGGTGCGTGGAGTCGGGAGGATCAAAGTAAAATCATAGAGGAGGCGGTTAGAGGGAAAATGAGGATCCTAGGCGATGTGAGCGAGTCGATGATCTCGGTTGGAGACGATCTTGTTATAGTGAAGGTAAGGGGGAAGGTTCATGAGGCTCTACCTAAAGAATACTGGGAGGAATACACCATTCCTATAAGGAGGCGCTACACTATATGCCCCGCGTGTATAAAGGTGCTATCTAAAAAGGAGGAGGCAAGAATTCAGATAAGGGCTCTTGGAAGGGATCTTTCCGTTTTAGAGCGGAGAACTGTTAGGGAAACTGTTGAAAAATCTTTGGGCGAGTCCTGGGTGAGGGGATTAGCTGCCCAACCCATAAAATTCGAGGAAGATGATAAAGGAATAGATATAGTATTGGCATCCCGTGAAGCTGCAAGGAAGCTTGTGGCTGCGCTCGCAGGGAAGATGTTCTTCGACGTGCTTGAGACGTCTAAGGATATAGGAATCGACGAAAGTGGTAGGGGGAAGAGGCGGATTACCTACAGGCTCCTTCTGCCGCCCTTCGGAGAAGGGGATGTGGTGGAGTATAGGGGGAAGATCCTTCTTTTAGAGAAGGTGTATAGAGGTAGACTTGCTGTGAAGGATTTAGAGAGCATGGATAGGGGATACGTTTCTCTAAGCAAGAGGCTCTACAAGGAAATGAGGGTACTGAGTAGGGTGAATGAGCTTGAGGAAGGTATGGTGGTTTCGGTGGAGCCACCCTATGTTATGGTCATGTCGCTTTCAGACTATAACAGTTTTGAGGTGAGGCTTAAAGGAGGGTTTGGGGTTTTGTCGGAGGGCTCGCGGGTTAAGATCTTTAGGCATGGCGATAAAATACACATAATTCCCTTGTAAAGTGGGTGCTGCCTGTGGATCCTTGCAGGATAGCGGAAACAGTGGACGTTATCTTTGTAGAGCCACTCTATGCACAAAATATAGGATTTATAGCTAGATCTATGAAAAATTTCTGTCTAGGAAGGCTTATAATAGTAAATCCTAGATGTGAACTGGGCGTTGAAGCGGTAAAGTATTCTATGCATGGAGTTGATAAACTGAATTCCGCGCTTATTCTAAACAACTTCTCTGAGGCGGTTAAACGATACGACTATGTAGTGTGCACTACTGGAAAGCGTGGAAGGTCTTCTGTAAGGAGGAGTATGACTCCTGAGGAGGCCGCGGAGAGGCTGGTGGAGTTTAATGTCAAAAAGGCTTTAGTCATAGGCCGCGAGGATATAGGGTTGAAAAACTCAGAGCTGGAGAGATGCGATGCTGTAGCCACGATACCTGCAAATCCCGAGTATCCTATACTTAACGCCTCACATGCGGCAGCGATCTTTTTTTACCTGATATATAGGAGAGCCGGGAATGTGGAGCGAGTCGTTGATAGGCCCTCTAGAGAGGAAGTTGAAAGGTTCTTTTACTATCTCGATGAGACCGCAAAATTATTGAATGTTAGTGAGGAGAGGCGTCGGCGGATGATTGTGGCGTTTAAGCGTTTACTTGCGGAGAGTAAGGCTCCTAGATCTGATTTATCGCTGGTATTCGGTCTTGTAAGGAAGAGTTATGAGAAGCTCGCAACAATGAGGAAAACTATAATTAACGCTGATAGTTGAAGTGTGTGGTAAGTGGTGAAGAGATATGCCGCTGAGACCAGGTAAGTGTTATCGCCACTTTGGAACTCCGCCTTATACACGGCTTGAATATATCAAAAGTAGGCCACCGGTGCTTATTCCCAAATTTGATCTAGGTAACCCTAAGGGTGACTTTCCTATTACCCTCAAACTTGTCGTTATGCGTAGCGGGCAGATAAGGGCAAACGCCTTGGAGGCGGCCAGGCAGCACGCCAATAAATATATGGCCAGGAAGGCTGGAGAGCAGAACTACTTTATGCGTATAGTGACGTATCCCCACCACATACTAAGAGAGAACAAGATGATGGCCATGGCTGGCGCTGACCGTCTCCAGGATGGGATGAGACTCTCCTTTGGGACGCCTATCGGGAGGGCTGCTAGGGTTTTCAGGGGCCAAGTTGTCATTTATATTAAGGTGAAGCCTCAGCACGTGGAAGTTGCAAAGGAGGCTTTGAGGAGGGCGGCCTCAAAGATACCGTTGCCTACAAGGATTGTGATAGAGGGGCAGGCAAGCTAGCAGGAGAGCTGGGATATTTTTTCCAATCTGGGATCCTCGGGTTGTCTTGGAAATAGAAAGCGTTTTTGTGCACGCGGGGCATGCTGTATGTATCCAAGATGCAGGTCCAGGTAAATTATTATTCCAGCATAGGTTCTGTAGTTTTAGGCCTATATTAGTGGGGTGCCTAGTTTGAAGGAGCTTCATCTCAGGAGGATCGAGGCTGCAATAGATATCTGGAGCAGGGTGCTTAGGGGGGAATTCGAATCCAGGGAACAACTTGTAGAGTATTTAGAGAAACTCTACCAAGTAAACGATATAGAGCCTATACGGGGCAAAACAAAAATAAACATATATGATAAAGAGCTTGCAACAGTTTATCTTGTAGGCAAATACGGCCTCGGACTGGACGACTCGGAAATAGCCGGATACCTGAACCTCTTCCCGGTAGAGTATAAGGCCGAGAAAGTGATCGAACAAGTCCTAAAAGGGGAACCCCCCAGGAGTGTAATAGAAAAAGAGTACGGTGAGGTCGATGAAAACACCGTCTTCAGGGTGCTTAGGCTTGCAATGACGGCTGTTTTACTCGGATTTATGAGCGAGCAGGAGTTCATTGATTTAGTCGAAAAGTTTGAGGAGGAATTTGAGGAGTATAGACGGAAGATACAGGGGTTTAAGAGATTCTACATAGCTTTCCGTCTAGCAGAGGAGATAGCGGCCGGGAATATCAAAAATAGGATTGAAAAGGAGGCCTTCAAGCATGCTCTATGCTTAAGGCTGAAGGCTGAGAAGGTGGCGCCGCCTGACTGGCTAGTAAGAGAAATTGCGATAAAAGTTCTAGGTGCGCCGGAGTACAAGGTTAACGATGCATTAAGAGTGTCTGGAATAGAGGCGAAGCTACGTTGAAATGTAGCGGGCTTTTTGTATTTTATAAAAATTGGTTCTTCGCAGAGTGAATGTATTCTCTATTAGAGCTACTAGTTGTTCTCGTTGCGGTTGGCTTATTAGGAATTTATCGAGGCGTCGGGAAATACTGTTGGAAAGAAGGGTGTTTCTGGGGTCGTGGAAATATATTTTAGTATGGTTTCCCGCCTACACCTAGGCTGGTTATAATGCCGAAGAAGAGGAAGAGTCGTGGGCGCCATAAAGGCGGAAAGGGTAAGGAAGACCTTGTGCAGTGCGATGAATGTGGGGCGCTTGTGCCTAGATCCAAGGCCATAAAAATTACGCGGCCAGTAATACCTATAGACTATCAACTTGCAAGAGAGCTTAGACAGAAGGGTGCCGTGATACCACAGTACTATGTTACAAAGTATCTGTGCGTGAAGTGTGCGATACACCGCGGAATCGTGAAGATAAGGTCAGAGGATGAGCGCAAGACTATTCCTAGACAGTATAGGTTCTAGATATAGGAGAATCTACGTATTATTTTCCTCTACAGGTGTTACAGAGCCTGTTTTTACTTCAAGGAGCCTCGCAACACAAGGCGGCCGTATGGATGTTGTAGCGCGTGCAGCGTTGTACTCACTAATGGATATAGAAAAATGTAGGAGCGACGCGCTTTTTATAGCGCATTTACAGGGCCCCCCTTCTCCCCCAAAACAAGTTTATATAGATTGTAGGAAAATACATGGGAGAAGTGAGAAAGAGATAGGAGAAGTAATAAAAAATGAGCTGGTTCGGGGCGTTTACACAGATATATCCTTTATACACTTAGTAAATATTATTCGGGAAAAAAGCGAGGTCTATCTTCTACATGAAGGCGGTGTAGATATTTCACGTATAGATTTAGAGGCTGAAAGTAGTGCCTCGACATTTATTGTAGGAGACCAGATAGGGTTCCCCCAGCGTCTTGAGAGAGAACTATTTTCCCTATGTAAGCCGGTAAGCATAGGAAGAAAGGTGTATCTGGCGAGCCATGTGATCCTGTATCTTAACGAGTTTTTGGATAGATTAATGGTTTAAGCGAGTCGATGAGAGGAATTTGGAGAGGCTTGGCCTGGAAGAGTACTCCTCCAACATGTATCTGTCAGTATAGGGGGCTTTCAGGCTCGTGTACATTAGTGTTGGCCTAAAAAGCGTCACTATGTCCTTTGAGAAACATATTGGGCATACTGTCCTCAGGGTGGGGGAAGTATAACCGCATGAACCACATCTCTGCAGGGGAAACAGTGAGAAGCTATAGAGCATTATTTGGTGCTGCTCCATAACTCTGATAGCTTTTTCTAGCAAGAACGCGGAGACCCTCGTTCCCATCTTTGCTTCAACGATGTATGGGGGGTGTCCTAGGGGCAACGTGTGTGTAGCGGAGTTTTTCTTTAGGAATGATTCCATGCCCAAAGCTGTGTTATAGGAAGCCATCGAATATGAGTTTACATGTAAATAGAGAGGTTTTTCGTCGACAAGGTACTTACTTAAGGCTTTGTGAAACGGATAAAGTGGGGAATAGAAGGTCGTTACGCCGCTTATGCCTGCGCCCCCATCAATAGTCATTATATTTTTTATTATTTTTTCTGCTTTAGATAATAATATTTTTGATGAATATGAAATAGAGGATGCGTCACTGATGAGATCTCTATAGGGCGGGTTTATGGCTATTAAGGCAGCTTCAAGACCGGCAAAGGAATAATGCATATATAACTCGTATTTTCTTATTTCTAAAGAGTTAAGCGTATATTGAATTTTTCTTAATTTTTTGTTTAGGATGATATTTCTTATATCTCTTATAGTATATGTGATCTTTTCTAATGGATTAACTGGTTTTTCTGATAGAAAGATACTAGGCAAAAGTAAACTTACAGATCCCAAAACGGCTGATGTAGAAGATGTATTGGAAGGAACATGATTTATTGTCGGCAATATATGTGATTTAGAAAATAATATTGAGTATCCTTTATTAATTAGTTTTGAAAGAATTTTTATCAGATTTTTATTTTGTAACAAAGTATTTTTATATTTAATAACTATTAATACATTTTTTAGTGGAAATTTATTAAGTGACATCTTCTTTAAAGAATTTTCAATATAAGAGGGATCTATTTCTTCTATGTTTATCGAAATAGTGAGCTTTAATTGTGAGTCAAGTAAAGGTAATATTTCGGAAATATTTTTAATAAAAGTATTATTAAATATTAAATTCAATTCCCAATATAAATGATTTTTTCTTAATACATTTATTAATTTTTGTTTCGGAGGGTCTACCAGGTTTAGTGTTAGAACCCCCGAAGGATGCAGTTTCATATAAACAGAATTTTCTGAAAAAAGTTTTAGCAGTGAATTATCTTGGACAAACATGTATGTATACTCGGTTACTGCTGAGTCTCTTAGGGCCACGTTATCTATCGCATGTAGATGTTTATCATGCAGCCTGAGGGTGTAGGGCGTCTTAGAAAGGGATCCTTCCCTTTCTAAGTTGTATATTACATGGAGTAGTGCACGACTGATCGGTATTGCTTCCTCCTCATCTTGTGCTAACTGTGAGAGTATTTTAGAAAGTAGCCTACGGCGGCGCTTATAGGATCCGGGGATCGAGAGTTGGACATATAGATCACTTACCTTTTTTTGCATGTCTTCAGAGTAAAATTCTTCATCTACGATTTTTTTATCAATTTTTGATATAATGTTTTGTTTAGCGGCATTTATTAAATTATAAGCTATAATGCCTTTATCGGTGAGGTAATAAAGGCCTCTCGAGTCCTGATCCACATAGCCGCTATTTTTAAGCACACGTAAATGGTTTGACAACAGCGAAGAGTAAACCTCACTTCTTGTAAGCCTTTTCAACTCATCTTCTATGTCTTTAAACGCGAGCCTGCGGTTTGAGCCCAGTATCTCTATAATACCGTACTTTATAGGGCTACTTAGTACCTTGAATATCTCATGAGGCGCCGTAACCATGCCTGGAATAGTGGACGGCAGCGTTCATATGTAGCTTGCTGATGCATAGAGAAAGCCTATTTGCTGGAGGATTTGGGCCAGGCCTCGCGGCGATGGCCGACGGAAGTAATATCCATGTATGTCATTCTTGTGGACGGAGCCCTACGGGAGGTCTATAAAAAGTATATGGAGTTGAACCTGTGTAAAACATGGATAAAAGGAAGCTATATAGAAACTACGATGAATTCAGGCTCCATGTAATCTCAACACTTATACAGATGATTAGGAGGACAAAGGGTAACATGCTCACATTTAACTCTAAAAAGATAGCTATACTTGCTGAGATCGACACGCATCCTGTAATTCTAACCTTGGTTAAAGACGTCCTCGAAGACCTGCGTAGGAGAGGATACGTGTCGTATATGGGGAAGTCTAAGCATGGAGTAAAATATGTTATTAACAGTAGTAGCCCCTTATGGCAGGCAGCTAAACATGGGGACGTGGAAGCTATAGTCGAGCTTACAGGGCTTAGGAGCGCGGCGGGTCCAAGGGTAGCAAGACTTATGGCTGCATAAGTACATCTCTGGAACCGTGAACATAGCTGGCTTGCTGCCTAAGCTATGCGCCATAGCTATCAGAGAAGGGCTTGAATGCCCTAAGGTTGCTAGGATATATATTTATAAGCCTCCCGCAAGGGTGCGGGGGAACTGGATTAAGATAGTAGAGGAAGCATATATTGAGCCTAACAGCGAGAGCATAGCGGTGGGGGAGGGTACCATAGACATGTTGGTGTTCAGACTAACCGCTGGGTATATGGCCTTAGCGATGTACAGGAGTTACGGTGTTGTGTCTATAGAAAGGGCCGTAGAGATTGCTAGGAAAAAATATTTTGGATTATTGGTAGGCTGAGATAGGCCTGTGCTGTATGAAGCCCTCTCTGCTCTTAACTACAGTGCCCGGCCTCGAGGAACTACTATACGAGGAAACACGTGAAAAGCTAGGCTATAGCCCCGGAGGCGTATTTAGGAGACTTTCAGGTAGAGTTGAGATTTTCGTAAAGAGCATTGAGGACGTAAACGTGGTAAGAAGCCTTCTGCTAGCAGAGAACGCGCGGCTAATCGTAGAGGTAGGGGAATCCGTGGAGGAAGTCGTTGAAGGGGCTAGAGAGTTTATCGAGGCTCTGCTCGAGGGGGCGGCGGCGTTTGCGGTGAATTCTGAGAGGATTACTAAAGAACTCGGCTTAACTTCCCCTGAAATCGCGGCTAGGACGGGTGAGAAGATAGTAGAAATTACGGGTAAACATGTTTCCTTAGACTTTCCCGACATAGTATTCTACGTGGAATGGGTGTCGGGCCAGTACAGGTTTGGCTTAGATCTTACAGGATTTAGAGGGTTAAGGGACAGGCCCTATAGAATGTATGTCCATAGGAGTGCTTTAAACCCCGTTATAGCGGCTGCAATGTGTAGATTAGCGAGGGGGCGTGGGAGCATATATGACCCGTTTTGTGGAAGTGGAACTATTATAGCGGAATGCCTGCAACAGGGAGTAGGGGAGCTATTCTGCAGTGACGTCGATGTCGGCGCCATAAGGGGGGCGAAACTTAATCTTTCAATGCTCCATGCATCAGCCAACGTGCACCTGTTTGCTAGTGATGCGATACATGGGGTGCTGGGAAGGGGTGTAGACGCTGTGGTGACGAATCCTCCGTTCGGGATTAGGGAGAAGCCTGTGGGGGGACTAGGTAATGTGTATGGGGCTCTCTTGGAAATGGCGAGTGCGCTTGAAGCGGGAGTTGTTATAGTATTGACAAGCCGCCGTAGGCTCTTATTAAAGATGGCTGAAAAACATAGCTATTACCCCAAGTATAGTATAGTGTTAAACGAGGGCGGCGTAAAGAGCTGGATAACTCTTCTTGAACCCGCGTAGATAACTACTTTTCATTGACGTTGAAGTAAAGCTCTGCCAGAGCACCTCCGAGCGCGAGGAGCTTCTTCCCGGTCTCAGTATCTGATGGGATCAAAAGTATTTTGCCGGAGTGTTTATACACGTTGTCTAGGAGGGTGATCGTATCGCTGTGTGATTCGCTTTCGAAAAGCACTTCGTCTACAATGAGAAGCTTTTTTACCGCCCCCCATGTGGCTGCACGGGAAACCTCTTCAAGCCCCACGGCGATCTTTCTGTCCCCCCTAGATAGTCTTACAAGGAGCTCTTCGACGTTTTCCTCTTCAATGTCCCTCCTAACTTTTTCGAAGAGATATTTTAGGTCGCTGCGTTTTACTATTTCATGTATTCCGGCTTCTCCGCCTTCATAGATCTTTATGAATACGATGTTTTTTAATCTGTATTTGGATAGTATTTTTTCTATTATTTTCCTCAAATGATCGGGGGATGCAATTATTATTTTTTCATAGTTAGATGGATTATATGTCTTGATTAACCTTTCAAAGATTTTTGATAAGGGAGGTAAAAGTCTTTCTTCAAGGCTTTTGTCATCGCTGGTTTTCGCGGGAGTAAACTGTAATATGCCTTCTATCTTTATTCCTATAGGAGAGAACACGCCTACCGCGACCTCGTCTTCGCCGACTGATATGAGAAGAAGTTTTTTGTAGTTTTCTGATGCACGTTTTATTATCTCTCTCTCAAAGGCGGTTAGCGGACGATTCTTTATTAATTTAATCTTACTCCCTACGCCTATCGATATAGTGTGATATGAGCCTTTGATATGTAGGCTTTCCGGGGCGTCTATTACACGCCCGGTTACCCTAAGCGTTTTTGAAAATTTATGATAGCTCTTTTTTTCAACGCGTAAGCCTATATATACCTTAACCCTCTCCCCTCTCTCGCTCCCCTCTTCTCTCTCAATTTTTATTTGCCTAAAGGTATGGCCATACACTACATCGTTTCTTTCAATTATTAGTGCTAGATAGTATAGATCCTCTGGCGCCTCCACAAGGAATTCAATCGAGTTATTTTTACGGTCCTCTTCTAACACCTTCACGGGGTCACCACCTAGAAAACAGATCTAAGGTGTCCTCGACAACTGATACCGTTTTCGCTGCAACATACCAGGCGTCAAAAGTTATTGGAGCGATAGAAACTTTTAGGGCCTCTAATGAGGAGACGTCTTTCCCGAATGAACCGTGTTGGAAGCAGCCTATTATAACTGCGGGCCGCCGGGCCTGAACGATTTTTTGGCCCAGTATGAGGGGATTTATCTTAGACCCGCTTTCATCTAATGTGAAAACAGCGTCTATATTCATCTTTCTAATGATCCCTCTAAGGCTGTCGTTCACTTCATAAATTAGTGGATTCCTGCTTCTCGGGGGTACCTGGCCCTCTATAAGCAGCTGCTCGATGAGGCCTTTAAATCTATTATAGTTGCGCGGGAGTCTAACGTTTCTTGAAAGCTGAAAAATTCTGCCTTTATATGTATGAAACAAAATATCCATGAGTCCGCGTTTGTAGAGTAGAGAGGAAGTCGCTACAAGCAGCGTCACATGTAATATATCTGGTCTCCCCCTCTTCCACCATTCATTCAGCTTTCTCATAGAAGAATAATGTAAGGAAATATCGAGTAATATTTGAGAAGGCTTTTTTCCTCTACGTTTTGCCTCCTTAACTATAGGTGGAGTATTCCATAATTCTGGAGGGACCAGCTCTACCCCCGAGTCTGCTAATATTAATATTAAACGCTCCATTATGGTCATAACCTATGAAGAACGACGAAATAAAGGACTTAGCTTATCAGAGGATAAACTGGTTATTAGACTTCGCAGAAAAAGTGCATAAAATAGAACCCTCGCTGGCAGATAGATACATCGAAATAGCATTCGCAGTTGCAAAAAAGGCCAGGCTACATTACCCCCCAAGACTGAAAGCAGTATCCTGTAGGAAATGTGGAGCCTACCTGATTCCCGGAATAACTGCAAGGGTGAGAGTAAAGAACAGGGGAAGATACAAGTATCTATTAGTTACGTGTCTTAAATGCGGCTACACGAGAAGGTATCCTCTAAAGAAAAACCCGTTTTACTCCGGGCAACCATGGTACCCGCTCTACAAGAGGGATAGAAAACGCGGAAACACCACAAATACCTGACAGGCATACGCTGAGTACATTGAGGCGTCTAGAGGGCCGCACGGCAAAACATAATATATATCCATGTCCCCGCAAATAATTGGATGAGCCGGGGTGCCCGAGTCCGGTCCAATCCCCTTCACGGGGAGGCTAAAGGGGACGGATTGCTAATCCGTTGCCCAACAGGGCGCCCGGGTTCAAATCCCGGCCCCGGCGCCAATCCACTCCCACTAAGGCCCGGGTGGTGTAGCGGCTAGCACGCCGGCCTGTGGCCTAGCCCTGGCGGAGAGCCGGTGGTCCCGGGTTCGAATCCCGGCCCGGGCCCCATACAAATTATGGGTTTTTATCTAATTATATGTTTTTTTGTAAAAGGAGGCTCGTGGGTTCTTGTATGGTATTTTAGGGTGGCGATACTTGTATTAGGGTGGATGCAGGGGGTGTGATGTGCTTCCGCTGAGTGATGAGAATAGGTCGTATACGAGGCCGTATGTCAATTATCTCCTGATAGTTGTTAATAGTATTGTTTTCTTTACGCTTTACCTGGGTCTTCCTCCATCTATGTATCAGAGGGTTTTAGCGGAGTATGGGGTTGTGCCGTATTATGTTTTGCGGGGGGAGAGGCTTTACACGTTGTTTACTAGCATGTTTCTTCACGCTAATTTGATGCACCTGCTTGGTAACATGCTGTACCTGTATATTTTTGGGGATAATGTTGAGGACGCCATGGGGCATGTGGCCTACTTTTTCTTTTATATAGCCTCGGGGCTGGGCGCGTCGCTTTTCCATGTTCTGAGTATAAACTATGTTTCCGGCGCTTTCCGTTATGTTGCCATGAGGACGCCGGCTATTGGTGCTTCGGGCGCTATTTCTGGAGTTTTGGGCGCGTATATGGTGCTGTATCCTAGGGCTAGGATAAGGACCCTTGTATTTGCTTTTATCATAACTATAGTCTCTGTGCCGGCCTATCTGTATATAGGGTTCTGGTTTGTGTACCAGCTGCTTTACGGTATTTTGTCTCTTCAGCAGCCTTTGGGTGTCGCCTTCTGGGCGCATGTGGGAGGCTTTGTTACTGGCCTCGTATTGGTGAAGGTTGCTGGCGTGAGGCCTAGGCGGGTGATAGTGTATAGGCGGTGGCTGCCGGTTTACGTGCCTTGGTCAGAGTAAAGCTTATGTTGGAATCTGCAAACAGGGCTTGGAGTGATAGGGTATGCCGGAGTTTAAGGTAGTTATTTCTGACCCCAAAACGGGTAAGGCGGAGCAGGTCGAAGTAAAGGGCGAGGAGGCTCTGCGGCTAGTAGGGCTTAGGATAGGCGATGTAATAGACGGGAGTATAATAGGGAAACCCGGCGTGAAGCTTAAGATAAAGGGGGGCTCGGGTAGGGCTGGAGAGCCCATGAGGCCGGATGTACATGGTGGTGTGAAGAAGTACGTTCTCCTTTCAGGCCCGCCGGGTTTTCATCCCCGTGAGCGTGGGGAGAGGCGTAGAAAGCTTGTGCGCGGCAACGTGATAACCGAGGAGATAGTGCAGATAAATACTGTCATTGTAGAGTGATCCTAAGGACATTCTGAGCCCTTTCAGCACCGTAGTTTTATTCTTATTATAGGGCCTTGTCCGGCTTTAAATATTAAATGTGGAAGTCTCTTTGAGATGTCCCGGGGAGTCTACTGGAGCGCTATCTTAGCGTCTTGGAGTACAAGCCCTGTTCCTCCAATATTCTCGGTAAATGCTGAGAGCATTGTAAAGAACCTGTTATCGCCCTTTGTCGATGTGGTAGCAGTGCTTGTAGCGATCGCCTTCGGCGTGGGCATACTAGGCTTCATATTTCTCGTTCTCCAGGGCGCGTTGAGATGGGTTGTGGGTGGAAGTTTTGGACGTAGCATGGCTGTGCAGACATTTATGAGGGCAGCCGAGGTGCTTGCAATAATACCTGTTATGTTCTTCATCTCGTCTGTGCTCAGAAGTATGGGCGTGAGCCAGCTGACGGCGGTGGCGGATATACTTGAAAAATTGTTACAGAGAGGATGGAGTATAATTATGAGTTCCCTCTAACAGGGGGTTGCGGTGTATTTTACGAATATAAGCTACGTCGTCTACGGCCTTGCGGTGGCTGCATATCTCTCTATCGGCGCCATTCACTGGGGTCTTGGGCGCCGTAGTTATGCACTATATTACTTTGAGCAAGCGGTCTCAGTGTTCATCTATATTGCGGCTCTACTCCTCATAGAAGCCTTGCTGCTAAAGGTTGAAGCACTGCTAGGAGCGCCGGTTGCCGATAACAGTGTTGAAGAAGCTTTACGCAGGGCGTCGCAAATATTTGATACCGCCAGGCAGAGATCCCTTAGTTGGATACTCACTATAGCATCGTTGAGGGCTGCACTGTCTATAGTGCCTGTGACTTCTCCTCTCTCCTACGTTCTAGGGAGCGCTACAGGGTGGAGCATGAGTGTATTCAACATGTGCGCTGTTAGTTTCCTGTTTTACATGGCTTTTGCCAAGGTTTTCGAAGAAATCCACCCTTATCTCGCATCTTTAGGAGCAATAATGACTCCTATTCCCAGGCTTAGAAGTATCGGTGCTGCAATGCTCTCGGCAGACATTGTTTTTTCTACCGCTATAATATATTATTCAGGTATAGTATCTAATACCTTGGGAAATATCCCCAGCCCGCCATCATTGAATCCGGTCGACTGGATGAACATTGCTGGCATGGCCTCCAATGCGGCTATACCTTTGGCTCAACTCCTTGTTAAGGGAGTAGTGATAATGAGCATTGCATCAGCATTGTCAGTGGGGTTCTCAAAAGCGTTGTCAGGCGTATACTTCTCGGTGAAGATAGGTGCTTGACACCGATCTTCCGCTGATACTGCTTATCAGTGTTCTAGGTTACTTAGTCTATATTTCATACATAGTAATATTTAGTATAATTTTAAAAAGGAAAGATCCTCTTAGAGAAAGCATAAGGGAAGTGCTTATTTTAATATTTTACCTTGCTATAATAGAAATTTTATTGAACATAGATCTTTTAGCAGCAATTTTTAACATAAATTCATCCATTTTTGATATAAATATTGCATTAAAAAACCTAGATAGAGTTTTTGTTAAAAGCCTAAGTTATTTAGATATTTTATCTAAAATAGCACTTTTTATAGCGATATTCGATATTATAGTTTCAATATCTTCTGTTATTTTTCCGGGAAATATACCTATTATTATAGTATCTTATAAACCTTATACACACGTTATCTTATCCGTAATAAATGGTATATCACAAATAATCGGGATAATATTAATTTTAATTATAATATTAAAGACCTTGAGCACCGCGGCTATAATATTAGGTAAATATTTATTATTATTATCTATAATTGGAATTTCTTTTAGAAGAACACGTATAATAGGGAAAATACTTCTTTCCTATTATATAATTTTAATGATAATTCTACCTTTAACGATAAATATTTCAATAAGTAATGTAAATAACCTAAATTTATCATTGAATACATCATTTCCTCGGGAATTGGACAGCCTCAAAATACGTGTCTCCACAATGGACGGCACCCCCCTACGTGACCCGCTCCTTATAACACTTGCGGAGGCTACTAGTAACCAATACTACCTGGAGACAGTACGTGATGGGAAGACTATTGTAGTGCCTCGGGGTATATATCGCGGGATATCTGCATGCATTTATTGGGAGAATTTCTCTAATTCGGCGTGTTGTTATAAAAATAAATATACTGAATGCTATGGATGTTACATATCTTCAAAAATAAATACAAGTAGAAGTAGCGTAATAAATGTAATAATTCCATTTAATACTATACCATGTAATGGTACACAAGGAGTTTCCGGGCTATTTCATGAAAACGAGGGTCCAATGCCCCATATAGGTAAAGGATATATAAAATTCACATTAACTCCAAAAAATAAAATATTAGACATTGACATAATAGGAGGAAAATACAAAATATATTTTTCCAACACATCGGCATGGAAAGTACACTATACTCTTGCTCCAAGTAAAAATTACCCCCAATGCCATCACTCAATACTCCATAAGGCTCTTTTAGAGACATCGTCGTGGAAGCGGAGAACCAACATAAATCTCTACGAAGACTTTTCTCCAAAAATAGGTTCCTTGCCAGAAGCGCCTTCTGCATATAAATTAAAAGTGTGGTTAACCCCTACAAACAGCAATTGCTCAAAGGAGGTCTTTGTAAATGTCACTATATACGGTGTAGGATGTTGGAATCCCAATGTAGCATATATTTATAATTGGAATAAAATAGAAAAATCTAATAATGAAATTTACTTAATAGGCAGTTATTTTACTAAAATTTATAAAATGGTTATCTCGGTGTACTTCAATTTTCTACTGGGCAGTAGTGTCGTCTTTATATTGATGATGGTTCCCTATCCGCCAATTATCTTAGATAATATTGTGCTTACCATGCTGGATTCTATATATAAAATAAGGTTATTTAATATAAAAACCATTAAATATAAAAGAGATTATAAAAAAGAAGAAGAGGAGAAAATCAAAACATTGATTATGCCAAAAAATGACATGTATATTTCAAAAATAGTATATAATAAGGTAAGAAATAAGATTAGAAAAATACGATATAAAAGAGAAGTAGTATCATTACTCTATAACCCGGAAAAATTAGAAACCCTTAACTCAGCGGCATTATATTTTCTGATAAAAAGCGTCCATGCACTTTATATATTAGGTGAAATACCTCTTCCTAACGAAATAGGTGAAATAATAGGGAAATATGCCGTCTCGGCAAGTAATCATATAAAATATTTTATTCCATCGTTAAACTATAAACGAATATATGTAGATATAATGATATTTATAAATCATGTCTTAACAAAAAGGAGGGATGCAGAGTTTCTTTCCGAACTTTTGTACCTCCGCGAAGAGATACTAAAGACGCTCATGGAGGAGTATAGTCTCGAGTATCATGAAGCTGTAAATAAGTATAATAAATTGGTAGAAAAAGGAGCGTTGCCTGACATAGATTCCGTTATACTTTATTATTTGGATAACTTTGATATTAGAGAGATAATAAATAAAAATATTAAAGAAATTATTAATAAAATATTAGAAAATGCTAAAAAATATAGAAATAAATCGTATATTAACTATGATAAATTAATCAATATATTAAATAAAATAAGTGATAATTATGATAACAAATAAAATAAATTACGTGATGATGGTATTGTGTCTCGCGAGTATAGTGCTTCACCAAAAAATGCTTTTCTTTATCATATATTATTTAATATTTTTATTAAATTGGAAGGAGATATTAAGAAAATTGTATATAACAATAAACGGTGTACCTTTTCCCAATTACTACAGTTATATGAATAAAGCTGTTGTAGATTATCTATTTCTAAAAAAATACACGGTCATATACAAGCTTAGTCGAATTAAACATAGTATCGAAGATTTAGATCCAGAGGATTTCTGGAGGATGGTGAAGTTTCTATTAACCGGGATACCTCTTTCTAAAAATATATTATTTAGTGTAATTTTTATGAAAAATGAAGAAAAATATTTAGGATACTTTAAAATAGATCTATTATCAACTGAAGAAAAAACAAATAATTATAGTGATTTAACCGCATATGTCGAAAAAATATTGAATATTTTTCATCGAAGCGGGATATCAGTTAAAGCCGTGGACTACACCGAGTATCTAAATAATGTTTTAAACTACCTTAGCGTGAAAAAGAGGTCTAAAACATATTTCCTGTTAAGCCTCGCCCTCTTATCAATAATGGCCGCAGCAAGTGCTGTGTCGTTCACGCTTCTCTTATATATTATCCCAGCGATGTTCCTCCTAGTGCTTCAAGCAGTCCTGAGAGTCAGAATTAATCTTAAACACGTAAGCTTTGATTCCCCAGTTCTTTATTCTTCTAAGAACTATTCTATGGAGTCTCTATTAGAAACAAGTGATCTATATGATAACGCTTATTCGTTTTACTCTACACTAGCATCCTTTGAAAAAGTCATGATTATATTATCTATAAGGAGGCGACCCGTATATGAAAGGGAATATATCGGGAAAAAAGCCTACTCATTGTATGAATGGGGTACAGCATTAGACAAGCTAAGCCTGTTAGCTAAAAGTAAATTTCTATACGAGATAGTTGATAAAAGAATTAGGCGGGGTGAATACGTATTCGATTCTTGTATTACATTATTGTCTTCTAAAAACGAGATGGAGGGTATAAAATCAAGCTTAGACTCCTTAGGAATAAAAACTAAAAGCGACGATACAAGTAGATTAGTTCTCCTTGCGATGTAAGTCATCCATAACTTCATACAGCATTTGACTAATTCAACTAAATCGGTATACCAAGTAGAGACCTGGACTTATATCCTACTATGGTGACGTCAACCCTGGACCATAGGGGGACAGACTTGAGTAAAAATACTGTGATGGGGTATGTGCCGGGGGGTCTTGCATAAAGCCTACCATCATCACTATAACCCTCTACATATAATTTTCTTAATATAGTGTTTTTGGGGTAAAGCCTTCCCATCATTTCCCTGTCGAAAATTCTACGTACCCAAACTTTGAACCTCCTGTCTAGGGTTTTCCCCACACGCCATTTTAATCTATACAGTGGAGTTCCCTCTAGCACGGCGACGTTCCTAATATTTACTCGCCTTACTAGAAGGCCCCCCTCAAGTATCTTTTTCAGAAAATCAATATTTTCTTTGATGCTGCGTTTAGACTCTCCTGGCAGCCCCATTACAAAGTTTATACCGGGTAGTAATTCGTGGCTGCCGTTCCATCCTCTACGTGCGCCAACCTTGTTTACTAGCCGTATCGCCTCTAATACCATCTCTGGATCCACTCCTAGATTGTTAATTTTTATGACATGTTTATCAGCAGACTCTAATCCAAATGCCAATACATCGCCCGGTGTGTGCCACCTAACTATAACCTGTAACGCCTTAAACGCCAGTTTTTTATGAAATGCTATAGTCATAGGGTTGGCGTTATCCACGTGTAACATTTCAAGACTAGGTGCCGCCAACCTTATAGATTTAAAAAGTTTTTCTAACGCGCCTACATTGGGTCTTGGATATTCGTGAATATTAACGTCCTTAGAGCCATAGGCTAAAATGTCGGCTTGTCTACCAACCCTAAATCTCTTTACGCCGAGACGATAGAGAAAAGATACTTCCGACATAATGTCCTTAATCGGCCTAAAGACAACCCTCCCGTAACGCGGTTCAATACAGAAGGAGCAGCCACCAGTAACCCATCGAGGACAACCCCTATAAGTCTCAAGCTCTGCTATAAGATTTAACCCATGGTTTGGATGCTGTAGCACTATCCTCGAACCCAACACTGCATAGCGGGAAGTTCTACCGTAATCTGAACGCAGAGCATAGGGGTTAACTCTCTCTACACCCTCCCTGAGAAGATCGCTAATCACTATCTCAGGATCCCCCCTCACAACCAAGTCATAAAATCTCCTAAATTCACTGGGGGGAGTCACCTTGCCTGAACTATCCCACATACCGAAGCGTGCCGCAGGACCTACAAGGATTTTAAATGGTTTTTCAAAAATTGAGGCTAAACGAATTACTTCTTCAGCACTAGCAGGCCTGCCGGCGAGATATTTTCCTGGAACCACGACTCCTGCTATTACTATGAGAAAATCACTATCAGAAACGATTTTTGAAAAATTTAAAAAATTTTTTCTAATATCATCTATTGTATAATATAATATCTTTGAATCCTTATCGACATCCCATATTGCACCGGCAATATATCTAGGGTAAACATCAATATAGGGGGGTACACCGAGTCCAGCCGGCTCGTCTGTATATCCGTCCACTATTACGAACCGCATAACCGCTCACCATTTTAGTCCCCCCACCCATCCCCGCTTATAAACAGGCCTACCGTCTCTAAATCTAACACCGGGAGTCTCAACAACCCTTCCTATTACATATATTTTACCAAGCTTATTTTTAACATAATTTAACTTATCTTCAGGGAGTGTAAATATAAACTGGTACTCTTCGCCACTATAATACAACGCCTCCTTTATCCCACCACCGCACTCCTCCATCTTTTCCCATACAGGCACATTTTCAACCAATATGCCTACATTGGAACGCTCAGCTATATAATGCAGCGAGAGGGAAAGACCATCGCTATTGTCAATAGAGGCAGAGACATATGGTATAACATCTAGCCACGCATCTACACTGGGAAGGCTCTGGTGGAGATATAGAGAAAAAGCCTCCCCTCCGCATATTTTACCCTCAATCGAAGATTTATAGACAACCCATGATACACCAAAGTTGCCTGTCGAGACGACAAGTTCTCCGGGTTTAGCGCCGCTACGGCTTATGAATCTAATAGCTTTACCCACGGTTACTACTGTTGCGCGAAACCCGCCTCGCTGCGAGATATCCGTATCCCCGCCTACCAATTCACAGTTTATCTCCGCGCACAGCGAGGCTATCCCTTCTAAAAACTTGAAGTAAATATTGCGGTCATAACGTGCAGGGATTCTAACTGCTGTTAGAAGCCAGAGAGGCCTTGCACCTTTTACGAGGACGTCACTTATACTAGCCAGTGCGGCGCGGCGGCCTACATAGTAAGGGTCTAGGAAGGGGTACCAGTGGATAGAACTGTCGAAGGCGTCTACGTTTATCACGATGTCGCCTAGAGGTACTGCATCTTCGTCTTCACGTCGAGTAAACCTTTTTGCAAGGTTGACGAGTTCCCACTCCACAATAATATACCTACGGGGGTTTACTACAAAAGGGTTAATAGAAAATAAGGTTTTTATTTTTAATTTCTATGAAAGCATAGATGTAATGGCCTTTTTAATGTTGTCATATCCTTCGACTATTTCGGTGGGAGTAACCATTAATGGCACGTCCAGAGTACCGTATTCTAGATATATCCAGCCCCTAATTTTTTTCTCATCCACGTTTATTATTTTTATTTTTGATGATCCGTTATTCTTATTTTTTATTTCTTTTATTAGCTTTTTTGATTTTTCCCCTCCATCTACAAATATTATAACTTCACTGGTATTTACTTGCATGGACGCTACACCACTACACATATTCGATTCCACCCCTACTATGCTGCATACACCTAAGGTAGATGGATTAGATTGTTACTTCCACTGTGTGACTAGCGTAGTGTGATACCCCCCTTACTTGAAGTATTGGCTACGAAGTATGTTCAACTTGTTTTTCTTTATAAATTAATGTTTATTAAATAAATTTTTCACAGTATTATTGTGTTGATAATAAAAATATGTGTGGAGCTTTTTCATTACGAAACAGCCATGACGAATAATATTAGATCTATTGTGACGGGAATAAGCGGCAGTGGGAGGCTTGATACATTAGTCAAAGTACAGGAAATAAGCAATAATTGGGCTTTAAAAATAATCGATGTTGGGACAAAAATGTTCGAAAAATCTAAGGCGTTAGGGATCGATATACCGGAAGGAAAAATACTTGATATGGATCCTCTTGCGTTAGATTATCTTCGGGCAGCTACCTTTGAGGACATTTTAAGCGAATTAGACAGGCTTGGCGAAGGCGAAGCAGCGCTAATAAGTACGCACACGTGTTTCCGGTGGAAAAAACACTTAACTCATGCTTTTAACTTTTATTATATTAATCGTATAAAACCTGATATTTATATAAACATCGTTGATAGTATACACTATATTTATGCAAAGCTTGCTAACAGCGCGGCGTGGAGGGGGAGGCTGAATCTTAAGGACATGTTAGTGTGGCGCGATGAGGAAGCCTTTGTTACCAAAATGCTTGCAGAGTACCATAGGAAACCGTTCTATCTCTTTTCTAGGCGTGAAGACCCGGAAATGCTTAGACGGATAATATTTGACGTAGAACTTGCTAAAAAACAGGGAAGAAAACCTGCTAAGAAGGCCTATCTAAGCTACCCAATAACGCATGTTAAGGGCCAGGAAGATATTATGGAAAAGAAGAACGAGTTTAAAGAAGAATTAAAAAAAGCGGGGATAATAGTATTCGATCCCATAGCTGTTGAAGACCTAGAGGTAGTGGATCTACTGGCTAGTGCAAAACGTGAAGGCAAGGATTATGTCGATGTAGAAATAGACGGCATTAGCGCCAAGATACCCATAGACGAGATCCTAGACAGTATGGAGGATATTAAGGACCAAGTAGTGGCTAGAGATTACCAGTTAATAGTGCAGAGTGACATGATCGTAGTGTTCTACCCCACAACTACGCTCTCGCCCGGTGTTTTAAGCGAAGTAAACTTTGGCCACACGCACAACAAGGATGTATACGTGGTTTTCCCAGTAGGTGGAAACGTAAGCCCCTTCCTAGAATACTATACAACTAAGATTTTCCGGTCAACAGAGGAATTACTAGACTATTTCAAAGACGAAGGCATAACTCCCTAAGCTACCCCATTATTTAGACGCAGAATATTGGATATTTAAGTTGAGTTTAAATAGAGTTCCCAATGATAAAATCCGCATGACGGAGTGGCCTAGCGAGAAAATATCTGTAAGGGCCCTTGTTCTACATGTACCATTAAGAAAAGGGGATGAGTCGTTTAACACGTTAAAGGCAGTACTTGATGACAAGCTTTCATTGTTTAATGAAAGCGTTGAGGCGTTTTCTAGAAGCATGAAGGTAAAGGTATTTACAAAAAGACTAGTATTAGGTATAGTGGATCAAAAAGTTTTAACAAAATTAATAACCCGTGTAGAGGATTTTGTCGATGACTATGAGATAGATTACTACGCTATTCCTATTTTAAATATTAGTGATCCTAAAAACCTGGTTATAACACTGCAGGAGCATCCGAAACTTTTCACTTCAATCAAGTATAGAGACAGTCTTATTGGTTCTATCATCGAAGTATTGCATAACTTTGCTGAACGTACGTGGATAGGTGCAACGCACTTTGCAGTATCTTTTGGAGGCCTTCTCCAAACACCATACTTTCCGGCTACAACAGCTACTCATGAAGGGATTACTGTTAGCCTCCTCTATCCCTCCTACTTCATGGATAACATTGATAACTTTAACGAAATATATAATAGTTTAAGTAAAATTAATAAAATATTTCAAGCTGGCACGCCGATGTTTAGGGGAATAGATTATTCCCTAAGCCCATGGATGGAGGAAAGCGTCGCCAGGCTAATTGAGCAAGCCGGGAATGCATCCTTTACCCATCCCGGCACTATTAACGGGATAGTTAAGGTTAACAACATGTTGGAGGAGCTCTCTCGACGATTAGGGGGGATCGGGTACAACGAGGTTATGTTACCCTTGGGGGAGGACGATAGGTTAAAGCAACTTGCACGTGAAAATCAGCTGAAATTTAGTCACCTGCTTAACTATACAGCATATTGTGTAGCTGGCCTTGACATGATTCCTATACCTGCATCGACGGAGGAGCATGTGCTACGCGGAATCATCAGCGACCTAAACGCTATATACAGTGTAAAGAGGCGTGTACTCGGTATGAGACTGATACCTGTTGGCGCAGATGAGGGGGAAGAAGTAGATCTAGGCATGTTCGGAAACGTGCCGGTTCTATCTCCTCTATTTTAACGTGACCCCAAGTTAGTAGGTGGTGTTGGTGCGGCCGCCGGGATTTGAACCCGGGTTCTGCGGCTTTCCTCCAGGGCCGTCGCGGCGGCCAAGATGGAGGGCCGCCGTTAGGGCATAGAGCTATCCTAGTCCAGGCTAGACCACGGCCGCACTCGTAAGAAAATATTTTCGCCAGGTTTTTAGGTGTTACTGTGGTAGATGCCTTAGTTGATATTATTTATGGAGGCGCCGGGGGTCTGCAGCATGCTATTTTACTACTTCTAGTGGAGCTGTCCCGGGGCCTCATTGGTTGCCTGGAATTATGTGTGGGAAGAAGCGCGCTTGAGAAATTGGTTCAGGCAGAGGAGGGATTAAGATCTAAGATGCCACGCATACAGAAGTAGAGCGTGACAAAAGAGAGGGGGCGCCTTGGCGCTCGGCATAGTCTTAAGCTCATTGATATCCGCTGGCCCCCCAATGTTCATTTCTACAGCATTTAATCCCCTTTTCTCGAAGTATACGGGTTATGGAGGGTGTCGGGGGCGTATAGTATGCCTGCTATAGCGCTATGCTGTGGGGCTTTATCCCTGTTTTTCTCGGCCTTGGGTCTCCCTGCCTCACAAGTAAGGCGTTCCCCTTGACCGAGTAGAGTAGGTGTTCCCTCTCTGATTGCGTCAGGCTGTACAGCGTGGCCAGGGTGTTTGCGTAGCTCTCTGGGCCGGACATCAATATGGTGAAGCCTGCCAGCTTGTACACTGTGGGGTCAATGTTCTCGGGAACCTGGGTCACCGCTAGGACCGTGTAGCGTATACGTGTGCCCCCGGGGGCACCGCTACGACAGGGACTTCGCGGCCAGCTGGAACCTGGTTCTTCGCTACTTCAAGAGCCGCGGGGAGAGAATCAGGGGATTGCTGCGACGCCTAGGGTCGAGGGCACTGGGCGCTCCGCCAACCAGCAACAGCCCACGCCGCCCCCGGCCAGGACCAACCGCCCCCTAACACGCCCCGTTGGCCCCTCAGCCGCGAGGCGCGGGGGCCGCCCCCACGCTCGGGGCACGGGGGGTGAGGGGCAAGGCGGGGCTGGGGGACGGTGTGGGCGACCCCCACGAGCAAAGGCGATGACGAAAAAGCAACCCAACTGGGGGAAGCCCGAACCAACTCCCCCCAGCCCCAAACAAGCCCCCAATGAGCAAAACCCCCACAAAAACAACAAAGAGCGTATATACACTGACTGCTACTAAGCTTCTGTGCGGCTGATACCTGTTTTACACAACGTGTATTCCTCTCAAAGGGTTGTAGAGGCGGCTCGCCTAGTGTACGGTCTCGGTTTCAGGACTTTTATTGTTTCGAAGGCGTCTGGCTCGGCTGCACAAAGCGGTGTACCTGATGCTCAAAGACTTGCGTTAAAGAAGAACGCTAATTTCTTGTTCCTTAAAGACTTGGGCGACGTCATTGAATTATTTTCGCCGTCGCTCGTGCTAACGGTGTCCGAGGCCAAGTACGGTGGTGCCCCGTTGGACAGTGTAATAGAAAGGCTCCGTAAGGTGGGGGGAAGAGACGTCGTGATAGCGGTGTTTGGTGGGTCTGAGCCGGGACTTACTATGCAGGAATTTAGCATGGGGGAGCATGTGTACCCTGAAGGTGTAGAGGAGGATGTTGGTAGTATAGGGCTGATGGCCATTACCCTTTACACGCTTAGAATTATTCATGGGATAGGTTTGAATGGGGACTAAAGTTTTTAGTTATTGTCTTCGTTGAGACTTTATTTTGGCTTCAAGCCGGTCATATATTACGAAGGCTATGGCTAGTATAAACATGACGTAGAATAGCGTTCTTACGCCTTCACTATATGTTGCAAGGGATCCTGGAGCCATGTTTAGGATATAGAGAGCCACCTTGTATGCTTCGTAGAAGCCTAGGGCTCCAAGTATAATTGTGAGCGCTCCAAGGATCCACTTTGCTTTTATGAGTATCTTTTCGTCCATGAACGGGCACCTGTCTATACTCTCCTTGATGCTGATTATATAATAGTTTTCTCCTCCTATGGGTTGGCTCCTCGGAGGCTATAATTATCGCCGGCTCATAGTAATGTATAATATGCGCGTGTCATGCAGTTTTCTGTGGAGATTCGACGAGAGGATTGAGTTACTTAGTTACCTAAAAGAAAAGGGCTTTTATGTACGTATGCACGCGTATGAATACTTGGTTGGTTATGGAGGAAAGCTTTTGGGGATAATATTTTTAGACACGATAAATTGTAGAGTAGAGGTATTTGCTGTTCCCGGCGTGGAAGAGAGAATGCTAAGGAGGCTCGTAGAAATGCTTTCCTCGAAATACCCGGATGTCGGTGTAGAGGTGTATGGTCTCTCAGTGTAAGAAGTGCGGGGCACCAGCAGCTGTCGTGTTGCCCTACGCTAACGTGAGATATTGTAAAACTCATTTTATAGAATTTTTTGAGAATAGAATTGAAAGATTTATTGTAAAATATAAAATGGTTGAGCCGGGCGACAGAGTACTCATCGCGGTTAGCGGAGGTAAAGATAGTGTTGTTCTGCTCCATGTAATGTGGAAACTCGCTGACAGGCTGGGTATAAAACTTCATGGTGTAACCATCGATCTCGGAATAAGAAATTACTCGTCGATATATGTGGCTGTTTCTAAGAAAAATTTTGAAAAACTTGGCGTGCCGTATACTATTATAGATTTAAAGGACGCGTTTGGTTTTACAATAGACGATGTAGCTAAACGATGGAGAAGGGTTTGTGCCAAGTGTGGAATAGTGAAAAGATATGTCCTTAACAAGTTTGCGGTTGAAGAAGGCTATGATGCGGTTGCTACTGGGCATAACCTGGATGATATGATGGCGGTTGCCTTGTCCTCATTGATGAGAGGCGACGTTGAAGGTTTAGGAAAAATTAAGCCTGTACTTCCGGCTAGGGAGGGACTTGTAAAGAAGATAAAGCCGCTGGCTTTTACGAGAGAGAAGGATGTGAAAATTTATGCGTGTCTCAACAAGTTGGACGTGGTCTCAGCGAGATGCCCCTATTCTAGGGGTTCTACGCTAGATGATTTTAAGCATGCTATTAATATGCTGGAGGAGAAGCATCCTTCGATTAAATACAGTTTTGCTAGGACTCTCTACAGGGAACAGGGGGGCCTAGCTAGGATGAAGGAAGAGCCTTTGGGGAAGTGCAAGATATGCGGTATGCCCTCAAAAAGTCTAGTGTGCGGCTTTTGCAGGCTTCGGCAAGCATTACAGGCCTCCCCTCGGGATAGGGTCTTTTTATAGACTACCGGAGGTGAAGGGAAAGGATTAATGTTCTCATTCTAAATTTGGAGCGTAATGATACTGTATGAGTTCGAGGTAAAGGAGCTCTTAGAGGAAGCCGGGGTTCCTGTGGAGAGGTCCTGTTTAGTTAAAAGCGTGGCTGAGGCTAGAAGATGTACTGAAACTCTGCGTCCGCCCTTCATGTTGAAGGCGCAAGTGAGAGGATGGGGTAGGGGTAAAAAGGGGTTTGTTAAGAAGGCGGTAAACGTCGATGAGCTAGAGTCGGGTGTTTCGGAGCTTCTCGGGAAAAGGTATGGGGGAGTAGAAATAAGGTACGTTCTTGTTTCCGAATACGTTGAACATCAAAAGGAGCTTTACTTGTCGTTTATGGCCGATGGGGATTCTAGGAGACACTTGATGCTGGCTTCTGTGAGTGGCGGAGTGGATGTTGAAGAAAGTGGAGAAATTCTTGAGGTAGAGCTTAGTCCAGCGCTGGGGTTTAGGCCTTACTTGGGAAGGTGGCTGGCTGCTTTCTGGGATGTTGATTGGAGGGATGCATTGGGGCTTGCAGGCAGGCTCTACGAGGTTTTTCTTAAATATAAACTTCGGTTATTAGAGGTGAACCCGATTGCCGTTACAAGTGAGGGCTTGGTGGCCATTGACCGTAAGGCAATTGTTGACGATGATGCTGTTAGTGGGACTAGGCTTGAGGAGTTTTGGAAGAGGTATTTAGATGAATTACAGCCTATTGAGCGTAAAGCTGTTGAAAATGGTTTAAGTTTTGTCATGTTAGATGGAGAGATTGGTGTCATTGGTAACGGTGCCGGTTTAACGATGGCTACAATGGATATAGTTTCGGAGATGGGTGGTAGGCCGGCGTTTTTCCTTGATGTGGGGGGCGGTGCCAGCAGTGAGAGGGTCAAGCTCGCTGTTGAGACGGCATTTCAACTACCGAACGTAAAGGCTGTCATCGTCAATATTCTTGGTGGAATTACCCGTTGTGACGAAGTAGCGCGGGGTTTGCTCTCAGCTATAGGAGAGGATGATACGTTAAAGGAAAAACTCTTTGTAAGATTAGCCGGGTTAAACGAGGAAGAAGGCAATTATATTTTAAAAGAAGCCGGTGTTCCCGTATTTAATGAGCCTCTAGAGCTTATAAAGAGGGCGGTGGAGTATGTCTATTCTGATAGGACGTGAAACGAGGGTTCTCGTGCAGGGAATCACGGGAAGACAGGGGCGAATACATACTGTGGAGATGCTAAAGTATGGTACTGCCATTGTTGCGGGAGTAACGCCGGGGAAGGGGGGAGAAAGCGTAGAGGGAGTACCGGTATACAATACGGTATATGAGGCGTTGAGGGAGCATCCAGAGGTTAACACGAGTATAGTGTTTGTTCCGGCGCGTCACGCGGTTGATGCGGTTTTAGAGGCGCTAGATGGTGGTATAAAGACGATAGTTGTTATAACCGAGCATATACCTCTACACGACGCTTTGTTTATGCTTCGCCGTGCCCGGGAAGTCGGGGCGCGGGTCATAGGCCCTAACACTCCGGGTATAATATCTCCCGGAAAATCCAAGGTGGGTATAATGCCCGGTAAGTATTTCGCTAAAGGAGATGTAGGCATCATGTCTAGGAGTGGGACGCTTACATATGAGGTGTCGAGACAGCTTATGTTGAATAAACACGGCGTCTCGACGGCGGTCGGTATAGGAGGGGACCCGGCTGTCGGCATGGATTTTATTGAAGTCTACAACATGTTTTTGAAAGACGAGGATACCTCGGTTGTGGTGTTAGTTGGAGAAATCGGGGGCACTAAGGAGGAAAGATTTGCGGAGTACTATTCGAAGCTTAATTTTAGGAAGCCTGTGGTCGCGCTGATAGCTGGTAGAAGCGCACCCCCTGGGAAGAGGATGGGGCATGCGGGGGCGCTCGTGTTTGGAGGTATGGGCACGTATGATAGTAAGGTGTCCGCCTTAGAGAAGGCTGGTATTAGAGTTGCCAGGAGCATATACGATGTTCCGAGGCTGCTAGAGGAAGTTGCGACCTGTTAAGTCTTATTAATCCTGCTTGGTGTAGCTTAAACGGGTGGTAAGGAATGGGGTACTTGAGGTATCTGGGTCATTCGGCTTTTGAGGTAGATATAGACGGCAAGATAGTTTACATAGATCCCTGGCTCTCTAATCCTAAATCTCCGGTATCTATAGACGACATCAGTAGGGCAGACATAATAGTTGTCACGCATTTTCACGGGGATCACGTAGGAGACGCTGAGAAGCTGGCTAGAGCGACCGGGGCTAAAATAGCTTCAATATTTGAAGTAGCGGAATACTTCGAGAAAAGGGGATTAAATGCTGTGGGAATGAACATTGGGGGGCCAGCGGATATTGATGGGCTTAAGATCTTGCTGACGCCAGCGGCGCATTCAAGCGAATTGGGTGCGCCAACGGGCGTGATAATACTTGGGAAGGAAGCTGTGGTGTACCATGCTGGCGATACCGGGCTTTTCGGTGGCATGGAGCTTTACGGGAGGCTCTATAGTATAGATTATGCCCTGGTGCCTATAGGCGGGCATTTCACAATGGATCCTGAACAGGCGGGGCTTTTCGTGTCAACTTTTCGCCCGAGGGTCGCAATACCGATGCATTACGGCACTTTCCCGGTTCTCTACGGGAGGCCCGAGGAATTTGTTGAGAGTGTGAAGAGGTATTCACCTGATACGCGCGTCGTCGTATCAAATCCAGGTGAAAAGATAGAATTGTCGAGATAGTTGTCTGGTAAATAATTCTTTTACAATAAAGTATTTTGCCAAATAATATTTAGGTATATATAGAGAAGATAGAAGAGGCTTTAAGTATGGCAGATGAGAAGGTTAAACTTGACCATATAGATAAACGGATACTACAAATACTCCAGGACAACGCGAAAACCCCTTATTCTAAAATTGCCGAGGAGCTTGGCATATCAGAGGCTACGGTTCATCTACGCATAAAGAAGCTCTTACAGCTAGGGGTAATAAAACGTTTTCAAGCGATCGTTGACCCTGTGAAAATCGGTAAGAGTGTCACGGCATTGGTGGCTATTGTTGCGTCCCCTCAACGGTATAATGACGTTTTACAGGAATTAAAGAAGATGCCGGAGGTTTACGAGATATTTGATGTTACCGGGGAGTACTATGCTATTCTCAAAATCAGGGTTGGTAGTAGGGAAGAACTTGCAAAGGTAATAGACAAGATAGGCGCTATACCAGGGATAGAGGGTACGAAAACGATGTTTGTGCTGCGTGTGGTAAAGGAGGAGACACGGTTGAATATAACTTGATTCTTATTAGATAGACTTGTTTTTCAGGTAAAGCCCTACGAGGTCATGTATGGAAATTATACGGGGGTGTAAGCCGTATTTTTCTAAGTAGTCTACCGCGTAAAGGGCTGCCCGGTCGTCTATTATGAGTGCTTCGACGCGGTCCTTCCTCGATCTGATTCCCCTGCCTATGGATTGTATGATTTTGTATAGTGCGGGGTAGATGTATACGATTTTCCAGGCGGCATTCGTATTGCCGAGTTGCTGTACTAGTGTGGCGTATATTCTCCTATTTTTAGGAGAGGGTTCGGGAATTGGTAGGCCTGTAATAATGATTCTTGAAATAATGCTTTTATTATCTACTGTAAATTCAACTCCTTCAACAACCTTTCCCCAGGCCACAGCGATGAATATAGCTTTACCCTCCTCGCTTATTGATGAGATAAGCGCTGATTTTATTGAGTCAAGAGAAGAGGATCTTTTTTCTATAAAAAGAGGCCTTGATTTTACTAGAGAGTAAAGCTTCTGTGCAAAGTTATAGGAGGGTGCTATGACCAGTGTAACTCCACTATCGGAATGAAAGAGGTCTATGATTGCCGCGTATCTCCTGTATGTTTTCTCGTTACGTTCAGCAAACCTCGAGGATAGGCCCGTTACAAGATATACCTTAGCGTTGCTGCCCCAGGTATAGGGGTACACTACCTCTTCTACATGCCTGTAAGAGGGTATTCCAAGCATTCTCACCATGTATTCGCGGGGAGGCATGGTTGCTGAAAGAAGTATGGCTGATTTAACTTTTGAAAAAACATGTTTAGCTATTCGTGATGCATCATACAATGTAGCTATGAGCTCTCCTCGAATATTTATTGTAGTTATAACTTTTTCACCATAATTTTCTAATAAATAGACTAAATCAGCTATTCGCCGTACGGCACTTACGTATAGTAGATCCCTTTCTATGAAGCTTGATAATTTATATAATTTTTCACTACTAGGAAGAAGTGATAAGATCACTTGTGAAGATATTTCTCCGGGCTCGTCCTTCATTAACGTCTTGAAATATGATAGTCTCCTAGCAATTGAGGCGGATTCGGCGGATTTTATATTTAAAATCTCTTGACGGGCCTTTGATAATGTAAGTTGCGAAATTTTTACAGAAAGGCTCTCTGTAATATTACCTGGAAGGTTATGGGCCTCGTCTACTATTATTACGGATTCTTCCAGGTTTATACCGTGCTGTTCTAGGGCTACTTTTCTTAGGAGAGGGGAAAATAAGTATGTGTATGAAAGAATTATTACCCTAGATTTTTTCAGAGAAGAGAGCGCTATTTCATAGGGGCATACCCTACTTTCTCTGGCGAGCCTCCGCGCTATGTTGATGTTGATAAGGGGCTGGGATTCGATAATATTTTCTAGATATTTGTTAATAGTTGTAGTGTAGGGGCATTTACCGTTTTTTCTAAGTCTTGAACATAATATTAAGAACTCTTTATATTCAAATTTTTTTGCAAAAGATAAAGGGCAGTATTCTTGCTTACTAGAAAGTACTGTGGTGTCGACGTATATTCCCCTCTTTTTTAACAAAAATATCTCCCTTATGGGTGCTTGGAATTGAAGCTTGCTTCTAGCTAGGTAAAGTATCTTTTTTGCATTAGATGCAAGTGCGGCGGAAAGTGTAGCTGCGGTTTTACCGTGACCGATTGGATATCCTACGAGTAAGATCTTGTTTGAAGTGATAGCATCATATACTTTTTCTGCTAGCGCACGTTGGCCGGGGCGCCATCTAGTATAAGGGAAGAATCTATTGATATCGTCTCCCATATTAGCGTTACGGTATATGTGGGTTGGGTGAGGTACTTATATTCTCTCTGTAAATGGTTATACTTGATGGAGGGGATTATATGGAGCTTGCTGGGCCGTGTTGCTAGTGTTTTTGATGTAAATGTTACGGGGATAGCTGCGCTGATATTATTGATGATTATTTTTGTAGTAGCGATAATAGTTATTTATATTCTATTTAAAACATTATTATTAGTTCTTCCCGCATTAATATTGTCATTGTTAACATGGTTTATATTTGGAAGTATAAGGATAGCTGTTATAGTTTTTATAATAGTACTTGTGATAACATTGTTGAAAAAGCTTTGATTTAAAATAAATTTTTTATTATTTATGGACTGTTAAGTAATTGTTTTATTAATCTATATATTTTAACTTCAATACCAGAGATATTGCCGGAAATTCTATCATATTCTCTCCCTTTATAGAATACTATTACTGTTGGAAGGTTAAGTACACCGTGTTTAGCGGCAAAGTCGGGATTCTCGTCTATATTTATCCTAATAAACGATATGTTATCGTGGTTTTGGATCAAAGCACTCAGTCTTCGTAGAGCGTCGTCTACTGCTCTACACGGTATGCACCATTCCGCCCAGAAATCCGCCACTACTATTTTGCGGGTCGCGAGCATCTTTTCTGCTTCTTCTCCGTTGACGTCTACTAGCACCATATGCCCCTCCAAGGTATAGAAGGCGGTCTTGATGTTTTTATCGAGGTTTTGTCTAGGTTTTGTTTCCCTCTCATCTCGGGTTGTTTCCATCATAGTTTATGACTTGGGTTGCTAGCGTCTCTGCTTCTCAAAGGCGTCGGAATCGTGTGTCCCTATGAGGTATACTAGGGGTTTTAGCTGGTTCTTGGAGGATAGCCGGAGAACTATATACGCGCTAGTTGTGCTTTACGGCCTGACGTGGATGGAGAAAAACGCTTATTATACCGTATAAGAGGCAACGCCCTACTCTTGATGCTCTTCGTGTTTTGTGGAGGTTTGGCTTGGGACGGGGGCGTATAGTAGCCTGCTACAATGCCTCGCTGTTGGGCTTTATCCTTATTTTTCTCGGCCTTGGGTCTCCCTGCCTTACAAGCAAGGCGTTTCCCTTCACACTGTAGAATAGGTGCTCCTGCCAGGGGCACCGGAGGAGTAAGGGGGCGCTAGCTGGGGGCTAGGCGTATACACCCACGAGCAGGCACAATAAAGAAGTCCAACTACTATACCAAGAGGAAAACCCAAAAACACCCATGAGCAAAACCCCGAAACACGAAGAGCATCAAGACAGGAAAGGAATAAGATAATGTACATACATTATACTCCTATGGGAAAGGCAGCCATTTTCGTCTTGGTGAATTGTGAAATTGGAAAAGAGAAAGAGATCCTTGAGGAGCTTAAAAATGTTCCTGAGGTTACAGAGGCCTATCTCCTTTATGGTGTATATGATTTAATCATAAAAATAGAGGGTGAAAGCAACGAGAAGCTTAAAGAAGTTTTACTAAATAAAGTCAGGAAAATTGAGGGAATAAAGACAACGTTGTCGATGGTAGTTGTAGAGGGGTTTGAAAGAAATATATAAATATGTTTCGAACATATAGACCCCTCCCCGTACCTGTCTCTACTCTTTATGTTCTCTCCACATTAAATATTGGGTGATGAAGTGCAGGGAATGTGGCGGGAGGTTAATACTTCACGAAGAGGGCTACTATGTTTGCGAGAGATGCGGTTTAATTCATACTGAGGACCGCGTATTTAGTGTTGAAGAAGCCGTCCGCGAAAGAGGGGTTGACGGTGAACATATTTTTCATGGATCCTATGTTTTTTCTACGAAAAATGAAGAAAGCACCAGTCTTGTTAGGTTGCAAATAGACTTGGCTACTTCCCCGGGCTTTATGGCAGTGCAGAGATATCGGAGAATACTAAGAATATTGCAATACAAGCTTGGATTCAGTGAAAAAGTGACTTCAGAAGTTTTACGCGATTTCAATAAGTTTGTTTATAAATGGAGGAGGGATAAAAGCCTCCCCAGATCTTACGCTGGAATTATAGTGGCACTGCTGTATCTAAGGCTGAAGAAAAACAACATTAATGTAACTTTAAGGGATGTTGTAGGAGCGTTTAAGGAGTATGGTAAGAAGGTGTCCGAAGCAGATGTACTGAAGGCAATTAGTTTTCTGAGAAAGAACGGCTACATAATCACCACAAGATACTTCAGTTTGGATGAGTTGTCGAAGCAAGTAGTATTACTACTGAAACGTGCGAACATCATCTCAGGGGAAGAATATAAAGAGACCGCGGAACGGGCTACAAAGCTATTGAAGAGTATAGGTACTGTTCCCGGGAGGAGCAGTAGGTCCCTGTACATCGCCGTGGCCTACTTGGTCGCGAATTCTTTCAGGCAAATATCATATAGAGAGTTTTCGAGAAAAACCGGTATACCGCTCTCTACTCTCAGGGAAAACGTTGTGTACATTCGTAAAAGGCTAGCTACTTCTGAGGCAGCCTAATTCTGTTAATCTTTTTGTTTTGCCAGGAATATTTTCTGAGTTTCTTCGATCTTCCAAATCCGCAGGCAGAGCAGTATCCCTTCCTTACATTAAAGCTGTGCCTGCCGCAGCGACGGCACCTAATGTGTGTTTTTCCGCGACCTTTCTTGCCGAAAGAAGTCGTGCCCTTAACCATGCTTCTCGCCCTCCTCTAGCGTCCGGCCCCTCAGGCAGTTATGTTACGGGGCTTATTAGGACTACGTTGTCGCCTCTCAGTATCACCGTGCCCAGTTTCCGGGTCTTAGTCTCTCTTATTTCTTCTGCGTCCTCTAATACTAGATTTAGATGCTGGTCGTAGCTGAATAAAGTCCCCCTGAGTTCTCGTCCGCCCTTTAGCCTGACTAGCACCGCGCTGCCCAGCGAGTTTGAAAGTAGTTCAGCTGTACCTGAAGGCATACTTCGTCACCTTCAATACTGCTGGATTGAGTTTACCGGGGCCTTCATAAGGGTTTCGGGCTTTTTTATAGGTGGAATAGTGTTAGCATCGATACTATTAGCCCGGCGAGAGTCATTGCTGCCCCATATTTAATCGGGTTTTCTCCAGAGACCTTGCCGAGATAAACACCCAGCAAGAATACTATTGTTAACGTGACTATCACGGAGAGGATGAAGGCTGTAAAGAAGTCCATGGGATGGAACAACGCATATATAAATGGCGCCGCGGAGACTATTGCCGCGAGACCAGGTGCCCCAGCATCGACGAGGGCTGCAAGAATCACCGCTATCATATTAGCACGTTCTACAATACTTCCCTTCCCCCTTAATCTAGTGAAAAGTATTTTTTCAAGCTCCCTAATTTCTCTCTCCCTTTCAGCTTTTTCACTCAACAGCGCGCCGACAAAGCCTGAGACTCCCATAGCTAAGCTGGCGCCTAGGCCCCCACTCACTACTATGTTTGGATTATTTAACCCTGAGATGTAGGATCCCACAGTGAATCCTAGCATTGTTAATGCCCCGTCAAAGGCGTTCATAACAAAGTATCTTCTCAAGATTTCTCCTGCACCAGAGATCTCGATATATGTCTCAAAGTCTTCCACGTACTCCTTTAACGCGTCTAAAATACCCTCGTCTTCGCCCATTTCCGAGATAATCAGGTTAGTATCTTATCCATTAATCCTTTATGCCTTCTACAGGAGAGAAGAGCCCGCGTAGTAGTTACATAGTGTCGTTGCCACCAACAGCGTTATAATCTCATACCTCATTGGGTGAATGGGAACACTATGTCGGTGCCAAACGAGTTTTTAGAAGCCATGAAAAGGCAGCCTTTAGTGAATATAGGTACTGCGGGGCACGTTGACCACGGGAAGACTACCCTTATAGAAGCGTTGACGGGTGTCTGGGCCGCAAAGTACAGTGAAGAGCTGAAGCGTGGCATCACGTTAAAAATAGGCTATGCCGATACTTCCATCTACAAGTGTCCTAGGTGCCCACCGCCTCAAGCATATTATACCGCCCCTATGGTTCCGGAAAATGGAAAATGCCGTTACTGCGGCGCGCCCTTAGAGTTTCAGCGTAAAATATCTTTTATCGACGTCCCGGGCCACGAAATGTTAATGGCTATAATGCTTGCAGGAGCGGCCCTCATGGATGGCGCGTTGCTTATAATTGATGCCAGTAAAAAATGCCCGCAGCCACAGACACGTGAACACTTTATGGCACTAACTACTATAGGAGTTAGAAGACTCGTGATAGTTCAAAACAAGATAGACATAGTATCCAAGGAACGCGCGCTTGAAAACTACAGGGAGATAAAGGAGTTCGTCTCAGGCACTTGGGCAGAAGACGCGCCAATAATACCTGTCTCAGCCCTGCATAGAGTAAACATAGATGCCGTGATATGGGCTATAGAAAAGTATATTCCCACTCCTAAGAGAGACCCCTCCAAGCCTCCCAGGATGCATGTTGTGCGATCCTTCGACGTAAACAAGCCGGGAACACCCGTTGAAGAGATAGTCGGCGGAGTTCTTGGAGGCACAATTGTTCAAGGAAAGTTTAGAGTTGGCGATGAAATAGAGATACTCCCCGGGGTTAAAATAAAGAATGAGAAGGGACAAAAGGAAGTTTACGAACCACTTTATGCCGAAATAACGAGTCTAAAATCAGGTGATACACCCCTTGAGGTAGCGTTTCCCGGCGGATTAATTGGTGTAGGCACAACACTTGATCCCAGCTTGACAAAGGGCGACAACCTGCTCGGGAACGTGGTGGGTAAACCAGGGACGCTTCCGCCACTATGGAACGAGGTCGACATCGAATACCATCTTCTCGAAAGGGTTGTAGGGCTAGATAAGCCAATGAAGGTGGAACGGCTTAGACTTAGAGAACCTTTGATGATAAACGTGGGAACCGCAGTGTCTCTTGGCGTGGTGACTTCGCTTCATGACGGCATCGCTCATCTAAAACTCCGTGTACCCATAGTAGCGGACCCAGAAACACGAGTAGCTATTAGTAGACAGATAGGAGGAAAATGGAGACTTATCGGCTACGGCTATATAAAGGGCTAGCATTTTTCACTTATCTTCCCGGCACTTCTTAGTAGTTTTTCATATGTGTCCCTTAGTGATTCCGGGATAACCTTTGTCTCGGCTATAACGGGCATAAAGTTTGTGTCGCCGTTCCAGCGAGGCACTATATGTATGTGAACGTGATCCTCGAGGCCTGCGCCAGCAACTCGGCCAAGATTTATGCCTATATTAAACCCGTCCGGGTGAAGTGTCTCCTTTAAAACTTCAATGCTGGTCTTCACGGCCATTCCTAATGAGCATATTTCAGCAGAGGAGAGTTCATTGAGTGTGGCTACGTGGCGACTAGGGGCTACTAGTAGGTGTCCCGTATTGTAAGGATATTTATTCATTAAAACAATGGTGTTTTCTCCTTTGAAGAGGACAAGCCTCTCACGTAAGTTGCTATCCCTGTAAGCCTCGCATATAAAGCAACTTTCAGCCTTCTTTTTAGCAGAGAGGATATATTTTATTCGCCACGGGGCCCATAGGATCTTCATACTCTCGCCTCACTGTTTTCAAATATTTCTTTTTCCTCTAATTTTACCCTGTAGAATAGTTTTTCGATAGACTCGGCGTCGCCAGAAAACGAGGCGACGGCGCCCCTTACAGCCTCGACGAAATTGGTGTACCGAGTAATCGTGTAGTAACTACTAACATCCAATGCTTGTAGTTCAAGCCATTCTTTATTGTCCACAATTCTCACGCCGTTACTTGGATCCCACACTATATCCACTTCAAGATCCACGTACCATAGCTCATTCTTTTCGTAAACTCCTATGGGAGTGTTAATGTTGACATATAATCCTTTAAGTGCACCATCACTGCTGGAGTAACTATGCAATATGAACCTAGAAAAAATAGCCGTGTAAGACGTTATAGTGTCACCCGGTGTTTTCTCAATATTTATGCCGTCGTATATGCCTGGCTTTACAACTGTTCTCTTTAAAACGAGGTCCTCACACGAAAGATCATCTATAACACCCATCCAGGTAAACTGATCGCCAGTAATTTTATAATGATGAAGAAGTACTACTTCGCCCCCAGTTCCAAGCAGCTCTCTATAGACGTTCCTAAGGGCTTCCGTTGAGAAGCATGCTCTGTCGTTAACGATTCTTTCAGCAAAGTCTATTTTGTTGTCAAGGTCTCTGATGCCGAGAGATTTTAATTCGTGGTGAAGCGGCATCGTAACAATTTGCCTAGATCTAAGCCCGTCAAGAACCCTCTGAGCGTCCGGCGGAAAAAATATTGTTCCAAATGCTTCACCGGGGTTAACGAGGGCTGGTGAAGTGTACCTTTCCCCTGCAAGCTTTTCTCCCAAATTAACTAGTCTACTAATCTCCTCTGCTATCTCAACTATATTTGCGGAAGAGGCTGAGCTCCTAAACTTTACGCCCCATCCTTGTGGCGCATGCCTAAAAGCTAATTGCAGTAATTCAAGTTTTTTCTCCTCGCTTTTTATAAAATTACTAACACTGTGCGGTGAATTCTCTATAACCCTAGCATAGACTCCTATTAGTGCAATCCCCTCTTTTAGAAGAGGCTTTTTTACGCTGGGCTTTATAATATGAGCTTTAACAATATCCCCCTTCTCCCTTTTCCTTTTGGAGAGTAAAATCCCAGTATTACCCCCTGGGAGCTCAACCTCGTAACCATTAGAAACCTTACCTGTTATTCTCACCGCGACAGTAGTATAAGGCCCCATAGGCGTGAACCATCCAAAGGAGCCCTGTATGGCATGCAATATAGAGTAAAACAATTTTTCCGCGGGCTCACGGGCTCCTATTATAACCACCCCCTTGAAATCTTCTCTGTCTTTTATCGTGGCTAATGGAGGGGTTGTAAGAATCTTGATTTCTCCCCGGAACCTCTTTTTTATAATGGGAGTAACGTCTGAGAAGCTGAATCCCATATCTGAGAGGAGCCTTGTGAGAGCTGTAGAGTATATACCCCTTAGCCTTAGCATTACCTATCCAAGCTTGCGTGATTATGTAAGGTTTAGATAAACATTTATGCTATAATATGAGAAGGCTGTAAGGATCATGAGCGTCTTCTTTTCTTACTGCTGCGTCGAAACGCTAAAATTCTTGGTGTGCGATGAATGTGCGATGTATAGCGAGGCTAAGATCTATAGGTGCATGAGATGTGGACGCGTTTTCAGTAAACTTGAAATGGAAACTCTTCCCGGGATCAGATGCCCTTACTGCGGCTTCAGAATAGTTGAAAAAATAAGGCCGGCGATACCTAAAAGGGTGAAGGCACTCTAGAGGTGAGTGGGGGTAATTTTAATAAACTTCTCTAACCTAAAAAGAGACGACGACGGGAGAAGATGAGTAGCGATATACTTGATGGAATATTAAAGGAGGTATACAGGGAACAGGAGCTCATTAAAATAAAAGTTGAGCGTAGAAAGGGACGCAGAGAAGTTACCATTATAGAAGGCATCGACCCTAAACTCTTCGATTTGAAGTCCATAATATCTGAGCTTAAGTCAAAGCTTGCATGCGGGGGTACAGCGAAGAATGGCCGTATAGAGCTTCAAGGAGATCACAGGTACAGGGTCAAGGACTTGCTGGTTGAAATGGGATTTCCGGAGTCAAATATTGTCATAGAATAGCTAGTGTACACTGTTTTTTATCCCATGCATGGGGTCGCCTGCTGCTGTTTTAGTCATACTCGTATAAGTTGAAATAAAAGGATGATTACGGTATTAGTAAAGTGGTGGTTATGGTAGACGAGCTTGAGAGAGTTATAGAGGAGCTCGCTGAAACCGTTGCAAAAATTCAGAGAGAGATAGATCAATCGTTTAAGGAGTTTTGGACGAAGAATTACAGGTACTTTCCCGACAAGTTTTCCGTCCTAGAGCCTCTATATGATATAGAGGATAGGGGGGATAGAATAATAGTATACGTTGATGCTCCAGGCTTCTCGAAGAACGAGATAAAAATCCGTGTCACGGAGGATGCTGTCGAGGTTATTGCCGAGAAATCGGCAGAGAAGGTCGAGGAAGAAAAGAGTAGGAAATACTATGTGAAACAAAGGCTTTATAGTAAATTGTATAAGAGGATTCCTCTCCCGTGCAAGGTTAGGCCAGAGCACGCTAAGGCAAGGTTTGTCGACGGAGTAGTTATAATAGAAATCCCTAAGAGTGGTGCTGAGAAAGAAGTTGAAATAAATATTGAGTGAAGCCACTACCCAATCGTGTCTAATGGCGGATGGAGGCCAGAATGTAAACACGGGGTGCTCGGGGGTACCTTTTCGCTACTCCACGCGGGGCATAGACATTTACTACGCTACGCGTGGAGTCTAAGTGGTAGACTAACGGTTGGTGTAACTACGGATGAGTTTGCTGCCATGCTTGGAAAGTCTCACCCAGTAGAGCCTTACGAGGTTAGGGCTCTAGAAGTGTTACTGTTTTTACTGTCCCTGGGAAATAAGCCGGTCCATGTTGTGCCGCTGAACGATCCTTACGGGCCGGCGGTCGATGAAAAGGAGATAGACTGCATTTTCGTCTCAGAGGAGACCTTCAAGGGTGCTTACGATATCAATCTATTGAGGAGAGTCCGCGGATATTCTCCTCTCCGCATATACGCTGTTGAAATGAAAAATATAGGGTCTAAGAAAATCTCCTCGACTTTACTCTGGGCAAGGTTAAGGGGGGCGCGCCGCTATTCTGGCCGAGACCATGCGTAGCGAGGTCTTTACTATTAGAATAATCGTTACCCCCCATAGCGCATAAAGCATTATTCCCGCCACGCTCCTTATAAGGCTTGAAGGAAGGGCCAACACAACTATCTCAATGACCTTTATCGTCAGTATCAGCAGTGCCCAGACGGACAATATCAGTGTTGCAGCGGCAAGGAATGCTGTAACATATCTCAAGGCTCTTTCACCTCATGAATACCGCGGTTATCACAGCGAGAAGCGCGGGAACAGTTTCTAAAGCTATGTAAAACCTGCTAACCTCGTCCTCTCGCGCGGGGCCGCCTATTAGTAGTATAAGCCGCGTCAACGTCCATGGCGCCCGGGGATCTCTACTGGCCTCAAGTACATGGTTCTTCACAGTAATTGGCCGTTCTTTGACTCTCCGGTGCTCTTTGAAGCCTCCGAATGATATCAGTACAAGGACTCCATTTATAAGGTGGGGTATGAGTAGGGTTAGAACGACGAATTCTATATGGCCCACTACTGCCAATGCGCCGAGGAGTCCTCCTATAAAAAGGCTTCCACTGTCTCCGTTGAATACCCTGGCGGGGTATGCGTTAAAGGGGTAATAGGCTGCAAGTATCGAAGCCAGTACTGCTGCTATTATCCATGTGAGGGGGCTGTTTAGTATAAACGCGGAGGCTATTAGTGCGAGGGAGGCTATAAGCGTCATGCCCGGCGTTACGCCGTTAAATATGTCGAGCATGTTTACCAGGTTCGCTGGGCCAGCCACTGCGAGGGGGAGAATAGCCCAGTAAATTATGGTGACCCTGATTTTTCCTATAAAGGGTACTACTGGGTGGCCTAGACCTATTACCTTTGGGTAAAGGAGATACGCTACTATAATGGGTGCTACAGCTAGGACTGTTAGCAGGGTTTTCGCCTTCCCGCTCAGAATTTTTACATCATCGTATATTCCAACTAGGAAGCATATTATTGCTGCACTATATACCGCCGCTATCTTCAATCCTAGATAAAAATCTCTTATCAGAATTAGCGTGACGGCCATGGCGACGGTAAACGCTAATACAATGATTATGCCTCCAGAGTGGACAACTTCCGGGTTACCGGGTTTGTGGGCGTCACGCCTCGTAAGCCCACGTCTCCGGAGCGCTTCGATAATGTAGGGTGCAGAGAGGCGTGTCACTACAAAGCCTAGAGCGGCGGCTAGGATCCCTATATAAAATATTCTAGCCGGGACGAACATCTCTTTACCCCCCTCTAGGCATAGCCTGCCTTGCGGATGGCATAACCTAGTATCAGCGGAAAAACCGTTGTCAAGTCGCCGGGTACAGTAACGTGTCTAGCCTCCGGCCTAATCTTCCCCCACGAAATGGCTTCTCTTGTTCGAGCTCCACTGAGGCTTCCATCCCACTCGGGGGCTGAGGTTATTGCAACCGCGTAATCTAATCCGCCTCTGAATTGCGCCCACCATATGAGGTGGTGCTTTGAAATCCCTCCTCCCAGCATTATTCCACCCAACTTTTCAGCGGAGAGCACTATCTCGGATAGCTTTCTCATGTCCGCGACCACGTCTACAATTACCTCTTTACCCTTCACCCGGCCTCTCTGTATGTCATTAAATGTGTATATAGCGGTGCCGAAGGCCCCATCCACGATACCGGGACTAAATATTGGAATACCCTTCCTCGCCGCTGCTCCGAGTATTGAGGTGCCCTCCGGCAGCCTTAAGCCAGCTTCATATGCCAGCTCGCTTGGAGACCACCTGGACTTCTTTGAGGCTAGGTCTTCCAGCATTTCATGGGTGAATTCCTCTATAGGGGGGCCATAGTTTTCGAATGGCACCAGAATGTTTCCAAGCCTGTGTATCTCCAATTTTCTTAGCATGATATCGTCGAGCTCGAAGTCGCCCACATAGTAGTTCTTCCCAAGACCCCTAGCTATATCGTGGTCAAATGTTCCGCCTGTAGTGATTATGGCATCTATGAGCCCGTGCCTTACCATGTCCACTATTAGCCCCCTAATTCCAGTTGCAACGATGTTTGCCGGAAAACTCATTATTGTCACTGTTTTATTGTTAGAAAAAATTTCTGCCAAGATGTCTGCTGCCCTAACAATATATCTTGTAGAGAAGCCCCCAATTTTTTTCATTTCTTCTATAGCGTTTTCGCCGACCCTTACAGCCTCGTTGATGGAAATATCCCTAACAGGTTTTTTCAATAATTTTTTCCTGATCTCTTCGTTCTCGTTCATGCGCATCCACACTCGCTAGAGATGTTGTACACAAGATATTATATTTAGGGGACATTGCTCGACCACATGTAAGATAGCGGCTGGAGGGCGCTCTACTCCAGTGTCAGAGTTACCCGTGCCCATCTTAGATGCAACTTTATAAGGATAAGGAAAATAAGAACAGATAGTTACTATCACCATGTAGCCAAGGTAGACTTGGTATGGCTCAGGAGGAGCTCGGTATATCCCGCGTAGTTATAGATGCCCAAAAACCGAGGGAGATAGGTATTGTGGATTTAGCCGAGGCACTAGTCGAGGCACCAGGTGTAAGGCGAGTTGATATAAACGTGACCGAGGTAGACGCCAGGACAGAGACATTAAAAATTCACCTAGAAGGGTTTGACATCGACGTCGATGAGGTCTCCGATATTTTGGAGGAGCATAGCACGGTGATTAGAAGCATCGACGCCGTATCTGCTGAAAAGAAGATCCCCGAAGAAGGCAAGTAGGCGGAGTGAGAGATCGTGGAGGTAGACGAGTTACTCGAATTCTATTTTACCCGGCCTACTAGGCCGTTCGCCGGAGTAAATTACAACGCCGAGGAGGCGGACACGTGGATAATAGGTGTCCCCTTCGACGCCACCGTGTCCTTTAAACCGGGTACAAGGTTTGCTCCGAGAAGGATAAGAGAAGTTGCATGGGAACTGGAGACATATAATCCAAGGCGTCGAGCAGATGTAGAGGAGCTGCCAATAGCCGACCTAGGCGACGTGCCGCTTCTCACAGAATTTACTACTCTCTCCAAGCTTCTCCGAAAAATAGCTGCTACTGCAAGTAGAATGAAGAAGCGGCTGATAACAATAGGCGGCGAGCACCTAATCACTCTTCCCATCGTTAGCGGCCTCCTAGATCCCTTAAGGGATTCCCTACTTGTATTCGATGCACACCTAGATCTCAGGGATGAGTATCCCATGTCGGCAAAATATTCCCATGCAACCGTGATGAGAAGAATACGTGAAGAGGTGGGAGTAGAGATCTATTATTATAAGCCAAGAGCATTCTCTAAGGAGGAACACGCTTTTCTGAAGAAAGACTATGGTTTGCACATTGTTGATGATATTAGCAAGGTAGATGATGTGGGAAAGAATATTTATCTGTCGATAGACATGGATGCCGTCGACCCAGCCTATGCCCCAGCAGTGGGAAACCCAGAGCCGCTGGGGCTTCTCCCTGCGGAAATCCTAGAGGTTGTAAAGAGACTTGGAGAAATGGGGGTTCATGTAAAGGGCGTCGACGTGGTGGAAGTGAATCCTATGATTGACGTAAATGATATAACTTCAATGCTGGCTGCAAAAATTTTATTAGAAATACTCTTTCTCCTATACTTATAATTTAAATAAAAATTAAAATCAAATCAGTACATGAATGGGTCATCATTCCTTCTGGTCAGTACTCGGCAAAGTCTTCATCAGTCTAGTCAACACGTCCTATATCTATAATTTTATGGGTAACAGGGCCCAGCTAGTAAGGGTTGTAGGGTCGGCTCTTAGTGCTAAGATTTTTAAGACCAACTGTGCCCTGGTATGTGGGCGTCTCTATGGGCTATTACAAGTATATTGCGAAGATGTGGAAAAAGCCGTTTAGCGGGGAGCACGCCGAGGTTATGCGGAAAAGGCTTCTTGAGTGGCGTAGTGAGCCCACGGTAGTGAGGGTTGAACGGCCTACCAGGATAAACAGGGCCAGGGCTATAGGGTACAAGGCGAAGCAGGGTTTCGTTGTAGCCAGGGTGCGTGTAAGAAAAGGTGGATTGAATAGGCCTAGGCCGAGGAGCGGTAGGAGGCCTAAAAGGATGGGTGTATACGGGTATAGTCCACACAAGAGTGCCCAGTGGATAGCTGAAGAAAGGGCGGCGAGAAAGTTTCCGAACCTCGTAGTTCTAGGCTCCTACTGGGTTGGGGAGGACGGGGTCTATAAATGGTACGAGGTGGTTATGGCTGACCCGGAGCATCCCGCGGTAAGAAATGACCCTGAGAGGAGGTGGGTATCGGGCTACTTTAGGAGGATTAAGAGGAAGACCAGGTCTACCGGAGGGAGCAGGAGCAGCGAGGCATGAAAAGAGAGAAGTTGATTAAACGAATAGTTTTAGAAGCATTTAGCCATGCGACAGAGTCGGAAGAACGTGTAGTGGAAGCTCTAAAAAACCTTACTGGCAACGAAGACCTTGAGCCATCTTCAAAGCAGGTCGTTCACGGGTACCACGGTAACCCGATAGTTGTTTTCCGCTATGAAGCTGAAGGGGAAGAAGCACAGCGGGAGGCGGCTAGGATATTTTCATCTCTAGATGATTTTGACGCGGCTGAGCTGGCTAGAAGCATTGAGGCCCGGCTCTCGAGAGGCAAAATGTTTTTCCGCTTAGACAAGCAGGACGCCTATCTCGGCGAGGTTAGGCTTTCGGAGGGCGACGACGTTGTCAGGGTGACGGTGACCTTTTATCCTCATATAAGGGGTAGGGAAAAAGTTCTTTGGGCGCTTAAGCGTCTCGGGCTTAGAAATGAAGAGACGTAGGTTCTATGAGGCTTACATGGGTCCTCTAGACATTGAGATGCAGGTTGACAGGCTTGTAGTCCAATGCTCTCTGATGAAAAAACTTTGTAGAAGGCATGGATTTTCAGGCTGCGTGGCAGCGTTCCCTGTTTCACGTTGGAGAAGGAGCTATGCCTACAAGTTCAAGGTGGTTAAGGAGAGATGCGGTGTATGGGGGGTTAGAGCGGATATAGTGCCTAGTGGAGAGCGTATACCTTTAGCCTTGGTGAGGAAGGCCAGGCAGTATGTGGAGCTTCTCTCTGTAAGAGCTACAAATAGGAAGGTTGCCGCCTTTGCTGCTAGGGATAGGCGAGTCGACATTGTGACGTTGATTCCTGGAGTTTCTCCCCCATTATTTAGGGGTGATGAAAGATATCTCGATGAACGCGGAAAGCTTGCTGAAATAAGAGTGTCTGACATAGTTGTAGGCGGGAACCGCTTGGAGACGGCGCGTCGCTTATATGATGCAAGGCGGCTTCTCTCCGGAAGATCTATTAAAGAAAAGGTAATTTTATCTTCTGGGGGAAATAACGCATATTCTCCGAGAGATCCTAGGGATCTTGTTGCGTTCGGGCATCTTTTTTTAGATTTGGACCCAGCCATGCTTCGTACCGCAATGTCTAATGTTCTCGTGGGAGTTGTGGAGACAAACAGGGCGAAACTTGCAGGGTACCATGTTGTGGAAGGTGTGTGGATTGAGGGTAAAGAAGAGGTATCTGATAATTTGGAAGAGTGACTGTGACGCCAGTGGAGTAGAGTTGTTGAAGGAGAGTATAATGGAGGGATTCGGCATATACGGTTTGTCAAGGACACGTATCTTTCCTGTCTATAAGAAGGGATGCTATGAAGTTGTAGGAGTGAGTAGGGAAGGTGTAGAGATTATAAGAGCGTCGCTTGCCATCCGTAACTATGAAAAAATAGTCATAGTTAGGGTTGTTGGCACGTCACGCAGGGCACGGAGAATTGTCGACAGTATGTGGAAGGACTGAGTTTATATTTACGGATGACGAAGTAGCTCTGATCCGGGATGAGTGGCGTAGAGTTGGCGAAGAAATATGAGCAGACGTTAGAGGAATTGCGCTACGTATCGCTCTCGTTACAGCAATTTAAAGCTAGGCTTCTAGAGGTTGAAAGGACTCTTCAAGATCTGGGGAAGGTTGACGAAGACCACGTATATAAGGCTATAGGCAGGCTTTTTATAAAAATTAAAAAGGAAGACGTTATAGATGAGCTGCAAAGAGAGAAGGAGTTGTTAGATATTAAGGTTAAAGAGTTTGAAAGAAAGGAGAAACTGCTGCAGGAAAGGTTGAAGAGCCTTGAACGGCAACTCAAAGCAAAATTCACGGCAGGCGCGGGTAGCAGCCTTGCAGGAGCCGGATAAAAAACGGCTAGAAAAAGTTTTTCTAGTGGCTACACGCATCGCCGAGTGCGTAAGTAATAATGTCCAGAAATTTATTGAAAAGTGCGGGGAGTCCAGTTTTACGGTTAACGTGAACGTAGACGAAGACTGGCCTTATGAGGTAACGGTAGAGGTTAGGGCGAACTCGGAATACTGTGGGAAAAGCTTCCTGGAAGAGGTTCTAGAAAAAGCCCTGGATGAATGCATGGAAGAAGCAGTAGCTAGTCTTGAAAAGATGGGTTTAGAGGCGTTGCCGTAGAGGTGGCAAAATGTGGAGTATTCGCGCATAGTGGAGGCGTTCCTTAGCGAAGCTGGGAAAATCAGCAGCAAGATAGTAATTACGAGCCATGTAAATACGGATCCCGACGGTTTGGCGGCAGCCCTTGCGCTGGGATGGTTCTTCGCATCTAGAGGGTTTGAGGTAAAATATTGTTTCCCGGGAATTAGCATGCTTTCGAGGAGGCTTCTTCAAACGCTTCAACTGGAAATAGAGCCGGCTGAGAAGCCGAATGCTTTCTCTCTAGTAGTGTGCGATACCTCGTCCGATGCGGTGCTAGGTGAATGCAAACACTACGTGGATGACGCGCGCGTCACCCTGCTCGTCGATCACCACGCTCCTGGGCCCCTCGTCGCCTCTGCTAATTACGTGGTCTCTACTAGAGAACCAGCAACCTCTACCATAGTCGCGAGGATTTTCCTCGAATACAATCAGCCCCCTCCACAAAACATTGCTACACTTCTACTCGCCGGCATCCTATATGATACGAAGCGTTTCCAGCTAGCTAGTGTTGACACCTTTAAGGCGGCCGCCTTTCTGCTTAAAACAGGGGACTACGTGTTGGCTCAAAAGCTTCTTACAGAGGAAATGTCGAGGTCGGAAAGACTTGCACGGTTAAAGGGTGCTGCTAGGGCGCTTGTACTCGACGTTTGCGGGTATCTTATCGCGGTGACAAGGGTTAGCGCTTATGAAGCTTCAGTTGCAAGGGCCCTTATAGCTCTTGGGGCCGATATAGCTATCGTTGTTGGAGGGTCGAAGCGTGAGGTAAGGGCGAGTGTAAGAGTGTCTAAAAAGGCTCTGGAGGCTGGTATTAGAATCGACGAGGTACTTGAAAGAATAAAAGGTCTCCCTGGTGGAGGCGGCGGCCATCCGGGAGCTGGAGGCTATAATGTCAGCGTTGAGTCTAGGAGGGCTGCCGATAAGATGCGGGGAGTATTATCTAGAGAAATACTGGTTGAAACGCTGAGGGATATATTTGAATTTTTATGCTGAGGGGGCCGCCGCCTCTTTTTCTCGTGCCGATTCCTTAGTCTTAGTTTTTGTCGGCTTCTTAAGCGGTATTTCGTACACCGGCGTTAATACTTTTATCTTTCTTACCTCGGCTTTTTTAAGAGGATATATTTTCTTTGCTCTTACCTCTATTTCTGCCGCAATATTGCCTAGCACCGACTGCTGAATAAACTCGTCGAAGGAGAGTTCCTTAGCTTTTTCGTCGATTATCTCAAACATTATTTTTCTAATAGCTCTTTTCTGCGAGGTCTTCACCCTGTTTTGCGTCACTGCCATGGTCATTACGCGTAGCTTTATTCCATCCTTTGTTTCAACATCCTTTATTGCGTCTATTCTGGAGGTTCCCCTGCGCACTATGCTCCTAATATAGTCTCTAGTTAGCTCGTATTGCTTTAGCTGCGTATAGGCGGTGTCGCCGTCAACGTCCACTATTTGGAACTTTAGTTTAATCTGGAGCTGTGTTATATCCTTGCTAATGTCGTAGAAGCTGATCTCAACCGTTCGCCCAATTAGAGCGTCAGGCTCGTTAGCCGGAATAATGCCTATCTCTGCGAAGCCGAAGGTGCTCGGTGCTAGTACGCGGAACCACTGTTTTGCAGCCCATTTGTCTCTGGCTCTACGAGCGCTCATAACTTAGACCCGCACTCCTACCCATGGTTCCTGATTTATTGTTTTCGCAGACCCCCTAGAGATATTAGTGTCCTATCTGGTGTGTAGTATGCGAGATGATGCGGGAGGTGATCTCTGAAAAGTGATGAAGGAGCACAGAAAGCTGATCGCTTTTAAGAAAAGGGGCCTGCTATCCCAGAAAGAGTTCAACGATTTCTTAGAGTATGCTAGGCGCATAGCGGTGTTTGATCCTACTTATAAACGCTGGGTTATAGATGAAAGAAAACTAAATATGTTGTCGAAAGAGGAGCTTGAATATATTCTCGAGACACTTAGGAGATACACAACTCTTACTACCACTGAAATACAGGAGATACTTTCACTCAGGTTCTCGGAGGAAAAGTGTAGGAGCGTCGGTGTCGATGAGAGACTTGTAGTAAGGAGATGCTCGAGAGAATTAGAAAGCCTGCTCGAAAAGGAGCCGAGCCTTAACTCAATGCTTGAAAGGCGTGGGAGGTATCTTGTGGTAAAATCTATAATCTACCTCGAGCCCTTGAAGAAGTTATTAGGGGAAAAGTATGGTATAAACCTCTTATACGATAAACGTCTCACAACAGTGACTATTAATAGGCTTAACGGGCGATTATACGTCTCGTTTTATAGAGTGGATAAGCCGCTCTATGAGGTTCTATCCCGGGTAGGGACACTTACATATAATGAGGAGCGAGTAGTCCTCGGCCCCAACAAGGAATACATGGGAACAAACCTCGTGAGGAGAAAGCTCCGAGTATACAATTTAGACTGGCGTAAGGGGGTCTATGAGACCAGCGTGGCATTGTTTCATAGGGTAAAAAGGGCGCTTGAAGCAACGGGGCTAAACGTTGTCGTAGACATAGAGGAGCTCGGCGACATCACCTACACGTTTAGGCCAAGTTTTAAGCTTTATCCTCATCAAGAAGAGGCTCTTAGAATATGGCTCCGAGAGAAACGAGGCACCATAGCCATCTTCACTAGGGGAGGAAAATCTTTCATCGCCTTAGCAGCAATAAACGAGCTAAAAAAACCTACCATAATACTTGTACCTACTAGAGAGCTTGTGTTGACGTGGAGCAGGTATCTTGAGGAATACCTCGGCATACCTAGAGGTCTAGTCGGCCGTATGGGGGGAGGCGAGAAGAGTATTAAGGAGATCACTGTTTCGACGTATAGCAGCGCAGTAAAATATATCAAAGAATTAACAGGAAAGTTCGAGTTTGCAATATTTGATGAAGCACACCATGTACCAGCGGCGACTTTTAAAGAGGTTGCTCTGGGGCTTGATAGCCTCTATAGAATGGCTCTATCGGCAACTCCTAAAAGGAGGGATGGGAACGAGGAGCTGCTCTACGCTCTTTGCGGGGATCTGATATATAATTTATCGTATGCTGATCTATTAGCGTTAAAAGTTGTGGCGCCCATCGAGGTCTTCGACACAATATTTGTCGAAGGATGGGAAGAAAAGCTTTCAGCGCTGATAAATATCCTCAGGAAGCATGAAGGGTCTAAGACCTTAATCTTTACTCAGAGACTCGATACGGCACGGAGGATTTATGAAAAACTTGTTAGAAGCGGGTTTAAAGTGGAGATGATTACAGGGGAAACCCCCTCCGTGAAACGTGAAATTGCATTCAAAAAATTCCTGGAAGGACGTGTAAATATTCTCGTCACCACAACTGTCTTAGATGAAGGTATAACCGTCCCCGACGCCGAAGTAGCGGTGATATTTGAGGGAAGCGGTGAGGCGCGTCAAATGATACAGAGGGTGGGCAGAGTGCTAGGATATCATCCGGGAAAAACGGCTAAGGTGTATGAAATAGTCGATATAACCAATCCTCGGGAAAAGAGCGCGTATAGGAGGAGGTCGTGGGTAAAGGAACTTTACCTAGTAAAAAACCTGGAAAAATACGTACAGTATGTAAAGGAGGGGCGTGAAGACGACATTAAAACATCGTTCCAAAGAAGGATAGATAGCTTTTAGCCACGGAGAGTCTTATCGGGTCAATCTATCTAGGAAATAAGCAACTTCCTCCGGTCTTACAGTCAAATCTATAAATAGCCCACTCCGGCCTTTACTAAACCTCCTTCTCCTAGCGTTAATTCTTTCCTCTATTGTTGAAAGCGATATTCCCAAGAGCCTGGCAGCCTCAGCCTCTATCCCCCATATGTTATGCTCTTCGTGGCCGCGCTTGGTCGGAATTATAAGTACTAATTTTTTATTTATGCCGGGTTTTCTAACATTTTTTTCAATGTCAGATACCGTGAGATATCCTGCATATTTAATAAATTCCTCCTCTTCTCTTTTCTCAATGGTCACCGGTATATTGATGAAGCGCCTAGCGCCAAGGGAGTATACCAGCCTCACACCACTATGAGGTGTGGCTTTTACTATACGTGCGTACTCTATATAGAATCCACAGCTAAGTAAGGCTTCCTCTACAATATAGTATTGGAAAACCCCTGTAACAAAAACATCCACATCACTTTTTTCGTGCACGTCTCCACGGGCAATACTCCCAATGACAACTCCTTCTATACCGTGGCGTCCAAGACATGCTAAGATTTGGCGAGCTTCACTGCGAAGCGCGGATAGCCTGCGCCAATGAGCTTTGCTGTATACAACTCGCTTATACCTAACGCGCTTTGTATGAAAAATCATTTTCCACTATTTGAACCGTTCTCCTCTATTTGCTTTTTTCTAGACATGTCTAGGAGCTGCAAGAGTAAAAGCAAGGTATTGCCCGTCCTCGAGATGTCTTCCTCACTACCGGTATTTGCGAGCCGGTCTTTCAACTCCAATATTTTTTCAAGCAACACGCTCTCCAATTCTTGCAGTACTATTTTTTCTCTAGCGCGGAGTTCCTCTTCGTCACTGCTAACTAGAAGAAAGCGTTGGCCACAGGAAGGACATATAATTTCTCCCGACTTTAGCCTGAAAAGCGGTACGCCGCATCTTGGACATGTGGCTTCCAGCATCGTAGCGCCCGAGCGCAGGAGCGAGGCCATCCGTGCTATAACCTCTCTATCCCTTACCTTCCTGTTATTTTCTGAAGCCATTTTTAGCCAGTTATATGGATGACTAACCGATATATACCTCAGATGCCGTTGAGAAGCCTAGTATGCGCGTTCTAGGAAGAGTGCGTACATATACTAGGAACAAGAATCTCGTCATTGAGGCGTCGGAAAAGCCTAGAGTAGGTGAAAAGGTCTTTGATTCCCGCATGATGCATATAGGCTACATATATGATATTATAGGGCCCGTCTCCTCGCCGTATGTAGTGGTAAAACTGTCTAGAACCGATATTAGGCCTGAGGCCCTAGTAGGTAAAGTCGTCTATTGGAGGGGCTCCGAAAAACGGAGAGGTGGTAGGCCGCGGCGGAGATGAGCGAGCCTGTATTTAAGGTAAAATGCCCTGGATGTGGAGCCGAGGTAACGCCTATCTATGATGCCGCTAGAGGGGAGTATATATGTCCTCTATGTGGCTATGTGCTTGAAGAGTACGTTATAGATCGTGGCAAATACTGGAGGGCCTATACACCCGAGCAAGAAGCTATGCGCGTCTCTGCTGCCAGGATAAAAGGTGGTGTCGACACCACGCCTTTCACAATTAAAATGAAACATGTAAGGGGTTATAGAAAGCTTGAAGGAAAAAAGGAACGTGATAAAAAATATGAAGCTGAGCTCGTCCATATGGCTAAAAGACTAGGCGTGCCGGAGTACGTGGTGGGTGATGCGGTAAATATCTTTAACAGAGCTAAGAATAGCGGTCTCTTTCGCGGAAGAAGCTATATTGTGCTGATGGCTGCGGCCATCTACGCCGCCAGTAAAAGGTACAAGCACTATGTAACGCCGCAAGTTATAGAAGAGAGTTTGGGTATAAAGGCCAAGGCTATCGTAAAGACATATTCCCTTCTTGTCCAGAAGGGTATAGTTGTTAGTGAAAAAGGGCAGGGACCCGGGGCTCATATACCCTTCATATTGGGCCGTCTAAATACTGGCAGAAAGCTGCTGAGCCGTCATCTTACACAAATGATGAATTTTGCGAACGAACTTAGGCGGGACGTGTTTTTCCAGGGAAAGAAGCCCCGCAGCTTGGCGGCGGCGGTCGTATACATCTTCTCCGTGATGCTTTCATGTAAAGTTTCGCAGAGAGATATAGCTGAGGCTGCGGGGGTAGCCCCGCCGACTATTAGGCGCGTGTCGGCCGAGATTTCGAAACGTCTAGAAGTTGTCGTAGAGATATAGAGAGGTGCTGCCTTCGTGGCTAGACAAATGTTAGTGTTCGTTATCGGTGCGGCGGGGGCTGGAAAATCCACCTTTACGTCGAGTTTTAGGGATTGGCTGAGAAGCCAGGAGGTACCCTCGTTTACAGTGAACTTGGATCCGGCCGTGGAAGAGCTGGAATATGATCCAGATGTAGATGTGAGAGAATATGTCTTTACGCGTAATATAATGGAAAGATACTCGTTGGGACCCAATGGAGCAATAATAGCTTCCATGGATATATTGCTAGAGTATGTCTCCGAGATAGACGAACGTGTAAAAAAGCTTGGAGAAGGATACATACTTGTTGACACACCGGGACAGATGGAAATATTTACTTTTCGCCGGAGCGGAAAATATCTCGTAGAGTCCCTCTGCACAGAGGAAAGGATATGTGCGATAGTCTTCGTGTGCGACTCGGTCATAATTGAAAAGGCCAGTGACCTAGTAGCACAGCTCCTCTCGGCAGCCTCCGTATTCTATAGATTTACCCTACCAATGGTGGCTATTCTAAACAAGGTCGACGTGGTGCCGCCACCTGAGAGGGAGAAAATAACTAGGTGGACAGACGACCCACAGGAGCTAGAAAGAGAGCTCCTCGAAGAACACTTTTTTGGAAGAGAAGTATATCTCAGCATCTCAGGCCTCATAGAGTCTATACCCATAATACCCACCTCCGCTAGAACAGGCCACGGCCTCGACAAGGTGTACATCCGTCTTCAGGGAATCTTCCGTGGAGGAGAAGACTATGAAAGGACAACTTCTCTTACAGAAGATTTATTCTAATAAATTTTTTAGTAAAATATAAAATCTCCATGGTTTTTCTATTGTGGCTGCGAGGTTCCTGGAGGACTCTGAAGCATGTTGAACTCCACGAGAAGTTTAAATTCGTCGAGGGAAAGCGGCTCGCCGCGTTTGTATTTCTCGAACGCTTCGAGGGCCTTGGCGTACTTTACTTTTTTCTTCTTTTCAAGAACCCGTGATAGCTCCTTTGCCTTCAATAGTACAGAGACCCTCTCTAATTCTTCTCTAAGCTGCCTCTCCTCCTTTATAAGGTTTAAGAATTCCTCATGATATTTGTTGGCTTCCTCCCTCTTTTTGTCACGTTCTTCACGTAACGACTGAATCTTTTCTATAAGCTCGTCACGTTGTTTTCTCAATTCAAGGTATTTTTCTTTTAGGGTAAGGTAATTGTCGACAATGCCCTTTAATTCACTGTTTATTTTCTCTATCTCCTCTCTTAGCTGCGCGATTTTCCTGCGGGATTCGTCGAGTTCAGCCCTTATTTCGTTCATTCTTTTAACGTTTACATATATACTTTCAAGGCTTCTGATCTTCTTTAGTATAATTTTTTCCGCCTCTGGTGGAAGTGTCGTGGTTTGATATTGCCACTCAAGCTGTTCTATTCTGGCTCTAAGCTCCTCTTCATCGTAACGTCTTGGTCCAAGGAGGTTTCTTAAAAGCTTAAGTTCTTCTCTTAGTTTCTTCGACGATGATCTAAGTTCGCGCAACTCATCTATTATATTGGCTCTTCTCTCTTTAAGCGACCTCATTTTTTCATAGTAGTTATTCTTTTCTTCCCTGATCTTTGACATTTCGTCGCGTATACTTAGGAGCTGGTCACGATATGCCCTTATATCGGCAGAAATCTTCTTTACCTCACCGTTGAGAATGTCTCTTTGCCTCCTTGCTTCTTTAGCTTTCTCGGAGATTTCCTGTAATTTCTGTTTAAGTTCACGAAACTGCTGCCGTAGTGCTTCCAGCTCATTATTAGTGTGGACATCCTGGTTTTCCATATGTTCACCGTGGGGGGTGCTGGGTGCTGTACTTGACAGCATGCTACCATCACCTACATGTTAATAAACTTTTTTTGTCGGCGTCTTCAGCCTAGGCCCCTATTTTTGATACGGCATTCAGCATCGGCGGCATAACAGTAAATATTTTGCAAATTATCTGCAGCCTAAATCGGTGGCGAAGACTTGTTTACTTAGTAAGCGATTTATTAGTGGAAAACGATTATTCCAAGGGGTATAAACTTAGGAGAAATACAGTAAGGCGAAGGGAAATTGACAGCGGAGAAGCAATCGCTGCGATATAAGTACGCCGAGAAAATGATTATAGAGCTTGTTAAAAACGCTGGAGATGAGGGAGTTGTTCAACGGGAACTCTGGAAAAAAATAGGACTGGACAGCAGGCGTGGGATAAAGATTATCAGAAAGCTTGAACAGCAGGGCGTGATTTCCCGGGAAGAGATCGTCTATAAGGGGCGTAAAACCTACATACTTAAGCCTGCCACTATGATGAGGGCTCAAATAGAAATTCCCTCATTCCTAGATGAGATCCCCTGCGTGTTCTGTCCCGACTTGCCTAGATGTGAAAGCAACCTAGAAAACGTTGCTAACTGTGAAATACTTAATAAGTGGATAGAGGAGAGGAAGAGACGTAATGACCCCTGAATTCATGAGGATATTTGTCGCCGTAAAATTAGAGGAAGAAAAAATAGTGGATAGAATTATTAACCTACAGGAAGATCTAGCTAAAGCGGGCTTAAGAGCAAAATTCGTAGAGCCCGAGAATCTGCATTTTACGTTAAAGTTTATCGGAGAGGTTCCCCCAGAAACGGTGGAAAAGGTTAGGAGAGTTTTATCTGAAGTAAGTGGCACGCCATTTACTCTTGAGATGCGTGGAGTGGGGGGCTTTCCTTCGCTTTCGAGGCCTAGAGTAATCTGGATTGGGGTTAGGCAAGGAGATAGCATGTTGATTGAGCTTTCTTCATCTATAGAGAAAATCCTTAGCGAGAAAGCCGGCATAAAAAGGTCAAGCAAGGAGTTTCACCCGCACCTCACAATCGCAAGGGTAAAGGGTTTTGTCCCAGCAGCTGCGAGAAAACTTCTAGAAGAGCATAAGGACACCGTCTTCGGAGACATACGTGTTGACCGCTTCCTATTAATGAGGAGCCGGCTTACGCCCCGCGGCCCAATCTACACGGTGATAGAGAGCTACGCGTTACAGTAAGACTCTGTGAAGGGGGAGGAGTTGGACAAGTGTCTATACAATATTTTAGGGGAGATAACTCCTAGTAGCTCAGAGAGGGCACGTATAGATAAACTAGCGCAGCGGGTACTTCGTGTAGTAAAAAAGGTCGCTGAGGAGATATATTCAGGGGACGTTGTCTTAGTCGAATATGAGGGCTCTTATGCGAAGGATACATGGCTTTCAGGAGAGCTAGATTTAGACCTCTTCATATACTATAGGAGGAACGTTGGCGTTAATGAGATCGGACCCCGCACCTTCAAAATAGTTGATGCTGCGGCTAAGGTGCTTGGCGCCAGAATTGAGAGGAGGTACGCGTCTCATCCATACTATACATTGGTGCTCTCCGATGGGGTTGAGGTAGACGTTGTTCCGGCTTTCTTCGCTAGAGATCCAGGGGAAATAGTGACGCCTGTGGATAGGACTAGGCTTCACACAGTTTACGTGAAAAAGAAGCTTGAGGAGAATCCTGGCTTGAAGGACCATATAAGGCTTTTAAAAAAACTCGCGAAGGTGACAGGTATTTATGGGGCGGAGCAGGGTGTAAGCGGCTTTTCAGGTTACTTGTGCGAAGTATTAGTCATCCATTACGGAGGATTATTCTCTCTCCTCGAAGACGCTGCGCGGTGGAGACCTTGGAAAACCTATATTCCAGACAGCATTCTCAGCAAGAGGTTTCGGGCACCACTGGTTGTTTTAGACCCAGTAGACGCTAGGAGAAACGCGGCAGCCGCTGTGAGCGAAGAGGCGCTCTCAAAGTTCATAGCCATGGCGCGGCTATCAGACGGCGGAAAAAGGGGTCTTTGCTGTATTTACCGAATTGTAGGGGAACATGGTCTCTCATTGTCTGGAAAATGGGTTGTGGTAAAGGCACGCCCCCGGGGCGTATATTCTCCACAGGAGGCCGCCGGTATACTGGATAAAACTAGGCGTAGAGTAGTTAAAAACGCCGAGAAGGAGGGGTTCGTTATTGGTAGGAGTAGGATATTTGCCCCCAGGCTTACCGGGAAAGAAGGATACCTGGTTTTTGAAGTGATTGTCGAGAGGCTTCCACCCGTGTATCTGCACAAGGGGCCGCCTGTCTACTCCCCTTCTTCGAAGGACTTTATAAAAAAATGGGTCAAGAAGGGTAAGTTGCCGTTTATATTAGGGTCAAGATGGTATGTCCCCGTAGAGCATCCATATTCTTCTTTCCAGGATTTCCTGTATAATATTCTTAGCATGGAGAAGAGGTTCGCCTTCACTGTGTGCGGAGGAGGCGAGGCATCGGAGTATATAGAGAGGATGCTCCGCTATGAGGCGTGGATAAAATGTTTCAGCGAGGATACTCCTTAGACGAGCTTAGCTTCCTCCTATGCTATCCGAGGCAGGAAAAAGATTGTTTCGAAAAAAGGATCGTTGAAGCCCGCCTACTGGGTATAAAGCACTTTATAAGAGAAGGAAACGTTCTCTTGAACGGTATACCCGTCATTGGGAAAGGAACTACAGCGATTGTGGTTAAAGCAGTATACCTCGGCGGCGTAGAGGTTGCTGTGAAGGTGAGGAGGCTTGACTCCAATAGACCTTCTATGAGGCATGAGGCGCGCATACTAAAAATAACGAATAAAGTAGGTATTGGACCGAAGATGACTGCGCATTCGAGAAACTTCATTATATGGAGGTATGTTGGCGGCATTAGCCTAGACGAGTGGGCCTCCACCTCTTCTAAGAGGGACCTTGAGGAGGTGCTCGCAAAACTTCTGGTGCAACTGTATATCCTCGATAGAATGGGCGTCTCTCATAAGGAGCTTGCAAGGAGTCGAGGCCACATAATTGTGGAAAACAAAAACCCTGTTATACTAGATTTTGAAACCGCGTCGCTTGGCAGTAGCAAGTCTAATGTTACACAGTTTTTCTCATGCCTGATTTCTGGTAGAGGACCTGGACGAGTCATCAGAGAAAGGCTGGGGGTAAACGTGGAGGAGCTTAGACGGGCCCTTGCCAGTTATAAGGCCGATATGGACATAACTCCGGTTATCGAGGCGTTACATCTGAAAAAACTATTTCATCACTTCTATGACGACGTACGTTCTCGTCTCGCGGATTCCCTCTATGTTACTGATGAGATTTAAGACGTCGTCCAGGTTAGATTGTGATAACTGCAATATCACGTCTATATCCCCTGTAACGCGGAATACCCTGTTTACCGGGAGCTCTTTAAGCTTGTTGTATGCTTCAACCCTCTTATGCGGCTCTATCTTCAACGCTATGAAAGCGTCTCCAGATTTCTTACCTAGTATTTCGAGGGCTTTTTCTGTGAGATCTATGAACCCTCTTCCTGTACGGATAAGTCCCAGGTCTTTAAGCTTCCTAAGGTGAATGTTGAGGGCTTGGCGCGATATACCCAATTCCTCGGATATTTTCTGCTGCGTCTCGTTAACGGTAAATACTTTTAGCGGTTCGCTTCTCTCATAGAGGTATGAAAGAAGTTCAAGTTGTTTTTCTGTTAGAGATAACTTGTTTTTCGACATATACGTGAGGTAGTGAAAAGTCGTATAAGTTCTTTACTTACGTAAAAAATATTTAATTTAATAATAATAATTATAAATAAATATTTCTTAATAGAAATATTTAAATCATTCATACGGTGGAAGAGTAGCGGGGGTGGGCAGGCCCGGAGGAAAGCCGCAGGTCCCGGGTTCAAGTCCCGGCGGGCCCGCCATCGATTTTTCTCTGGGAACATTCACATTAAAGCTGGGACTACTTTTTTACTTGTATTATGAGCAACGCTGCAGTATATGCAGATATTATTAGCCAGAATATGAATGGTATTAGATGCCAGGGGTACAGTGGAGCGGTTAATATCGTTATAAATGTTAATACCGTGTATAATGTAAAGTATTTTTTAAGCGCCTTAAGCGGGTCTGGTTCCTCAACGATCGCGGATAATGCTCTTGCCGCAAATAGAGAGTATCCAACATCGTATAGTACTTGTTTGGCTACCTTAAACCCTTTATAAGTTAACCTATAGTCTATAAGGTCTTTTTCCAGCCTCTTTTCTTCTACATATCCCAGCGGGACGAGGATATTCGACATTATTTCTTCGATGATAGTAGGCGGCATGTTTAATGCTTCCGAGATTTCCTTCAGGGAAACCCAGATTGGGCGTAGATCCTTATACTCTTTGTTTTTTTCAATTATTTTTATTTCTTTTGTTCCTATGGTTATTAATCCCAGTAATATCTTTATGGCGTTGAAGCACTTATAAAGGCTAGGCTCCCCCAGCGTTAAGAGTGTTGAGCGTAGCCTCATCCCTTCTTCAGTTAAGCTGTATTCCCCCTTTCTAATGATTTTTACAAGGCCTTTGTTTTTTAACTTTTGAATAGAATCGGCTATTATTCTTCTCTCTATACCGAGTTGCTCTGAAAGCTCTGTTAGGCTAATTGGGCGATCGTTTTTCATGTGTAATAGTATTTTTAATTGTGTTTCTCCGCGTGAAAAGTCTATTATTTCATCTATTTCTTTTACCTTTTTTATGGTGTTATTCACAGTATTATCGGATGAAGCCATACTCCCAGTTAATTACTCGATCTAGGTATTATTGTCTTTCTTGTATATAATACGGATTATTTGGATAATATGTATACATGTTTATGTGTAATATAATGTAATTCATATAATAAAATAAATTATGGCATAGAATTTTTATCCAGCAATTTTTTTAGCTATCTCCAAGCCCTTTGCAGTCAACTTGTAGCCCATGTGGGGTCTACCGTCAAGGTATATTATAGTTGGGATCAACAGCTTTTTCTCAGCAAGCCTCTTTACAACCATGGAAAACGTGCGTCTATTCAGGCCTGAAAGCTCTTGGACGGCCACATGATCCGCTTCATCGCCGAGCGTGAAGATAGCTTTTATAACAGCCCTTTCTTCGGGTGAAAGGTCTATTCCGACAACTCCGCTACGTGTACCTTTGCTCTCGCCGCTACTCTGCAGAGGCCTGGTTTTAACGTTTACCGACTGTGTACGTATACGGGGAATTGCACTTCGCGACTGGATACTCTGAGCCTTAATAGGTGCTGCCGCGGGAATAGGAACGGGCCTTTTAGGTTCTAGAGTTACGCGTGTTTCAGGCTTCCCACTGGCACGTTTGGGAGGTGGAGGTAGAACGTTGTTTCTCTTTAATTCTTCGTAGGCTTCGGCAAAGGATTCCTTGGGGTTGACATAATACCTGTTAATATTTATGAATACATCTTTAGTTTCACTTATTCCCTTAAACTTCATCCATTCAAGGAATATACGTCTCCTCTCTATCTCCTCGTAGATTTCTCTAGGAGTCTTACCTAGTCGTTTCGCTAGATACTCCACATGGTAGCTTTCACCGTAAATCATGTGGACATCTTTTGCCGGATCCCACCTGACTATCTCCCTATATTTCCCGTAATCTTCAACCTCCCATACATATCTGACTCTCCTAGCAAACTTCCCTGTTGGCAGGATCGTCCTCTCCGTTAGAAGCGCGATGTTGAGTGAGGGAATATATGCTGGGGAGACGTTCATCGGCGGGCTTGTAAGCCTCTGAATGGCCCTCTGGAGAGAGTCCGCGTGCATCGTCGACATGCCGCCGTGGCCTGTGCTCATTGCCTGGAAGAGGACGAAGGCCTCCTCGCCCCTAACCTCTCCGACGATGATGTAGTCAGGCCTATACCTGAGTGATACCTTGACTAGGTCGTATAACGTTATTTCGCCAGCCTTTGTTTCGCCGAGGCCATAACTTTCTCTGCTTACAAGCTGTACCCAGTTCTCGTGAGGCAGGTTTAGCTCCGGGGTCTCCTCTATGGTAACTATCTTGAAGCCTGGCTTGAAGAAGTTCGCTATGGCGTTTAGCAAAGTGGTTTTTCCCGCAGCGGTTGCACCGATAACCATTAATGTCATCTTATTTTCGATCAGGAACCAAAGGTAAGCAGCCGTCCAAGAATCTATGTTGCCCATGCGTATAAGGTCTACAATGGAGAAGGGTCTCTCCCTGAACTTTCTTATAGTGAATGTGCTGCCTCTAGGCGACACCTCTTCTCCATATGTTGCCGCGAGCCTGTGTCTGCCGGGGAGCATTGCGTCCACTATGGGGAATGCCGCGGAGATGTGTTTACCCGACATGTGTGCGAGCTTTATTATGAATTCTCTAAGGTAGTCTCTGTCGTGGAAGACTATGTTTGTGGGTATGCTCTCGTAGTCTCTGTGCCAGACGTGGATTGCCCTGTCCACGCCGTCGCAGCTTATGTCTTCTAGCCTGTAGTCTCTCATCAGGACCTCTATAGGGCCATAGCCGAGCAGGTCCCTCTCAATATAGTAGAGTATCTTCCCCCAGCTTTCATCGCTTATCCCTCTTATCGACTTCTTGTACTTCTCCGCGAGCCTTCTGGCCTCCTCTATCACGTGCCTCCTAATGTCAACCTCGAAGGACTCGGGCGGCTCCAGCTCCACGCTTAAAATGTCTATCAACTTGTCCACAGCCTTGCGCTCGGCCGGTGTAAGCGGGACTTCTTGGGCGAAGTATACTTTTTGGTTGCCGAGTTCCGGTATTTCCGCAATGACTACTTTTGCGTAGGGCTCGGCTACCCAGTACTCGTCTATTATCTTGTACTCGTCCTTTAGGGGTAGGTATATTATTTTCTCTTTTTCTTCTTCCTCTTCTTCTTTTTTCTTTCCTTTCTTTTTCTTTCTCTTTTCCTTTTTTGTTGATTTCTTTTCAATATCTTCTTTATTATTTTTCTTTTGTTTTTTCTCTTTTTCTTTTATGTTTTTGTTCTTTCTTTTGTTTTTATCTTTATTTTCGTTTATTATGGGTTTTTTAACTGGCTTAGGCGCATCATCCTTCTTCTCTTCCTTGCTTAGAAGTCTCGACGCCACAATTCCACCTACTCAGAAGGGTAATTCGCATATTCATATAAATTTGCTAGTGTTTCGCTCTTTATTCTACAATATTAATATGGGAGGGTTATGGGGCGAAATAAATTTTTCAAGGCCGCTTCTATCAACATTAGTTATGGGCAGCCTTGTAGGTTACGCCTACGCGTTGTTCCAATGGGCGGGAGACCTGGTTACTAAGATTTACCCGACCCTCTATGACGATATAGTTTCGGCCGACATGAAGGTATACCCGCCGGCTTACGCGGCGCTGGTGGTGTTCGCCACTTTTCTCGCATTTATAGTAGGTTTAGTGGTGGGAGCACCGCTACTTATACTGTCTCGTCTCTATGCTTCACCGTTTTTCAATCCACGTCTAGCGCCAATATTTTCTGCGCTGGCTATACTCTTGTTGCCATTGCTTGTTTTTGTAACCTTGCTATTTCTACCTAAGATGCGTGTAGTGTCTAGGGAGGCTAGGTTTGACCTAGAGATACCTTATCTCTCAGTATATATTACGGTGATGGCGACCGGCGGTATATCGCCCTACGTTAGCTTTGAACGTCTAGCGCAGGCTCCAAAAATACTGTTTCAGGAGATAAAGAGAGAGGCTCAGAGGTTTTATCTTAGAGTAAGGGCCATGGGTATAGACCCTCTAACCGCTATCGAGGAATCCGCTAAGAGGGTTCCTCATAGGGGTTATAAGCAGCTTATGAACGGGTATGCTTCTACGCTTAGGGCTGGGGGCGACGTTGTGGGGTACCTTAATAGGCAGACCGAGATAATGCTCGGGGAGAGGATATCGCAGATAAAAACTGTTGGTGAACGTATAGCAACGCTTATGGAGGCCTACATGGCGGTTATACTCCTCTCTTCTCTCACTATGTACGTGTTATTCGTTGTCAACATGGCGCTTAGCCAGGCGGGTCTAGGTATAGGCGGGGGGTCTATACAGTTCATCATGATGTCGTACATCGTTATGCCGATGCTTTCCGGAATGTTCATTTACCTGGCCGACATGATGCAGCCAAAATACCCCATATACGACTCTACACCATACCTAGTCTTCTTCGCTGTGGGGATGCCTCTAACCATATTTCTCATGCTGGCCATGGTTGCGCCCTTCCTCTTGCCACCACCCCTCTCTACGATTTTTGGGCGCATATTCTATCCGTTCGTTTTCATAGTAAGGAGGATAACATATGGGCTTGGGATGCAGAAGGGATTCGAGTCGGGTGTTGGGATAATAATAGCGCTTGCTGCAGGCTTGATACCCGGCATGATAGTTGAGATGAGGTCTTCGCTTAAGTATAGCGGCATACAGTATGGGCTCACACGCTTCCTAAGAGACCTGGTTGAGGTTAGAAAAACGGGCATGGCGCCGGAGAAGTGTATTATAAATCTCCAGGACAGGGACTATGGAAGATTCAGCAAATATTTGAAGGAGATGGCGCGCCAGGTTGGATGGGGTGTATCCCTACAGAAGATATTCCAGCGCTTCGCTAAGGGGATGAAGAATTGGTTCGCCCTTATCTCTATGTTCCTGCTGGTGGAGAGTATAGAAGTCGGCGGCGGTACGCCAAGGACGCTTGAAGCGCTCGCCCGGTATGCGGAGACCCTCGAGGCTGTAGAGAAGGAGAAAAAGGCTATGATGCGGCCATTGATGATGATACCGTATGTGGGCGCGTTGATAATAGTGGTAGTCGTCTTGATACTTGTCAGCTTTATGTCCTATATCCTCGGCTTCGCGGGGGCCACGGTTTCCTCCGTACAACTTACAAGCATGTTTCTGCCCCCAGTGATACTAAACAGCTACTTTATGGGTCTAGTGGCGGGTAAGATAAGTTCCGAGAAAGTAGCTGCAGGCTTCAAGCATGCACTACTGTTGTTGCTAGCCAACCTTGCGGCTATGGTGGTGACGCCGGCTCTCACGGTGAGCCTTATACCGAAGCTCTAGTTCTTTTAGGCGGTGTTTTATGGCTATACTAGTGACGGGTACGCCGGGTACTGGTAAGACTACCCTGGCGAAGCTGCTATCTGAGGCCTTGGGTGCCCTCTATATTTCGCTAAAAGATATCGCGTTGAAGGAGAATTTCACTATGGGACGTGATGAAGAGAGAGATGCTTGGATAGTAGATGTAGATGGCCTTCGAACGTATTTATCGAAAATCCTTTCCTGCAAAGAAGTCGTGGATACTCATGTAGTCGAAGCCGTGCCTTCCGAGAAGATTTCACGGGTAGTGGTTTTAAGGCTGAATCCATTGGAGCTGAGGAAGAGGCTTGAGGAGAGAGGGTATCCTGCAGCAAAGATAAAGGAGAATGTGGAGGCCGAAGTTTTAGGAGTTGTTGCGGCGGAGGCTTATAGAATTTTTGGTGATGAGAAGGTTATAGAACTTGATGTAACCGGGAAGAGTCCCTCCGACGTCCTTAGCGCCGTCTTATCTATGTTGGAGAAGGGGGAGAGTGGATCGGTTGACTGGCTTGAAAAGTACTGGTATCTCCTATCTGGCTAATAATAATTTTCCGCGGCGATTATTTATATGTTGAACGAAGCCCCCATTACCTGATGAAGGCTGAGGAGGTTCTGGAGATTTTGGACAAGAGTAAGCCTGAAGAGCTAGAATACCCTCCGCCAGTGAGCGACCACTCCGAGCTAGTAGTATACACCGCGCTTAGAGGCTACCCTGAACTGGCCGCCGATCACCTCTTGAACCCTTACGCTGCAGACGATATAATGGAGATAATCGGCCAGGTGAATAGGAAGCTCCATTTACAGCTGCTGTGGCTATATGAGGACCCCGGCCGTGCGGCCTCGGAAGAAGGCTTGGTGAAGATAGCGCGAATATATGACGTATTATTGGAAATAGCGCTCAACCTTATAGGCTTCGAGTATATATGGGCCGGGCTTAGTGCTGACGAGCGTGAAGCCGCGCTGGACCTTATTATAGAAGAGCTCCGTGAAGCAGAAAGTCTAGAGGAGAAAAAGCTGGGTGGAAAAGCTGTAGCAGAGGCTGTTGTAAGGAGAAAGATCCGCGATATGAAAAAGGTGATGGCCGGGGATCCTAAGAGGACGGGAATGGTCGCATGGATGGGGGAGCAAGTTGAGAAGAGGGTCGACTGGAGTGCTCCCACAATTAGTTTTCTCTACGAGATGAAAAAGGAGATACGGGGTAACGTGTATTATAGAATGTCTCTACTTGGGCTTTGCCGCTTCGGCAACGACTACGCGTTAGGGCTTAGATGGTTGAGGAGGCTCGGCTATGTTCAGGTGTCTACAAATCCACAGCTTGCCGCTATAGCGTACAGGGATGACCCCTCATTATGGGAGAAGTTTAAAGAGTATCTACGTGGGCACCCAGAGTTGCTTGAAAACCCTGAAGAGCATGGAGACGAGCTGGCTATGGCAGCGACTCTGATAGCCCTGTGGCCAAATATGGAAGTATTCCGCCCAGTGGCCTACATGCTTGACTTTAATGACGGGATGATAAGCTATCAGTTAAACCCCAACGTCGCTGACAGCGTTGAGGGTAGCGTCAGCGACGCGCTTAAAATATACAAGCTCTGCGAAGAATACTTTTCAAAATATGATCAATATCTCCTCTGGGGATGGCCCTATTCGATAGAACGTAGGAGGCCGAACATAGTCTTCAAGGTGGCGGGATCTTCGCCTGCAGCAATCGACATCACCAGGATCCTGGAAAGCTACGGCATAGGGACAAATAACACTGTAACATATACTGTTTCGCAGGAAATCGAGCTCATCTTGGCCAAGATTGAGGGTAGGGCATACGCGAAGAAGAGGGGCCTCAAGGTTACGAAGGTTTACGAGACGAATATGGGTGGACGGCTAGAAGGCCATCTGAGGGAAGTGAAGGCGGCTGAGCTTATAAGGGAGGCTTTAAAGAGGCTTGATAGCCCCGAAGAAGAACTGGCGGGGCTTGCCAGAGAACTAGGTGTGCCGCATGTAGAGGTAGGAGGCGTGTGGAGGGGGCCTTCTGGATGGGGGTTTGACGTAGAGGCGCGCACTCTAGATGAGAAGATAGAATTAGTGTCGTATAGGGCATACCTCAAGCCCTTAACTAAAAAGCCGTTCGCTGAGTTCTTGGCTAAGGCGGGTGTTTGCGGTGGAAGCGGTGATGAAGTGATGGAGTGTTTAAAGACGTGGGAAGAGGCTATCGGCATGGCCGGTACACTGGTTGCCCAGAGGGTGTGGTGGGTGTTCTTTAGCCCCGAGAATAGGGAGAAGTGGATAGCGTACATTGTGAAGAAGTATGGCGTAACCCCGGAGGATGCCGCTGAGATACTTGACAATATAGACGTCCTCCCGGCCTCTAAGAGAAAGCCTGCGGACACATACTTGACGCTCGCTAGTAGGAATATGACTAACACGGAGTTTCCAAACCATCAGTTGAATGTCCACAAGGAGTATGCTGAGGGAAGGGTAAGGCTGGAGGATTATGCCGAGTCTATAATGATGAAGCATGACCCCAAGTACGTCGAGATACTTTCACACATGGAGGACTTCAGAAAGGCCTACGAGCTGACGCCTAAACTAATGGAGATTCTTAAGGAGGTAGGAATAGAGGGTATAGAGGAGTGGGGCACCGGAGGAACAAGGCCTGAGGACTGGGTGAATTTCGGGTCTAAAGTTAAGACCATGAAAGGCTTCACGGAAGCCTACAACAAGTTTAAAGAAAAATGTATTGCCATTGCCAAGGAAGTGGCGGGAGAAAACTAGCCTTTGTAAAAACTTGATCTATATTTATTTTTTGTCATGTAGTGTGAGGGGGGTATATTTATATTCCGCTCATTCTTTGAAAAAATGGCGCGATGAAGGAGAAAATACTGGGGGTGGGAGTAGGAAGACATCTAATAGTAGAGATGTACGAATGCGACCCAAAGGCTCTTGATAGCTTGAAAACCGTCAAAGAGGCGCTGATAGATGCGGCAGTAGCCTCCAATAGTACGGTAGTGGGGTTCGACTTTTACAGGTTTAAGCCCCACGGCATAAGTGGCTACGTGCTGATAGCGGAGTCCCATATTTCTGTGCACACGTGGCCTGAAAGGGGGTATGCGGCCGTGGACGTGTTCACCTGCGGTCAGCATACTAATCCCTGGAAGGGGCTCGAAGTGTTGAAGGAGAGGTTCGGGGCCAAGAAGGTTACTATAATGGAAATAACGCGGGGGGTAGGCATAGAACAGTATGACGGCTACTGGGTTCCAGAGAAGGAAAAAGCCGCAATAGAGAACCTAACATAGCTGCTGTATTATTTTTTCATCTAACTTTTCCCGGTGTTCTCCGTGGGTGTGCAGCTTACACCGATCATAGAGCCCATAAAACGGCTGGGATTAGAGGGTATAAGGGGGAGGGTTTTTGCAGTTGACGCGCTAAATGTAATTTACCAGTTTTTAGCCCTTATAAGGCTACACTCGGGCATGCCTTTAACAGACAAGGAGGGTAGAGTGACTTCCCACTTGGTCGGTTTGAGTACGAGGTTTACGCGTTTAATGTACGAGTATGGGTGCGACTTCATCTTCGTGTTCGATGGGCCCCCTCATCCATTGAAGATGAGAGAGATCGAGAGAAGGCGCAGAATACGTGAAACTGCGAGAGCGAGGTGGCAGGAAGCTCTTGAGAAGGGAGACTACAGGGAAGCTTTTTCTAAGGCAGTTTCAGCCACTTCTGTAGATGATGAAGTTATAGCTAGTGCTAGAAGGCTTCTTGAGCTGATGGGGCTACCCGTAATAGACGCTCCGCATGATGCGGAGGCGCAGGCTGCATATATTGTTTCGCGGGGAGAAGCCTGGGCGGTCAATACTATCGACTGGGATGCACTACTCTACGGCGCGCCGCGGATGGTGCGTTACATTACGCTTACTGGGTCAGAGTGGCTCCCCTCCAGGGGTGTTGCGAGGCGTCTGGAACCCGAGCTTATAGTATTGGAAGAAGTATTGAGAAGACTGGGTATAACTAGGGAGCAGTTGGTTGAAGTGGCTATTCTAGTGGGGACGGATTATAATCAAGGGGTTCCTGGAATCGGGCCGCGTAGGGCCCTTAAACTGATTAAAAGGTACGGGTCTATTGAAAATCTTCCACCCAGTATTAGGGGGAAAGTTGGCGATGAATGGGTGGAGGTTAAAGAGATATTCTTGAACCCACCTGTACATACTGAGTATAGAATAACCTTTAGTGAGCCGCGATACGATGAGCTCTACGAATTTCTGGTTATAGAACACGATTTTTCACCAAAAAGAGTTAGTATGATTATTGAAAGACTTAGAAGAATTAATGAAAGAAGGAAACAAAGGAGAATATTGGATTACATGGGTGAAGGCGTGTGAGGCTTGCAGAACTGGTGAGCGTTGCACGCAAAGTAGAGGCCACGTCTAGTAGAAACGAAAAAATACGGATTCTAACAGAATTTTTCTCTCAGCTAAGCCCGGAGGAGGCTGAGTACGCCTCTAGGCTTTTAGCGGGTAGAATCTTCCCCGAATACGATGAGCGGAGTCTAGGAGTAGGCGTAGCCTCCATCTCAGAGGCATTAGAGGACAGGGGAAGGGTGTCGTTTCTCGTCCCTGCCTCTAAGTCTGTTGACATAGGCGAGCTTTATGAGTTGTTTACACGTATATCAAAAACCTCCTCGCGTCAAAAAAAGCTGTCACTGCTAAGGTATCTCTTCTCCCATCTAAGTAGTGATGAACTCGACTTTGTTCTTCGGGTTATCTTCGGCGAAGTCCGGGTTGGTGCAGGTATAGGTATCCTGTTAGAGGTTGCGGCTAAGCTTTCCGGGTGTGGCTTAGATGACGTTAGAAGAGCCTACATGTTTCTATCAGATATAGGCGACGTTTTTAGAGTGGCTCTGAGCGGAGGATGCGAAGGCCTACGTAGAGTGAAGATAACTCTTTTTAGACCTGTAAAGCCTATGCTGGCCTCAATGGCGTATAGCTTTAAAGAGATTCTAAGGGAGCACGGGGGTAAAAGCGCAGTTGAGTACAAGTATGATGGTATTAGGGTACAGATACATAAGGATGGAGACAGAATAAGGGTTTTCTCGAGAAGGCTATCCGATATCACAAGCTATGTTCCTGAAGTAGTTCAACTAGCCAAGATGCTTCCGGTCGGTACGGCGATAATTGACGGTGAAGCAGTCGGCATCGACAAAGGAAGGGTGGTTTCGTTTCAGGAGATTAGCAGGAGGATACGCAGGAAAAGGGATAGGGAAAAGGTGTATGCGAGGATACCTCTCCACGTTTACCTGTTCGACTTACTGTACTATAACGGTGTAGATCTTACAAACGAGCCCTATATCCGTAGGAGAAGAATCCTTGAAGGGTTTGTTAAGGAAGAGAATTTGGCGCGAATGCGCGTAGTGGACACGGTGGAAGAGGCCGAGGAAGTATATAAACGGGCGATAAGTGAGGGCCACGAAGGCATTGTTGCCAAGAGGCTCGACGGCGGATACGAGCCCGGCACGCGGGGCAAGCTTTGGTTAAAATATAAGATCTCGGATACTATAGACTGTGTTATTGTTGCGGCTGAGTGGGGCCATGGGCGCAGGAGAGGATGGTTGAGTGATTACCACTTAGCCGTGTTAGATGAAAGGGAAGGTCGCTTTGTGAGAGTTGGGAAGACGTATAAAGGTTTAACAGACGTAGAGTTCGAAGAAATAACTAAAAGACTTCTCCAACTTAAGGTTAGGGAGGAGGATTTTATAGTATATGTAAAGCCGGAAATAGTTGTAGAAGTAGAGTACGCAGAGATACAGAAAAGTAGAAGGTATGAGTCAGGGTTCGCGTTAAGATTCGCTAGGATCAAAAGGATAAGATGGGATAAATCTCCATGGGAGATAACCACGTTGACGGAACTAGCTGAACGCTATGAAAAGCAGGGAACCTCCAAGGTGATTTCCCTTGGAGAAGATTAAGCCTATCGCCGATGAAAGCCTAGGAGTACGGTCAATGGCTATACTTGTGGAGGTAGGGGACACAAATATTCTCCTCGATGCTGGCGTGAGTCTGGCTCCCTCGCGTTACGGTCTGCCTCCCCACCCAGCCGAATTTAAGGAACTTATTAGGAGGCGTAAACTCCTATTGAACGCTGCTGGGAGAGCCTCTATAGTCGTTGTCAGCCACTATCACAGGGATCATTACACGCCGTTTGAAAGGAGGATATACGAGGCCTCCGGGCCGGACGTTTTTAGAGAAATATATGGTGGAAAATTGGTGCTGGCAGCTAACCCCGAGATAGGTTTAACGGGCAGCCAGAAGCAGAGGGCGAGGCGTTTCTTTTCTCATGCGGAGAGGATATCGAGGCTAAGGCTTGTGGGCGAGGGGGACAGTGTTGCAGTTGGGGATGTTGTGTTGGAGTTCCGCGTATTTTCCCATGGAGAGGGTAGGATGGGGAACGTGTTGGGTGTTGTGATCAGGGAGGAAGGCGTCCCGCTCCTGATATATGCGCCGGACGTTCAAGGTCCTTTCAAGGAGAGGGATGCAAGCTTTATCCTTGACAATATCCCCAGGCTCCTCGTCATAGGTGGTCCTCCTCTCTACCTTGCACGAAGTGGAAGGGTTTCATGGGGAACTGTTGAGCGCGGTATGAGGAATCTCTCGAGGATAGTTGCTTCTGTACACGAGGCCGGCGGGAAGGTTGTTTTATCTCATCATTTACTGAGAGATGCTGAGTGGCGACAAGAACTTGAAAAGTATGGTATAAGGGAGGGGTTCCTGTTATATTCTGATCTATGCGGTGAGGAGCCGATGTTTTTAGAGGCGTATAGACGTGACCTGTATGAGGCTGAGCCGCCGCCTGCCGGCTATATAGAGAGTATTAGTCGAATGAAGGATGCAAGGCCGGAAGATGTTTTGAGAGAGAAAAGATGATAACTGGCCGTTTTACTGAATTCTGGGTAAAATCGCATGTGGTCTATACTTTATTACTTAAGGAATGACCCGGAGAAGCTTAGATGGAATCTTAGGGCTAGATACATGGATGAAAGCCTCGTAGACAGAGCATTAGAACTAGACAATGAGTGGCGGAGAAAGAAGCGTCTATTAGATGAGCTGAAACACGAGTTAAACGAGCTTTCTAGGAAAATACCTAGGGCTGCTGGGGAGGAAAAGACTAGGCTCGTCGAGGAGGCGCGCAGATTAAGGAGCAAGATAGCGGAGCTTGAGGACGAGTTAAAGAGGATCTCGGAGGAACGTGAAGCTATTTTGAGAAAGATGCCCAATATTATACATGAAAGTGTACCTATAGGGCCCGACGAGACATATAATAGACCTGTGAGGTTTTGGGGCAAACCCAAGGTTTGGAAGGGGCATCTAGAGCAGTTCTTAGAGCAGACGAGGGGGTTCAATGTCCCCTACGAGCTTCTAGAGAATAAACCCCTCGGACACGCAGACTACGTCGAGAAGTATTATCTTGCAGACACGGAGCGTGCCAGCCGAGTCGCCGGTGCGCGGTTCTATTACATGTTCAACGATGCAGTGTGGCTGGACTTGGCGTTAATTCAGTACGCATTAGAAAGTCTCGCGCGGAAAGGCTTCACAATAGTTGAGCCCCCCCTAATGCTACGTAGGGAAGTTTTGGAAGGCGTGATAAGCTTCGAGGATTTCAGGGATATGGTGTATAAGATCGAAGGAGAAAACCTATACCTCATAGGGACGGCGGAGCATCCGCTGGCCGCTCTACACTGGAAGGATGTTATCCCGGAAAAGGATCTCCCCCTCCTGTACGCGGGTTATAGTCAGTGTTTCAGGAAAGAGGCTGGTGCACACGGCAAGGATACAAAGGGTATATTTCGTGTACATCACTTTGGAAAAGTAGAGCAATTCGTATTTTCCCACCCCGACGAGTCTTGGGAGTGGCATGAAAGACTGATAAGGAACGCCGAGGAGCTCTGGCAGGGCCTAGGTATACCTTACCGTATAGTGAACATAGCCTCTGGTGACCTAGGGGTTGTAGCGGCTAAGAAGTATGACCTTGAAGCATGGATGCCTGCGCAGGGAAAATACAGGGAAATGGTTTCATGCAGTAACTGTACAGACTGGCAGAGTTACAGGCTAGGGATAAGATATGCTCAGTCCCGGGGAGCCCCTTCCAAGGGTTACGTCCATACATTGAACAGCACTGCGCTAGCGATACAGCGGACAATAACAGCCATAATAGAGAACTATCAGGACGAGGAGGGCTATATTCACGTCCCAAAGGTTCTAAGGAAATACTTGGAACCCTACGCTGAGCGGTTCGAGAGACTGGTTATCGATTAGACGACACCAGGTGGAGGATTTTCTCCTCCACTAAGCGTTGAGCGAAGCTCAGCTATGACTAGTAGGGCGCCCATGATAAAGCTAAACAGCTCGTTTATAGAGCTTGCAACGAGCCTTACAAGCCTTTCCTTTTCACCGTAAGAATATATTGCTGGTACATATCGGAGAGATTCGAGGCTCCCCTCCACATAGGACAGCGTGTTCTCGTAGTTTAATATTATTTCATCGGCTATTTTTCTCACCAACTGGTCTCGAAAATTGGGTAAGACCTCGTTTCTCGCAACGTTTATTAGTTTTCTTAGAACGGGTACTGATTTATTTAATGCGTCGTCAAAATTATTTGACTCTATATCTTCTTCGAGTACGCGATAAAATTCTTTCATCATGTCGTTAAGTTCTTGTAAGGTTGTCATCTTCTATCGTGAACCATGCAACAGGTACATATGTGTTGCCGTTTTTCTATCCCTGGCTCTAGGAAACTGGCTTGATATCAATAATTGTTACCATGTCGCCAGGTTTTATTCCATATTTTTCTCTTATCTCCTTGGGTATAGTAAACTGCCGAGAGTCGGTGAACCTTGTTCTAAGTAGTCGTGCCGTAAGTTCTATCTCAGCATCTTTTACCTGTATCTTTATAGTTGCCAAACGGTATTTTTGGAGATTTAATTTTCTAATTAGTTTTGCTGGTATTAGCACTTGGTAGTTGGAGTATACACGAATTGTATATGGTAACTTTTCTATATTGAAACCTTTCATACCTCTCTTGCCAACCATTTACAATCCCCATATATTTTACAATTAATAATATAACCCCATGTTTAAAAACACTTCGCTATCTCTAATTCTATATTATTCCTCAATGAAGACAAGCCCAAGATAGCGTAGTTCCAGTCTATCCCGAATATGGGGTTCTTCTAGCTCTCCATGTAGGTTAATCAATAAAAGGAGGCCCTACATAGCGCATATGTGTCAGTGATTAAGGAAATCGCGGATGCCCTAATATTTATACTCCCAGCGTATGCTGCCAATGGAGCGCCAGTTATAGTGGCAAAGATAGCAGGGAAAAAACATCCAATCGATTTTGGAAAGAACTTTTTAGATAACCGGAGAATACTCGGAGAGGGTAAAACGCTAGAAGGTTTCATAGGCGGTGTGGCGATAGGCACAGGCGTCGCCTTCCTATTACAGATCGCAGGTTTTCATAATACAGAGAAAGGACTAGTTTTATCCGTGGGAGCTCTACTCGGCGACATGGCAGGCTCGTTCCTTAAAAGAAGGCTGGGGTTGAAGAGAGGGGAACCGGCTCCGTTAATAGACCAACTGGACTTTTTGACGGGTTCTCTGGTTTTATATTGGATACTATATGGGCCTGTCGACGCTAACATGTTAATTATCTTATTTCTGCTCACGCCCGTACTACACGTGTTGACAAACGCGATGGCCTATCTTCTAGGACTTAAAAATGAGCCTTGGTAGCTTGTCCTGGTTTAAATGTTTCTTTGAGTAAGCGGAATGCTATTTTGCGGAAATAGCGAGTACATGGTATTACTTGTAGATAACCTTTCCAGTTGCCATACACTACGTACATTTCCTTGCTACAGAAGGCTAGTGAGGGGAGTGCGAGGAGGTCTTCTTCGCCGTTCACAAATAGCGTCCCCCTGCCCTTTGTGATTAGAATCTTTATCTTGTTGATGCAATCCTGCGATAATGTTCCGGGAAGATTTGTGCAGTTAAGATGTGGTAAGGGGAGGATACTCCTTTCTTCATCTCGCCATGTTATGCTTTTTCTCCTGCTAAGATTATCTATAATGACTATTGACGCTAATCCATTTTTGCAGAGATTTTTGGATACAACATCCCCTACGCTGATTATAGTGTGGCCTCTTATTATTTTAGAGATTTTTTCTATAGACGACGGAGGTTTATCAAATATTATATACCCCCATGGATAGGAAAGCGAGGGGGCTTTTCGAACAAGAACTAGACGTTTATCTGACCTTGATTGCATATAACCCCTCTTTTTTTATTTCAAGCAGCTCAGCTACCTGGGATATGTCTGTCCGCATGATTATTACTAGCCCTTCCCAGTCGTATGAGAAATCCCTATTGCCACAGTTCGGGCATACTTCGGTTTTGTCGTCTACAAGCATCTTACACTTCGTGCAGGCCTTAAAGGGGAGTTTTCTCCTAGGCATTTTCACCTCCTCCGCTGGTTTCTTTCTCTATCTGCTTCTCTATTTGCTCGAGTTTCCCAAGGTATGGCTGACGCATGGTCATTCTTATTCTTAATGAGCCTTTTTGTGGGTCATAGCTTATGCTAGTGACACGGGCTCTCACTATGTCGCCTTTTCTTATGGTGGCCTTACTTTTCATATCGAAGACAAGGCCTTGTTCTCTATCATACTTTACTTCACGGCTAGGAAATACCTGGGATCTATGTATGAAGCCTTCTTCGGCTCCGAGTCTTACGAGAATACCTATATTTTCCACGAGGATAACCTCTCCCTCTAATACTTCCTGGTTTATGGGCATAAACGTGAGTGCCTTGAACTTTGCTGGATGGTATAGGCTTCCATCGTTGAACGTCAGGTAGCCATACTCTGACACATCTATGTCTAGAATAGACACTATCCTCCCAAGCCCCTCTATCACCTTTCCCTCATAGCTGCTTCTTAGAACCTCCAATGCCGCGTCCCTTAATGGCTTGGAGAAGTATTTTGGAGGGATTCTCACCACATCCTTTATTTCTACTAGTCTATACAATGCACCACCCCCTTGCTATCAATCTACTCTCAAAACGCCTCTTTAGCTATATATTCTGCTATAGCCCTTGCTAAAGGCGGCGGCACGGCCTCGCCTATTTGATTATACTGTGCATCTCTGCCACCAAGGAACACGTGAGTGTCAGGGAACCCCATAAGTCTCGCCTGTTCCCTGACCGTTATTAATCGGTTTTCGAAGGGATGTATGAAGCGTGCAGAACCCATAATTGTTGGCGCGATCCTATAGGGGTGTAGCCGGACATAGTTGCCTAGTACGCGTCCACCGTAGCCCCTGTATCTCACTAATGCTTCACCCCATTTTAGCTTGGAAATGCGACGTTGCTTTCTGCGGCTTAGGGGTACATAATCGTGGTTCGGGATCCCATAATACGGGTCCGGGGGAGGCAGATCTCCTATTGCGTCGATAACCCTTTTCCTCTTAGATTTTCTAGGTTTTATTTTAATATTTGATATAAATACTCTAACCCTATGTGAAGGTGTGGAGTAATCTTCCGCATAAAGTACATTAAAATATATTTCATCGTACCCCACTCTAGAGAACTCCTCTCTCAATACTTCATCTAATCCGTCATCCAGTATCCCCGGGACGTTTTCCATTACAAATACGCGGGGTTTTAAATCACCGACTATCCTTATAAAATGTAGAACCAGGCGCCCACGGGGGTCTTCGTAGAGTCTCTCTAAGGGATCACGCCTCCTCTCAGGGTTAGCCCTAGTGTACGCTTCGCAGGGAGGACCCCCTATAATGACATCGGGAGAACTATTCAGCGCGCGGAGAATCTCTAGCGAGTGGACGGTCTGTATATCCCTATCTATCACCACCACTCCGGGGAAGTTCTGTCTATACGTCTCGACGGCTGGCGGGAAATTCTCTATGGCTAGAAGGGGCTTATATCCGGCTTGGACAAACCCCCTGGTAAACCCTCCTCCACCAGCGTAAAGATCTATGAAAGTCAATGGCATCTCTTACACCCTTTACAGCTTAGGGCCGGCGGGAAAGGCGGCCATACCCCCCCTTCTGTTCTAGCGGGATCCGTCTAAGGGTCCACCCGGGCCTCCCCCGCGGCGCTCATGGGCCCTGCTTGACCCTAAAACCGCGGGACGGCCGTTTCACCCCAGCCATATGCGTCATCACCCCCTAGGGATCATCTCCATACGCATATGGTGGGTGTCGTTTCTGTTCCGTTGCCACGGCTCTCGCCGTGCCGCTTGCGCGGCCGCGGTCCGCGGAGGATGGGGGAAGTTCCACAGTCCACCCCGTCGCCGGAGTGGACCGAGGCCCGCTCACCGCCTTTCCCGCCGGCCATGTTTTCGGCCGCGAAGACTGTTAATTAATTTTTGCGCCTTATGACTGTCCAGTACATATGGCCCGGCGGCGTCCCCCGGGGTGGCCCCTCCTCTCCCACGCTGCGCCATAGCCGCGCCCTCCCCCGGCGTCCCCCGCGAACGCAGCCCGCAGGCCTTAGGGCCGCTCCCTCCCGGGCCTAACCCGTTTCGGCCTGAACGGCGCTTCGACCCCTCCTACGAGGGGCCTAGCGCCACGGGCTGCCCCGCGGAGACCGGAGTCAACGGGTTTAGGCTACGGCGCAGCGGGGCGGTGTGGGGCGCCCCCGGGGTTAACGCCCCCCGCCGTATAGCCCATTTGCGGTTACAGGGCAGGGCTAGCTCCCCGGGGCACCCGCCGGGCCACGTATATGCTCCTCCACTGTGTGTATAAGTGTTTCGTTCACTACTTAGTTGTTTTAAAGATCTCTCTCAGCCTTTCTTCACCGCCTATTTCCATTATTACGCGGACGACCTCCGGGTGAACAAGCTTTTTCCATTCATCGTTCCCCGTTGCAATCATTTTTCTTATCAGTGTGGCTTCATACTTCTCCCTATTATAGTATGGGATAGAGTATACTTCGATTCCCGCTTCTTCGAAGAGAAGCCTACTCAGGGGGTCATTCGTATATACCCTGTCAAAAGGCGGAGAATAGGTTTTAACCATAGAAACCCACATGTTGTGCTGAGTGTCGGTGTCAGGTATAGCTGATATGTAGACCCTGTCCATCAGGTTTTCGGCGCGCAGCACGCGTGTAATCATCAATATTCTTTCTCCAGCAGTAAAGGGGTTTCGCCATGTATGGCTGAACTGTGCACTGCCTATGCCTATTATAAGCTCCTCCTCTCTCTCAAGTATCCACTTAACGGAGTGTAGATGGCCGTAGTGGAATGGCTGGAACCTTCCTATATATAGCGCGCGTTGCACATGGTAGAGAAGCTTATTCCCGTTTTTCAACCTTTGTAATTATCTCGTTGTAAAACTCGGCTAAGACTTCTCTGTAATCCATTTTACCAGCCTCGACTAGATCCATATACTCCTGGACTTCCCTTGTCCTGTCCTCAGAGACTAGTTCAGGGTACCTTCCTGTAAGGTATTGATACACCTTTATGCCCAGCTTTGTAGGCACGAGTTTCCCGTTTTTCACCTCTATTATATAGTGGCGATCCAGCAGCGTCTTAACGATCTTTGCATAAGTTGATGGACGGCCAATACCTTTTTCCTTCATTAATCTTATCAAATCTGCCTGCGAGTACAGTGGTACCAAGGGTACCCTCTTAAACGAGACGTCCTTCACATTATACCTTCCCGGCTGAAGAGGAGGTCTTGTATCCAGTGGAAGGATCTCTGTAAACCCCTTTTCAACTATATCCGATATAAAGGTTAACTCCTTACTAAAGTTGAAGCCCTCAACTATCACCTTGGTCTCCTTAATCTTGGCAGGCGGCATCTGGCTAGCCATGAAGCGCCTAAATATCATGTCGTAGAGGCGGAAATGCATCCGTGTAAGCTGTATTGGAAGCTGGAGCACGCCCTGTTTTACTAGGTTTATAAGAGTCTCGGTGTCCACGGGCCTCGTCGGCCTTATACATTCGTGGGCGCCTCCCTCACCCCACCGTCTAGCGATAAACCACTCAGGTCCCAGGCGCTCCGTAATGTATTCCTTAGCAACCCTTATTCCCGCGTCTGATACCCTTGTACTATCAGTCCTGTGATACGTTATAAGACCTGTCTCAAAGAGGTTCTGTGCGAGACGCATAACCTGGTCAACGCCTATTCTAAGCCTCTGCGAAGCATCTCTTAGCAGAGTGTCTGTGGTGTAGGGAGGGGGAGGATTTATTGCTCTTTCTGCTTCTTCTCCAATTTTTACTGTAACACCTCTCTCCGCTATCTTCTCGGCTATTTCCTTAGGTTTTAGACCATCCAGTTCTACATTTTCAGCAATAATATAATAGTCATTTTCTAATACTATCCTAAACACAGGCCTAATGCTTTTTTTCGACTCCTCGTACCTCTCAATAACCCATCCCAGTACAGGTGTTTGTACACGCCCAGCGGATAGCCATTTCATTCCAAATACGTCCCACAGCCTCTTGCTCAGTGAGAACCCTATCCACCTGTCCTCGACGCGTCTAACTATCTGGGCTTCTACTAAGCCTAAGTGTAGTTCCCGGGTACTCTTCAACGCCTTTTCGAACGCACGACGGGTAACTTCGTGGAACTCTATTCTCTCTATTCTGGGTACATAAGGCTTGAGCACGGCAGCAATGTCCCAGGCAATTTTCTCCCCCTCGGTGTCGGGGTCTGTTGCAAGTAGTACCGTATCTACTTCCCTGGCAAGTTTACGAAGTGTTTCGACTGTTTCGCTTTGATCCACTATGTTTCCGCTGCCACATCTAGGGCAGACTCTTTTAATTTTTATTTTTCCATCGACTATTTCTACAGGATAATCTGTGAATTGTTCGCCACAATCCCTGCATCGTTTAAGAGAGGTGTACACCGGTAAGAAGACCTTCTCTTCAGGTTTTACAAGAACACCGTAAAAATCTTTTAGGCCTTTATAGGAGTACTCGCTTGTCGTAATGTCAAACACGTGGCCCCTACTGGCCACTATTTCAAGGATATAATCGCCAGTTGAGGTCTCATACGCCAATATAGAATTGACTAACCGCTTAGAGGGTTTCCCAAAAAAGGATGCAATAGTCCTAGCCTTGGTTGGAGACTCCACAATTACCAGGGCTGTTTTGACGAGATCCTTAATTTCTTCTACTTTAAGTTTCCCCTCGAGAAGTTTTTTAATGAATTCTCTCTCTTCATCGATTTCTCTAAGTAGCTTTTCCAAGTCTATTTCGCGGAAATCCTTCCAGTCAATCTCATCACTATACCACATGGTCATTTTCTTTAAACTTTCAAAAAGCTTCCTGTTACAGAAGAGGACAAGGGATAGGCCCTTAGAAACCCCCTTCGCGTACATTCTAGAGACTCTCCCTGAAGCCTGGAGATACGTCATTACATCTGGCAGTAAAAAGAATATCGAGCCGTTTTCTCTGCGTATAACTAGAGGAGTTCTTTCTTCTATAAGCTTTAGATGGTGAGGGGAGGCAAGATACTTTCTCACAATGTTCCTTAGTTTATCAATTCTTTGTGCAAGAGAAACAAACTTTCCTCTAACTTCACCTTTTTTATACGCTTCAATGAATGCCTGGTACGTCCCCGCGTCCATATTTTGGAGCCAGCGTCTTATACTTGCTATAAGCCGGTCTATCTCATTTTGCTCTCTACCATCAACCACTTCGCGTACCGTAGAAGCTATCTGTAGGAGTCGTGCGGGAGAGATTTCCTCTACTTCCCCCGAGAACTTGAAATGAGGAACCCCCGCGAAAACCGCGTAGCGAACTATGTGTGGGAGGTCAAGCCCCCTCACTAGGATGCCATAATACGTTGCTACGCCTATAAGTACATCTAGTTCGCCGCTTGCGAACTTTTCTACTGCACCCTTCTCCTTCCCATAAACATACTCCGCCGCTACCCCTCTTTCCTGTATCCTGTCCCTCAGTTTCGCTAAGGTTTCTTCCCCAACACCCATGGGAACGAATACGAGGCCTCCCCGGCCCAGTCTAGCTACTATATCGGGTACCTTCTCTAAAAGTTCGTCCTCATCTACCTCCATGTACGTGTCTACAACATTCCTGATAAGCTCTGCCCTAGATCCTATTTCGAATCCTAATAGTTCCCTAAAGAGTCTGATTCTCACTCCTTTGGGTCTTCCAGTCGCAGTTGAGATTACTAGAACGCCGGGCTTTACCCTCTGTCTACGTTCTTCAAGTCTTTTTTCTAACCTACTTATTTTTTTACTGAGTTCTTCAGCCTCCTCGGGATTTCTCCTATATAGTGAATATAGTTTAAGCTTGGAGTATATTATTTCATATGCTGTTTGAATATCGTCCTGGTCGTATCCTAATAGCATTAGGACTTTGTCGATATGTTTAGAGGATTTCATTATAGAATCGACGTCGTCTACGTATACCAGGTTAAACTTTATATTTTCTATTTTATTGAAATTCTTAGTTAAAAATTGTGAAGTGGTAATAAGTATTTTAAAATCATTATTTGATATTTTTTCGAATAGTTTTTCTTTTTGCTTCTTCCCCATGCGGGAGTAATACGCGATGATGTCCTCTCTGTTCACGCCGCCCTTTTCAGCCATGGAAGATAGTTTTTGGTAAACTTGCTTTACTAGAACGCTAGTAGGCAGTATGAAGTACGTTTTCTTACCTCTTTTTGCCAGAAATAGGGACATTATTATTCCAAATACGGTTTTACCTACACCGGTAGGAGCAAGTATTGTGAAGCTTTCCCCTAATAATACTCGTTTCGCCCATGCCCTCTGTGCGCTCCAAGGCTTATTGCCGAGCAAACGTGTAAAGTATTCTGAAAATTCCTTTGATAAATGCTCTAGCTCATATATTTCTTTGTATTTTTTAAGGCGCTTAGCGTCTTTAAGTGCGTGATAAATGTGTTCTACAAGCCTGTAGTATTCCTTTTCTCCGGCCAATGTGTTTATATCCAGGATTTTTTCATCTGGCAGACACCTGTCACATGGTAAGCCTAAGAAAAGTCTTGTGTCGAGTAGGTCTCCACTACAGTTGGGACATTCTTCTCTGAATACCGCGTGGGCGTTCATCATAGCGTCTCTGCTGGATTAGGCGGAGGGGAGAAAATAATACTTTTTCTACCAGGATAAGGCGTGAAAAAGTTGGAAAGAAAAATTATTTATTTGTAGACTTCAGCCAGCCTTTCAAGCTCTTTCCAGTTTTCCTCGATATCCTTCTTGATCTCCTCTAGTAGCCAGCGGTTTTCCGGCCTTAGGAGGTGTCTAAATCTTCCTTGTAGTTTAAAGTAGTCTTCAACAGGCTTAGGCTTCTTCACAGGGACCGTTATCCTGATCTTGCCATGGTCGTACTCGTAGAGTGGCCATATACGTGTCTGCACCGCAAGCCGCGCAACTTCTATGCTCCTGCTAGGATCAAAGTACCAGCCTGTGGGGCAGGGGGTGAAGTAGTGGAGAACTGTGGGGCCTGAAGTGTTAGCGGCCTTCACTATCTTATTGTACATGTCAACTGGATATGCGGGGTTCATCGTCGCGGCGTACTTTATGCCGTGGGCTATGGCTATCCTTATTAGATCCTTCTTCTTCTCCTGCTTGCCCGGTATTACACGGCCAGCCGGGCTCGTCGTTGTGTGCGCGCCCTTAGGAGTGGCCCCCGAGCGCTGTATGCCTGTATTCATGTAGGCTTCGTTGTCGTAGCAGATGTACATGATATCGTGGCCCCTCTCCAGCATGCCGCTGAGCGATTGGAAGCCTATATCAAAGGTGCCGCCGTCTCCTCCAAAGACCACAACTTTGTAACCCTTCTTGCCGTATTTCTTGGCTAGAGTCTTTATGGCCGCTTCAACGCCGCTCGCAGTGGCCGCGGCGTTCTCAAACGCGTTGTGAACCCATGGAACCTTCCAGCTGGTGTATGGGAAGATTGTCGTCGCCACCTCGAGGCAGCCGGTAGCGTTTACCACTACTTTGGGGTCCGGCACAGCCTTCATCACGAAGCGCACTACCTGGGGGATGCCGCAGCCTGCGCAGAGCCTGTGGCCTGGAGCGAAGAGCTCTTTACGGGGGATATCTTTCAGGGTCTTTATGGGCTTCGCCTCAACCATATCAACCACCTTCCTACTCCTTTACACCCACCCAAATCTGATCCTCTTCAACTTCTCCCTTCTTAAGTACCTCTTCAGCCTTGTCGTAGACTTGTATAATCTGGTCGGGGGTGAGGTCTCTGCCGCCCAGGCCATAGACGACGTTGAACATGAGCGGTTTCTGCTTGGCGTTGTACAGGGCAGCGGCCATGTCCATGTAAAGCTGGGCGCCCGGGCTGCCGAAGCTTATACTCCTGTCCATTACCGCGATTACCTGTAGGTTCTTCACGATCTTCCGTATCTCCTCCTTGGGGAAGGGCCTATACTGTGTCAGGCTTATAACGCCGACCTTTCTGCCCTTCTCCCTAAGCTGCCTTGCAATGTGCCTGACAGAGCCAGCGGAAGAGCCAAGTATCATTATCGCCACGTCGGCGTCTTCGAGGCCAAACGTCTTAACCGGCGCGTAGTGGCGCCCGCTAATGTCAGCGTATGCCTCGAATACTTCCTTTATGACGGGCGGCACATTGTGGTTGAAGTGATAGTCCTGGAGTTTTTTGTGCTCCATATACCAGTCGTATAGGTCAAGCGGGCCGTAGGTCTTAGGGGCATCAGGGTCTATCGGGTTGTACGGCTCTTTGGGTGGCAGGAAGTCGCTTACCACCTTGTCGTCTAGCACGTAGAGTCCCTCTAGGGAGTGCGTCAGTATGAAGCCGTCAAGGTTTACTATGCTCGGGAACAGGACCCTGTGGTCCTCTGAGATCTTGAATGCCTGGAGCGTTAGATCATATGCCTCCTGGACGTTTTCTGCGAAAAACTCTATCCATCCAGTATCTCTCGCAGCATAGGCGTCGTCGTGGGAGCAGTGAATGTTTATGTTAGGCGAGAAAGCCCTATTGCCAAGCGCCATCACGATAGTCGTCCTCATACCCGCGGCTATCCAGAGAATCTCATACATCAACGCTAGGCCCTGGCTTGCGGTTGCTGTGAACACCCTTGCACCGGCTAAAGAAGCGCCGACAGCGGCCGACAGGGCTGAGTGTTCGCTCTCCACGGGAATGAAGGCGGCGTCTAGTTCACCGTTGTTTATGTACTCCGCGAGTTTTTCAACTATGATTGTCTGCGGAGTAATGGGGTACGCGGATACTACGTCTACGTTCGCCTGTTTTGCAGCAAACGCGACTGCGGTATCGCCATTCAATCCTATGAGTCTCCCCTTCACGGCTACTCACCCTCCATCTTCATTTCGATAGCATGCACGGGGCATACATTAGCACAAATCCCGCATCCTTTACAGTAGTTGTAGTCTATTTTTACTAAGTCGTCTTCAAGCCGTATTATAGCCGGCTCGGGGCAATGTACCCAGCAGAGGAGGCATCTGATGCACTTGTCCTGGTTTAGTTCAGGTCTAAGCGCGCGCCAGCTGCCGGTCTTAAACTTGAGCGTAGTAGCTGGTTCAGGTATTATCTTCCCTATAGGGAGCTCCTTCCAACTCTTCCACTCAATACTCATACTTCTTCACCTCTTCAAAAGCCCGCCTAATGGCCTCTACGTTTAACTTTACAATCTCCTCTCCCTTTGCGCCAAACTTCTCTTTTACAGACTCGTAGACATTCTCTATGCTGACCTTCCCCCAGGCTTTTATAAAGGCGCCTAGCATTGGCGTGTTGTAGAATGGGCGCCCGAAGATGTCCATCGCAATCTTATACGCGTCGACGATCCACAGCTCAGCGTCGAGCTTTTTAGCGCGTTCAAGTATCCCGCTGTTAGGCTTCGTGGTGTTAAGGACAACCAGCCCCTTCTCCTTAAGGCCCTGCATTACATAGTCAACCTCGCTTTGAAGAGTGGGGTCTATGACTATCACCGCGTCTGGAGTATAGATGCCGTAGTGCTGCTCTATGGGTTTGTCGCTTATCCTCGTATACGCCCTCACCGGTGCTCCACGGCGCTCAGGGCCGAACTCGGGGGCATGGTACACGTATAGTCCCTCCTTTAGCGCGGATAGCGCCAGTAGCTCGCTGGACGTCACGACTCCCTGACCTCCGCGTCCATGCCACCGGACTTCGTATAGCAATACCAACACCCTCTCTTCAGTCTATGTCAAGTAAATGAGCATGGGGTCACTATTCAAGCTTTAGCGTCGTGCTTATTAGAAGAATAATGTCTGTTAATTCGATAGTTCTCTACCAATAATTTATCTTGACCTTCTTAATAGCTAGTATCGGTGGTAAAGTATGAGCGAGTTCGACATGTGGTATAGGCACTTCAAGAAAATGGTTGAAGAGATGGAGAAGCTCTTCGAGGATGTAATGAGAGAGCCCTTCTTCGAGGGGGTCGAGGGAGAGCAGAAGGTGTACGGCCCCTACTACTACGGCTTCTCCATCACCATAGGCCCCGACGGTGTCCCCCGAGTAAAGGAGTGGGGCAACCTGCGCCCTGGACCTATAAAGCCGGTGATAAGGGAAGCCATAGAGCCCTTCACGGACGTCTTTGACGAGGGCGACCATTACCGTGTAATAATGGACATGCCTGGTGTAAACAAGGAGGACATACATGTTGAAGCCACGGAAGACAAGCTTGTTGTGTCTACTAAGGGGGAAAGGAAGTATTATAAGGAGGTACGTTTTGAAGAGAAGGTTAATCCGGAGACCGCGAAGGCGCAGTATCGCAACGGCGTATTGACTATTACAATAGAGAAAAAAGATAAGAAAAAGAAGAGTAAGAAGGTAAAGATAGAGATAGAGTAAAGCCTACCCCATCTGCAGCCTTTTTATTTAAAAACAGTTTCTTCGCCAAGCGCAGGGATTATCGCCTTACGCCCTCTCTCCTCAGCCGCTTTTGCGAGTTTAAGCTCTGGCTCTTCACGGCCATGAACTATCACGATTGTTGCGTCCTTCTTCGTAGCTTCTATGGCTTGTATCAGTTGAGACTTGCCGGAGTGCGCGCTGAAGTCGAACCATTCCACGCGCGCATTCACTACGCCCTTCTTTGTGGGAGAGGAGAAGATGCCTGTCTCGATGACTTTTCGGCCGGGCGTCTCAGGTATTAGGTAGCTTACGAAGAAAACGGCGTTTTCATTTTTCTCCATGACTTTCTCCATATAGTATACTGAGGGTCCACCCTTCAACATACCAGCGGGAGAAACTATAACTGCATTTTCTTCAGCGATGCGTTTTCTCATGTCCCAGTTTCTCACTTTTATCGCCATGCTCATCGCTTTTTCGAATATATCAGGGTCTCTTAGGAGGGAAGCCTCGCCTCTTATAATCTCGCCTGCGGTCTTGGCCATACCGTCCAAGTATACTGGAAACTCGAAGCCGTGTTTAGCTAGAACACACAGTATCTCCTGCGCCCTACCGACAGCGAAGGAGGGCACGAGCACTGTGCCGCCTTGTTCGAGTGCCTCGTAAAGTTTCCCAATGAATATTTCCTCATTTTTTTCACGTGGAGGATGATCGTACTCGGCGTATGTGGACTCCATAATGACTATATCCGCCTTTTTGAGTGGAGATAAATCTGCCCTATTGAGGAGACAGGAATTTTCCCCGTTAAAGTCGCCCGTATAGACTATTCTCCAAGACGGCGTTCTCACCTCGATGATGGCGCTCCCAGGTATATGGCCAGCGTCGTAAAACCTCACCTCGACTCCTCCCCCAAGGTCGTAGGCTGAGCCGTATTCTTGGTAAACGACGTTTTCCATCATTTTTTGAAGCTCGGACGACTCATATGGAACATAATATTTTGAAAGCTTGAGAAAGTCCCTAATCAGCAGCTCGCTGAGCAGTGCTGTAAGTGTTGTGGAGAGTAGTGGGGGCGATGCCGAGACGTAAAGTAGGGGGATAGCGCCGCTGTGGTCCAAGTGGGCATGAGATAGCGCTACCGCGTTTATAAGCCTTGGTTTCACGTGTAACGGAAATCCCGGCTCCTCTTCAGACAGGCTTACGCCATAGTCTAGCAGCACGTTCTTTTCCTCTGTAGAAACTAATATGCCGGCTCTGCCAACCTCTTTCGCCGCACCTAACAGTTTTAGACGTACGTCACTCATCACTGTGAACCTCTAGCGATTTACGTCGAGCTACTACAAATAAGTTTTAACTCTCTGTGGAATCGTCTAAATGGCATGTCGTACGGGGACAGTGTTTCTAGGAGGGGTAAGGGTGGTGAACACGACGTTCTTCTTAGGGACTGGTATGGGACGCCCATAGATGTCTATGTTAAGGGTGAGGAGACGCCCGAATCCGTAGTCGTTAGTGGGGGTTTTCGCGGCGACTGCGAGGTCTCTAGGAGGGCCGTAGTCGAAGCTGTAGATAAAATTGAGGTTTCGAAGAAGGCTTACTTCATACCAACAATGGATCCGACGGGGTCTAGGGGGGTTGAGTACGTATTTAAAGACCTCGCTATCAGGTGTGGTATAAATGACGTAGATTGTCTAAAAGAGGTTAGGGGCATTGACGTTGACGTATTAGACGATGTCGTGGCGGTGCGTGCCGGGAACCTCTATCTTCTCTACCCGTTGAGGGGATCCCACGGCGGTGTTGAGGAGTTTCTAGAACATGTGGGAGCCAAGGGTCTTCCCTTGGAAAAAATGGAGGGATTTCTACTACTTGTATCACCTTATTCTTCCGGGCGTCCAGCTCGCAGCATGCATGTAGACGCGGGGGAAATAATGGCGCTTGACGAGTGGAAGAGTGAACCTCCAGGCCATGTGGGCTTGTTTTTAAGCTGGATCGGAGAGATGGAGGGTGTGCGGCTGTACGTAGAGGCGGGCTGTGGCGGAGGGGGAGAGGTGACTATAACGTTGTATAGGGGGGCGTCTACGGGTGTCCTGGAGGATATAGCTAGTCTCGCCGCTGTACAGGTGGAAAATAGTCGTGTTGAGGTGGTGCAGCTGCCCCTTGGAAACAATATCTACAGGGAGATATATGGGAGGGGGGTTCCGATTATAAAAATAACTGGTGGAAGCGTGGAAAGCCTGACAACGGTTCTCCTGTCTATACTGAATAGTTTTGCATTTTTCTCCGTCTAGGATTGTTACGCGTGGTGTTATATAGAGGCCATGGATTTATAAGTACAGGGATGATGTGAAAGGGACGAGGAAGCGTGAATTGATGATCGCGCGAGCAGCCACTGACCCCCTGGTGAGTGATAATGACTGTATGGAAACTGAAATGCGAAAAATGTGGAACCGTTAGGGAAGTAGATCTGGGTTTTAACCTGAATGAATTCGAAAAGATATATATTTACTGCGAGACATGTGGTAAAAACACTTTTCACCGCGTTCTCGGCGTGGAGGAAGAAGGATGATTCTAAGCGGAGTGGCGGCCCCGCCGGGACTCGAACCCGGGACCTGCGGCTTTCTACGCCGCTCTTAGAAGGCCCTAGCGCCCATATGGGTGCCGCCCTGTCCACCTAGGCTACGGGGCCCAAATAGTTGAGGGGCATATTTTCATATATAAACACGCTGGTGTATCTGTGGCTAAGTTGCTTGTTACTACCAGCAGGCATCCCACACCCCCTATAAGGAGGACTGCCCGTGAACTAGCAGCTTTGCTTTACAACGCTGTGAGAATAAACCGTGGCGGTTTAAGTGAAGCAGAGCTTTATGCTAAAGCAAAAAGCATTGGCGCTAAGAGGGTCGTTATTATAGGGCGTGGGCGTGGCGGCAACCCTGGGAGAGTGGTGTTTGTTGATACTAGCGGAGAGGAACCCGTAAAGCTGCCACTCATACTTTCGCTTAGAGGGGTCATATATCTGGGAAGGGTTCCGAGAGCCTCTAGTGAAACGCCTATTACGTGGACGAGGAGTGGAGGGGAGCTTTGTGAAGAACTTTCCATAGCGCTTGATGTACCCTGTATAGGTAAGTATAGTAGTGGCGTACACAGGGAGTATGGGAGAGTTGTCGTTGTCGAAAAGGGTGGTGGAAAAATCAGTTATGTTATAAAATTTCTTGAGGTGGGCCGTGAGGTGGGGTTAAAACTTCTAGTTGAGAGGCTGGTGTGGCATGAGTGGAAATGAGGCCGTTTTTAGGTCTAGATTAGAGGTCTTCTTGGAAGAGGATGTGGAGTGCTGGTATAGGGCGTTGATGTTAGAAGAAAATGTTCCAAGGTCTTTTAGGTCTAAGATAAGATTCTACAAGCAGGGTGAGCTCCTTATAGTGGATGTCACGAGTAATGATTATTCCAGTTTCCGTGCAGCACTTAACAGTGTTCTTCGCCTACTTTATGCCCTAGAGGGTGTAAGCTCTGTTCTGCGTGAAGCATGGTAGACTACTGTATTCCGTGTTCATTTATTCGTCAATTGTCGAACTAATCTTTTGGTCGCGAGATAGTCTTATATACTATCGCTTTTTCTAAATTTCAGAGTATTCATGGCGGGGAAACCTATCGCCTCCAACAGGATGACGTGTTACGATTGCCCATACTATCTTCGTAGTAGGAGTTATTGTCTAAAATTAAAACAAGTAGTGCCTGACCCAAATACACCGCTCTGCAGAGAGATTCAACAAACGGCTATACCAGTTGCCTCTAACCCTGTACCTGTGGGTGCTGGCGGCGTACCCGCGCAGGGTGCGGTAATTCCTGGAGGCCAGGCTGCATATGCTTCCCCCCGTTACGTGGAGCGCGAAGAAGCCGGGTACAGCCCCTTTAAAATATACGCGCCCACGGGCATTCCTAAACTTGACGAAATTCTCGGAGGAGGTTTTCTAAGGGGAAAAACATACCTCGTGGCCGGTGAAGCTGGCTGCGGGAAGACGATACTTTCCATACAGTTTCTCCTACACGGGGCGACGCTGGGGGAGCCCGGCGTGTATATTGCGATAGATGAGCCTACAAACCAGCTCATACGTGGTCTAAGGATGTTTGGATGGGATATTAGACCGCTAATTGCCGAACGTAAGCTCTTGTTTCTAGACATGAGAACCCACTTTAGCAAGATATACCTACGTGACGAGCGGCGTAAAATAGAGCCTAAGTACGTGATAGAGAGTATACTTAACGCTGCGAAGAAAATACGCGCAAAGAGGCTTGTTATAGACCCGATAGCGCCTCTTGTCTACGGGGGGAAGGAAGAAGACGTTCTATATGCTAGGGAGTTTCTGAGAGAAATGGTGTTTGCTATAGAGAAGACAGGTGAACTTACAACCATAATGACTAGCGAGATACCTACTGGCAGTACAAAGCTAAGCAGGTTTGGTGTCGAAGAATTCCTTGCGTCGGGGATAATTGTGTTGAGTATAGAGGAGCTGGACGGCGAGATAGAGAGGGTCATGTATATAAGGAAGGCTAGATGGGCGCCCGTAAAGCCCAGCAAATATATCTTTGAGATAAAAACCGGTGAAGGCATAATTATCCGTGAGGCGTTAAGTGAGTATCTGCGGAGATTGCGTGCACGGCGTTAAATTAAAAATAATCTTCGTTATTTACGTAGAGCGCGATATAGAGTAGGGCAGGTGCTTCATTTGGCGGACACGCCGTTCAGAAAGGTATGGATAAAGGCTAGGGCTGGTGATGCTTACACGATTAGTTGGGGAAAGAAGATATCGGCGTTCCTGCTAAGCAAGGGCGTAGAAGTCTACGTGGATCCCCTTCTCGGCTACTCAATTGATGCTAAAGTACTTCCCGAAACCATGCTGTCTAACGTGGATTTAGCCATAATTATAGGCGGTGACGGCACCTTACTTAGAACCGTGCAGAAAAGCAGGGGTGTGCTGCCTCCTATTCTCGGTTTTTCGGCGAAAAGCCTGGGTTTTTTCTTTGAAAATGACGTGGAGTATTACCCTTCTGTATTGGAGAAAATCTTAGGAGGAAAATTTGTATTGCATAAAGTCGCGTTGGGGGAATACTCTGTTGAAAATTTTAACGGTGTTTTCCTAAACGAGGTTTCCGCGTGGGCTGAGAAGGGGAAAGTGATCGAGTACGAGGTTGTTGTCGGTGATCAACTATTTTATCATGCTAGGAGCGACGGCATAATTATAAACACCCCCGCTGGTAGCGCCGGGCATGCGTTGTCCTACAATATGCCACTTTTCTTTGTGTGGAACGTGCCATTACTTTCATTTCTTCCGGTAGGAGCGCTTTCTCCCTTAATTAAGCCTTTTATAGTTTCAGAAAAGACTATAAAGGTTAAATTTCTAACATGGCCGTCGATTATAGTAGTTGACGGCCAACGGAGATATGAAGCAAAGAGCGGGACTGTGCTTGAGACAACTATTGGAAGGAAATGGCTTGAACTTGTTTACCTTGGAAGAGAATACGTCACACCGGCGAAGCTCAGGCGGAGATTCTTTGACAGGGGCTTTTCCGGTATACCCTAATCTTGCCTAGCAGTGAGGGCTATTTTCAGTGCTTCTTTAAAGTTGTGTGTGATGACTAGCTTCCTACCTTCGACTTTTATGAGCCCCATGTCTTCCAGGATGTCTATCGACTCCTGGGGGGTAAGGTTCCTATAGGCGGCGTACACGGCTATAAGCCTCTTAGTGGGGGCTGTCGAAGGGATCCGGGCTAGGTGAGTGTATATTTCTGAGAGTTTCCTATAGTACTCCCTAATGGTCTCTCCTCCAGCATCGGTCTCTATAACCCCGTTCTCAACTCTTACCTTGTATCCGTTGAGCCTTAGCAGCTCCACTAACGCTAGTGGAGAAACCGGTAGGGGGGCATCCGAGACGGATTGTAGGAGGTCTATCCTATACTTGGCTAATCCCTTCCCTATGCTTCCTCCCTTAGTAATATTGTAGATGGCGTGCACCTTCCTGAGAAGCTTTTCATAATCGTCCCCTCTTGCATGGATGTACAGCTTTACTTTGTTTAGCTTGAGTTCTCCTGAAACGTAGCCTTTAAGTTCCCTCTCGACTTTTTCCAAAAACTCCACCGCTTCATGGGGTGTATTGAAGACAAGTGTAATGGGGTTTCTCCTCATAGCTACCACACGAGACGTTACCCGGTTAACTACCTAAGAAGGTAGTGTATGCTGGTCTTTTTTCTAACCTTTATACCGCATCTAGGGCAGTATAGGTAGTTTCCCCGCTTTTTTAGAACAGACATGCATTTGGGGCATCGTGCCAGTATGGCTCCGTATTCGCGGCCGCGTGTCGATATAACATAGGGGGGCCCTCCTTCCTCGGCGACGAAGGCTCTGAGCACATCGCCATAAGAGTAAACGTTGAAAATACTTCTCACGGGATCCGAACTAATGTTCTGTGCCGGAAGCACGCTGGAATAGGGGCGGAGTAAAAGAACATCCTTGTTCTCAATATAGAATATCTTCACAAAGGCTATCGTGTCTCTTACAGCGTCTAGATAACCGTAAACTACATCTCCTTTTTCGAGTAGCTTGGGTTTTTTAATGGGAGATACCGATGCTACATGATTAACCGGGTTTTTCTCCTCCCTCCCTAGTATTTTCGACCTCACGGCCCCGTGCTCCGAGTCTACATACGTGTTTTTGCCTGCCAGGAACTCTTCGATGACCCCTAGAATATCTCCGGGGATTACTACTCTGCCGCCACGCATTAAATCTCCCGGCACAGTAATCGTATGGCTACTATATCAATACAATGCACTCTTTTTGTATGGAAAAAGAACACCGGCGGAATGCATAGTTTTTCCCGGAATAATATTGTGGCCTTCCCGCATCCGAGCTCGGAGCTTTTCTTTAGGACAAACTTAGCTGTAGAGGCCTTGTGTAGAGTATATATAATGTTTCCTGCCTGCGACGCTGCCCGTAGAAACTCTATATCCGCTCCTCGTCTGTGCACACCAAAAGGGGGGTTCTGTAGAACCGTGTCAAACGTTATGTCGCGTAAAGGCAGGGCCCTTACGTCGGAAACCACTATCTCCGTGTTCGCGAGGCCGAACCTTTTTGCCGTCTCCATGGCCGTTCTAAGGGGACGGTTGTCTATATCTACGAGGAAAGCTGTGGCGCATCCCAGGAAAGCCGCTCCTAGGCCTAGGCGCCCCGTACCCGCCCCTAGATCCAGCACGTTTTTTCCATATATGTCCCCATAGTGGTGTTCGGCGATCCACAGCAGCCTTGCAGCTAGAGTTGAGGGGGTCGCGTACTGTTCTAACGCAACACTAGGCTTTTCAAATCCCGGTATCTTTTGTAGAAAAAGCTCTAGTTCACGCATTTTAATTCCTTGAAGCGCTCCCTCCTTCATCGCAGCTGCCCGCCAACCTTGTACCTTAATATCGCGGCTAAGCCGCCGAAGGTTTTGAGCAGTTCTTTTCCCTCGCTTGTCTCGGTGGAGACGAGTACGACTTCTGCGCCGCTTTGCTCAGCAAGTTCTCCAAGCTCCTCTATGAGAAGTTTCTTCTCGACTATGGTGAGGGGGCCGCCGCACTTGGGGCATGAAAGATTGCTTAGCTCTTCTTCTGTAAAGGTGCCTTCAACAACATGGCCGCACTGCGTGCACTTGGCTTTTACCTTGTACTTGTTGAGCCCCTCCGAGATGAGGAGTGTTTTTACTGCTCCCATCTCTAGTGCCCGCCGTATCTCCCGTTCGCCGTAGAGGGCTAGGCCCGTGTCTCTGGCTAAGTGATATAAGAACTCGTTTACAGCTTTTCTTTCCTTCATGTACTGTACGTCTTTTAAAAGGTCCTTTGCGCGCTCAGCCAGTTCATATATGCCTGCGTATCCTCCGTATCCAACGTCAAATATCCCTATTATCTTCTTTTTAAGCTCGTAGTGAAGGTAGTCTCCCTCGGCGAACTCGTTTTTAGCCGGCCCGGGGCCGCCTATCACTATGCCTTGCAGCTCGTCTTTTATTGGAAGAAATATTTTGTTGGCATGCTCGCCGATTCTCTTATAGAATTCGTGTGTAAGCTGCTCTATTATTCTTTCAAATCTTCTCGCCGACTGGCCGCCTGCCCGGTGTTTACCTGGTATACCGGAGGTTAGTTCATCGACGACTTCCAGCGATTTTCCCCTCAGTATCCCTATAGCTGCTTCCCCCCTTTCTACTACTATGAGACCGTAGGCCTCCTTTATTCTAATCATATCCTCTAGGATATCCGTGTGGAAGCGTGAGTCGCATCGGTAGAGCCATATCTTCAGTTTTTGAGGGGGCTCTAGAAGGTGTATTTCCATTTCCTCTTTACCGGGGGCGTCGCCGGCCACGTACCCTGCAAATACTATTAAACCGTTGGGAGGCGTCTTTCGGAAAAGTTTTAGCCTGTTTATGATGGCCGAGAGGGCCTCCATTACGTGGTGCCTCGTGACGCGGTCCTTTATGTTGGAGGCAGTGGAGTACTCGTACCACAAAGTGTTTAATACATCCGATATCGGCCTGCCTGCTGGAATATAAAGTGATACGAGCTCTGTTCCTCTACCCTTCTTTTCCTTTAATTCCTTCACCAATCTCTCTAACTTCAGTCTCTCTAACTCGTTCAGCGTCATTCCCATCTCCTTCCGGCTATACTTTTTACCCCACTAGAGGTATCCACACTAGGGTGAAGAGAGGTGGTGGTTATAAAGATTGGAGGCCATCTGCTTTTTAACGGTAAAGGGGAATTTAGGAAGAAATATGTTTCATCGCTAATAAATGTTCTACGCAAAGTTTCAGCACAGGCTAGCGACGACGTTGTGGTTGTCGTAGGAGGCGGGGTGGAAGCTAGACGTTACATCAAGGCTGGCCGTGGCATGAACTTGTCGGAGTCCCTTCTAGACATCCTTGGTATACATGTCTCCAGGCTAAACGCCGCCCTCTTGTTCGAAGCATACCACGGCGTACCACCCGTTATCCCCACGTCGATTCAGGAAACCTCATGGCTCTCCAAGGTTTATAAGCCGCTCTTCATGGGTGGACTGGAGCCCGGACAATCGACAACTACGGTTTCAGCACTGGTTGCAGAGGCCCTTGGTGAACGGCTAATTATAGCAACCGATGTACCGGGTATATTCGACTCGGATCCCAGAATAAACCCTTCTGCCAAGCTTCTCAGCGAGGCGAGCATATCCTTTCTTAAAAGTTTATTTTGGAGATCCAGCGGCGCCGGGGGCTATGAAATGCTTGATCCCTTGACGTTAAACGTACTGGAGAGAAGTAGAATAGATACCATTGTTGTAAGCGGAGATCCGCCAGAAAACATCTTGAGGGTACTGCTTGGAGAAAAGCTCGGCACGAAGATCGTGTATGATTAACTCCTTTTTCTTAACAGTGATATGAAGAAGCCGGGAGTTGAGTGTATATCCGGCTCAAAGCGAATGCCGGGTACGCCCAGGAAGGGGCGGCTTCCTATATCTACAGGAACATCTACAGGTTCCAGCCCTAGTTCCTCCTCCGCGTAGATAACATTATACTCGTTTTCTTCTAGCGTTAAGGTGCACGTGGTGTAAAGGAGCAAGCCGCCCTTCTTCAGCGCGCGTGAAGCCTCCTTTAGGAATTGGCGCTGGTACTTGACTAGAGATAATATATCGCGTAGAGACCTGTTGTACACTAGCTTTGGCCTAACACCGAGGGCGCTGCAGGGAGGGTCAAGTATTACCTTGTCGAAGCGTTCTTCGCCAAGAATCTCTGTTATATATCTCGAGTCGTGTACAAGGCCCTTAATGCTCTTTAAACCTAGCCTAGCGGCATGCTCCCGGATGCGTGATACCTTTTTTTCGCTTCTGTCGACAGCTACAACGAGGCCCTCGTCGTGCATCAACTCTGCCGCATGGGTTGCTTTTCCGCCTGGCGCTGCGCACATGTCGAGGATCTTTTCGCCCGGTTGGGGGTTTAACGCGTGTAGCGCCACCATTGAGGGGAGGCTCTGATTATATATGATCCCCTCTTTGAAGAGCCTATGTTCTCTCAGTGACACCGCCTTAAACGGGGATCTTATATTCCATACAGCTAATCCCCGCCATTCCTCCAATATCTGGGAATGGCTCATTACCGCTATACCGTTTGCCACCGCGTCGCCTCCTGGAGAATACAGCGTTACAAGGTCTCCCGTGTCCATTCTGACAGGCTTAGGTATACCTGGGGCATAGAGATGTGCCCCCATATACACGCTTTCAGCAGCGTGTTTGTCTATAACGAGTCTCTTTCCAACCTCAAAAACCTCGTATCTTCCGTCAACTGGTAGGTGGATCGCCTCTTCTATGAGGTCGTGGCGTTCGGCTTCGATGCCCTCGCTCTCTAGTATGCGCATAACGTCTCGCGGTGAGGCCCTTAGGGTATTCACCCTCACATAGTACCTGGGACCCGGTTCTCTCAGTGAAGAGAGGATTTTCTCCAGGGAGGCTAGGGAATAGTATTTTGAAAGAAGTGAGAGCGTGTCAGCGGGGTACTTGTATTTTCTCGCTAGACGAGTTATGCTGCTACTCCTATTTCGCATAGGATAATGTTAGCACTGCGAGGTAGGATTTATATAGTTCTCCAAGCTAGGTGTGATGCCGAATGGGCGATGAATAGGTGAGCGACATGTCTGATAAACCATTTTATGTGAGGTTTGTAGTACCTCCAGAGCTTGCAGAAAAAGCATACCAGGCGGTAAGTATAGCCAGGGAAACTGGTAAGATACGTAAAGGTACAAATGAGACTACAAAGGCCGTAGAGAGGGGCCAGGCAGTATTAGTGTTAATAGCAGAAGACGTGGATCCGCCAGAAATAGTTGCGCATCTACCCCTCCTTTGCGAGGAGAAAAAGGTGCCCTACGTCTATGTGCCCTCTAAGGAAAGGCTCGGCAAGGCCGCTGGGATAAACGTCGCGGCCGCGGCGGCGGCAATCATAGACCCTGGTGATGCAAAGAGCCTAGTGGAAGAGATAGTGAAAGAGGTTAACGAGATTAAGGTTAAGGCTGGTGTTGCGTAAAAAGGGATACTGCCCTACAATAGTTTTTTATGTTCGTCCACGGTACCGGTTTTCTAGGGATTAATATGGCAGACAAGTGGAGTGATGCGACGCCCGCCGAAGTAATACAGATCGTGGGCAGAACCGGCGTTACCGGGGAAGTGACGCAGGTGAGAGTACGGGTTCTTGAGGGAAGGGATAAAGGCCGTATACTTACTAGAAACGTGAAGGGCCCGGTGAGGCTTGGAGATATACTCATGCTGCGTGAAACCGAGAGGGAGGCGCGCAAGATCTCTACCAGGTAATTTTTCTTCCACGAATTTAGCGACGTTGATATTACCGCTGTAATACGATTTTACTTTCGGAATACTTACTGGGTTATTTTTGAAACCCCGCCTCAGGCTCTGGTAAACGTATGGATAAGGAATTGGTGAGGACTCTCTTTTACGGCGATGTGGAGGTTCCGGTTGTGGCTGTGAAGGAGGGGTCGTATAGGGTAGGTGTGCTTGAGATAAAGTTTAAGCCTGGCGTTAAGACGGATGTCCCTTACCGTGTATTGGGCGAATTACTCAAAGAGGGGGCTGTGAGGATAGACGAGGACTCGCTGATAGGGCTCCAAGATCTCGGAAAAGTTATGTGGATGGAAAGCAAGACTCAGGATCTGACAAAACTGGAAGAGGGCTTCTATCTCAAAGCAATGCTCTACTTTAAAGGATTAAGGCGGCGCGTATTGGAGGGCGACGAGGAGGCTGAGAGAAAGTATAGGAAGGCCAAAATAGTATTTGAGGATATAGTAAGGCTTAGGTTGACGAAGATATCGCAGCTGGCTGTGGCGAACCCCGTGCCTTCCCGCGACTTGATGTCGAGGATGACTAGGGAGGAGAAGGTTTTCTATGCCAGGCTTTGTAGCCTTGTGGGGACGTGGGAGAGGGGTCTCAAGGACTTCGTGGAGGTGGGTGAGGAGTGAGTGTAATAGAGCTTCAGGGGATAAATCTCAGCGAGAGAATAGAGGAGTTTCTTAAGGGGTTCGAGAAGGATGGTAGGGAGAAGTACAGGGAATATATCAGGAGGATGAGTATTGAGAAGAGTGTCTCGCTTGTCATAGACTTCAATGATTTGTTAACATATGATAGGTTTTTGGCGGACATATTTATTGAAAAGCCGGAGACGTTCCTTGAGGCGGCTTCTGAGGCCATAATGGCTGTTATGCGTACGGAAAACCCCCAGTACGCGGAAGAGGTGGACAAGTTCTATGCCAGGGTACGCGGCCTGCCGGAATACCTCCACGTGGGGATCAGGGATATACGGGCGCGGCATATAGGTAAGGTCGTATCCGTCGAGGGAATAATTACAAAGATAACGCCTGTAAAGCAGCAGCTAAAAGTGGCGGTCTTCCGGTGCAAGACGTGCGGCTATGAGGAAAGAGTGGAGCAGGGAGAAGGTGGTTTAACGAAGCCCTCTAAGTGTCCGCGTTGCGAGGAGGAGGGGCGTAAGAGCGCTGGCTTTACTCTTGTAATCGAGAAAAGCGAGTTCGAGGACGTGCAAAAGTTCATGCTTCAAGAGAAGCCTGAGGAGCTGCCTCCGGGCCAGTTGCCGCGGAGCATAGAGGTTATCGTTAGAAATGACCTGGTGGATACTATCAGGCCCGGGGACAGGGCTGTTGTTGTAGGCTTTATAAGGGTAGCCGAAGACCGCCGGCTAATGAGGAATTCTCCACTAATATTTCATCCATACATGGAGGCTATACACGTCGAGGTTTCGACTAAGGAGAACCTTGACGTCGAGATAACTCCGCTTGACGAGAAGGCTATCTTGGAGTTGGCGAAGAGGCCGGATGTGCGTGACAGGATTATTGACGCGATAGCGCCGTCAATCTATGGATACAAGGAGATAAAGAAGGCAATAGCGCTGCTGCTATTCGGCGGTGTGCCAAAGGTCTACCCTGATGGCGTGAGGGTTAGGGGGGATATACATATTCTACTCGTAGGTGACCCGGGAACAGCTAAGAGCCAGCTGCTAAGATACGCTGCCTCCATAGCTCCCCGGGGGATCTATACTACGGGGAAGGGGGCGACGGCGGCTGGATTGACGGCCGCCGTGGTGCGGGAGAAGAGTAGCGGCGAGTTCTATCTGGAGGCTGGCGCGCTTGTTCTAGCGGATGGGGGTGTTGCCGCGATAGACGAGTTTGATAAGATGGAGGCGAGGGATAGGGTTAGTATACATGAGGCGATGGAGCAGCAGACGGTCAGTATAGCGAAGGCGGGTATCGTCGCTACGTTGAATGCCCGCGCCTCTATTCTTGCCGCCGCTAACCCGGCCTTTGGCAGGTATCTTTTCAATAAAACTATAGCGGAGAACATTGATCTTCCGGTCACGATTCTATCTAGGTTTGACCTGATATTCGTAATACAGGATAGGCCTGACAAGAAGAGGGATAAGGAGCTGGCCGAGTACGTGTTGGATTTCCACCGCGGGGCTTACCCGGATATAATTGACAATCTTATTAGCTCTTCTCTTCTTAAGAAGTACATCGCCTATGCGAGGCGTTATATAAAGCCTAAACTTACGGAGGAGGCGAAGAAAAAGATAGTGGAATACTATGTGTCGATGAGGGCTAAAAGTGAGTCGCCGGACGCTCCCATCGCTATTACGCCGAGACAGCTTGAGGCGTTGATAAGGCTGTCAGAGGCACATGCAAAGATGGCTTTAAAGGAGGTAGTCACGGCGGAGGATGCGGAGGCCGCCATCGAGCTTATGGAATACTTCCTCCGCAACGTTGGCGTTGATACGGCCACTAAGGCTATCGACATAGATGTTGTGATGACTGGTAAGCCAAAGTCTCAGCGTGAGAAGATAGTCTTCATCCTAGACTTGGTTAAAGATCTTGTGCGTGAAAACGATGGTAAGCCCGTTGCAAAAGACGTTGTTGTTAAGAAGGCTGTAGAGCACGGGATCGAGGAGCACTTTGCTAGGAGGGTTTTAGAGGAACTTATAAAGAACGGTGAATTATTCGAGGCAGAGCCAGGCTATGTAATGAAGGTGTGATGGAGAGAGATGAGCGTGAGAGAAGTACTGGGGGATGTTTTACCCGAAAACATGGTGAAGATCCTATATAAGCGTGGCGTCAAGCGATTCTATCCAACGCAGCTCGAAGCTATAAAGGCGGGTCTTTTCGAAAATGTAAACCTCGTTGTCAGCGCGCCCACGGCGTCCGGAAAGACCCTGGTTGCAGTTCTCGCGTCCATGTACGAGCTTGTAAGGGGTGGAAAGGTTCTCTATCTAACTCCTCTAAGAGCTTTGGCGAGTGAGAAATACGCAGAGTTAAAGAGTTTTCTCGGAGAAGCCGGGTTTAGTGTTGCGGTTACTACCGGCGACTACGACCAGGCGGATCCCTGGCTTTCAAAATACGACGTTATTGTGACCACTAATGAGAAGGCGGATAGCTTAGTAAGGCATAGGGCGACATGGCTGGGCGAAGTTAGGCTCGTAGTGGTGGACGAGATACATCTGCTAGGCTCTGAGAGACGAGGCGCCACGCTGGAGATACTTTTGACAAGGCTACGGGCAGAGATGGGGAACAGGATGCGGCTTTTAGGGTTAAGCGCGACGATAAGGAACCTCGAAGAAATAGCTAGGTGGCTTAACGCGGTAGCCGTAAGGGTTGACTGGCGGCCCGTGAAACTGCGTGAAGGCGTCTACTACGACGGCGTTCTCTACTTCGACGACGGCGAGACAAAACTTGGAGTATATGATGACCCCTACCTCGACCTCTTCTATGACGCTGTACGCGGGGGAGGGCAGATGCTTCTCTTCACCCCTACGCGGCGCTCCGCCGTTGCGGCCGCAAAAAGGCTTGCGAGGGTTTCCCGAAAGATGCTTGGAAGAGAAGTGCTTGAAAGGCTTAGGAGGATTGCCGCCGAGCTGCGCCGCGTCTCCAGCGATAAAGTTACCCAAAACCTGGCCGACCTGGTGGAAATGGGCGTGGCGTTTCACCACGCAGGCCTCTCATATGCTGCAAGGAGGCTTGTGGAGGACGCTTTCCGGGGATCGCTGCTGAAGTGCGTGTCCGCTACGCCTACTCTTGCGGCTGGAGTAAACTTGCCTGCAAGGAGGGTTGTTGTCGCGAGTTATAAGAGGTTTAACGTCGAGCTAGGCTATTATGAGAGAATACCTGTAATGGAGTATAAGCAGATGGCTGGTAGGGCTGGAAGGCCCCAGTATGATGATATAGGCGAGGCGGTTCTAATAGCGCGTAGCGCAGACGAGGTAGACTACCTTTTCGAAGAATATATACACGCCGAGCCCGAGAAGATCCTCTCGCAGCTTGGAAGCGAGCCTGTGCTCAGGTCACAGCTATTGTCTATTGTGAGTACTGGAGGTATAAACGATGCCGCACAGCTTGAACGCTTCCTCGGAAAAACGTTGTACGCGATCCAATTTGGGCCCTTTTCACTTAAGGCACTTTCCAATAAAATACTGGAAAGGCTTTCTAGCAACGGGCTAATAGTCATTGAAGACGGCTACATAGAGGCTACACCTCTGGGGAGGCGTACCTCCGAGCTATACATCGACCCCGAGACAACCATAGAGGGGCTAAGATTCTTTAAGAAAAACAGCGAGGCGAGGCCCATAGGTTATTTGATGCTCATTTCAAGCACCCCCGACATGACCACATTGTATCTGCGTCGCAACGAGAAGGAGCGCCTGCTCGACATGCTTGAGGAGAGGCTCGGAGAGCTCGGATACGAGCCACCCGTGGACGAGATAGAGCTCGAGTTTTTCCTCTCACGTTTTAAGACGGCGCTGCTCCTGGAAGACTGGATAGAGGAACGTGGCGAGGACTACCTGGTAGAAAAATACGAGGTGGGCCCCGGGGACATATACTCGATAACACAGACCGCTGAGTGGGTTGCCTTCTCTTTATCGCAGATAGCCGATATACAGGGCTATCCCGTGCACTCCGCGAAGCTGGGCGTTCTGAGTAAGCGGATAAAACATGGGATAAAGGAGGAGCTCATGGAGCTCGTCTCCATACCTGGCATTGGCCGGGTGAGGGCCCGCATACTGTTTAACCATGGGTATAGGAGCTTATTGGATCTCGCCCAGGCCGACGTAGAGGAACTGGCCAGAATACGTGGCATTGGCCGTTCTTTAGCGGAGCGAATAAAAAGATACTTTACCTCTGGTGAGAGAGAAAGCGGGCTGGGAGGCGATGAATACCTTGAGCCGTCTCAGCAGACGATTGATGCCTACTTTTGAGCGACGCATAGTTTTTAGCGGGGTAGATGTTCCACATTTAGCGGCGATGATGAACTGGCGTCTATCGAAGGGTGAGAGGCAAGAGTACCTCTGACGCCGTCTAAGGTTGGGTGGCATGCCTAGCTGCGGGTTAAAGAGACACGTTGTCTCATACTTGAGGTCGAGCCACAAGAGACCTAGCAAAAAGCTCGGTCAAAGTTTCCTTATAGACTGTTCTGTTGCGAAGAGAATAGCGTACAGTGTTTGGGGCACCGTATATGAGATAGGCGTGGGGCTGGGCTCTCTGACGTTTTTTCTGTCGAAACGGGCACCCTACGTTGTTGGTATAGAGGTTGATGAGAACCTTGCGAGATATATGTGGGAAACCCTCTCGTTGCAGAACGTGGACTTGATTATAGGAGATGCCCTGCATTTTATTCCCAAGTACAAGTTTGATAGCATTGTGTCTAACGTCCCGTATTCTATCTCTTCGCCGCTTTTTCTTCACCTATGTAAACACTTAAGGTTTGAAAACGCAGTGCTGATGTTTCAAAAAGAGTTCGCTGAAAGGTTGCTCGCGGCCCCCGGTAGCAAAAAGTACGGTAGATTAACGATATTATCTTCCCTATGTTTCTACGTGGAGCCTCTATTCTACGTAAAAAGAGAAGCGTTTATACCTTCTCCAAAAATCGACTCCCTCGTGTTAAAAGTTGTTAAAAAGAGTGTAGATAAAACCGCTTTAAACCTCGTAGAGGAAGTCACCAGGAGAATATTCACCTATAGGAGACGTGTACTAAGATGGGTTTTAAAGAAAGAGTTCTGTGCTGTAAACGCCCCCAAAGGGCTTGGCGACAAAAGAGTATATACCCTCTCCCCTCAGGAAATGATCGAGCTAGCCTTCTGGTTATATGACAAGGGCTACATAGAACCGCCCATCAATGATCGGCCGTAAAAAGACATTTGACCCTACAATGAGGAACCTGCATGAAAAGTGAGGGGCTACTTCAACCCCATCTGTTTTAATTCCTCAGGCGCGAACGTCTTTCCTAGCTGTGTGCGGGGCACCCATGCGCCGCCGGCAAAGGTGTAGCCGCATTTCTTGCACTGCCATATGCCTATACTTATCCTGACGAGGGTTCCCCTCGAGTGGCACCTCGGGCATCTATGCTTTTTGCTTTTCGTTCTGCGCTCTATAGCAGCCACTCTTTTACGCAGAGTAGAACCGTACCTCGCGCCGAAGCGCCCGGCGCTGCCCACGACCTTTGTTCTACCCATAACGTGTCGCCCCGCTATTCTCGTAGCCCCTACTTAATATTTTTAAGCCTTCCCTGCAGGCGGCAGCTTCTCGAAGAGCTTGGGTGCGGCCTCCAATGCCATGTCTCTAGCGTCTAGGAGCTCTTTTACCTTGAACGCCCCTGATCCGCCCTTTTGGATGCCGCATATGTTCATGTCCTCATTTATAGCGTATGTCACCCGGGCGTCGGCGGCCAGCTCTTCTTCGAAGCTTGGGTCTAGTATCATGTAATCATCTATCTTTGCAACCGTTACGTAGACAACCCTTGTATTTACTGGCAGGGGTTTTTTCTCCTCGCTTATTTTCAGCGTGCCGTTTTCCATAGTTGCGGACGGTATTTTTGTGTCAAGCAACGCGGCCATAGCCGCTAGCCCAGAGGCGTCTATAAGGTTCCCATAGTGGTCTAGGGGGTATATGTCTATGAAGATCGTCCAAACCTTTGAGCCTGGAACTATTACGAGGGAGGAGAGGTCTACGGCTTCGGCGCTTCTTAGCCCCCGGTCTATCACCCTTGCAAGCTCTATGGCGTCTTCGCCTGGAGGGCCGGGCTCGAAGACCGGAGAAGCTACTGGAATGAATTCCGCGTTCACTATTTGAACCCCCATCTCGGGCGTATCCGGGAACGGAGAGCCTACGTCAACCTTTACGCCTGCAAGAACCTTTGTGTCCCCAACCTTTACTAGGGCAGACCCCTCGGCCTTGCCCACATAGCCCGTGATCACTTCTATATTTCTGAACTCGTCGAGCTTTCTCCCATCTTCCCTCTCGCCTCTTTTTAAGCCGGCCAGTATGAGCTCTCTCTTAAGTAGCGAGAGAACACCGGCAGACTTGGCTTCACTCATTCTTCTCAACCTCCTCTACTACCTCCTCATATTTTTTCTTGAGAGCCTTCTTCTGCTCCCGATATACCTTCTTAATAGGATCCGAGACCATGCGGAAGGCCTCCTCTATCTCTTGGGGCGTGAACACGCCGTCAGCCTGGAAGAGTGTAACATAGTTTAGCTGGGGCATCATAGCTATAGGCATGTCGCCCTCCCCATATTGATCCTCAATCCCGTTTAGATCCACTACTAGGCGGCCGTCGACTTTTCCGATAGCTATCGCTGAGACGAGATCCCTCATAGCTATACCTGCGTCGGCAAGCGCCACCGCTGCAGCCGTTATACTGGCTGTACGTGTACCGCCGTCAGCCTCCAGCACCTCTATGAAGACATCTATCATGGTTCTCGGATACTCATTGAGGAATACCGCGGGCTCCAATGCCTGCCTAATAACCATGGAGAGCTCTATCTCCCTCCTAGACGGGTTAGGGCTTTTTCTCTCATCAACCGAGAACGGCGCCATAGAGTACCTGCACCTTATCACGGCTCTATCCGGCTCCGCAACATATTTTGGAATAGCCTCATGAGGGCCGTAAACGGCAACCAGTATCTTGTTATTTCCCAGCTCTACTAGCGCTGATCCATCCGCGTTCTTCAGCACGCCAGCCTCTATTCTTAACCGCCTCATTTCATTAGGATACCTCCCGTCTACGCGTTTCCCGTTTTCATCTATGAGTTTTATATTACCCTTCATTAATCTCCTCCTCCTATTTGAGAAAGCTTCACGGTGATAAACTCTTTCACGCGGTCGGTGAGGCCTGAAGTATGGGCCTCTCTCTCAATTTTCTTTATGACCAGGGCAGCCAACTCTACCCTATCCTTGTCATCCCCTATGATGACTATCCTACCATTCTGCCCTACTAGAAGATCGACGTTCAACATCTCCTTTATCATCGATATCATGGAGCCCTTCCTCCCGATAACTCGGGGGATCTTTGAGGGAGAAACCTCTACTAGAAGACCCTTCTTTACTTTTCCAAGCCTAGACTCTTTAATTGTTATGAGGGGATCCCTAGCATAGTCGAATGATATAATCTTAGCAGCTATAATGTCCCCCACGTCCAATATTTTCGACAACTCGTTTCGAGCTATACTAGTGGGCTTGGAGTACACCTCCGTGAGAGGCAAAACCGCCGGATAGGGGGAGTTTATGTCAACTATCCAATTTGTCAAGCCAACCTCTACTACTTTCCCTATGACTACATCTCCAGGCTTAGGTATATATTTCCCCTTAAGCGTAACCACGTTTACCTTCCTGGAATCCCTGTCTACAAACACTACACCCAATACTTTTGAGTAATACTTGCCGTTCCGCTCGTAGACTTTCCCCTCAACCGTAAACCTATTCTTGTCGGCAATAGGGTCTCCGGGCACGACTATTTGCCTGTTCTCAACGTAAACCGGCATCTCTCCCGCCCTATTTCGTGCCAAGTATTTTAATGTCACCTTCGCCCTTTGTTAGGGATGCCACTTTTTCAACAACAATGTTCTGCATACCGGCCGGGACCTCCAGTTGGGCGAGCCATGTGCCGTCCTTCATGTAGGCTTCTCTGACTATCCTCCCAATCTTTGAGAGGGCCGGGTAGGCTTTTCCTACGTACTGTGGGGGTATCTTCACAGCTATAACGGCCGTTGCAATCTTCATTGGGAGGATTATCCTCAGAGCTTTTATTACATCGTTTATCTGGGACTCCACGGGTTTGAAGGGATCCACGCCTACGCGCGCCTGCTGTAAGGCTAGCTCTATCCTCTTAGGCGGTATGGGCAGGTTGGTTCTGGGGTCAATGGCGTTTCTGGAGAGGAACTCTATTATCTGGCGCCGTTTCTTTTCCACAAGCTCTTTTCTTTGCTCGGCTGTTAGTAATAGCTCGCCTTTATCTAGTATAATCTTGGCTACTTCGTAGGGATTATCTGTACCGAAAACTTTTTTCAGCTCATTTTCCGACGCCTTTAGTCCGCGTTTTACGTCATAGTATATGAATTCGCCTTCAAGTATCTCGCCGATGTCTATTTTTTCCCCGCTTTTATACTTCCATGCTTTATCGACATGGACTATTATTTCGAAGCGTTTCCCCCCGCGTTCTAGGCGTGCTACCGTAAGTTTCTTTGACATAACTTGTTCACCAAGAATTAATCTATGTTAAAGAGATAGTATTTTGTTTTTGCAGCCAGCCGCGTCTACCTGTACACTATTATGTGCGGCTACTGGGATAATAGCTTCTCAACGTATTCTTCAACCTCCTTGCGCGATAGTATCTTGAAGACCTTGTCTTCCACGCTGATCTTGGCCATCTCTATGTTTTCCGGCTTGAACTCTTTCTCCATTGCTGCTTTTAGAGCTTTTAACGCCAGCATTATAGCCCCCTCTAGGCTTATGTTTTCACTATATTCTCTCGTGAAAACCTCCATAGCCCTTTGAGCCCCTGAACCCACAGCCCTAGCTTTGCAGTGAAGGTATGTCCCCCCAGGGTCCGTTTGGATTAGGTGAGGGCCCAGCCTGTCGACGCCGGCAAAGAGGAATGCTACGCCGAAGGGCCGTACACCCCCGTGCTGGGTGTACGCTTGTTTTATGTCGCATATTCTTTTTACCAGGAGTTCAACCGGGATGGGCTCACCATAGATTATCCTGTGGCTTTGCGCGTATATTCTGGCCTGGTCTATTAGCACCCTTGCGTCTCCAAAGAGGCCTGCAAACGCTAGACCAATGTGTTCGTCCACCCTCTTTATCTTCTCTGTGCCCTCGACTAAAGGCATCGTGCTTCTCTTTTCTACGGCCAGAACGACTCCCTCTGGCGACTTTACGCCGAGCGCGGTCATGCCCCTCTTTACGGCCTCAAATGCGTATTCGACTTGGAAGAGCCTGCCCTCTGGGCTGAAGATGGTTATCGCCCTGTCATAACCCATGCCTGGAGCTGCTGGGAACATCTTCTCAACCTCTTCTCCATATACGTCTAGGGGTTTAATAATGGTTGGCCACACCAAATAGCATATAATACTCTGTGCTTCCTGATTTAGCAGGAGAACACCATGGCGGAGGTTTTACCCGGTACAACCGTGGGTCTAAGGGTTAAGGAAGGGGTTGTGCTGGCGGCTGAGAAGAGGGTAGCCTATGGCTTGTACTTGATGAGCAGGGCTGGCAAAAAGGTGTTCCCTGTACTAGACAATATGGGCATCGCTAGTGCCGGGTTAATGGCTGACATGCAGACGCTGGCACGTATACTTGAGGCGGAGATCAGGCTTTACGAGTTGGACTCCGGTATAAAGCCTAGAGTGTGGACAGCCGCCAAACTGCTATCAGCCATCCTTTATGGCCGCAGGCTGCTGCCGTACTATGCGGAGACAATTGTAGGCGGCGTAGACGAGGAAGGTAGCCACATATATTCTCTAGATCCCATAGGTGCTGTGATAGAGGAAGACTATGTAGCGGCGGGCTCTGGAACCCAGCTTGCGATAAGCATTCTAGAGGAAAAATATGCGGAGAACCTCCCAATCGGAGAGGCTGAAAAGCTTGCAGTTGAGGCATTAGAGGCCGCTATGCGGAGAGACGCTGTTAGCGGAGATGGAATAGACTTGCTTATAATCACCCCTGAGGGGAGGGTTGAGAAGACGCTAACATATCCTTTCGAGAAGCGGGTGGGGCACTAGTACCTGCGCCATGTTTTTGTCAGAGAAAGCCGTGTATAGAGTTGGGCATGAAGCTGGAATTCTGGATTCTAGATGTTAACTACGACGTCGTGGGCGGGGTACCTGAGGTTAGGATGTGGGGTGTCACGCGTGATAATAGAAGAGTTGTAGTCGTTGATAGGGGGTTTAGGCCTTACTTCTATGTTTTAACGGTAAAGGGAGGCTCTGAGGAGGAGCTGGAGCATATAAGGAGAGCACTCGCGCCCTACGGGTTACTGGGGCTTGAAGTAGTTGAGAAGAAGTATTTTGGGAAGCCTGTCAAAGTTGTTAAGGCGACTTTAGCTAATCCACGCCTCGTTCCTAAGGCGCGTGAGAGCGTGGCGAGACTGGATTTCGTCAGGGAAGTCTTGGAGGCCGATATAAGGTTCTACATGAGGTACATGGTGGACAACGCCGTGTACCCCTCTTCATGGCACGCTGTAGACGTGGAAGAACTCGATAAGCCGCCTAGTTGGAAAGTGGATGCGGTATACTTGGCGAAGAAGCCTCCCGTACACATAGCGGAGGATCGTAGCGTGCCCGAGCTTAGAGTACTGGCGTTTGATATAGAATGCTATAACAGGTACGGGGAGCCAGACCCCGAAAGAGACCCTGTAATAATCGCTGGCGTGGGCGACAGCGGAGGGGTAAGGCTCTTTACTGCCCAGGGGCTTGACGATGCCCCCGTTTTAAGGGAATTTACAAGCCATGTAAAAAACACGGATCCCGACGTTATAGTTGGCTATAACTCTAACCGATTTGACTGGCCCTATCTTTTAGCCAGGGCTTCTCGGAAGAGGACTCGTTTAAACGTTTCTAGGACAAATAGTCAGCCAGCGCAGAGCGTGTACGGCCATTTCTCGATAGTTGGGAGGGCGAACGTTGACTTATACGACTACGCGGAGGAGATATACGAGGTAAAGGTAAAGAGCCTGGAGAACGTCGCCGAATACCTCGGCGTAGTGAAGAAGGATGAGAGAACGCTGATAGACGCCAACTTGATCTACGCGTACTGGGATGATGAGAAGAAAAGGCCTCTACTCCTGCGGTATGCAGAGGACGATGTGCGCAGCACGTACGGGCTGGCCGAGAAGGTACTACCCTTTGGCATAGAGCTTTCAAGCATAGTCGGCCTCCCCTTGGATCAAGTTTTCGCGGCCTCGGTTGGCAACCGTGTTGAATGGCATTTGATAAGGCAGGCCTTTCAGTACGGAGAGCTTGTTCCGAACAGGGTTGAACGGGGATATGAGACCTATAGGGGAGCTATCGTATTGAAGCCTAAGCCTGGCGTCCACGAAAACGTTGCTGTGATTGATTTCTCCTCGATGTACCCCAATATTATGATCCGCTATAATATTTCGCCAGACACCTATGTGCCCCCTGGAGAGAAGGTGGATTCGGACGAGGTGTGGGTTGCGCCAGAGGTCGGACATAGGTTCCGTAAAAAGCCGCCAGGCTTCTACAAGAGGGTTCTCGAAAGGCTCCTTGAGGCTAGGAGGACTATTAAGGAGAAGCTTAAGGGTTTGGATCCGGGTAGCCCGGAGTACCGGGTTCTTTATGAGAGGCAGCGGGCGTTGAAGGTTATTGCGAACGCCACCTACGGGTATTGTGGATGGAGCGGGGCTAGGTGGTACAAGCGGGAAGTCGCCGAGGCGACTACTGCCTGGGGGCGGATGCTTATAAAGAGAACTATCGAGTATGCGAGAAAGCTGGGACTTAAGGTGATCTATGGTGATACTGACAGCGTTTTTGTGAATTATGACCCGGAGAAGGTTGAAAGGCTTATAAAATTTGTTGAGGAGGAGCTGGGTTTTGAAGTAAAGATAGACAAGGTGTATGTGAAGGTCTTCTTTACAGAGGCGAAGAAGAGGTACTGCGGCCTTCTCGCTGACGGGAGAATAGACGTCGTGGGCCTCGAAGCGGTTAGGGGGGACTGGGCCGAAATATCGAAGGAGGTTCAGGAGAAGGTTATAGAGATAGTATTAAAGGAGGGGGATCCCTGGAAGGCCGTCGAGTACGTTAAAAAAGTGATAGAAGAGCTCAGGAGCGGAAGTGTTGATTTAGAGAAGCTTGTCATATGGAAGACACTAACCAAAGATATAGGAGAATACGAGGTTGAAGCGCCACACGTTATGGCTGCCAAACAGCTACAAGAGGCCGGGTATCGCATCAGGAGGGGCATGAAGATAGGATATATAGTTACACGCGGCGGTGGCGAGAAGGTTTCTTCTAGGGCAAAGCCTTTCTTCTTGGTGAAGGATATCGGGGAAGTCGACGTCGATTACTATATTAAGAGGCAGATAGTGCCCGCAGCGCTCAGGATACTCTCGTATTTCGGTATAAGGGAGGAGCATCTCGTTGGGGGGAGGAGGCAGGCGTCTCTTTTCGAGTTTATAAACCAAAAATAGTCTATCTTTCTCTACACCATGTCGATGAGTACTATGTAGAGGTCGTTTGCAGCCTCGTTTAGCGTATCTGAGTTTTCTTCGAGCATTTCAGCCACGTTTAGCAGCAACAGCGTGCTGTTATACGATATATTGGAGTCAAGTATCGTAAACAGCGCTTCACGATACGCGCTGTCGATAAGGGTTTCGCGGTGCCTTATCTCCTTGAGTTTTGCGAGTGCAAGCTCTGGGTCATTTGTTGTCTCGGATAGGATAAGCTCGAATTTTTTCATCATTTCTTCGAGGCCCATGCCTATTTTGACTAGGTGTTCTATTATGTCCGGCGGAACCTTCCAATCTTTCTCTATGAGGAAGTCGAGCCTATACGATATCCCGCTGAGCCTGTCAGAGATGTTCGATATCTTTGAGCCTATTCTTAGCCAATCCTCGCGGTGCACTATGCTGCGGGAGATTTTTGACAGATAGGATACATACTCTACTTGCATTTCTTCGATGTCAGTTCTCCTTTTTCTTATTTCCTCGATTGTTTTTCTAGCATCTTTCCCTTTACCCTTTTCGATGTTTCTCAGTACCGAGATCGTATCTATAAGCATGTCCTTGGAGAGCAGAAGCTCTTTTCTCAGAATGTCAACCAGTTTCACGTCAGCTACAGAGATTCCGGCCACGTCGATCACCCAGCCGCCCTCACGGTTGCTATAGTTTTATCGGCCACCCCTTGTCTTCTAAGCTCGTCTTCGTTGCACCAGACCTCGTTGCGGGGAACCCCTTCCATTGGGAGCGCCGTGAAGTGCAACTTCTTTTTCCCAGCGATCACGGCCTCGATTTTAGCCTCTATGTCTAGCTCTTTCATGGTTTGAGGGTTCATGAAGGCTTTACCCTCTGTAACATTCGTCTTCCATCTTAGCCTCAGCCTTCTCTCCTTTCTCGCCACAGTCTTCACCCTTTTGTTCAAAAAGTATTTGCGAGATATTTATTATGGATGCCTCACATACGGCTAGCCTTCCTTATCTTTATTTTCCCGACTTTCCCGTCGCTTGTGATGGCTAAAGCTTCGCCGACGCGTTTGGGTAGAAGGTCTCCTTCAATGCCCATCAAGCCCAAGTACCGTGTCTCTCCAGGCAGTGAGCTGTGAAGAAGGATTAGCGAGGAATTGCGTATAATCCTCTCGGAGATGTCCCCGAGCGACTGTGATATAGCTATAAGGCATTCGCCATACTTCCTTATTTCTAGGAAAAGCCTTTCACCTATCGAGGGCGGCTCCTCTCTCCTCCTGTAGGGTACTATGTTCCAGGCTTCCTCCAGTACGGTGAAATGATGTATTTCATCGCTTTTCTCGTTTGAGTACATGTAGTCATAGAGGTTCCTCAAGATGATTAACGCTAAGAGCGTGCGGCCGCGCAGGGATGGTATCGTGTTGAGCTTCACTATAGCCTTCTCTTTGAAAATAGCGTACGGGTCTTGCGAGCCATTAAGTGCTTTTCCGAGAATACCGTCGTTTAGGGGTTCAAGTCGTCTTAGAAGCGCCGCCTTTACATCTAGATCCTTATAGCTTCTCACTTCCGCGTTTTCAACCGCGGAAACAATCTCGGCTAACCTGAAGGGGGGTCTTAGCTTCTTTAAAGTTTTGTAGAGTAGATAGGCTTGTGGATCTGATAGATTTAGAACGCTGCTGAACACATCTGCAAGAAAATAGGCGTAATCGGGATCGTATGTGGCTGGTTCTCCAGCTATGTTTATTTTAAAATTTATGCCGGGTTTGTACTCTTTAAGCCCCTTATACTCTCCGGCCCAGTCTAGTACAAGTATGTTGCCTGCCTTACGCTTCACGATCTCTTCGAGGATCACCTTCACTGTGTTTGTTTTACCGCTTCCCGTACGGCCAATAATAGTTATATGGCCGAAACTTAATTTAAGGCATCGGAGGGGGAGTCGGCTTAGGCACATCTTTACGGGCATGTATGCGCCCCTAGCATTTGTCGGCTGGAAGATATACCCGTCCGCCTGTCTCCTCTACAGCTGGGTGTGAAGGTATAATTAGGGGAACTTACAGGTAGAGCGATGTGGGTGGAATGGCGGAAAAAGTATATCACGCGCTTCTAGTGGGGAAAAGAATAGTTGTACCCGATAGGGAGGAGGGAAACTCCCTATATTTCAAGGAGGGCTTCTATGGCCGCTTCTTTACACAGCCTAAACCAAAAACGCCTGAGGTGAAAAAAGAGCTTGAACTATCCTTCTTCGACGCCGTGTACCTGATGGAGAAGGGGCTCTTAGCCGTTACATCCATCGAGGGGGATGAGGTGGGCGTGGACCAGGTGTATAAGCTGGCGGCTGAGAACTATGAGAACTTTGCCGACGCATATGCGGTCTACAAGGATCTCCGAGAACGAGGCTATATTGTAAAGTCGGGGATGAAGTTTGGGTCGACATTCGCTGTCTACAGGTATGGCCCCGGCATAGACCATGCGCCTTTCCTGGTCCACGTGCTACATTATAAGAGCGAGCTAGATCCATTAGAGATAATACGTGCAGGTAGGCTTTCCCACTCGGTCAGGAAAAAGTTCTTGCTGGCTTACCGGGATCCCAGAGAGGGCAGGATAAGTTATTTTGTATTCAAGTGGTTATTTTAATGATACGCGTAGTTGTACGGTCAAAGAAGGATAGAGACGCTGTTGCTGCTGCACTGAGAACGTTTTATACAGGCTGGGATATAGAGCTGACCACCCTGGGCGGCCTTAGGGATCCCGGAGAGGCTTTTGAGAGAATACGCTCGTTGGAAAGCGACGGCCTCACAATCGTTCTGCTGGGTAGAGAAAACGAGGATTTCCTAGCCTACGAGAGGGAGGCGCCGCCCAACGTAGTATACCATCTTTTAAAATATAAGAAGGTGAGGAATGCTCGAACCATAGCAATCGCCCGTGCCATCGAGCATGCCAAAGCTAAGTTCAGGCTAGACGCGTCATGGGAAAGAGGTCGTGGAACATACTTGTTTGATCACAGGTTGGAGCGCCTAGTTGACGAGACGGAGCCTGCCTACGACTTCTTCATAATTTTCGGCCAAGGCATAGATTTTCTTAATTCACTCGGGCTACACGTGAGACAGCCCCTGCTTCTTAGAAAGATGGGCGGCGTCCACGCGGTGTATGATTGCGGCGTTTACTCGGCAGCCCTAATTTTTAGAGATAGCGGCAGGCCGGAGGTTTCAGTTAGTGCGGCTTGGGAGCCAAAGGAGGTATGCGGAGAAAAGAGCCTTAACGATATTGCAGCGGCGAATGCGAAGAGGATACGTCTCCTAGAGAGGTTCTCCACGGTTTTTCTAGAAAAGATTAGTGAAAATAGGGGTGTAAAACGGGTTGTTGTGCCTTTAAGCGGAGGTAAGGATAGTGCTGTAGCTCTATACCTTGCACGTAAACTATGGGGGGACGCGGTGGAGGCTGTCTACGTCGATACTGGAGTAGACTTTCCCGAAAATGCTGAGTCCATAGAAATGCTTGCGGAGAAAATCGGGGTGAGTGTGGAGCGTGTAAGGGCGCCCGTTAGGGAAAGTATTGGCAGGTTTGGGCTACCAACGCATGAAAATAGATGGTGTACAGGGCTAAAAATCGAGGCGTTGAGAAGATTCTTGAAGAAAATAGGTGCGGGAAAGGATACCCTTGTGATAGTAGGGGATCGCGACGTGGAGTCGAGGAGTAGGGCTAGGCGTCCGCCACTTAGATATGAGGAGGAACGGCTGGTCGCGGCGCCGTTAAAGCTGTGGGGGTCTCACCATATAGAACTCTTCCTTGCACTACATGGTCTTCCCGTCAACCCCCTCTACGAGCTGGGCTTCTACAGGACAGGGTGCTATATATGCCCCTCATTGAGGAGCTGGGAATTATATGTAATGGAAAAAGCCGGTATACTTGACAGATTGAAGGAAAGAGATAATGAAATAGTGGAGCTTTTCCTCAAGGAGAAGAACTGGATATGAGACATCCGGTTACAAGACCCTTTCTATGGCTGCACCCCCATTTAGAGCCAGGTATAGCGCCAAGTGAAGCGGAACCCTAAAACGATCCTTTGACGGATCCAGCGTATACCAGAGAACGCGGCGTGGAGGCTTCCTCATTTTAACGATAGCCTCGCCGTTCCTCACAACCACGGCCTTCCTTAACACGTCCACTCTGTCCAAGTCGTTTACGCTGAGCTTAAGTACCCTCAGCCCCGTCTTCCCGTGGAGACTGTTGGGAAGCCTAATCAGTCTCTTCAAGTCAATAGTAACCTTCTCATCAATTTCACAGTGCTCCTCGCTTACTGCCTCCTGGAAAACACTCTTCCACCCGGGAAGCGTTAACTTGATACTGGTGACGTCCCCCTCGCCTATCTGATCTGCATACTTGTATAGCACGTACCGTGCTATACGGCCGCCCCACCCCGGGGCCTCCACGCCGTATTTAAGCACATACCTCCTACCCTTTTTTACAAGGAACAACTCGGGCGCCAAGCCGACGCCACGCACATAGTCGGATATCTCCCGTCTCACTTCTTGGCCAACCTCCCTGAAAACCTCGTTCTCTATGTGCAGGTGGAAGCCTCTATGGCCCGAAAAGGTCGCGTACATCTCGTCGTCGCTTATACCAAAGTCTTCCTCCAGGAACTCTACGAGCTTGAGAGTTTCGTCCCTCGATACCGCAATGCACGTGTCGCAGACCCACGTCTGTCTTGTTATTCTCTCACTACCGCAGCGGGGGCACTTTAATACAAAACCCCACCCCTCAGCGCCGCACTCTCTACAGACCCAGTAATCATGGAGCTCCTTGCAGGGAGTATATATGTGATCTACATCTATGTCGAAAATCAGGTCTGCGCCGAGCCACCCCTTTTCATCCATTTTCTCAGCGGAGGGATTCGAGTAATATGCTGATGAGTAGTAGGCGTGCCTTGGAATACGGGAAACAATGTATTTCCTCATTTCATCCCCGTTGGGAAAACCGACGTGCCTAACCATACCTTTAGACTGGAAGAATACAAAGCCAAATTCCCTCTTCTCCAGCCCACTGGGCGGGTCTAGACTCGCGCTCCGATAATACCTTTTAAAGAGCTGCTTGGCTAGATGCTCGGCGTCGACTTCACCCAATTTCCTCCACCCTGGGTCTCCTGCCTCTCAACGCTCTATAGAAGAATTGGAGCGGGTGCTTAACTCCCTCACACTTCCACCTACATAACCCGAGGGAACGCATATTGTCGCATTTGTATGGGGTATACTTGGTACGTGAGCCCCTCAAGCCGGCGATGTGTTCTATCTGATATCTAGCTAGGTCCTCCCTGTAATCTGGGCTGAGCTTGAAAACCTCGAGTATTTCCTCGACGTCATATCCAATATTTGAAAGGAAGGCTGCAAGCGCGAACCTAGCGCTATGAGGGAGGTTTTTACCATTCTTCATAGCCTCTATTAGCGCGGAGATGCATGGGGGAAAATACTTCGGCGTTTCCTTAGAATCCACCTTGACGCCTATAACGGTGAACTCGCGGCGCCGTGCAGCCCACTCCCTGGATATGTTCTCTATGGCCGTGTAGAAACTCTGCGGCAATTCTTCGTACGGGATTTTCACTTTGGATAGCAGCTTAAGAATATACCTTTTTACGGCAGATTCTCCTAGACGGGCCAGCTCTCCCGGAGACACGGGCGTGTAGCCCTTGCGGAGAGGCCTGTTCACGAGCTTCCATCTCCCACTATACTCTGGAGCGTTTTCTATAAAATCCACGAAGTAAATCGCCAAAGTATTACTGTCTTCCAAAAGCTTTGTGCGCCACGAAGCTATTCTCTCCCCAATGTACACGACTTTCTCTACTTCCTCGTCTTCTAGAAACCTGCTCGTCCTCTTAGAGAAAGCTACAGCGAACCGCTCCCAGAGTATCTTGTCACCCACCGCCGCCGCTAGTATCAGCGAGGCCATAAAAACAGCTACCTCGAGGTCGGGGTCTTCTAGCGGCTCCGGGTAGCGCCTGTTCCTGATTACCTCGACGACCCTCCTCACAGCGTTTCCCAGAACGAGTTCTCCTATGCTGCCCTCCCCCAATTCCTCGAGTGTAAGCGCATTCTCTTCTATCCTCTTAAAAGCCTCCGGTAGGAAGGGGTACTTTTTGTAATCAGCTAGTGTTAAAATAATCCTCATTCAGGGGTGTCCCCTACTCCATTCTCGGAGCCAACAGGTAGCTCAGCGCTCCTCCGCCCGCTATATCAAACTTTAAGGCCAGCGGCATATTAGTGGCGAATTTCAACGTAACCATCTCGCTTATCCTATAAGCCTTTGAGACTATTTTGTCCAAGAAGTCTAGGCCGTAGCTCGCCTCCGCCGGCTCCTGGACATCTATGTCCAGCAGGCTACCGTTCTCCTTTGTAAAGACGGCTTCCATCTCCCCCTTATCGCTCCTAGCTGAGAGGACTAGCTTGTCGTCTTCCGCCTTGAGGCGGACGCTCTCGGAAATTAGCCCAGCGTCCTTCAGGGAGTCTCTGAGCGTGTCGCTCAGCATCATTGCCGTCACCGTGAGGTTCAGCTGCGGCCTGGGCAGCTCCTGCCCCTCTATGTCTAGGAGGGGCAGCGTGAACCGCCTCTCCACCCTACCCAGGAGGACTATTGTAAGCTTCCTATCCTCGACTATAAGCTCCAGCTTATTGTCTGCCTTAGCCCGCTTTATTATCTTGTTAAAGTCGTCGAAGTTTACGCCTATCTTCACCTCGCCCTCCACCTCGTACTCCTCGAAGACCGTCGACGGCATGTCCAGCTCCACCATCGCTATACGCCCCGGGTCCAGGGCGCGCAGACTCAAGCCCTCCTCCGACGCGACGAAGTTCGCCTCGTCTATTATGGTCGCTAGGCTCTCTATAATGTAGCGCCACTCCCTCGCATCCGGGAACACGAGTTTTAACTCGGCCAAAACCTACACCCAGCCAATAATTTTCAGGTCACAGTGATAAACATGACATTTGACATAAAGGGGTTACTGGTACTCCCTGTAGCGTTTACCGCATTTAGTGCAGATATATATCCTAGTTGCTGGCTCATCGGCAGACCTTGTCTGAACCTCGAAGACATATGCCTTATCATTCCCGCATGCTTCACACTTAAAATCGACTACGGGTAGCGTAGACACGTCTACATCTATCACCTGGATAAAGTCCTTGGGCTTCTTCTCTATCTTCTCTTTCACGGTGAAATTCTTCCTAGACGAGCCCTCTAGAGGCTCCCAGTAGCCGCACTTTGTGCATCGCAGGATTTTTTTCCCGTTTTTGGTGGCGGGCACCATTATCGAGCCACATTTGGGGCAGAACTTCACCTCATAACACCGTAGCATGGCTAACAACTGTTCTGAAGATAAATGTTCCGCGGGCCATGCCCTGGAAACGTTTAAATCGTGATCGAGGCTAGGTTTTGTGGCGATATTACGTGAAGGTGCCTAACAGGATCAGGACGTACTGTCCAAAGTGCCGCCGCCATACCGTTCACGAAGTGATACTGTATAAGCCTGGAAAAAGGAGGACGCTTGCAGCTGGGCAGAGGCGCTACCTGGCAAAGCAGAAGGGGTACGGTTCCCAGAGGAAACCCGAGCAAAAGAGGACGGCGAAGGTCACGAAGAAGCAGGTGTTGAAGCTCAGGTGCACGGTGTGCGGCTACACCATACATAAGCGTGGCATCCGGTTAAAGAAGCTCGAGATAGTGGAGAAGGTGAGGTGAAGGAAATGAAAAAGAGGAAAATACTGGTTCCCCAGCCTAAAAGCAGGTTCATTAGGGTAAAATGCCCCGACTGCGGCAACGAACAAGTAACCTTCACTCACGCGGCCATAGAGGTCAAGTGCCACGCGTGTGGCAGGGTGCTTGTAAAGCCTACTGGGGGTAAGGCTCAGATCCTCGCCGAGGTAGTAGAGGTTCTAAGATAACTCAAGGAATTTTTACTGGTGCTCCATTCCAACGCCGTCCTTCTACAGTTTATCGTCTACGCGGCGCGTCGGTAATACTTAAAGAGTCTGTATGGCATCAAAAGGCTGGTGCCCTATTCATGGTGCGTAAGCGCGAAAAACTACCCAAAGTATATGAGCTCGTTATAGGTACAGTCAAGGAGATATACGATCACGGAGCCTTCGTCACGCTGGACGAGTATGGAGGGCTCGAAGCGTACGTCCCCCTCAACGAGATAAGCCATACGTGGTTTAGGGGTATAAGAGAGGTTCTCAAGGTTGGCCAGAAAAAAGTCTTCAAGGTTATCCGGGTGAACAGGGCTAAAGGCCTCGTAGACGTGTCCCTGCGCAAAGTCAGCGACAGCGAGCGCAAGGAGAAAATGATAGAGTGGAAGCGTGCACAGAGGGCCGAGAAGATACTCGAGCTTGCGGCAGAGAAGCTCGGTAAGAGCCTTGACGAGGCCTACGAGAAGGTAGGCTGGAAGCTTGAAGATCACTATGGGGAGATCTACAGGGGCCTTGAGGAAGCGCATCTTCGCGGGCCGGAAGCTCTTATAGAGGCTGGTGTGCCGAAGAGGTGGGCCAAGGTCGTCGCCGAGATAGCTAAGACCAGCATAAAGCTTCCTAGGGCCAAGATAAGCGGGGTAGTTACCGCCCAGTGTTTTGGAAAAAACGGTTTGCTAAAGTTGAAGAAAGTTTTAACGGCGTGGAAGGACGGTTTCAATCCACCTGAAGGCGTGAATGTGCGTTTCTACACCATGGGCGCGCCTCGGTACAAGCTCGACATAGAGGCTCTTGACTTTAAAACCGCTGAGAGAGTATTGAAGCACATGCTTAAAGCCATGAAAGACACCGCTAAGAAGGAGGGGTGCCGCTTCGAGTTTGAGAGGATAAAGCGGTGAGGCTCTAGATGGGGCGTCGAGGCCTACTCCGGAAATGTACCTCCTGCGGTAGATATACTCTCAGGCAGGACAGGTGCCCATATTGTGGCGGCGAGGTGAGGTCCCCCCACCCGCCAAAGTTCTCACCCGAGGACCCCTACGGGGAATACAGGCGTAGAATGAAGCTCCAATATTTACTTGGGAAAAACGATAGTAGTTAGTTTACCGCCTAGCCTCTAGTTCATCCCTGCTGGGGATACTCTACTTTGAATACCTTGACCCACCCGTTAGGCTCTGAGACGTAGACCAGTTTAAAGTATTTTAGAGGCTTCAGCTCGTAGGTTGGGCCGTTGTAGCCCGGCACAGGGTTGCCGAAGATCTTTTCGAAGATGAAGAAGTACTGCTTAAAGTTCTTAGCATATATCATCCTGTAGAGCACGGCGTTGCGTGCAGCCTCCGTATCGGCGGGAACCAGGACGTAGAACCTGTAGTTGGCGTTCGGCGGCTGGATGTACGCGTACTTGTTTGTCCCGTACCCGTATATGTAGTCGGCGGGGTTTAGGCCTATCCACCTCGCCATCTGCACGCTCTTCGCAACGTCGCCGCCGAATGTTGGGTAGAGTATTGAGAAGTAGACCGTTATCCCGTTCTGCATCGTGAGCCTCTGGAGGGGCTCGAAGACCACCACGTAGCTCACATTCATCTCTCTGAAGATCTGCAGGGCTGTATCTTCGTCGCTCAGGAAAGCTTTAGCGATCTTTTGTATCTGCTTGGTATCGAGTGTTGCGTTGTCGCAAGTCGATTTTCTCTTCGTGTTTACGCTTACCCAGTATCCATAGTCCCACCACTCTGCTACTACTGCGTCCTGTGGCACGTTTTGCTTTATCCACTCAAGAGCGGAGATCCAGTCCATATACTCATAGTTATACCTGATGACGGGGATGGAGGAGGAGAGTATGAGCGGCGGCTCGTGGGAATATACCGGAGCCTGTGAGGCTAGAATCGAGGGCGCGAAGAGGAGTATGAGAACGGCGATGCCAACTATTACCATAACCTTGCTGTAGCCTGTCCTGGAGCGCTTAACGTCCCATACGGTGAGCTGGAGAAGCCTGTCAAGTACCTCTACAAAGCCGAAGGACGCTGCTATCGCGGCTGCGGGGGCTAAAACGAGTGTGAGCCTAGCCATTGTGGTCGCGAAGTATAGCGCGGTGAAGAAGAACACCGCTATGAACATTTTCTTAAAGTCGCGTCTGTACTCGAGGAAGCCGAGATATGCCGCGAATATCCCGAATACGATCGCTGACTGGTAGTCGCGGAACACGGCAGCCCATGTAGGCACCGCGTGCTCCGCGACTGTCGTTACGGCTACTGCTCTGAACGTCGGTATAACCACGGCGAGTATCCTAGCGCTCACCTTCCTCAGAAGGCCGGTCGCGGCTAGCGCTATGAAGAGGGCGAGGAGGCCGCCGGCGATGTAGGGGAGCTGTTTTTCGATGTTCTTTTTCTTAAGCGCGGGTGTAAGCGTGCCTGTGAGAGACATTATAGCGGCTATCAGTGCGACGTCCGGCACGATGGCCACTATGGAGGTGAACGCTATCCTGGGCCCGAAGCGGGGTAGAGTCGCTATAAACAGTGTTGTAACCGCGTCGTGTATGAGGAACGCCTTCGCCGCCCGTGTATCCTCTGGGTGGAACATCATCCATATGAGCGTGACTAGCGCTAGGAGGTTCCACGGGTACAGGTATGCGCCCCATGAGAGCACAACTATACCCATTAGGAGGCCCGATACTATTGCCTTCCACGCAGAGCCATCTTTCACCGCTTTTATGAAAAAGTACATAGAGAAGAGCATGAAGGGTATAGCTATACCCTCGTGCTTGGCGCCGAAGTTTGTACGGTACATGTAGGCCCAGCTCACTCCTATCATCGCGGCCGCGAGGACGCCCACGCTGTCGCTGTGCAGCTCGCGGCCGAGGAGGAATGCCGCGAAGACGGCTATTGCCGCGCCCACCGGGGGGACAAAGGCGTGCACGGTGTAGAGGTTTGTTTTCACGCCCAGGGCTCTCAGAACGACGTAGAGGGTAGAGGAAGTAAAAGCGGCGCCTGGCTGGCTAGTAGCCCTTAGGTCCCTTCCTTCAGGGAACCAGAACAGGTAGTCCCGTGGCTTGGGGTTCTCGAGCCACCAGTGATACCACCATTCTATGCCCGCCAGAGGGTTCCCGTTGCCGTGCTTTAACACTTGTGCTGCAAGGTAGTACTCGTAGAACGGGTCGAACTCGTTCAGGTATATGCCCCACTTCATGGGCGCTAGCCTCGGAAGGAGGGCTGAGGCGAAGGCTAGGGCTAAGATCACTGTAATAACTACTGGCCGCGACCCGGCGATCTCTAGCGCCTTTAATGGAATCCTTGCTATTTTCGACTTGGAGGCAGTATTTAGATTAAGTCGGCCTAACACGCTATCCTTTCTGCCTGCAGGCATCGTGTCCACCACTTTCCAGCTAAACCCTCAATACACTCTTCCGAGGCAAATATATTCTGTGCCTTCAGGGGGGAAGCCTCATATCAATGGGGAGCGGTTATAACTTGGTGCCGGCGGAGTGCCCTACAAGGTTGTCTGCAAGCACTGCGGGTACGTATTCTATAAAGACGTGAAGCCCCCGAAACTATACGAG
>Ga0256833_1000015_pt1 | contig 162516 bp, 188 predicted proteins | sample 356284metaG_FD_190535 | JGI IMG/M metagenome (GOLD analysis project Ga0256833, IMG submission 190535) | Hydrothermal vent microbial communities from Mid Atlantic Ridge, Atlantic Ocean - 356-284 | ecosystem: Environmental > Aquatic > Marine > Hydrothermal vents | place: Atlantic Ocean: Mid... | reverse complement strand
ACATCTTAACCGAACTGCTGAGAAGTAGTGACGTAGAGGATGTCTTCGAATACGTCATAACTGTCTTTGAAACCGTTAAAAAGAAGGGAAAAACACCCATCCTGATCTTAGACGAACTTCAAGTCATAGGCGACCTCAAAATAAACGACCTCTTAATTTACCGCTTATTCAACCTCTTCGTAAGTATTACCAAAAAGCGTCACCTCGCCCACATTTTCGCTATCACTTCCGACTCATTATTTATCGAGAGAGTCTACAACGAGGCTATGTTGCACGGACGATGTAGGTACTTACTCGTCGATGACTTTGACTACGATACCACTAAAGATTTTCTCAAGAAGCACGGATTCAGCGAGGAAGAAATCGAGTTAGCTTGGGAATACCTTGGAGGTAAGCCTGTCTATTTAGTAGAGGCTGTGAGGAACAAGTATAGACTCAAGGAATTCTGCGAGGAGTTGCTCGAGGATAGGGTGAGTTCAATCTTATACAGGATTAAGGATCTAAAGAGGGAAGATGAAAACTTATTTAAACAAGTTATAAGCCTTTTCGAACGGTTTAAAGAGTCTGAAGCAATTAAGTGCGACGAGATTAGCGACGAAGTCGTTTGGTGCATCAAAAACAACGTCCTCTTCTTAGATCCTCGAAAAAGAATTCTTAAGCCCCAATCCCGCATAGACCTCTTGGCCGTAAGAAAAATCGTATAAACCCGCCAAATATCAGAAGAAATCCGAAAGAGTAGTATCTCTTACCTCCTTCCTCTTAGCGAGATCCATGACTTTCGCGAAGTCCTTCTCGAAGGTATCTTTCAGCTGAGGTCTGTATAGGACGGCCGCGGGATGATAGACAGCTACGACCTTCACCTTCTTCCCCCAGCGCTCTACTTCGAAGATCTTCCCTCTAACCTTACTTATCCCCGGAAAATCGATTCCGAAGAGTTCGAAGATCGTTTTAGCCGAGTGTCTACCCAAGCAGACGATTACGTCCGGCTTAATCGCGTTAAGCTGTTCTATTAGAAAGGGTTTGCAGGCTTCGATTTCCTCCGGTTTGGGATCCCTGTTGTTCGGAGGCCTGCACTTCAGGACGTTGGTTATGAAGACGTCCTCCCTCCTAAGTCCGAACCTCTCCATTACCTCCGTCAGGTATTTCCCGGCGTTTCCCACGAATGGTCTTCCCTGCCTGTCCTCCTCCCTTCCGGGAGCCTCACCGACGAAAACTATCTTTGCATTCGGATTTCCCTCTCCGGGAACGTAGTTGGTCTTGAACTTCCATAGCTCGCACCTCCTACAGTTTCTGATCTTCTCCTCTATCTCTTCGAGCATACCGACTCCTCCGCTAAAAGACACGCTCCCTTCGCAACCGCAAGTGGATCTCTGAGCGTTAAAATTTCCGGTCTGAATTCCGGCATAAGGTATCGGTATATACATTCCTTAAGCTTTTCAACGTCCAGATTGCCCCCTATTCTACCACCGAAAACCACCGCCTCAGGGTCGAGAAGGGTTACGGCGTTAGCGACCGCCACGCACATCATCCTGAATCCCTCCGTTAGGTATATGCTCCCGTCCTCTATCATCTCCTTGGCATCCCTTCCGAACTGCTCCTTTAAGCTCCACCCGCCGAAGTTCGCCTCCAAATGCCCTACTCCTCCGCATGTGCACTTTCTATCGTTTCCGACGAACCAGTGGCCGATTTCTCCGGCCAAACCCTCTCCGTGGATGAGCCTTCCATCAGCGACTATCCCGCTTCCTATCCCCGTTCCTATCGTCACCCCGAGCAGGTTCTCAACTTCGAAGAGCTTGGCGGAATAGAAGGCGAAGCAGTTGGCGTCGTTGTCTATTACGTGCGGAATTTCAAGGTCTATGCGGAATTCACCCCTAATGTTCGGCATCTTGACTATTTTCCCCCTCTTTATCCAAGCCGCCAGCCCTACTCCAACGGCCTCCACTTCGAACCTTTCAACGAGCTCTTCGATGACCGAATTAAGGTTAGAGACGTTTTTTTCGGTAGGATAGGTGGCAACGTGCTCGAAATCTTCATCGTAAACGACGACGTCGATGTTAGTCCCTCCCACGTCGATTCCGAGGATCATGAAGGGATTTGCAAACCGTTTTTTATAACGTCTGCGGAATCGTTAACGTGAGCATAGCTTTCCACCTCACGGAGTTCCTCGAACTTCTCCTAATAGCGTGTGCGGTCGGTGTCGTCGTGAAGTTCATTAGGCTACCATACACGATAGCCCTCGTTCTCGTTGGGCTTTTCGTGGGAATGGCCAAAATACTGCCGGAAGTTCCTCTGACCAGAGATTTGGTCTTCCTCCTTATACTTCCACCCCTTCTATTCGAAGGAGCTTTGAACATGGACGTAGAGCACTTGAGGGAGAATTTAAAGCCCATATCCCTCCTCGCTGTTTTGGGCGTTCTCGTTTCCACTCTGGTCGTCGGCTTAATTCTTCACGAATCTCTCGGACTCCCGTTGGAGGTTGCGATGCTATTTGGGGCTATGATATCGCCGACGGATCCCGTTTCAGTCTTAGCTACTTTCAAGAAACTCGGAGTTCCGAAGAAGCTTTCCACGATACTCGAAGGGGAGAGCATACTCAACGACGGGACCGGAGTAGTCATATTCGGAATTATTTACGAAATGATTCTACACGGGACCTTCGATCCTCTGAAGGGACTCGCGGAGTTCGTCGTTGTCTGCTTGGGAGGGGCTTTGGTAGGATTCACTTTGGGATTCCTCGCCTACCGCTTTTTAGCCCACATCGACGATCACCTCATAGAGATCTCGGTAACGCTCATACTCGCCTATTCGAGCTTTCTTATAGCGGAGGAGTTCAACTTCTCCGGAGTGATAGCGGTAATTTGTGCGGGACTCGTAATGGGAAATTACGGAAGGATGTTTTCGATGTCCCCTTCGACGAGGATCGCTCTGACGGACTTCTGGAGCTTCTTCGCGTTCGTCGTTAACTCCATAGTATTTCTTCTGATAGGTATAGACACACATTTGGACGTCTTCCACGAGTGGAAGGCCATAGCGGTTTCCGTTCTGGCCGTCCTGATTGCGAGGGCGGTTGCGGTCTATCCCATCCTCAGCATCTTCAGAATTCCTAACGTCTGGAAGCACGTCATCTTCTGGGGCGGTTTGCACGGAGCTATTCCGGTAGCCTTAGCTTTGAGCTTGGGTGAAATCCCACACAAAGACCTGCTCGCGAGCATGACTTTCGGAGTTGTGATATTCTCTCTCGTCGTTCAGGGTCTTTCCCTCGAATTCTTATCCAGAAAAATTTTCAGAGATACCAAGAAAGAAGATTTCGAGAGGAAGCTGGCGAAGTTCTTGGCTCTGAGAAGGGCTAAGGAAGAGCTCGAAAGGCTCGTTTCTCACGGGGAAGTCGTGGAAACCATCGCCTCGGAAATCGAGAAGGAGCTCGAAACGGAGTTGGACGTTTTGAAGAGAGATATCGAAGAATCGATGAAAGATGAGGATGTTCGCTACGAGATAATGAGAAGAGCATACAGAAACGTTCTGAACGCCCAGAAGTCCGCGATAAGAGAGGCTGTTATGAAGGGGATTATATCGGAAGTGGTGGCGAGAGAAGTTTTAAAGGAGATAGACGAAAAGCTCGATCAACTGAATACCGACCTCTTCAAAGCTATGTAATTCCTGAAGCTGTAATATTTTTTATACTCTTTGAGCAGATCGACGGGAGGAATGTTTATTTCCGCCAAGTCGGCTATAGATCTGAGGAAGGTGACGAACTGCGTCACGTTGCTCGGGTTCGGCGTATCGTAGGCCCTCTCGAAGTCTATGAAAACCACCCTATCCCCGACGATTATGTGCTTCCACGGATGGTTCATCTCCTCCTTCTGAATTCTCATCCTATCCAGACGATAGCAGATGTCTAAGCATCTCTCCAAAATCGTTCTAATCTCTTCGCTATCACTTTCCTTAATGAAATCCCTTATAAAAACACCGTCGACAAACTCCATCTCAATAGATAGCTCGGATGGGTTAAAGCTAAAGAGTTTGGGAACGAACTTCTGTGATTGAAGGACTGTGAGGTATCTCACCTCCTTCCAGAAGTTGTATTTGAATTGAGGCTTGAACACCTTAATTGCTTTTCCGTTCTCAACGTAGACTGTAGAATGCTTTCCCTTCAACGTAAGCATATCTTAAGGCAGATTCCTTGAGCATATAGCGTTTCTGTATAGGTTCCAGTCCAATTTGAGAAGTTCGTAGATGTTTTCGACTTCTCTGATCTTCTTGTAGAGGTTTCCTTTGGCATTGTAGTTTACCGATAAGGCGGAAATATATCCCGATGCTACTTTGACAAATCCCAAATCTTCCGGCCTAAGAACCCTACACAGAGGGCACTCCCTCTCCAAGTAAAATCCTCCCAAAGCTATAAGCTTTAGTGCTCTGCTTAGGGATTCTGGAGAAGTGAGAGAACCTACCTTAGGCTCTTTCGGATGAGGAACTTTAACGAAGTAAACCGAAATCCCTCCTTTTGCCTCTTCCGGAACGAACTTCGTCGCATCTTCGGCGTAGTAAACGATCTTTATCGTGTCTTTGCAGAATTCAAATTCGATTACGTGCTTTCCTCCCATGCCAAGCTTACCTATTCTCCTCTCCTCGATTATTTCACCACCAATCTTATCTATGTTATTTCGAATTTCGGTGATAGTAGTTTCGGGAAGATGGGAATCGACGAAAATGAGATTGTTACCTAAAATTACGGCGTGCTCTACATCCCCGCCAGAGCCAGCGTATAAGACCGGAAGATCCAAGCCCGATCCTTCCACGTGCCCAGCAACTTCGAGCATGAACTCGTATTCCTCCGGCTCGAAGACATCCTTCAAAGCCTTCACCCTTATTCTCATCGACTCCATGTGCTCTGATAGGTTCTTATTCGTATCTGGATAGTATCAGCGGGTTAATGAAAATTATAAATTGAAAATTATAATTATTTATTTTAATCTAATTTTAATCTTTCAACATTATTTTTAATCAATCTAGCAACATCGTTAAAGGAGACGAGTCTGTTCGTTTTCACATCTAACGTCCAAAATTCGACTGCATCCTTATACTTCTTTCTGTAAACCGATCTTAAAGCCGAAATTTCTTTAAAATAGATTATGAACTGCGGGTTTGGAATAACGATCCAAGTTTTCAGGCCTTTTCTTAATCGTGATTCTATTCTCTTTTTCAGCTTCAGCATGGGTATTGTGGTTCCATAAAGGGTTTCAACTTCAATAGCTATATCTCCATGCTCAGGATGCCTAACGAATACATCTATTATTGCATCTCCGAATTCGAGTTCTGTTTGAATGTTTTCCAATGGTATCTTCTCAAATTTCATGAGATAATCAACGATGAAAGCTTTGATTCCATAATGGATAATGGATTCGCCTTTTAACCCTTCTTCGTCTTCTCTGCTCGGCTCAACAATTAGAGCTGATCTTATATCATTGGCATTTTCCTCAATTTTAGAGTAGAAGTATTCTTCAAACTTTATGACATATTCATCCAAGTTAACTGCTTCATCCGGCATAACCTTCTCGATAAAGCCCCAAAATAGATTTGCAAGCATGAATATGTCCTCTCTATTATCGACTTTTACTTCAACATACTTCGGTAACTTACTCAACCCCATCGTGAGTTCAGGCTTCCACAAGTCCTTAATGGTATTGATACTGGATTTTGATCCGTAGAGAACTACAAAGCCAAAATTCTGTGAGTATAGCTCTTTAATCCTATCGATCAAATACTGCTTGCTTTGCACATTAGCTTTGTCAAGATCTATAACGTAAATTGATCTATCAGCTTTAACGTCAAGCTTTATCTCCTCAAAGTCTGTGGATATGTGAGTTGGAGCTGGTAATCCTCCTGCCCTTACCCTATAGACTTCTCTAAGAATCCTTTTGAGAAATTCAATGTATTCAAGGTTCTCATCTTCCGGTTTCTCCGCCAATATTATAATAGGTCGTTCTGATAGCACCTTAAAGCTTGCCGAGCCGAATGTATTTTCAATTGGATCCTCGAATTCCTCGACTACGATATCCTGTGCGGATGGGGCTGTGGTAGATCTTACGTGACAGAGTGCATCAACTGTCTTGATTTTAACCTCGGAAGGCTTGACGGATGTAACTGCATTAACGATTGTAACGAAGTTAAGTAGAATCTGAGTAGTTCTATCTATTTCTGGAAAAACTGCGTTTACTTCGGCTATAGATATCTCCTTAGGCCTTTCAAACTCTGGTTCCGGCATCCTCTCACGCACGGATTTCAAAGCTCTGGCAACACTTGTTTCTGGTATTTCTAATTCTACTGCTACATTCCTAATTTCAATGGGTGTTGGTTTCAGTATCTGAAACTTTACTGGATGAATGTGGCTCATCTTTACATCTCTATACTCCGGGATTTGGATTCTTGAAGTTGTATTAGCTTTAATTTCCACAATTTCTTGAAATGTTGGCTGAATTATTGAGATTTCGACTGTTTTTGATTGTTCGATACTTTCTAAAGTTATTTCTTGATTTGTTTCTTCCCTTTGCTCTTTTATGTCTGAGAAATGCTGGATCTGCTGTGAAGATTCTACTTCAGATTCAATTTCATCTCTAAATTTATCGGAGGAACTTTCAGATAATCTAATTACAACTTCTATCGCATCATCTTTAGTAACCGTCTTTCTTATGATCTTTCTTTCCTTTAAAATCTGCTTTTCATTCATCTTTCCCACCCCAACAGACAACACCAATAGAACTCTTTTTCAGAAATCGGTCTAACATAGGCGAGATCCAAGAACATAATCGGTGCTAAGAACGCAAAGAACTCTGTATAATTCAAACTATGTTCGTAGGGTAATCTAACGATACCACTCTCAATCTTACTTCCCCCTTCTCGGTAGTAAAATGTAAATGGATCCAAAATTTTACATTCACCGTTAGGTCTGAAGTATGTCCTTGAATAACCTGCTCCTTTTATCTTATCAATTACGTTGGAAAATTGACTAACGACAATACTCTGCTTTAATTTTCCAGCGTTTATCTTAACAAACTTTGCAAATTCGTCCTCTATATTGAAGAACTTTGCTAAAGACTCTATCTGAAATAGTGAATAAATGTCCAGAATGATTTCTCTTAACAGGTAAAGTGGTAGCAATTTTTTACCAGCATTTAGCACATCTCTCAAGGCGTTTAAACCAAAAAACGAGTCTCTAATTTCGTATTCCTTTGCGTTTGGTTTATCAACGACATCCCGAAGGATCTTGTAGATTGTTTCGAGCTTTGGCTTTAGTTCGCTTAACTTTTTCAATACTGGCGTTTCCTCCTTAATTGTTGGCTTAATGTCCTTGGTCGCAGATTCTAGAGTTGAACCTTCCTTCAATCTTGAAATGATTGCGCCTATGTTATCCACCCTAATCCCAAACACTTCATCGTAAAATTTTGCCAGAGCGTTCTCATAATAAGGTTCCGATTCGTCAGCCGTAAATCCTCCAAAAAATACGCTTTTCCAGAGCCCAGATTCTTTTATAAGTTCTCCTACCGTTTGATCTGAAATCTGTTGGACAACCGAATCCCTCAAATTCAAAAACCCGGCAACACAGCTATAGAACTCAGCCAGATCAACGCTGAAATATTTCTGCCAAGCATCCTCGGAATGATAGTTTATCTCAATCATGTTTGTTCACCAAAAATCTGACGGTTTTGGAAGATATTAGATTTACTGCCGAACTATAATTAAACCGCAAAATTCTAAAAGAAGCAAGATGAAAGTTTGCGTCCTCTACTCGGGAGGAAAGGACTCAAATTTAGCATTATTGAAAGCGAGTGAGGAGTTCGAAGTAGCGTGCTTGGTCTCACTCATGCCCGAATCCGCGGAAAGCGAGATCTTCCACTATCCGAACGTCGAACTCGTTGAGTTGCAGGCTAAAGCTTTAAACCTTCCACTGATAGTCGAAAGGTGCTCCAGCGATGAGAGAAGAAGCATGGAAGCTCTCGAAAGGGTCCTGAGAACTGCGATTAAGGAGTTCGGAGTTGAAGGGGTGGTTACCGGGGCGATAAGATCTACATATCAGGCTACGAGGTTTCAGAGGGTTTGCGACAGGCTCGATTTGTGGTGCTTCAATCCCCTGTGGCTCAGGGATGAGATTTCGATACTCGAAGAGGTTCTGGCGAGAGGTTTCGAAGTTATTTTCGTGAGGGTTTCGGGAATCGACCGATCCTTACTCGGCAAGAGGCTGGACGAGGAAGTGATTAGAGCCCTCGCCGAAATGAGGAATTACGCGAATCCCGCCGGGGAGGGGGGAGAATACGAAACGTTGGTTCTGAAAATGCCCCTTTTCAGGAAGAAGATCGAAATAATCGATGCGGAAGTCGTGGGAAGTGAATTCGATTCGATGTTGCTCGTTAAGAGGGGAGAGCTCGTATGATCCTCGTAATTTCCACATGCAAATACGGGCTGAGCGAGGAGGAGTTCGTGAGGCCTATAGCGGAGATAGTCGAGAAAGCAGGTTTTAGATACGAGATCAAACGCTACAAAGAGAAGATAGATCCGAAAAAATACGATAAGGCTATAATATGCGGAACTGCGTTGAAGGACTTCGAATACCTCGAAAACATGGAGAGGTTCGAATGGATTCACGAGTTCGAGGGACACATATTGGGAATATGCGCTGGCTATCAAGTTATCGCATCCCTATTCGGACAGAAGCTTGAGAGAGCGGAAAGGATAGGTGTCTACGAAGTCGAAGTTCTGAAGGAGAATCCTCTGGCGGAAAAGACGTTCAGAGCTTTCTTCCTCCACAAGCTGGCGTTGAAGTCCGCAGAATGTGTGGAGCCGTTGGCCGTGCAAGGAGATGTAATCTGCATGTTCTGGATTAGAAAATTCTACGGAGTTTCGTTTCATCCGGAAGTCCTCAATCCGGAAATCGTCGAGAGATTTTTAAAAATTTAAATTTAACAAATAATTAGTTTTAAAAATATAAAAATTAACAGTTCTCGCAGAACTTCTTGCAGTAGAGGTGTTCGCATGTTCCGTTGCAGTATCCGTAGCAGTGTCCGTGTCCATGTCCCTTGCATTCGTCGTAGCTGTAGTCGTAGCTATAGTTGTGGCTGTAGTTGTAGTGGTGGTAGTAGTCCTTGCAGTTCAGCTGGTCGCAGGCCACCGCCATTCCTATCGCACCCAAAATCAAACCCAACACCAACAACGCCTTCCAGTTCATGTCGATCACCGATTGAATGTTTTAACTAAATTATTTATATAAATTCTTTTGATGAAAAAAGTTTAAAGAATTCACAAAACTTTATTAAGCTTTACAAAGCATTAGAGTGCTTTATTTTCCTTTAAACGAGTAGAGTAACCGATTATTCAAAAATAGAATCCCTAACATCAACGATCCTTCTTACCCTCTTCACATCGACCCTACCCCGCCTCTTGAAGTAAGTCCCCACTATCACACCATCGCAAAACTTGGCGATTTTTGGTAGATTCTCTGGCGTTACACCGCTTCCAACCAAAACGGGCATATTCGCCAACTCCTTCACCCTCCTAAGATCGCCGATATCTACCTCCCTTCCCGTAGACATCCCAGTTACTATCAAAGCGTCGACCAAGCACCTCTCGGCATTTTCGACGTATTCTTCCAAGCTTACGAAGTGATGTGCGTGTTTCACGCACACATCGGCGAAGATCATGGCGTTGCACTCGATAGCCCTCTTGAACCTCAAAACCTCTCCGGCGTTTCCTTCGAGCAATCCTTCCGGGCTTAAAGAGGCGTAGAAGAACTGATTTACCCTAACAAAATCCGCTCCAACCGCTTTAGCAATTGCGATAGCGGCTTTAGCGTCGTTCCTTAGAACGTTAATTCCCAAAGGCAGTCCTGTCTCCTTCCTGATCTCCCAAGCTATGACGCTCATGCATGCAACTGTCTCCTCGCCGACGGATCTCAGAAAGGGTTTATCTCCGTAGTTCTCGACTATTATAGCATCAACTCCTCCCTCGGCCAAAGCTCTTGCATCTTCCAAAGCCCTTTCAAAAACGAAATCCAAGGAAACGTGATTTGGAGAACCGGGAAGAGAAGGGAGGTGAACCACGCCTATGATCGGGAACATACCACCTCTATCTTACTCTCTATATCTCTGATTAACCTCTTTATCTCCTCGATTTCCTCCTTCAGCCTCTCCAAATTCGCATTCTCCTTGATCATCGCCCCGTGCTGAGTGGGAACGATTATGCCCGACTGCTCCAAAACTCTCAGAGAATACCTGACCTTGTGCTTCGGAAGGTTGATCAGATCCGCCAGCTTGAAGATGCCTATAGGCTGGTTTTTTTCGACCGCCTCTAAAACCTCCAAGTGCCTCAAAGCCACTTCTGCCTCCTGCTTTAACTTTCTCAAAACCATGTTAAATGTTAACAAGAGAAATTTAAAACCTTTTTGTAGTCACGACTTGAAGAGCTCGATCTCCAACTTCTTGGGATCGTATTTCCAATCGGCAGGCAGAACCCCCTTCTCCTTGTAGTAGTTGGATAACCTCCATATCTTCGCCTCTATCAACTGCAGACCCCTCCTGTTGTGTTTGTCCTTCTTGTGGACTTCCAAGTGCTTTCTCAACCTTATCGCCTTCTTTATCAAAGCTTTCAGATCCTCCGGAAGACCGGTGTATAGTCCATGCTCCTTCAGAATCCTTACGAGCTTCTTTCCGGTAACCTGCTTAACCGATGGAATTCCGTATCTGTCCCTCAGAATCATTCCGATCATGCTCGGCTCGTATCCCTGCTTGTATAACTCCACCACGAGCTTTTCAACTTCTTCAGCACTCATCTCGACCCATTCCGGGGGATGATCTCTATAAACCCTCTTCGACCCCGATTTACCCCTCCTCCTCGCGTGCATCCTTGCCATGAGCATCACCTCCCAAAAGCATTTCCAAATCCGCTTAAATAGATTGCGATCGATAAGGCTTTATTCAAAACCCGACGACTTCTCCCAATGATCTACGACGACATAGGTAGCTTTCCACTTCCGAAAGGAGTGACGAGGGAGTGGGTTGAAAAGAACGTTCATTCGAAGGAATACGAGGAAATCGTCCAGAGAGCTTTCTTGATGAAGGTGAACGCCGGAGTGGAGTGTCCAAACTACCCTCAGTTTCGGGATATGGTGAAGCAGTTCATGGAAATAATCCGGAACTATCAGGAGGACGCTTATCTGGTTATGAAAAGCGAGGCCAAGATAGTAGAGCTCGAATACGTCGTAAAGATACACTCCGATCCTATAAGGGTCTGCGTGACCGGGCCTTTCGAACTATACGTCAAGGAGTTCGGGACGGTGATATACGACGACGTTTTGGAAAACCTCGCGAAATCGGTTGCGAGGTTCGTTGAAAACGCTCTTGAGTATCCCAACGTGGAATGCGTCAGCTTGGACGAGCCGAGCTTGGGATTGAATCCCGACTTACAGCCGACGGACGAACAACTTCGACTCGCCTTCGAGCACATAGACTTCGACGTGGACGTTCAGATCCACCTTCACGCGCCCATCTTCTACGAAAGACTGCTCGAAGTGGAGACGATAGACGTCATAGGCGTCGAATCCGCGAAGGATCCCTCGGCTCTGGACATAATAGATGCGGAGGAACTCGAATCCCATGAGAAGAAGCTTAGGGTGGGCGTCGCGAGGAGCGACATAGACGGAATAATAGCGGAGTTCAACGAAAGGCACGGAGTGAACGCTTGGGAGAACGAGGAACTGATAGTCAGAGCTATAAACGAAGTAGAGAGTCCGGATGTGATAAAGGAGAGAATAGAGAGGGCATACGATAAGTTCGGCGACCTGATAGCATACATCGGCCCCGACTGCGGTCTGTTCAGCTTTCCCTCTCAAGAAGCCGCTACGGCACTGCTGAAGAACGTGAGGAGGGCGATCGACCTATGGACTACTTGAGTTACTTCGTAACAGCTTTAACGACCATATTCGTAATAGTCGATCCTCCCGGAAACATACCGATGTTCATAGCTCTCACCGAAACGCTCGACCACGATTTGAGGGAGAGGGTGTCGAAGAGAGCGACGATGATAGGTGCGGGAATACTGATAGCCCTCGCAATCACTGGAGGATGGCTACTGAAGGTTTTCGGAGTGACGATAGACGGGCTGAGGATCGCCGGAGGAATTCTGCTCTTCATGGTGGCTCTGGACATTCTGATGGGTAGCAGGAGTAAAGAGGTTTACGTTCAGAGGGGGCTGAAGCACATAGACGTCGATTCCTTGGCGGTTTTCCCGATCGCTCTTCCCCTCTACACCGGCCCCGGCGCGATAACGGCCGCGATAGTCCTGAACTCGGAAGCCACGGATTTGATATCCAAACTACTACTGATCTTAGCCATAGTAATCGTTTACGTAACCGTAAGACTCACCCACGTTTACAGCGAGTTCATAATAAAGGTCTTGGGAAAGAGCGGTGCGGACATAATAGCGAGGATAATGGCGATATTCTTAGCGGCGATAGGAGTTGAATTCGTCTTCGCCGGCTTAGCGGGAAAGCTCAAAGCGATCCTTCATTAACCCATTTCGCAAAATCCTTCGCGTGATATGTTATTATAAGATCCGCTCCAGCCCTCTTTATCGAAACGAGGATCTCGTAAACTACCGACCTCTCTTCGAGCCATCCGTTGATGCATGCCGCTTTGACCATGCTGTATTCCCCGCTAACGTTGTAGGCGGCGGTCGGAACGCGGAACCTCTCCTTTATCCTCCTCACCACATCGAGATAGGCTAAGGCGGGTTTTACCATCACTACGTCCGCTCCCTCTTTTAAGTCGAGCTCTACCTCCCTCAAAGCTTCGTCTCCGTTGTGGAAGTCCATCTGATAGCTCCTTCTATCTCCGAACTTGAACCCGCTTTCTGCAGCCTCTCTAAAAGGCCCGTAGAAGGAGGAGGCGTATTTCGCGGAGTAGCTCATTATCGCGACGTCCTCGAAACCGGAGGAATCCAAAGCCTCTCTTATAGCTTTAACCATCCCGTCCATCATTCCGGAAGGAGCAACTATGTCCGCCCCAGCCTTTGCATGGCTTACGGCTATTTTGCCGAGTATGGGAAGGGTCTCGTCGTTCAGAATCTTTCCATTCCTAACGACTCCGCAGTGGCCATGGGTGGTGTATTCGCAGAGGCAGACGTCCGTTATGACGACGGCATCGGGATAATCTTTCTTGATAGCCCTCACAGCCTTCTGAATGACCCCGTTTTCGATGTAAGCTGAAGTTCCGATTTCATCCTTATACGACGGAATTCCGAAGAGTATGAACGCCTTTAAACCCAACTCCATCGCCCTTCCTACTTCATCAGCGACTCCTTCCACGGGGATTCTGTAATAACCGGGCATGGACAGGATTTCCTTGGGCTTGGTTATGTTCTCATCCACGAATACGGGCATTATCAGATCGTCGAGATCAACCTTGGTCTCTCTGAACAGCGGCCTCAAGTGATCCTTTCTCAACCGCCTCAGCCTCAGCTTCGGAAACTCCACTCTCATCACCCCCGAACAGGTATTCCACCGCCTTTATCACGTCGATCCTTCCGTTCCTCGCGGCCTCCCTAAGCCTGACGGTCGGTTTTCTCAGGAACTTCTTGACGAAGGACTGAACGAAGTCCTCTATTATCGGGATAACGCTTTCATCCACACCGAATTTTGCGGAGAGTTTGTTGTAGAACTCCCTTATCTCCTCTTCCTTGACCTCTTCGGCGTTCAAATACATCAGACTTATCGCCCTCTTGGCCCTCAAATCCTTGAGAAGTGCTTTTAAGTGTTCCAACTCTTCCCTTATGATTTCTTCCGCCTTTTCTGCCTCCTTAAGCCTCCTCTTTAGGTTCTCTTCAGCTACGACTCTTAAATCGTCTATCGTGTAGAGGGTAACCCCCTCTATCTCTCCAACGCCCTCCTCCACGTCCCTCGGAATCGCTATGTCCACGATTACGATAGGTTTCCTTTTGCTCCTAACCGCCCTCTCCACCATCTCCCTCGTTATTACGTAATTTGGAGCGGAAGTTGCGGAAAAGACTACGTCGCACTCCGAAATCCACCTTTCGAGCTCTTCGAACCTTACCGCCCTCCCCCCAACCTCCTTAGCGAGCTTCTCTCCCCTCTCGAAAGTCCTGTTGGCTACGTATATCTCCGCCCTACCGCTCAAAGCTCTCGCAACCGAGGATCCCATCTCACCGGCACCTATCACCAGAACCTTCTTCCCATTTAAGCCGAACGTCTTTTCCACGAGCTCAACAGCTGCAGAGCCTATGGAAACCGCCCCTTTGTTTATCTTTGTCAGCCTTCTAACCTTAGTCCCGACGTGGATGGCCTTCCTGAAAACGACATCCAGAACCTCCCCTATTCCGCCGTGCTTCTTGCTTATGTTGTAGAAATCCCTAACCTGCCCCAGTATTTGATCTTCCCCGACTATCATCGATTCCAAGCCGGAAGCTACTCTCAAAATATGCTCCAAGCACTTCTCATCCTTGTATATATCTATAATTCTCTGGGAAACCCCCATCTCGCTCGCAAAACTTCTGAGGACTTTCTCCGTATCCTCTCCGACCACGTAAACCTCAACTCTGTTGCAAGTGAAGAGGAGTGCGCATTCCTTAATATTCGGGTAAGATAAAATTCTTCTTATAAGTTGACCGCAATTACCGTGCCAAGCTTTTTCTATCTCTTTAACGGAAGCTTTTTTGTGAGAAACTACCAAGCTCGCAATTTCCATCCTTTCACCTCTTATAAGCTTGGCCGTGAAATTTATAACGTTTAGGATTTCGCTTGCAATCGTTTCGGTCGGAAAGCTTTATAAAAACGTTTTGTTCTACTATTTCCGAGCCGGGGTTGCAGAGTGGTACTGCGCCGGCCTTGAGAGCCGGTGCCCGAAAGGGCTCCTGGGTTCGAATCCCAGCCCCGGCGCTACTTACCTAAACCGAACTCGTCGTGTATAACCTTCACAGCCCTTCTACCCTCCTCCTTAGAGACCGCAAAGGAAACGTTGTATTCCGAACAACTCTGGCTGATCATTATCACGTTTATTCCTTCTCTTCCCAAAGCCGAGAAAATTCTTCCCGCAACACCCGGAGTTCCGGCCATTCCCGCTCCGACCGCACTTACTATGGCGATGTTGTCCTTCTTGGATATCCTAACCGTCCCGTTGTTCAAACCAGACAAAGCCTTCATAGCCTTATCCAAGTCGGATTTATCTACAACGATGGACAGATTAAGCTCCGAAGAACTTTGAGCGACCATTATCACGTGAACCCTCGCTATCGCAAGCCTTCTAAAAACTTCGGCCATTATCTCAGCGAAATCGAATCCGGCACCGCTCACGTTTATTATTCCAGCCCTTTCTATCAGACTTATCGCCTTGACTATATCTTCAGTCGATTGCGTCTCTTCCTTGATTACAGTTCCTTTCGCATCGGGATTGAACGTGTTCTTTATTCTGACAGGTATCTTCTTGGCCATAACAGGCTCCAAAGCTTTGGGATGGAGTATTTTGGCTCCGAAGTGGGAGAGCTCCATCGCCTCCTGATAGGAAAGTTCGGGAATGACCTTAGCTTCAGGAACTATCTTCGGATCCGTAGTCATGACACCATCAACTTCCTTCCACAACCAAACCTCATCAGCGTCTATAGCCGAAGCTATGAGCGTCGCCGTTAGATCACTTCCACCCCTTCCGAGAGTCGTTATAACTCCGTTTTCCGTGGCACCTATGAATCCTGTTACAACTGGAACTGTCCTCTTTATCGATATCAGCGGTTCGAGTCTGTTCTTTATTATCTGATAGGATTCCGGCAGAGGTCTCGCTCTTCCGAAGTTGTTATCGGTGATTATTCCGGCATCCCCCCCAGTAAGTGCAACGGAATCTACTCCGAGGGAAAGGAGGGATGCGGAAAAGATCGGTGCGAGCAAACGCTCTCCGAACGAGAGAATGTAGTCTTCACTCCTCTTCGTAAGCTCCCCCAAGTAGCTTATTCCCGTGAGGACTTTCTCGAGTTCATCTATGAGGTTGTCTATCGTGGCGAGAACTTTGGACTTTATGCTCTTGTTTTTAACGGCAAAATCTACAGCTTCGTAATGCCTGTTCGCGAGTTCGGCTATGAACAGTTTTATAAAACCCAATGATCGTTCGTAACAGCATTTATACGCCGCATTCTGGAGAGCGTCCGTTACTCCGGCCATCGCAGAAACTACAACTACTATTTCGTTATCTTTGGCATATCTCTTAACCAAATTCGCGCAGTGAAGAATGTTCTTACCATCCTTCACACTAACTCCGCCGAACTTCATAACAACTCTCATGCCCGAATCCGTCGAACGTCGGAGCAGTATATAAAAATTTCATTCTAAGAGCGGTTTCATGTATTGGAATTCTATCACGTAAAGGGAGTAGAGCGTCAGCACGGTCGTTAGAGCGTAGGGCAACGTGTTCAACATCCTATTAGCGATGTCGCAGAGTCCTATGAGAAGGACTATGAAGTATGCTACCGAAACGAGTTCGTAATTTTCGAACGCCACGAATACCTTCAACATCTCCAGCCTAAAAACGACGTAAATGGAAAGAACTGCAACCCAAATTACGAGCACGAGCGAAATTATCCTAAGAACATCCGAAGATCGAAAGAAGTAAAAGTACGAGCGAAAGGATTATTTCGAACGCTAAATTCATGAAGGAAGACACGGTTTCGGCGAGAAGAAGAAAGCTCAGGATTAAGTAACATAGGGCAAGAGATTTGAGCAGTTTCCCGCTTCCTACATATTCTGAGGGTGGTCGGAAGGAATAGCCCAAGATTCCGGCACAGATCAGAGCGAATCCTATGAGTTCGATCATCACCTGAAGTTCGATTCGGTGAAATAAATATTTAGTCCTCATGATATTGTTCATGATGCTCGAACTCTGCGTCGAATGTAGTAGGAGATTGGACATGGAGTGCAGGATCGTCCCTCCCGAGGAGTGCATGCTGTGTTCTGGAATAATGGAGAGAATAGACGAGATAGCCAGAGAGATTGCTGAAAATCTAAAAGAATACGAATTCAGAACGTTTTCCGTCGGAAGCAGAGTTTACGGAAGTTTGAAGGCTCTGGAGGACTACCTAAAGGTTGAAAGTCTGAAGGTCAGATTCAACAGACTTCTTAGCTCCAAACTCGTCGAAGTTCTCGACGCCAAGCCTACTAACGACAATCCGGATGTGATAATCATATACGACTTGGAAAATCCCTCTTTCGAAATACAAATAGCTCCGGTCTACGTTTACGGAAGATACAAGAAGAGGGTAAGAGGAATATCCCAAACGAGGTGGCTCTGCACGAAGTGTGAAGGAAGGGGATGTGAGGTGTGCAACTGGACGGGGAAGAGGTATCCTACTTCCGTTGAGGAGTTGATAGGAGAACCCATGCTCGAGTTCTTCGAAGGAACCGAATACTACCTGCACGGCTCCGGAAGGGAGGACGTTGATGCGAGGATGCTCGGAACGGGTAGGCCTTTCATAATGGAAATCCGCAATCCTAAGAGGAGGTTCGTCGATTTAAAGGAGTTGGAGGAGTTCGTGAATAAAAGGACCAAAGGAAAGGTCGTGATTTTCGATTTGAAGTTCGCGAGAGCGAAAGACGTCAACTTCATAAAGTCGGCCGGGTTCAAGAAGGTATATAGGGCGAAGGTGGAGTTCGAGAAGGAAGTAAGTAAAGAAGAGCTTGAAAATGCAGTTAAGAAGATAAGTAACACACTTATAGAGCAAAGAACACCCAAGAGAGTCCTGCACAGAAGGGCGGATATTGTAAGGTTGAGAAGAACGTATGGGATAGACGTTCTTCTGCACAGAGGGAGGATTGCCGTCCTCAAGATAGAGGCGGACAGCGGACTCTACATAAAGGAGCTCGTCAGCGGGGATGAAGGAAGGACAAAGCCGAGTTTGAGCGAAGCTCTGGGGGTTCAGGCAAGGGTTACGAAGTTGGACGTTTTAGAGGTCAGAGGTGGACTTTAGCGTAATTATTATAGCGGGAAAACGATCGATATTTATGGAAGTGCTCGTGCTTGGCGACACGCACATTCCGAACAGGGCAGAGTGGTTTCCTAAAAAAGTGGACGAATTTCTGAAATCGAGGCGTTTCGACATGGTAGCGTGCACGGGAGACCTTACGGATAAATCAGTGCTCGATTACATCGAAAACCTTGGAAAGAGGGTTTTCGTAGTTTCGGGAAACATGGATCACCTTCACCTACCGGAACGGCAGACCTTCAAATTGGAGGATCTAAGGTTCGGACTGATCCACGGACATCAAGTTTATCCGAGAGGGGACATCAGGCAGTTGAGTGAGATAGCTCTGGACATGGGCGTGGACGTTCTTATACACGGACACACGCATTCGGCGGACGTGCACTTTAAAGATGTTCTTCTCCTAAACCCGGGATCCGCCACCGGCGTCTGGAGTGGAGGAAGAGCTTCCCTTATCCCGTCATTCATGATTCTGAAGGTTGAAGGCAACACTTTGGAGGTAAACCTGCTCGAACTTAAGGAGGATTTGAAGGTGGAGAGGAGGGTGTTCGAGCTTTGAGCGCGGAAGATAAGATAGTGGAGTTCCTGAGAAACAGGGGAGAGGAGGGCGCATTACAGAGTGAGATTTCGAAAGTGTTAGGCCTGTCGAAGTCGACCGTTTCGGAAGTAATTCAGATTCTCGAGGAGAGGGGGGAGGTTGTTAGAGAGAGGGTGGCCGGAAAATCGATGAGAGTCTGGCTTTCCGAATTCGCACCGAGGCCCGTGAGTGGGTTGATCAGGGTTGGGGTTTTGAGGGCATCCGAATACCCACACATCCTTCTGGCATGTGAGGAGTTGGGGGCGAGGGTTAAGGTGTTCGACAGCGCGATAGAACTCACAAGGTCTCTGGCGTTCGGAACGATAGATTTGGGAGTTTCCCCCTTCATAACTCAAGTCATGTTCGCGTTGACGTTGAGATCGATAAAAATCCACTGCGTCGTTGCAATGAACGGTAGCGGAGTTCTGATGAAGAAAGGGCTCGAAGATTGCGAGGTGTTCGCAACTTCGGAATTGTCTGCGATGGAAAGCAACTTAAAGCTTTTTCTGGAGAGATCTGGAATAGACCTAGCGGACGTTTCCTTCAGATACCAACCCAACCCGGAATCGATGATAAAGAGGTTTGAAAGTTGCGAATTCGACGCGGTTGCTATATGGGAGCCCTACTTCACGATGCTGAAGGAAAAATACGAGCACATAGAATTTAAGGAAGCTATAGGAGATTTTCCATGCTGTTCTCTTTCTTCGAACGTTCAATTCTACAAAAGTCGCAGAGATTCACTCGAAAAATTCATCGAAACGTTAAAAAGATTTGCAAAGGGATTCGATGAGAAAAGGGCGTCCGAACTTATCGCGGAAAAGATGGAATTCGATGTAAAGTTGGTCAGAAAGTCGTTCGAAAGTTACGAGTTTCTGGCAGATCTGAAGTTCGAGCACTTTGAATTTTTGGAAAACTACGGCTTGAAGCTTACTAAGGAGGCAGTCAAAAGTATCACAGCCTGATTTCGGCCCATTTATCCGGATTCTCGTAGACCCGAACCCTAATCAAGTTTAGATTTCTATTCCTTAGTTTATCCCTAAGTTCGTCGAATATTGCCAAACATATGTTCTCGCACGTAGGATTTTCGATTAACTCGTTTATGAGTCTGTGATCGAACTTACTTAGCGTATCTCTTAGGATGGATTTTAGATCCGCAAAATCTACGATCATTCCGTTTTTTAGATCTCCTTCCACTTCTACCTCCACGGTGTAAGTGTGCCCGTGCACCTTGCCGCATTTTGGATGGTTGGGTATGAAATGGGCGGAATCGAAAGTTTCGGAAACTCCGACTATCATTCTGATCATCTCACCCCCATATACTTGTGAACCTGAGGAACGATTCTCGTGTCCTTAAATTCCATGAGCCTTTTCTGGAGATCCATGAGCGTCTTAACGTTTTCGCATCCGAAGACGGGCTGAAGGACGAAGCAACTTACGTAATCCTTCACGGATTCGGCATTGCTGATGACTTCATCCATATCGAATTTCGCGGGAAGAACGATCTTGCAGAATGTAACCCTTTTTTTGGTATTTTTAAGGATTCTGAAACATCTAACAGTTCTATCGACTATCTCGTCGTAATCGTATCCGTTCAAACACTCTCTAACCTTAAAGTCTCCAGCAACTATGTCGACCAAGCCTTTTATTTTCTTCGCGTTCTCCGGTAAGGACATGTTCGATTCGAGGTAGAACGGTTTCGATTTCTTCAATTTTCTTATAAAATCCGCGTATATTAATGGTTCACCGCCCGTAAGGCTTACGGAATGGACTCTAACGGATTCTATTAATTCGGACACGTATTCCACTGAAACGGGATTTTTAAGCACGACATCGTTTATTCTGTCCTTGCAGAACTCGGCCTCCTTTGGAGTATCGCAGTAGTTACACCTGAGATTGCACTTAGCGAATCTAATGAACACCTGCCTAACCCCTACGAAAATTCCTTCACCCTGAACGGATTCGAATATCTCGCTTACCTCCGCCCACATACCCTCTTATATATCTCAACCGCCTTCTTCCATTCCTCATCGCTCAAAGCGGGATCCTTAACTCCGTTCAAAAGGAAGGCCTCTGTTCTTTCTATGCACGCTCCGCAACTCAGACAGGGCCTTTCCCTTCCTTCGTAGCAACTCCAAGTCAGATGGTATGGAACCCCAAGCTTCAGACCTATTTCAACTATCCCCGCCTTGTCGATATCGACGAACGGGGCCCTAATTTCAACGGGGTTAAATATGTTCGCCAAGTAAACGGCGGTATCCATAGCCTTCACGAACTCCTTCCTACAATCTGGATAATTCTCGTAATCCCCCCTATGGGCGGAATAGTAGACGGCCTTGGCTCCCACCTTCACGGCGTATCCCACCGCTACGGAGAGCATTATCATGTTCCTGTTCGGGACTATTGTAGCCCTCTGAGACTTATCCGCGTAATGAGCTTTGGGAACGTCCTCATCCCCAGTCAGAGCTCCCATAGCGATCAAATCCTTTATCGAAGACAGATCCACCACCTTGTGTTTAACATCCATTTCATCCCTCGCGAATTCCACAATTCTTCTGGCGTGATCTATTTCCCTCGCGTGCCTCTGTCCGTAGTCAAAAGTTAAGGCGTAAATCCTTTCCACCTTCTCCACTTTCGCCATGTAGTATAGGAGGGTGGTCGAATCCAACCCACCGCTGAATATCAGCACCGCCACGATGAACGTTACATTCGACACGCTTAAGTATATATCGCCCAATCCCAGAACATGAGACACCCCGTGGTTGCCGGCTCGTTCTACCCATCGAATCCGGAGTCGTTACTCGCGATGCTCAACGAATTCGTTAGATACAATCCCGATCCTTCCGTAATCGCCTGCGTTTCGCCGCACGCCGGATACATGTTCTCCGGAAGGACTGCGGGAAGAGTTTACTCCCTAATTCCTCAGGTTGAAACCTACGTAATAGTGGGGCCGAATCATACGGGATACGGATCGGCCGTAGCGGTTTCCACCGACACGTGGCTGACTCCGTTGGGAGAGGTTGAAGTCGATTTGGAATTCGTGGAGGCTCTGCCGAAGAGGATAATCGATTTGGATGAAATAGCACACAGATACGAACACTCTTTGGAAGTTCAGGTTCCATTCCTCCAGTTCATAAACAGGGGGAGGGCGTTCAAGATAGTCCCGATATGTTTGGGTCTGCAGGATGAGGAGACCGCAAGGGAAGTAGCGAATGAGATCATTACTGCAAGAGAGGAGACGGGAAAGGAGATAGTCGTGATAGCGTCATCGGACATGCACCACTACTTGCCAGATGAGGAGTGCAGGAGGCTGGACGAAATAGTGATCAAAGCGATTCTCAGCATGGACGTTTCGAAATACTACAAAACGATATACGACTTACAGGCGAGCGTTTGCGGTTACGGAGCCATCGCGGTCGCTATGATTTACGCGAACCACTACAACGGTTACGCGGAGCTCGTCGATTACTCCACGAGCGGAGATGTTGCCGATAAGAGTCAGGTCGTTGGATATGCGGGAATAGTTTTTAGGGCGTGATCGCATGTTCGAGAGCTTCGTTAATCTGGCAAAATCGATTTCGGAGAGAGTTGAGAGCGAAGAGATAAGGAATCTGGCCAAGGAAATAGAGGAGATTTCGAAAGAAGCTAAGGAGATGGTGGAAAACTTAGACAAGAAGGCGGAGGAACTTCTTAAGGTCGAACCGAAGTTGAGGGAGAAGGCTAAGAAATTGATAGAATCCGCTTTGAGCGAGAGAGCTTTCGAGCTCGCGAAGTTCCTTGCGGTTCTGAACGGGGATGTTGTGAAGGAAATAGCAAGAGAGGTCTATTCGGAGAGATTCGACGATTACGATGGGCTGATAAATGAACTGATCTCGAAGGGAATAGTGGAGGAGTCCGAATTCACGATGAGAATGAACGACGTAGCTAAGGACGTTTTGGAGGAGTTTGAGGGCGAGGAACACCACAGATACGCAGTAAGGTATTACGAAAGAGTTGCGGACAGCTTGGAAAACCGCGCCTACTTGGCCTACCACTGTCTTAAGGCCGGAGATTTAGATAGGGCTTTGGACGTTTTCGTTAAAACCGCAAACGAAATATACGGGAGACATCCGTCCGTCGAAATCTTGATAGAAGTGGGAGAAAAGCTCGCCGGCAGAATTGAGAATTCGGACGAGAAGTGCAGGGTTTTGGGGACGCTGGGAAACCTGTATCTGGCGATAAAGAAATACGACGAGGCGGAAGCGTTCTACAAAGCGGTTCTGAAATACTACGCCGAGAAATCCAAGGAAAATCCGGAATACCGCAAGTTCGTGGCGGGAGTTTTGAACAACTTGGGAAACCTGCACTTCTCCAAAGGAGAAACGGACAAGGCGGAGAAGGCATACACGGACTGCCTGAAAACTCTGATGGAAATGGGTGATGAGGAGAGGATGGTTCCGGTTTTAATCGCTTTGGGAGATCTGTTCATGACGAAGGAAGATTTCGAAAACGCGGAGAAGTGTTTCCACGACGCCCTGAGGATAGAGCTTAAGAAGGCGAAGGAGGATAGGAGCAGGCTGGAAAACGTTGCGATGCTCGTGAACAACTTGGGATACATATACAGCAGGAAGAAGGATTTGGAGAAGGCGGAGAGGTTTTACAGGGAAGCGATAAGGCTTTTCGGTGAAATTTCGAAGGATAGGCCGGAAGCCGTCGGAAACCTCGCCACCGCCTTGAGCAACCTCAGTTCACTATACATGAACGCCGGTAAAGTTGAAAAGGCTATGGAGATCCTCGAGGAGATCAAAGGGCTCTGGGACAGAATACCTCCGGACGTAAGGGCGACGTTTTACATGAACTTGGCTAAGGGGTTGGAGAAGAAAGGGGATTCCAAGGCGGCGGAGTTCTACCTGAAGGCGGGAGCTTTGGGATTCCTCGTTTTCAGGAATTACGGGATAAACGCGGTGAACTTCATGCACTGCTTCGACAAAGCCATTCAGCTCGGAGGGGAGGATTTGAAGGGAGATGCGGAGCTCATTAAGGCTGTGATACTGAAGAAGTATTACGGAGTCAAGTCGGAACTGCCGGAAATCGAAAGGTGCGGTAGGAGGGGAGAAGTCCTCATCAAGGCGTCTAAAGGGGAGAGGGTGGAAATTGAGATAAGCGACGAGGTGGACATGGCCGTTTACATACTCGCGAGCGAACTACCCTAATCCTTTGGCCTCCTCACGACCCTGTATATGTCGTCCTTCAGCTTTCTGCCCGTCCTCTTTTCCCATTCCTCTATGGGAATTCCGAACTCCTCGTGGATCTTATCCCTGTAAATTTCGGGTAGAACGTTGAATGAACAGAACGGAATTATCCTTCCGTCCGGAGTTCCGTAGTGTATGACGCACCTCTTGACCCTCTCTATATCGTAGTTGTATAGGTCTTGGAAGTGCATCATACCTATGAACAGGGTTTTGGAGTGGAACTCTCCTAAGGCGGTGTAGTCGTGCCTGACCAAGACGTCGAAGAGAATCCTGCTAACGTCCAAACCCTTCGGAGCTTTGCTCGAATCGACGAATTTCCTGAGGTCTAAGATGCTCTTCAAAGCCCTCAGACTCTTTATTCTGCTTCCCCTTATCTCCTCAGCCTTCTCATCCAGATACTCGAAAAATCCTTCCACGTCCACGAACCTCGTTATCGGAATTAGCCTTCCGTTCTCCTTGAAAACGTAGGTCGCCATTCCGCACGCGAAGTGGCATGTGAACTCGTATTGCGGATGCCCTGTTAGAGCCTCCACGAAGTGGGATATCGGAGTTACGCAGGGAACCGGATAGAAGTCCTCCCTACTAATTTCCCCGTTCGTCTGCTCCTCTATCCTCTTTATGACATCGGGGATGGTAATCCTATACTTCTCACGCTCCCTTTTAGGCATGCTTCCGACCAAGCTGACGGGCTGTATGTTAACTCCCCTGACGATGTCTATGTTGTCCGCGGCGAACCTTATTATGTCTCCAAGCTGGTGGTCGTTGACCGTCTTTATCACCGTCGGAACGAGGACGATTCCCAATTCAGCCCTCCTGCAGTTTTCGAGTATTGACGGAACCTCCTTTATGTTCTTCGGATTGGTCCTCTCATCCACACCGTCGAAGGAGAGGTAGACCGTGTTCACTCCGGCCTCTCTAACCTTCAGAGCGAAATCCTTCTCCAAAGCCAACCTGATTCCGTTCGTGTTTAGCTGGACGTGATCTATTCCCTCAGCCCTTATCGCCTTGATTATTTCTATCAGATCGTCCCTAAGGGTCGGTTCTCCTCCGGTAAGCTGAACCGCATTACATCCTACTGGCTTCAGATTCTTAGCTATCCTGACCATGTTTACGATCTGCTCCAGAGTGGGCTCATACACGTAACCGGCCCTTTTGGCAAAGAAGAAGCAATACCAACAGGCCAGATCGCATCTATTCGTCAGAACTATGTTCAGAAGAGCCGTATGGCTTTTGTGCATGTTACACAAACCGCAGGAAAAAGGACAGCCCCTATCGTTTTTGGTGATCGGATTCCAGATTCCCAAACCGTCGTGTCTGAAGCGAGAAGCTTTCTTGAAAAGCTCCACATCGCCCCAGTAAACGTCGACGAACTCACCGTGTTCTGGACAGGTTTTGCGGATCAACACCTTGCCGTTCTCCTCGTAAACCTCCGCATCCAAAACTCTAAGACATTCCGGGCAGAGTGATCGTGTTCTGTAAGGAAGTTCGATTGCGTTTTCCATGTTTGCAAGTTCTCCGCCATAGCATATTAACGTTTACTGATGGTAAGGTTTAAGTTAAATCGATTCGACGTGGCGATATGTTCTGCCAGAAGTGGATGAGAAACGTGAGCAGGTTAGAATGCAACTACTGGAACTGCAAATACTGGATAGGTAACGGTGGAACGTGCATACCGAAGTTTGAGGAAGTCAAAGCTGTGATCTGAGCATGTTCGAACTGATAAAGACTATCTGGCTACTACTGCCAGCGTATACTCCAAACAACTTCGCCGTGCTTTTCGGAGGGGGAACACCCATAGACCTCGGAAAGAACTTCTTAGACGGGAGAAGGATTTTAGGGGACGGGAAAACGATAAGAGGATTCGTAGCGGGTGTTTTGGGGGGTTTATTCGTCGCCCACATTCAGATTCTCGTCGAAAGAATTTTGGGATTCGAATTATACTCGAAGCTCCCATACGGGGAATTCCTCAAGCTTGCGTTTCTGCTGGCTTTCGGAGCGATGGTTGGAGATTCATTAGGTAGCTTCATAAAAAGGAGGTTCGGAGTTGAGAGGGGTAAGTGCTTCCCAATTTTAGATCAGCTGACGTTTTTAATAGTCGCATACGCCTTTGCGAGTCTTTCCAGAGCCTTTCACATCCTTTTCACTACCGAAATTATCATCATAGGTATAATCGTAACACCCCTCCTCCATCTGGCCGTAAACATTTTAGCATATCTATTAAGGATCAAGGAGGTTCCGTGGTGAAGGAAGAATTGATAAGAAGGTTGAAGGAAGTCGGAGCGGTTAAGTTTGGGGAATTCGTCCTTTCATCGGGTCAGAGAAGCAACGTATACATCGACGTAAAGCACGCATGCACGTATCCAGACATCTTGAAACTCATAGCAGAGTTGATGGGCGAGGAGGCCAAGGACATAGATTTCGACAAGATAGCATGCATAGAATTGGGTGGTGTTCCCATAGCTGTAGCGCTCTCCTTAAAGCTCGAAAAGCCCGTTGTAATCTTCAGAAAACACAAAAAGGAATACGGTGTAAAGGACGACTGTATAGGAGTCGTTAATCCAGGAGAAAAGTTCGTTGTAGTGGAGGACGTTACTACCACGGGTAAGTCGGCGTTATCGGTAGTCGAAAGGGTCGAAAAGAGGGGAGGAAGAGTGGTAGCGATCTTGAGCGTCGTAGACAGAGGGGCAAACCTGAAAAACTTAAAATCGATCCTGAAGCTCGACGACATCATTTCAAAACCTTCATGACGTCCTGCTTCGTTATAATTCCAACGAGTTTGCCTTTGTCCACAACCAAAACCGCCTGACTTTCGAGAAGAAGCTTTGAAATCGTTTCGATACTTTCGTTAGGCTCTACCATAGGAAAAGGCTTTTCCATACAGTCCTTAACCCTCAACTCTCCCACCTTCCACTTTCCAATCATCGCCTTGATTATCGAGCTCTCGGTAACGCTACCCACAACCTTTCCACCATCCAAAACGGACATTTGGGATATTCCCCTTTTCATCATAACCTCCATAACACTTTCGATAGGCGTTTCGGGAGTGGCGTGTATTACGGGATAGTTCATCACATCTTTGGCTGTAATCCTTTTACCCTCGAGCTCCTCAAGAACTTCGAATATTTTCTTAACGAGCGAAAACTTCGGATCTATCGTGCCCGACTCTATCCTTGCGATGAGTGGCTGACTGACTCCAACGAGTTCCGCCAACTTCTTCTGCGTCAGCCCCAACCTTCTTCTCCTTATCTTTATTTCGGACAGATCGAACATTCGTTTTTGATTTCGTATAGCAAGGGTTTTAAATTTTTGGAAGAAGAGCGCCGGGGGTGGGATTCGAACCCACGCGGGCACACGCCCAACGGCTTAGCAGGCCGTCGCCTTACCACTCGGCAACCCCGGCTCGAAATTGTTTTGTTCGAAGTGATTTTTAAGCGTTTTGCAAGTCTTTGAAAATATATTTTTATATATAAAATTATAATATCGCAAAAATTTTAAATACAACAAAACCTAACTAAAAGTTAGGGAAATAAGGTTAAGGGGGTGGTGGAAAATGATCTTCGATCCGTTTGAGGAGATAAGGAGAATGCAAGAGAGGCTTAACAGAATTTTCGAGGAATTTGAAAGGATTGGAACGAGAACTATCGAAACGTTTCCCGTAGACATCATCGATGAGGGGGACAACATCAGGGTCGTAGCGGATCTTCCGGGCTTCAGAAAGGATGATATAGAGATATGGGTAGAAGATGGAGAGCTCGTAATAAAGGCGGTTAGAAAGGAAGAGAGGGAAGAGAAGGCCGAAAACTATCTGAGGAGGGAGAGGAGATTTGGAGAAGTCTATAGGAGAATTACCATTCCGGCAGAGGTAGACGTGGACAAGATAAAGGCAAGATACAACAACGGAGTCTTGGAAATAATCCTGCCAAAGACGGAGAAGGCGAAGAAGAAAGTTATAAAGGTCGAATGATCAAATTTTTCCTTTCAGCAACTCTGCTCCCTTCTCGACTATTATTTTCGTCGGAGTGGGCAACTTCTGGCTCGCCCTCTTCAAAGCCTCCTTTGCGAATTCGAAGTGCTCCGGCTTAGCCCAGAGGCTAATGATCTTGTCTCCCGGATAGACCTGTGCCGCTCTTCCAACCGGCTTTCCGAAAGCTTTCCTCATACCCTGCGAAATTCTGTCCGCTCCCGCTCCAACCGCCATCTTGTGCTCTCTGAGAACGTGGTGCGGGTAAATCCTTATCTTGAGCTTGTAGTTGCTACTTCCGGCCGTCTTCGCCATGAACTTTCCGGCGGCGAGCCTCGCGGCTTCGAGAGCTACATCCCTTATCTGCACGGCCTCCTCAGCCACGAGCGTGAGCATGACGGGAAAGTCTGCGGACTTGTTACCCATCTCGAACTGCCTTATCCTCGTTCCGGGAGCTCCGTCGATGTATTCCACCCTCGTGTAAGGCCTCTCCAACCTCCTCCACATTCTCGCCGGCTTTCTCGCCATAGCTATGACACACCTTCGATTGTATTTAAGCTTAACCTACGTCTTGCTCCCCCTCGCCATCGAAATCTTGCCCGTTCTCGCCATCTCCTTAATTCCGAACTGCCTCATTAGATCGACGAAGGCGTTTATCTTATCCTCATCTCCAGTAATCTCGATTATGAAGCTGTCCCTCGCAACGTCCACGATTCTCGCTCTGAATATGTTCGCAATTTCGATAATCTCGCTCCTCTTCGCCGGAGGTGCGTGAACCTTTATGAGGGCCAACTCCCTTTCAACGCTGTTCTCGCTCAAATCGCTGACCTTAATGACCTCGATCAGCTTGTTCAACTGCTTCATTACCTGCTCAAGCGTTCTGTCGTCTCCTTTAACGACTATCGTCATCCTCGAAATGTCCTCCCTCTCCGTCGTTCCAACCGCCAAGCTCTCTATGTTGAAACCCCTACGCCTGAACAGTGAAGATACCCTCGCCAGAACTCCGGGCTTGTTTTCAACCAAAACCGCTATGGTCCTCCTCTCACTCACCGTCCAACACCTCCAGAAGTGACCTGCCCGGAGGAACGAACGGAAACACGTTCTCCTCAACTTCGACGTGGAAGTCTATAACTACGGGCTTATCTATCTCGAAAGCTTCCTTTAGAGCGTCTTCAACTTCACTCGGCTTTTCTACGGTAATCCCGTGAGCTCCGAATCCTTTTGCAATCTTCTCGAAGCTCAATTCCGGATACCTCAAACGGGTGGCCGAATACCTCCTCCTGTAGAAAAGCTGTTGCCACTGTCTGACCATTCCCAAGTAAGCGTTGTTCAGAATGCAGACCTTAACCGGAATGTCGTAATCGACGCACGTGGCGAGTTCCTGAATGTTCATCAGAAAACTCCCGTCTCCGGCAATATCCACAACTATCCTATCCGGAAAAGCGACCTGAGCACCCATAGCGGCCGGAAATCCGAATCCCATAGTTCCCAATCCGCCCGAAGTTATGAACTGTCTCGGATGTTTGACTTTGAAGTATTGAGCCGCCCACATCTGATTCTGACCGACTTCGGTCGTTACGATAGCATCTGGAGCCAATTCGAAGACCTTCTCAACCACGAACTGAGGCTTGATGACGTTCTCATCCCGCTTATACTTTAAAGGATACTTTCTCCTCAACTCCTCAACCCTATCGAACCACTCCTTCCTCTGCTTGTGCTTTATCATCTTTATCATCTCCCGCAGAACCGACTTCGCATCCCCGACTATCGGCACGTCAACTCTGACGTTCTTTCCAATTTCGGCCGGATCTATGTCTATGTGGATTATCTTTGCATTCGGTGCGAATTCGCTGAACTTCCCGACGGTTCTGTCGCTAAACCTGCAACCGATCGCTATTATCAGATCCGCCTCCATCACTGCATAATTTCCGTATTTGGTTCCGTGCATGCCTATGAATCCCAAGCAGAGGGGATGGGTTTCGGGAATTGCACCTTTACCCATCAGCGTTGTAACTACGAATGCCGGAATCGTCTCTGCAAGCTTAAGCACCTCTTCATGTGCATTTGAAAGCCTGACACCTCCGCCGGCCAAAATTATCGGCCTCTCCGCCTGCATTATCAGATCCACAGCCTTCTTAATCTGCTTCGGATGGCCTTTCGTTTTAGGCTTGTAACCGATGAGATCGACCTTCTCGGGATATTCGAACTCTATGTCCGCCATCGTGACGTCCCTCGGTAGGTCTATCAAAACCGGTCCGGGTCTTCCGGTTTGAGCTATGTAGAACGCTTCTTTAATCGTCCTCAAAAGCTGTCTTTCGTCCGTAACCAAGTAGTTGTGCTTCGTTATCGGCATCGTTATGCCGGTTATGTCCGCCTCTTGAAAGGCGTCGTTTCCTATCATAGCTCTGGGCACCTGCCCGGTCATAACGACTATCGGCGAAGAGTCCATGTATGCTGTGGCTATGCCGGTAACGGTGTTCGTCGCTCCCGGGCCGGATGTCGCAAAAGCGACTCCAACCTTACCAGTAGCCCTCGCGTATCCGTCCGCTGCGTGAACCGCAGCCTGCTCGTGCCTCGTCAGAATGTGGACTATTTCGGAATCGTATAGGGCGTCGTAGACTTCCAAAATCGCTCCTCCGGGTATTCCGAATACGTGCTCGACACCCTCCATCTCCAGAGCCTTGACGATCGCATCTGCAGCACGCATAAAACCACCCCAAAAACCCGCAGAAGAGCGGGGCGAATTACTCTACCAACAAAATGGATACGATAATGGATACGAAAACTACTGATGTTGAGGGAACTTTGGCCATCGGTCTGCGGTCACCGGCTAATTTTAAATATTTTTCGATGATAGTTATCCGCGTTCGCTAAAAGAAATCCTCAGTGTAGCGGGCATAACTATGAAAAATTATGAATTTTTAGGACGATTTGTTAAAAATTTTTAAAAACATCATAAACGTGCCGGACGCTATGAATAGCGGAGATACCGCATGGCTACTCGCCTCAGCGGCGTTAGTGATGCTGATGACTCCCGGATTGGGACTGTTCTACGGAGGGATGGTTAGAAGGAAGAACGTCTTGTCAATGATCGCCATGAGCTTTTTAGCATTCGCAATAGTCAGCGTTCAGTGGATACTCTTCGGATTCGCGTTATCTTTCGGAAACGACGTCAACGGGTTCATAGGGTTCAACAGATCTTTTCTCGGACTCGTAGGACTGCTGAAAGGCTCCCTCAGCTACGCTCCCACGGTTCCGGCATTAGCCTACGTCGTGTTCCAGCTCGTATTCGCCGCCATAACTCTGGCGATAGTGACTTCCGCGATGGCGGAGAGGATGAAGCTCTCAGCTTTCATAGTTTTCGCGATCCTCTGGACTACTCTGGTTTACGATCCGCTCGCCCACTGGGTCTGGGGCAACGGATGGCTCGCAAAGTTAGGAGCTTTGGACTTCGCAGGTGGAACGGTAGTCCACATAAGCTCAGGTTTTAGCGCTTTGGCCTTAGCCTTCGTTATAGGAAAGAGGATGGGATTCGGAGAGTATTCGATGGAGCCCCACAACATTCCGATGACTCTGCTCGGAACCGCCTTGCTGTGGTTCGGTTGGTTCGGATTCAACGCCGGAAGTGCTTTAACAGCCGGAACCCTTGCAAGCGTTGCGTTCGTAAACACGAACACTGCTGCGGCTGCCGGTGCTCTGGCTTGGATGTTCGCGAGCTGGATAAAGGAGGGTAAGCCGGGTAGCTTGGGAATAGCGAGCGGAGCCATAGCGGGATTGGTAGCGATAACTCCAGCGGCGGGATTCGTAGATCCTCTATCGTCGATAGTTATAGGGGCGGTCGCTGGAGTTCTTTGCTACTTCGCGATGCTATTCAGAATAAGCAAGGGGATCGACGAGAGCTTGGATGCATGGGCTGTGCATGGAATAGGAGGGCTTTGGGGAGCCATAGCCACGGGTATATTCGCGACCAAGGCGGTGAACGACTACACCGGACTGATATACGGAAACGTTCACCAGTTCGTGGTTCAGATAGTGGGGGCCATCTCGGCCATAGCCTACGCCTTCGTCGTAACCTTCGTAATAGCGAAGATTCTCGACGCCGTTATGGGGCTGAGGGTCAGGGAGGAGGAGGAATACGTTGGATTGGACATATCCCAGCACGGAGAAGTTGCTTACTCGTGAGGTGATTTAATGAGGATGGTTTTGGCCGTTATAAGGCCCGAAAAGCTCGACGACGTTAAGAAGGCTCTGGAGGAGAGGGGATTCGTTGCGATGACAGTCAGAGAGGTGAAGGGAAGGGGAGAGCAAAAAGGGATAAAGCTCCAGTTCAGAGGGAGGGAGATGGAAGTCGATCTTCTTCCGAAGATGGAGATATATTTGGTGGTGAGTGACGATAAGGTCGATGAGGTGATAGATGTCATAAAGAAGTCCGCGAGGACTGGAAAGTTCGGAGACGGAAAGATCTTCGTGATTCCCGTGGAGAAGTCCGTCAGGATTAGAACGGGCGAAGTCGAAAGCTAACTTTTATTTTTTTTATTTTACGATCCTCAAAAACTTGAAAAAGTTCAGTTTAAATCTTCCTTCTATCGATGACCCTCTTGGCCTTTCCTTCGAACCTCTGCAGAGTTCCGGGGTTCACGACTTCCACCTTCGCCCTAATTCCGAGCACGGCTTTCAACTGCTCCTCGATCCTCCTTTCGAGTTCGAGTATGTCCGTAGTTCTATCGATCTTCGCCTTATCGCTTAGCTCAACCTGAACGGTCATCTCATCTAGCCCGTCCTCCCTCCTATCGAGGATTATCATGTAGTGCTCCCCAACTTCCGGAATCTGCATGAGGACGTGCTCTATCTGACTCGGAAAGACGTTGACGCCCCTTACTATTATCATGTCGTCCGCCCTTCCCAATATCCTCATAATTCTCGGGTGCGTCCTACCGCACGCACACTTTTCCGTCTCCATGATGGTTATATCTCCCGTCCTCCACCTTATGAGCGGTAGAGCTTCCTTGCTTAACGTCGTTACGACGAGTTCTCCCCTTTCCCCTTCGCCAACCTGCTCTCCGGTTTCCGGATCGATTACCTCTATCAGAAAGTGGTCGGCCCATATGTGAATGCCGTGCCTTTCAACGCACTCCGTAAACAACGGCCCGCTCAACTCCGAAGTTCCGTAAACGTCGTAAGCCGTTATGCCCGTCTTCTTCTCTATCCTCTTCCTCGTCTCCTCGCTCCAAGGTTCAGCACCGAATATTCCCATTCTCAGCTTGGTGTCTCCAGCGATATCCACACCCATCTTTGTGGCGTATTCCGTGAGGTAGAGCATATACGATGGCGTGCAACATATCACCGTCGTCTGAAGATCCTTAATGAGTTCTATCTGCCTCTGAGTGTTTCCGGCTGAAATCGGGATTACGGTTGCTCCTAACCTCTCGACGGCGTAGTGGAAACCTAAACCTCCGGTGAATAACCCGTAGCCGTATGCTATCTGGACTATGTCCTCATTGGTAACCCCGCAGGCGGTAAGGCTTCTGCACATGCACTCGACCCATATATCGATGTCTTTCGCCGTGTATCCTACTACGGTCGGCTTGCCAGTCGTTCCGCTCGAAGCGTGGAATCTGACTATCTGAGAAAGGGGAACCGCGAACATTCCGAAAGGATAGTTGTCCCTCAAATCCTGCTTTCTCGTGAACGGCAACTTGGGCAGATCGTCCAGCCCTCTGATATCCCAAGGATGTAAACCCATCTCCTTGAACTTTCTTCTATAAAACGGAGAATACTCGTAAGCGTAGTAAACCAGAGCCCTCAGTTTCCTCTCCTGCAACTCCCGCAGATCTTTTTGAGGCATCCTTTCGACGCTCGGATTCCAGAACATCCGAACCACCGACGTTGTTGGATCAAAAATTTTTAATTATTTTTCCTTTTCTTCCTCCTCAAGCTTCTTCAATTCGTTTACGAGCATCGGCAGAACGACTCCCGGATCGCTGACTATTCCTAAAGCGTGCGTCGTTCCCCTGTCGAGCAAACGCGTTACTACGTATGGATTCATGTCGACGATAACCGTTTTAACCGTCGAAGGAAGCATGTTGCCGGTGGCTATTCCGTGAAGCATCGATGCCCAGATTATGCACATTCCGTTTCCGCTCTCCGCCGCTTTCCATATATACTTCCTCATTTCATCCTGAGCCTGCATGACGTCCGTTATCGTGTCAGGCAGAGGGCCGTCGTCTCTTATAGAGCCCGCTATCACGAAAGGAACGTCGTTCTTCACGCACTCGTAAAGAACACCCGACTTAAGAATTCCTTTCTCCACAGCCTTCTTTATCCCCCCGGACTTCCACATCTCGTTTATCGCAACCAAATGGTTCCTGTATCCACCCTTGTAAACCTTTCCGGTATTCTTGTCCATGCCCAAAGTCGTTCCGAACAACTGCTTCTCTATGTCCATCACTGCAAACCCGTTTCCCGTAAACAGAGCCTGACAGTATCCCATTCTAATGAGTTCGGCGAGAGCCTCATCCGCTCCGGTGTGTGCCACTGCGGTTCCGACCACGTGGATTATGAATCCGTCGTTGTCCTTTATTTTCTTCATCTCTTTAGCGAGCCTCTTTATAAGGGAGTTCACCGGCTTCTCAGCTGAAACCTCGGAGGTCATGAATCCGAATATGTCCGTCGGCTCCCTCGGTCTCTGAGGAACCTCCACCCTTATCCCTTCGTGCCCAACTACTACCAAATCCCCCTTCTTAACGAGCCCCTGCCTCTTGCAAACTGGCTCTCCGTTCTCTATGACGATAACGCAGTCCATCTCTATGTTTTTCACCTTCTTCCACTGTCCGTTTATGTAGACGTAAGTCGGGTGATGGGTGGTCGCGTAAAATCCGTCCGGCAACACCTTATCCGCCGGAGCCGGAGCGACCTTAACCTCCTTCTTCGGCAGAAGGACACCCAACTTCTCCAATTCTTCAAAAAGCTTCTCGTCCCCCTCTACAATCATTTTGCAGTAGCTTTCGTCCGTCTTAGTCTTTCCCACCCTAAGTTCGAGTATTTCGAAGTCTCCTCCCATCTCTATTATCGTGTCGAGGACTTTCGGCAGAATCATCGAGTCGATGATGTGTCCCTTTAGCTCAACAACCTCCCTCATAGCTTATGCCATTCGTAACGATTATTATAAAGGCTTTGCCCTAATCTTCCAAGAACTTCTCCTTAAGCCTCTCCACCTTATCGACCACTTTATCCTCATCGATCGTCAGAACTATTCCGTCTTCAACGATGAGTTCCCCATCTACTATAACGTGACTAACCTCGCATCCGTAACTCGCATAGACTATGCTGTGAATCGGATCGTAAACGGGGGAATGGTTGAACCTCCTCTCGATCACGATTACGTCTGCGAGCCTCCCCTGCCTCAACTCCCCACCTTCCAACCCGTAAGCCCTGTATCCGTTCTTCGTGGCCATCTCCAGAACTTCCCTTGCCTTCAAAGCATCGGCTCTCCCCGTCTTTACCTTCTGCAGAAGGGAAGTCAGCTTGATCTCTTCGAAAAGGTTGTAAGTGTTGTTGGATGCCGCTCCGTCCGTTCCCAAGCAGACGTTTATTCCCAACCTCAGCATCTCCGTAACTCTCGCTATGCCGGATGACAGCTTCAGGTTGCTCACTGGACAATGGGCAACGCTTACTCCCCTATTCTTCAGAATCGCCAACTCTTCATCGTCCAACCATATCGCGTGAGCTATGACGGTCTTATCATCCAAGAAACCTATCTCGTCGAGCAACCTCACAGGAGTCTTTCCGTATCTTCTTTCGATTTTCTCAACCTCCCGCTTCGTTTCGGAAACGTGGATGTGAACGAAAGTTTCCATCTCCTTAGCTTTCTCCTTAACGGCCTTCAAAAATTCTGGAGTGCAGGTGTATGGGGCGTGTGGGCCGTATATGGCCTTTATCCTCCCGTTAAACGCTCCGTTCCAGTTTTTGACGAATTCCGTTCCTATTTCGAGCTCCCTCCTCGCCTTCTCCTCATCTCCCCTATCCGCCATCCCGTAGCAAAGAACAGCCCTGATTCCCGTCTCTCCCACCGCCTTCGCGACTTCGTCCATGTGAATGTAGAGGTCGCTGAAGGCTGTGGTTCCGGTCTTGAGCATTTCGAGGATTCCGAGCATGGATCCCCAGTAAACGTCCTCCGGAGTGAGCTTCCTTTCCGCCCTCCAAATCTTCTTTTCGAGCCAGTCCATGAGGGGCATGTCTTCGGCGTAACCTCTGAATAGGGTCATCGCGAGATGGGTGTGGGCGTTGAAGAGTCCGGGCAGAACGAACTTGTCGCTCGCGTCTATTTCGAGATCCCCGGAAATTTCATCCCTTCCGACGTATGCGATTCTGTTCCCCTCTATTCCAATGCTCGCCTCCAAGAATTTGCCGTCTATGAAGCACAATCCGTTTTTTATCGCAACGTCGAACATCCTTCGAATGGGGGATCGTGCATTAAAAACGTTTTTCCATGATCTTCGCGAGAATTATGCTTATCTCGAACATGACCACGACGAGGGCGAGAATTACAAGTTGACTTATTCCAGATATGTCCAGAGTGACGTTCGAGGCGAGGATGAAGACGATGAGGTATATCCAAATCCTCTTCTCCCTCAGCCACTTCGAATCTATCAGCCCGATTCTGACCGCTATTACCGCCAAAACGGGTATCTGGAATACGAGACCGAAAGCCAAGAGTATCTTGAAAGCCAAGTATATCGTCCTCTTCGCCGAAAACATGGGTCTTGCTCCCAAGTTGAACATCGTGGCTATCGAAAATATCTTCGGGATTACAATGAAATATGCCAGCCCCACTCCCACTAAAAATAAAACGTATGAGAAGGGAAGGAACGTCTTAACGAACCTCCTCTCGTTCTCGTAAAGTCCGGGCTTTGCGAACTGGTAGAGCTCGTAAACTATGTAGGGATAGAATACGACGAACGTCAGGACGAAGGAGAAGGTAAGCTGAACCATGAACCACTCCGTCGGGGAGAAAACGTAAACCCTCAATCCCTCCGGAAGCATTTCCCTCCAGAAAATCCTTATCAGTTCCCCGCTGAATCTGAAAGTTATTCCGATTCCCGCAACCATCACGACGAAAATCCTAATGACTCTCTTCCTAAGCTCGGCCAAGTGCTCTTCTAAGGGCATCTCCTTATCTTCCGGCGGTTCCACGTATTCGATTTGGCCGAAACATAATAATCTTCCTACCGCAAAACTTATATGCTACTTTGAATCTTAGACACAAACTGTCAAGGTGGTCGGGATGTGGATAGGCAAGAAGATAAGGATTGAGAGGATAATAAACAGGGAGAGCGGGAACACCGTAATAGTTCCGATGGATCACGGCGTTTCCATGGGGCCGATAAAAGGTCTTGAGGACATGCCGAAGATAATAAATGCGGTGGCGGAAGGTGGTGCGAACGCAGTCGTTCTGCACAAGGGAATAGTCCCGTTCGGGCACAGGGGTTACGGGAAGGATATTGGACTGATAGTCCACCTCAGCGGTTCCACTACCCTCTCTCCAGATCCGAACGAGAAGGTTTTGGTTTGCACGGTGGAGGAGGCGATAAAGTTGGGAGCGGATGCGGTAAGCATCCACATAAACGTGGGTTCGAAGACTGAGGCGGAACAGCTCAAGGCGTTGGGATACATAAGTAGGATATGCATGGAGTGGGGAATGCCTTTGCTTGCTATGATGTATCCGAGGGGAGAGGGGATAAATCAGTTCGACGAGAAGGCCGTCGCTCTGGCCGCGAGGGTTGGGGCGGAGTTGGGAGCGGACATAGTCAAGACGAACTTCACCGGAGACGTCGAATCTTTCAAGAGGGTCACCAAAGGCTGTCCCGTCCCAGTCGTGGTGGCAGGAGGACCTAAGATGAAGAGCGAATTCGATCTGCTCAAGATGGTGGAGATGGCGATGGAGGGGGGAGCGAGGGGTGTTGCGATAGGAAGGAACGTGTTTCAGGCTGAAGATCCGACGAAGATGACGAAGGCCATAGCGATGATAGTCCACGAAAACAAAACCGCCGAAGAAGCTTTGGAGTTCTTGAAATCAGAATGAATCATTTTTTGAACTTCATAACGTATCTGCAGAATGCGCAAACTTCCGAACTCGAAGGTTCTCCGCAAACCTTGCACCTCCTTAACTCCCAGTTCTCATCCACTTTAACGTTCTTCGCAAGCCTGACCAATCCCCTCACGAAGTTCTGCTTGAAACCCGGCCTTTTAGCCTCTATGTCGTATATTATCTCCTTCCAAGCGTCTCTCGGGGCGTGGGGACATTCATCGGCAAGAAAAGGTATTCCCTCAGCGAGAACGAAAAGTATGTTCTCCTTTTCGCTTCTCTCGAAGAGTGGACGGGCTTTCGAAACGAAACCACCACCTCCCTCCGATCTCGGGACGAGCTTGGGTATCCACTCAATTCCTCCGCTCAAAACGTTCTTGAAGAAGAACAGGATGATGTCTTCAGCCGTATGACCCGTCGCTATTACGTCGAACCCGTTTTCTCTGGCAAATCTGTTCATGAGGTATCTCTTTGCCGTTCCGCAGACCGAGCAGACCTTTTTGACGTCGACGCCATCTATGGTGAATCCGTATTCCGCAAGCTCGACGACGTGAAAAGGAACATCGATTCCCTCCGCGAGCTCCTCCACGATCTTTCTCGATTTCTTGGAGTAATCTCCAATCCCCAAATCTATGTGGAGTATCTCCACGTTGAATCCCAACATCTTCAAAGCTACTACCATCGCGGAACTGTCCTTCCCACCGGAAACGCAGGCTAAAATCCTTTCTTTTCTTTTCAAAATTCCATATTTCTTAACGCTCCTCTCGACGAGCCTGAGGTAGAACTCTGGATAACACTTCCCACATAAGGCTATTCGATATGGTTTCAGATAAGCGATCGCCCTCTCCTTGCATTTGGAGCATCTCATCGTCCGAAGTTTCTTTCGTTGCTGTTAAGCGTTTTGCAAAAGTTTTAATAACAAACCGCAGTTGCTGATCTGATGCTACCGCCGAAGCAGAACTTCTCAGAGTGGTTTCACGAGGTTATTCAGCAGGCGGAGATAATGGACATAAGGTATCCGGTGAAAGGATTATACGTCTGGCGTCCTTTCGGTTTCAAGATCAGACAACTCGTTTATTCCAAGTTGAGGGAACTGCTGGACAGGGATCACGACGAAGTTTATTTCCCAACGCTCATTCCGGAAACGGAGTTGGGCAAGGAAGGGGAGCACATAAAGGGTTTCGAGGACGAGGTATTTTGGGTAACTCACGGCGGTTTGGAGCCTCTGGATGTGAAGCTCGCCTTAAGGCCTACGAGCGAAACCGCGATGTATCCTATCTTCAAGCTCTGGATAAGGAGCCACGCGGATTTACCCCTCAAGGTTTACCAGATCGTAAACACGTTCAGATACGAAACCAAGCACACCCGTCCTCTGATAAGGCTCAGGGAGATCACGTCTTTCAAAGAAGCTCATACCGCCCACCGCAACTACGAGGAAGCTGAGCAACAGGTTAGAGAGGCCGTAAAGCTCTACAAGGAATTTTACGATTTCTTGGCAGTTCCTTACCTCGTTTTCAGACGTCCCGATTGGGACAAGTTCCCCGGAGCTGATTACACCATAGCTTTCGACACTATAATGCCCGACGGTAGGACTCTTCAGATAGGGACGGTCCATCACTTAGCGGACAACTTCGCAAAGACGTTCGACATAAAATACGAAACACCTAAAGGGGATCACGCATACGTCCATCAAACGTGCTACGGAATTTCCGAAAGGTGCATAGCCGCTCTCATAAGCATTCACGGAGACGATCTCGGCTTGATTCTGCCGTTCGAGGTTGCTCCGATTCAGATCGTTATAATTCCCATACTCTACAAGGGGAAGGAGGAGAAGGTTATCGGGCTATCAAAGAATCTTTTCGAGAGGTTGAAAGGATTTGGATACAGGGTTCTGCTCGACGATAGCGACGAAAGGCCGGGAGCGAAATACTACAAGTGGGAGCTGAAGGGAGTTCCGATGAGGTTCGAAGTAGGGCCGAAGGAGGCGGAAAGCGGGAAAGTCGTAGTATCCTTCAGGGATGAGAAGAAGAAGTTCGAAGTGGATTTTGACGAAATAACCAAGGAGAAGATAGAGGAGTGGGCTAAAAATCTGAAAGAGAGGCTTAAAAATAAAGCCATTGAGAGCGCGAAGTCGAAGATCAAGTTCTTCGATAGTCTTGAAGAACTGGCAGACTGGATAGAGAAGAGGGGTGTGGGGCTGATACATCTCTGCAATTCGACGGAATGCGGGGAAGAGGTCGAAGAGAAGGCTAAGGGATCTGTTCTGGGCAGATTAGAGGAGATTCCCGAGTGGCTCGAGGAATTCGAGCCGAAAGGAGCATGCATCGTTTGCGGGGGAGAGGGTTATTTGACAGGAGTGGCGAGAACTTATTGATGGACGAGTTCGAGAGGGCAAAAAGAGACGACCACGCGAAAAGGAAGCCGAGACCGTGCGGATTTACACTTCACGTGGCAAAGGGTTGCAGTGGGGGATGTCTCTACTGCTACGTCGACTCCCCTCCAAAGCCGGCAAGTCTTTCACCAAAGGCTCTCGTCTACGCCCTGACACTAAATCCCTACTTCGAACCGGGAAAAAGCTTCGTAGCAGTTGGGTCGGTATGCGAACCGCTCGACTATCCAGATTACACTTCAAAACTTCTGGAGGAGCTTTTGAAACTCGGAAATCCCATTCAGATTTCCACGAAGGAAGTAAACTACGACCTCGTCGGAATTCTAAGAAAAGTCGATACTCTCGTATCTATGTGCATAGCTTTGGACGATATATGTAGGAAGTTCGAGCCTAAAAGACCGCCACCATCGGAGAGGCTCGAGTTCTGTAAGGAGGTCGGAGGAGGCGTATTTCTGAGGCCCATACTTCCAATGATAGGGATCGAAGAATACAAGAAGTCCATAGACAGGATAGCGGAATTTACGGATCGTCTGATATTAGGAAACCTCAGGCTAACCAAGACGGTAAAGAAAAAGCTGGGAATATCGAGTCTGCCTAAGAAATACTATGAGAGGAAGAAAATTCTCGAAGAATACGCCAAAAAAGAATACGGCTTAACCGTATTCAGATCAGCATGTTGCTCCAACGCCTTAAAGCATTCCGTTCCCTGCTGGAACGAATGCTGGAAGAAGGGTTTCTGTGTAAGATGCAAAAACGAGTGTTTCAGGATTTCTTCTTCCTTATGACCACGATATCCCCGAGCGTGGGCGTTAAGTCCACTTTCTTTCTCTCCACCTTAACTTCCTCAACGCTCTCTCTTAGTTTTACTCCTAATATCCTTTCAAGTTTTTCGATCACGTCAGGTTCTGGAGTAATTTCGGCGTTTTCAATCTTCCTTACAAGAGACACCTTTTCCTGAATTCTTTTTGCCAGTTCCTCTTGACTCCATCCTCTCCTTTCCCTTTCCCTTCTTATTATAACGTGATAATCCTCGACGAGCTCTTCTCCCAAATCTATGTCCGTTCTGACTTTCGGCCTACTTACGGTTTTAGAAACTGTTCTCCTCTGTGGAACTTTCGGCTTTTCAACTCCCAAACTCTTGCAATCTTCGCAAACGGTCATTTCCGAACCTTCCACGATGATCTTATACCCTTTCCTAATCGGTTTCCCGCATATCTCGCATTCCATTTTCCACACCCGCCAAGAGATTTCTTTGTGGGATGTATTTAAACCATTCCAATAAGTTCTTATAGTCGATTTTACATAGTTTCAGTTGGAGGTTCTGAAGTGGGCGGAGAAGACATTCCGAAGGACGTTCCGATGGAAACCCTCGATCATTCATACCTACTCGACAGACTGAAGAGGTTGGAGGAAGAATACCTCAGACTCAAGAAGATTGAGGAGGAGTATTACAAACTTAAGGAGCTTTATCGCAAGCTCGAATACGAGAAGAAGTTTGCCGAAACCGAGAAGTTGAGGTATGAAAGGGAAGTTAGAAGACTCAAGAGCGAGGTAGAAAGGTTAAGATCACCCCCCCTTATAGTCGGTGTGATTTCGGACGTGCTTGAGGATGGTAGAGTAGTAGTTAAAAGCTCGACCGGCCCGAAATTCGTAGTTTACGCTTCGCACTACATAAATCCGAAAGATCTCAAGCCCGGAGTTAGAGTTGCGTTAAACCAGCAGACCCTCGCGGTAGTAAGCGTTCTCCCATCCTCGAAGGATCCGATGGTTTACGCCTTCGAAGTCGAAGAGAGGCCGAACGTTACCTATGCGGACATAGGCGGTCTCGACAGGCAGATCGAGGAGATCAGGGAGGCGATAGAACTGCCTCTGCTGAAACCCCATCTGTTCGAAGAAGTGGGCATAGAACCGCCAAAGGGAGTTCTGCTCTACGGCCCGCCGGGAACCGGAAAGACATTACTTGCTAAAGCCGTAGCTCATCACACGAACGCGACGTTCATAAGGGTCGTCGGCAGTGAATTCGTCCAGAAATACATAGGAGAGGGTGCGAGGTTGGTCAGGGAGGTCTTCGAACTCGCAAAGGAAAAGGCCCCTTCGATAATATTCATAGATGAAATAGATGCGATCGCTGCGAGAAGGACGGCAAGCGACACGAGTGGAGATAGGGAAGTTCAGAGGACTCTGATGCAACTTCTGGCCGAGATGGACGGGTTCGATCCGAGGGGAGACATAAAGATCATAGGTGCGACTAACAGAATAGACATACTCGATCCAGCTATACTGAGACCGGGAAGGTTCGACAGAATAATAGAGGTTCCACTGCCAACTTACGAGGGCAGAATTCAGATATTCAAGATTCACACGAGAAGAATGAAGCTTGCAGACGATGTAAACTTTGCAGAGCTCGCTAACCTAACCGAGGGAGCGAGCGGAGCGGACATAAAGGCGATCTGCACCGAAGCGGGAATGTTCGCAATAAGAGACGACAGAACGACCGTTAGAATGGATGACTTCCTCAAAGCGATAGAGAAGGTGCTCAGAAAGGATACGAAGTTTGACGCTAAGGGCGTCATGTTCATTTAGCCCACTTCAGAACCTCCGCATTCAATATTCTTTCTATTAGATCCAAGTAGGAAGGGGCGGGATCGAGACCTACCTTTGTATCGTATATTTCCATTTTTACACCGAGCTTTTTCAGTGCTAAGCAAAGAACCTCCAGATCCTCCTTCACCGATCTGTATAGGGGAGTGTTGGCCTTTCCGTCCGTTATTAAGATGGCTCTAACGACGGAATTTCTGTTCTTGAGTTTGAAGCTTTTCGCCATCGAAAGTAGGGTCTGCAACGCCGAAGGAAGAGGAGTCCTACCTCCTACTTTCACGGATCTTAAGGAGTCGATTACGGCGGAGTATTTCTTAGTTGGAGGCACGAGGATTTCAGCTTTGTAGCCTCTGAACGTTATTAGGGCAAGGTAATCCCTCTTAACGTAGCAGTTTTCGATCAATTTCTCAGCTATCCCCTTTGCTATGGCGATCCTACGCTTCGCAGCCATGCTACCGCTGGCGTCGAGCATTATAACGGTCAGTCTCGGAAGTCTGGTTTTTCTAACCCTAATCATCAAATCATCATCGCAGATCTTCTTTCTACCCTTAGCGATGGCGGATCTAATTGTGGCTACGAGATCGACATCCTTAGATTTTCCGGGGACGTAAGAAATTGGAATGCCGTGGGGGTAGCCGATAACCGTAGCTTTTTCATCTCTCACCCCTCTGAAAGTCCTCTTCGCCGTCCCCTCTCCACCTTCCGGCAATTCGACGTTAACGTCTTTAGAATCGAACATCCTTTCCGCGTTTCCAGTCCTATTCGGATCTACGTTTTTACTTCCCCCTCCAGTCCCGTCACTGTAATTTTTTTCGTTTTTTGTATTTTCATTTTCCCTGTTTTTGTTTTTTGATCCCTCAGACTCAGAAGTTTTCAGTTCCGGCGGCACGATTTTGTCGAACGGCTTATCCCTTAGTCTGTGTGGTAAAGCTAACTCCATAGCCTTCTTTAAGTCTTCGAACGTAACCTTCCTCCTCCCGTCCAGAGCCGCTATTGCTTTGGCCGTTCTAACCGTAACTATCTCCGCTCTGTGAGTTTTAATTCCCATTTCTATTATCGTTTTAACCAGAAGTTTGAGCAGATCTTCGTCCATCTCTACCTCGTTAACGAGTTCCCTCGCCCTCTCAATTCTCTCCCTAAGCCTTCTTTGTTCGCCCTCGTATTTCCTTCTGAAAGCGATAGGATCCGCCTGAAACTCCTCGACCCTCCTTATAATTTCGATCCTCTGATCGACATCCCTTATCGCCTCAATCTGAACGAACAAACCGAATCTGTCCAGAATCTGCGGTCTTAACTCACCTTCCTCAGGATTCATCGAACCGACGAGTATAAAGCGGGATGGATGCCTAACGCTTACGCCTTCCCTCTCAATGACGTTCCATCCCATAGCGGCGGAATCGAGCAGAATGTCCGCTATGTAGTCGTCGAGAAGATTGACCTCGTCTATGTAGAGTATGTTCCTGTTCGCTTCCGCCAAAATCCCCGGCTGTAAAGCCCTTACGCCTTCCTTTAAAGCCTTCTCTATGTCGAGAGTTCCAACGAGCCTGTCCACGGTGACGCTCAAAGGCAAATCTACGACTCTCATCTTCCTCCTTTCGATCTCCATTTCACCCCTCCTTGCTTTCTCCCTACATATTTCGCACATCTCAAGCTCGTTTTTGGGGTTGCAGTTGAAAGGACAACCCTTCACAACCTCAATCTCCGGCAGAACGTCTGCCAAAGCCCTGACCATCGTAGACTTTCCCGTTCCTTTGTCACCGCTAAGCAGAACTCCTCCTATAGAAGGATTCACAGCGTTGCAGAGTAACGCCAATTTTGCCTTCTCCTGCCCGACTATTGCGGTGAAGGGAAATACTATCCTTTCAGCCTCTCCCATACCTCCACCACCTTACCCGATTTCCACTCCTGAACGTCATCCATCGTGTAAATCTCGATAACTCCACCCTGAACTTCCCCGCTAACTTCATCCTCTAAAATCCCATCAATTTCGGCGTAAGCTTTCCTCAATCTTTCGATCAACTCTTCATCGGCCTTCCAAAGCCCTCTCTCGTAAGCTTCTATCAGCCTTCTCGCGATCTCTTCGATTGCGTAAACGTTGTTCTCCTTAAACCACCTTCTCATCTCATCATCGAGCACGAACGTCTTCGCTATCTCGTCGAAAACCCATTTTTCCACAAGCCTTGTCGTGGCCTGCCATCCGTATAAATGCAGTATCTTTTTAGAAAATTCGCTCGCTCCTCTGTATCCGTGTTTTTTCATTTCAGAAATCCATATCGGATTCAGCAATTTTGCTCTAACGATCCTTTCTATCTCATCCTTCATCTCCCTAACCTTCGTCGAGCTTACATCCCTCGTATCCACGACGACGATCTCCACCTCCTTACCCAAGCTTTTGACGGCGTTGTAAAATCCGCCGTGGTAGGAGAAGTAGCAACAGCAGCTGAATATGTCGTGCTCGTCGCTTACGTGATTTCTCGCCACGACATCTACGGTTTTTAAATTTAAAATAAGGCTTTCAAAGGCTTCCCTACCGAAGTGCTTTCTCGTGTAAGCGTATCCGCTCCACCTCACCCAAACCTTCGCTAAATCTTCATCGCTTTTCCAAGCTGAGGATTCCACGGCGTAGTTCACTCCAGCGCCATAACTACCGGGTGGAGATCCAAAGATTCTGCACAACGCCAGTTCCTCATCCTTAATCTTTGATAGATGCTCGAGGTAATGCTTTCTGACGTAGTTCATTTCTGGAGGTTCATCCAGCAGAGCTACTTTCGTTACTGCCTCATCTATTAGATTTATGTAGTTCGGTAAGGTATCTCTAACTATACCGCTAATCCTGACGACTACATCGATTCTCGGGCGTTTAAGTTCTTCGAGCGGAATCACCTCCAGACCCTTCACACTTCCGTTCACCCAAACCGGCCTCACTCCTAAAAGGTAGAGGATTCGGGCTATCTGCTCCCCATCCGCTTTGTAGGCGTCTATGCTCCACAACACTTCTCCAATCGACTCCGGATACCTGCCGCGATTATCCAGATAGTATTTCAACAGCTTGTTCGCAGTCTCAACTCCGATCTTCCAAGAGGATTTAGTTGGAAGTGAAGTCGGATCCACGGCAAAGAAGTTCCTGCCGGTCGGCAATACCTCTATTTTACCCCTCGTCAGAGATCCAGAAGATCCCGGCTCAACGAATTTACCGCTTATCCCTTTAACAAACCCGTCGTATTCCCTCACGCACTCCTTAATTTTGTTTGCGATCTCCAAAGCGGTCTTAAAAGCCGAAATTATCCTTTCGTCTCTAACCTTAAGCTCGAGCATTACCGAAAACCTCCGATATATTTTTATTTAAAATTTCGAAAATAATTTCCTCCAAATCTCTATCGGCTTTAAGCAGATCCTCTATCGTTTTAACCGCAACTTCATGCAGAAGCCTTAGAGTTTCGGAATTCGTCAGCCCCAATCTGTTCACCTCGTTCGGCTTTGCAACCATCTCGTCGTAATTCAGGCCGAGGTATTCCGCCAGAACCCTCCTTATGGAGGGATACCTGTGGGTATCATAGGCCATGATCGTCGCCACGTATTCAGTAATCTTGTCTAAGCGGGGATGTGCAAAGACGTGTAAGCCCATCTCTATCTGAGTCCCCCTAACGGCTTCGACGTATCTGTGAATCTCTTCAACCACCTTCTCCGGATCATTCGCTTTGATCGGAACGTTGCAAGCTTTCGCCTTTTCGACCAATTCTTCGTATATCACCTCCGCCCTCTCAAAATCACCGAGTTGTTTGGCCTTCGAATATTGGGCGAGGAGGGAATCCAAATCTTCTAGCACGTTCGCCATAGCCATCGGAGGATGGATGTGATCCACTATCGTTGCATAGCTTCTCCTCTTCGCTATTACACCCTCCATCGGGTTCGAAACGTTATAAACGTAGACGTGAGGAACGTCGTCGATGCTTATCTCGGGCCAGCAGTTAATTGACAGGCCGACACCTTTGCCAGGCCTGAACTCCAAGTAGCCGTGGGTTCCGAAGTGGATTATAACGTCGGCCTTAAATTTCCTCGTTATCCAGCGATAGACGGCGAGCCACTGATGGGGTGGCGGAATAGTTGGATTGTGCAGGATTTTGCAAACCTTTCCGTCGCATCTTGCCCCGGCACAGCCGAATTTTGGTTGGGGTGTTACGAAAACGTTTCCGAACAGCAACCCGGGAATAACGAACTTACCGTCGTAAACCATCCCCGAAAGCTCCTTGCCCCTTCCTTCAAGCACTTCCTCCGGCCTTCCCCATTCCCCAATCAATTCTGCTTTGGCCTTTTCTGGCAGTTCGTTGAACCACTCCATGTATGTTTTTAGGTCGACGAAGTCCACCGCCCCTCCCTTAGCGACAATCTCCTCAACGCTCGTCCACCTGAATTCGCTTATAGCCTTCCTTTCCAGTATCATCCTTATCAGCTCTTTTCCGTCCTTCGGCGGATTTTCAACCCTGTATCCTTCCTTCTTCAGCCTGTTCAAAAGCCTCGCAACGCTTTCCGGAACGTCCAATCCAAAGCCGACTGCAACGCTCGCCTCTAAGCCTTTGCAAGGCGGATTTATAAGAATTATGGCGATTTTCCTTTCTTCCGGTCTCTTCCTCCTCAATTCGATCCACTTCTTCACCCTCTTAGCCAAATACCTCGCATGCTCCTCGTAGGGCTCGAACGATCGAACTCCATCGTGTTCTATAGAACCGGCCACGTAGATCGGTTCTATCAACCCATCAACTTCGGGCATTATGATCGTCCAAACCTGAGAGAGATAATCCAAGCCCTGAGGATTTTCGAGCCATTCTGAAACGCTCAGCGAGGAGAAACAGGGCTGAATTATCGGAACGTTTAGAGCTTTCAACAACTCCAAGCCCGAAACTTCCCTAAATCTATCCTCCCTATCCCACCTTCCGTGATCGAGAAGGAAGAAGTAGGTAAGATTAACTACGGCATCCACGACGGGCTTTCCGTTTACGATGAAAAACTCCCTGATCGTGTCCTCCTTTGAGGGTGTGTTCAGTAGCTCATCCCTCCAGCCGTATGTGAAAACGGGCAGAACTCCCAAACCTTCATTCTCCAAAGCTTCAACCATGACGTTGAAATGCTTTAGATTTCCATAGAGCCAGTAGGTTCTGTGAATCAGCACGCCGACGAGAGGTCTTCTATCGTAAACGTTCAGATACTCTTCGGTATTTTTAAAGAAACCAAGTTTGGGATGATAAATGCCGTGCCAAGGAACATCCTTAACGTCTTCGCATTCTACGTCCATCCCAAGGCTTTTTAGAAGAAATCTGATTAGATTTCTTAAATTCTCCCTGCTTCCTACCTTGAAGTATGATATCGCCTTGTTTAGCAAATCTGGAGAACCTCTCGAAACGGGGATCGAGTCCGATGCGGAAACGATGATCTTCGCTTTCGATCCTTTTATAGCATTCAACACATCTTCAGCCAACTCGTGAGCGTAAACGAATATTGCGTCACTTCTCTCGATATCTTCGACGTGATCTTCACAGGAAGAAGAGTTTACGGCTAAATATTCAAACCCCCACCTACCCGATTCTTCCCTCAAAACCTCTTTCAAGACGGGAAGCATCGTAGCCCCGTAGCCTATTATGAAGCATAATCGCATAAAATTTTTGACTTTTATTGGCATTTAAGTGTTATCTTCTATAGATTTTGTGTGCTGAATTGGCAGAAAAAATTACACAATCAAAAACGTTTATATTCAATCCTCGAAACCGATCCGTATGAAACTTGCACCCCTTCTACTCATCCTGCTTTTAGTTCCGGTTTGTGCGTTAAACGTGAACGTCCCGTCAAACGTCGGAGTCAATGAGAAGTTCAACATCACCGTAAAGCTGAACGGATCTTCCGTCGTCGGCTTGGCCTTAGAACTTCCGAACGGGTTAAAATTCGTCAACAGTTCCGTTCCCTACAAGATTTCAGATAACACCGTTGCCCTCGCGATCGTGAACGGATCTTATGCTATCTGCACGCTTAAAGCTTCGAAGTGCGGCCGATACGAACTTAAAATAAGGTGGAGCGACTTTCTGAGCGGGAAAAACGGAACGTTGGTCAGATGGATTTACGTTTCGGCTAAACCGTCCTTAGCTCCCAAGAAAACCGCCACCCCAACCGCAACCCCCACTCGATACATGCCGACGCCAACACCCACGACACCAGTCACTCCAACCAAAAAGACACCGGGTTTCGAATTCATGGTTGCAATTTTAGCGATGCTAATTGCGCTGAGGAGGTGGTAGCGTGAGGAGAATAATTCTCGTCTTAGCTCTGCTGATATTCAGCGTGGGTTTGGCAAACGCGTCTTACATGGATCTGTTTAAGGACGGCAGGATAACCAAAGCCGAGCTTACCAATGCAGTTCTGAACTACATGCTCCACAAATCTAACTTGAGCTTCGAAGATGTTTGCGACGCATCCTACGTTTACATCTACTGGCACGGAAAACCTAAGACTATCGTAGATTCCGCGAACGATACCATAACGATTTACAGACCCGTTAAGAGGATAGTAGCGTTGTCAGTCGATTCTGCGGAAGCTCTGGCGATACTTGGTGCTAAGAACGAAGTCGTGGGAGTGAGCAAATACGTCAAGGAAGAAAAGAGGCATTTCCCCGTTCTGAGTAAGTTGCCTTCCGTCGGAAGTTGCTTTAGCCCAAATGTGGAGGCGATAGTCGAGTTGCATCCCGATATAGTAATAACTTACGTGAAGTGGCCGGATAAGAGCGAACTCGAAGACAAAATAAAGCTCGTGGATCCGAGCATAAAAGTGGTAAGGCTTGACTTCTACAAAGCCTCAACGCTAAGAGAAGAGATGGAAAAATTGGGCTATCTGCTCGATAAGGAAGAAAACGCAACCAAATACGTGAAGTGGTTCGACAAGTGGCTGAATTTCGTGAAGTCGAGGATTCCGGAAGAGAAGGTTAAAGTTTACACGTGCGGGAAACCCCTCAAAGCTTTCGGAGAGGGAACCGGCCTATACGATTTAACGGTCATGGCCGGAGGAGACAACGTTCTGAAGGGGAAGAAGGGATACTTCGACGTCGATCCGGAGCAGGTCGTCCTTTGGGCTCCACAAGTCATAGTAAGCTGGTGCTACGCGAAGGGATACAGTCCGGAAGCTAAGGAGATTATGAAAGAGAGGTTCCTGCAGATAGTGGAATTTCCGGGATGGGAGGACGTTCCGGCCGTGAAAGACGGGAGGGTTTACGTTATATCGTCGGACATAGGCTCTTCCCCGGCTTTGCCAGTTGGGTTGGTGACTGTTGCGAAGTGGCTTTATCCAGAGAAATTCAAGGATGTCGATCCCAAGGAGGTCATGCAGGAATACGTAAGCGAATTCTTACACCTGAAGTTCAACGTGAGTGAAGGATGCTTCGCGTATCCGACGTGGTAGAGGAATACGAAAAATATTCCTTGGGGAAGGTTTTGGTCATCCTAACAATTTTATTATTACTGATCTTAGCCGCCGGAATCGCCGTAACTTTGGGTTCCTATTCGATACCTTTCTTCAAGGTCTATTCGATCCTAATTGAGCATCCGAACAGCGTTGAAGGAAGGATCGTCTGGTTCCTAAGGGTCCCGAGGATTCTCATGGCGATAATTGCCGGCTCGGCTTTGGCATGTGCGGGAGCCATGACCCAAGGGATTCTGAGAAATCCTCTTGCCACACCCTACACCTTGGGAATTTCTTCGGCTGCGGGCTTAGGGGCTGCGATTGCAATCCTCTATTTGGGAAGCTACGCTGTAATACCGAGCGCATTCGCTATCTCTTTGATACCGGTTTTCGTAATACTCGCGATAGCCAAGATGAGGGGAGCTACTCCGGAAACGATGATTTTGGCAGGAATAGCGATGCTCTACATATTTAGTGCTGTAACGACGCTTCTGATGTTCTTCGCGAATCCGGAGGATGTGAAGGAGATATACTTCTGGATCGTCGGCGATTTGGGAAAGGCCAGCTGGAAAGCTATTCTTCCTACCTTCGCATCCTTAGCGGTATGTTTTCTTCTACTGTTCTGGAAGACTTGGGACGTCAACGTGATTATGATAGCTGGCGATGAGACTGCGAAAAGCTTGGGTGTGAATCCGGAAAGACTCAGGATCTTCGTAATGTTCATCTCCTCATTCCTTACCGCATCCATAGTCAGCTTTACCGGAACGATAGGATTCGTATGCCTGGTAGCTCCGCATATATGCAGGATGATAATCGGCGGGGATTACAGATATCTCCTTCCAGCCTCAACCCTATTCGGCGGTTTGCTTTTGCTTACGTGCGACACGATAGCGAGGACGGTTATGGCTCCGATAGTTCTACCCGTAGGAGTCATAACGAACTGCTTGGGCGGGCCGATGTTCCTCTATTTGTTGCTTAGAAGGAGGCGGGAGTATTGGTGAGGATTAGAATCAGGGAGTTGGAGTTCGAATACGACGGAATTCCGGCTTTAAAGGGAATTTCGATCGATATAAATGAGGAGTTTTTGGCGATAGTCGGCCCGAACGGAAGCGGAAAGACAACTCTGCTGAAGTGCATGTGCAAGATTTTGAAGCCCAAGAGGGGTGTCGTCATGCTGAATGGTAGGGATATCAACGATTTGAGCCAGATGGAGATCGCCAAAAGGATCGGCTACGTCCCTCAAAACGTAAGCGGAACATTTCCGGCGAAGGTTTTCGAGGTAGTCTTGACTGGCAGAAGGCCATACATAGGATGGAAATTTAGCAGGAAAGATTTAGAAAAGGTATCGGAAGTTCTGAGGGTTTTGGGATTGGAAGAATTTGCGATGAGGGATTTCGATACGCTGAGCGGGGGACAACAGCAGAAAGTTTTGATAGCGAGGGCTTTGGCTCAGGAGGCCAAAATATTGCTACTCGACGAGCCCACCGCAAATTTAGATCTGAAACATCAGCTCGAAGTCATGGAACTTCTGAAAAGTTTAACGAGAAAAGGTGTAACTGTTATTACTGCAATACACGACCTAAACTTGGCCTCGATGTTCGCGGACAGAATCGTTATGATGAAAGATGGAAAGATCTTCGCGATCGGAACGCCAAAAAATGTAGTAACCTCGGATAACGTCAGAGCCGTTTACGGTGTCGAGGTTAGAGTTCTGGAAGTGGACAGTTATAGAGTCATAGTTCCAGTGAAGGGCTAAAGTCCGAAATCCTTCTTTACAGCTTCCGCAACCTCGAATCCCGCTTTTACACTTCCGTTCATACTCCTTTCCGGATAGTTCGGAGGGGAAGTCATTCCCGCAACATAAAAACCCTTTATTTTCGTCCTATACGGCGTAATCTTTTTCAGATATCCCACTTCGTAAACAGGCCCGCTGTATTTGGCTTTGAATATCTCGATCCAATTAACGCTACTCTCATCCAATCCAAATCTTTTAGCCTCCTTTAGGTAGAGTTTCTTTAACTCATCATTCCTTTTTTCGAACAAAGATTTAGAATAGCTCGCGAGGTATATGATGTGCTCTCCGTAGTCTTCGAACGGCATAAAATGAGTGTGTTCTATTATCGCTCCGAAAATCTTCGAATCCGCTACATTGGTCCAGTAAATGTCTTCGGTTATCGTCTCCTCCGCCCCTATCAGGGCACACACCGAACTCTGGTATTTTATCTCCGGAATTCCGGCTTCTCTCCTAATTCTATCGTCGAGAGTAGGAATAGGAGCGGTATAAACGACCGCATCGAACCTCTCCCCGTTAACGTCGAATTTACCGCCAACCTTCTCTATTCTCCTCACCTCCTCCCTCCTGATCTCCAAACCATCCGCCAATATCTTCACGAGTTCGTGGAAACCGCGCCTTACGTATCCCAACTCCTCCCCGTTCAGCTTTCTGTTACTCCTTATGGCAACCCTCGCGAGGAGCCAAGCGTAACTGACCCTCTCAAATTCCTCTCCGAACTTCGCTTTCAGGAGTGGCATGAAGAACTTCCTAAGGATGTTCTCGCCCAACTCCTCCCTGATCCCGTCCACAACACTTCTATCGTCCTCTTTTGAGTAATTCCTCCTCCTGCTCTTTAACGTGAAAAGAGCGAGCTTTAATTTATCTACGAAGCTCAGCTGGGGATACCTGAGGATTTCTACCGGCGTGTTGAGTGGGTATATTCTCCCGTCAAATGCGTATCCTATTCTAACGACCCTCCAAACGATTCTCAGCCCCAAATCTCTAACCAAATCGATTAGCACGTCGTCGCTCTTAAAACAGTGATGATAGAACTTCTCTATGCAATATGTTCCAGTGCAGTGCGATGACGCCAGACCCCCAACGTCCCCCTTTTCGAACAAAACGACTTTTGCGTGTTCATTTAACATTCTCGCACAACTCATACCCGTCAATCCGGCACCCACTACCGCGATTTTCATTTCCCACATCTTATCCGAAGAGTTTAATAAGGAATGGGTTTAGGACAACCGAAAAGTTCAAATATTTTTGAATATATATTCACTATCGTGTGGGGCAGAGGAATGTGCAGGAGGATGAGAAGAAGAAGGAGATGCGGTAGAGGATGGCGCATAAAAATTCCAGCGATATCATTTCCGAAGATATTTCCCAGAAGAGTGAGCGATGATAGGGTCGAGGCGATATACGAGCTCCTTCCGAAAAGGGACTGTGGAGCCTGCGGATACGAAAGCTGTTACGAGTGTGCCTTGGCGATAGTCGAAGGTGAGGCTCCCCCAGATGCATGTAAGATAGTCGGTAAGAGAGTCGCGCCTCAGATAAGGAGAATATTGGGGAGGTGATGAATATGTGGTGGAGATGGAAGAGGTATCCGGGATTCGGGCCCTGGAGTCACCTTCCGCCTTGGGAAAGGCCCGGATGGAAGTTCGGAAGAGGCTGGTGCTGGTGGTTGCTCGCTCAACCCGAACTCAGCAGAGAGGAAGAGCTCAGAATGCTCGAGGAGATGGAGAGAGCTTTGGAGGAAGAGCTTAGAGAGATAAGGAGAAGAATCGAGGAACTGAGAAGAAAGTAACCATCTCATTTTTTTAGAACTCTTGCAATCTCTTCCGCTACGCTTATAACGCTCACTGCCCTCTCGACAGTGTCAGTGGCGATTACCCTTTTCACTCCTGCGGAGTAAAGTCTGTTCAAAGCGTTTCCTGCTAAAACGGCGTGAACGCACGCACATTCAACGCTCTTCGCCCCCTCTCTGAGTAAAATCTTGGTAGCTTCGACCATCGTTCCGCCCGTCGATATTATGTCGTCGACTATCACGACGTCTTTTCCTTCAACATCCAAGCTCTTAGGCTTTATTTCGACCGTCTCTGCATCTATCCTCCTCTTTTCAAGATAATCGAACTCGCATCCAGCCCTCTCCGCACAAACCCTGACCCTCTCGTATGAACCCAAGTCCGGTGAGAGCATCACTACATCCCTTCCCGCGTAGTGTTCACCTATCAACGGCATGGCGTCCACTTCAACGAGCTTTCTGAAGTAACTCGCAGCCTCTCTGCTGTGAATGTTTACGGTAACGACTTTATCCGCGTAACCCTCTATCATCCTCGCCACAGCCCTCACGCTTATCGCCTCCCCTTCTTTGAACTTCCTATCCTGCCTCGCGTATCCCATGTATGGAATCACCGCGGTTATTTCCGCGTTTTCGAGAGCGTCGAAGATTAGCATGAGAGCTACGAGATCGTCGTTCGAGTTTATGCTCTGAACTACTACGGCCTCATCGCCGACATCCTCTATCCTGACGTATAGCTCGCCGTCCGGAAACCTCTTGAAAGTCGCGTTCGCCAGCCGAACGTTAAGCCGTTCCGCTATCCTCTTGGCCAAAATCGGTGAAGACGGGCCGGCCACGACCTTCATGGACTCGATTTCTGCGGATAAGGATATAAGCGATTCTATTTGGCCGCGGAAACTATCTTGATAACGTCGTTGTTTTTGAGCACGTAATCCTCTCCGACCCTCATCTTCCTCTTCGCATCCACCGCGTATATGAACTTCTCCCCTATTTCCGTGTGGATCATGTATGCGAGCTCTCTGGCGGTTGTTCCCTTCTTAACGAGAAGAGCGTCCGGAAGGACGTTTCCCTTCGTGTCCGTAAATTTGTTCTCGTCCTCGACGGGATAGACGACGATGTATTCCAGAACGTCGAATACTATCGTGTTTATCGCCTTCTGAACTCCCGTTCCACCGAACCTCTTCATGAACTCCCTTATCATCTCCAGAGCCCTCCTCTGCTTCTCGTTCAGTGGCTTTAGTATTTCGAAATCCTCATCCCCGGGCAGATACTTTATGTATCCGTTCTTAGCCGCCGTCCTCAGCGTCAATTCGAATATCGCGGATGTGGGGATGACTATTTCATCCAAACCCATCAGCCTCTTCAGCAACTCCTCCGGAGCCTTATCGGCTTTGTTTGCTGCTATCACCATCTTCATCCTCCTCTTCCTGAGCTCAACCGCGAATCTGAGGAGATCATCCTCATCGAACTCGTGAACGTTCTTTCCGACTACTCTCAAAGCTTCCTTAACGTGCCACTCCTTAAACCCCAAACCGGCCAACTGCTCGGTTATGAACTTCGCCGGATCCCTCTTCTCCAGATGTATCCTCCTCGCGATTCTGTCCCAGTTGCGCTTGAGGATTCCGAAGAGCCACATGTCCAACTCCCTCTTAAGGAATTCCACGTCCTCAACAGGATCGTGCTCTCCTATTCCGACCTCGTTTCCCTCCTCATCAGTCGAGCCCGATGCATCGACGACGTGGATTATTGCTTCGGCCTGTCTGAGGTTGTCGAGGAACTCGTTTCCCAAACCCCTCCCCTTATGGGCATCCGGCACCAATCCCGCGACGTCTATCAGCTTTATAGGAATGAACCTCCATCCGTCCACGCACTTTCCACATTTGACTCCCAACTCCCTGCAGACACACCTAACTCTAACGTGAGCGACTCCGACGTTCGGCTCGATCGTAGTGAAGGGATAGTTCGCTATCGCAACATCCACGAGCGTCGCGGCTTTGAAGAATGTCGATTTTCCGGCGTTCGGCTTTCCGGCCAATCCTATCTCAATCAATCAAACCCCTCCTCGCGTAGTCCCCTCTTTTCCTCGTCCCGAACAGGTAGCTCAGCTGTTTTATGTTCTTCCTGAGGAAGTTGGCGTATTCCTTCGTTATCTCCCCCTTACGCTCGAAGAAGTCTATGACTTCGAGAGCTTCCTCCTCGTTCCTGCATATCTCCAAGTGATCGAGCACCGTGGGAACTTTAGTCCCCTGAAGTTCGTAATAGAGGTTCGGAAACATCCTCCTGAACTTCTCGACATCCCATTCGAGCATCGTCAACACCTTAAATTAAATCCATTTACGATTTAATATGCCTAATGATTTGACTCCCCTACACATATACGTTCTCCTCCACCTGAAGAGGGCGAAGGTCGATTACGCGAAGATGATGGCGAAGATGACTGGAGTCGATTTGGAGAAAATAAACTCGTGCATAAGGGATCTGATAGAACTCGGGTTGGTTGAGAGGGATTCCGGCTCGGCCATAAAGAGGAGCAAAGCCAAGTTTAAGAAGGCCTTCGAGGTTAGAAAGCACCACACATACTACAGGCTCACCAAGGAGGGGGAGAGGTTCGTTAGAAGGATAGACGACGACTGGCTTAAAGAATTCTTCGACAAAACGGTGGGGAAAGGAGCTTTCGAGAAAATCATGAACTCGAATCATGTCAGTAGAAACGACGAACTCTTCGAAAGGTTTCTAAGTCACGGTCTAATCCGACCGAGCGGAAAGAAGACCAAACTTCTGAAACTGATACTCTCGTTCAAATGACGTTCAAAAGTTCTTCCAGCCCGACGACTATCTGCTCTCCGCTCCTCAAATCCTTGACCGCAACCTTACCCTCCCTGAGCTCCCTCTCTCCCACTATCACGGCAAAATCCGCCCTTATGTCGTTCGCGTAGCTCAGCTGTTTCTTGACGTTCCTCCCCATGACATCCGTAACGACCACCGCCTTCTTCCTGAGCATGTTCGCTATTCTGAAAGCCTCCTTTTCGAGCCCTCTGAATCCGACGACCACGACCTTCCTCTTCTCCTCAACTCTAACCTCGCATATCTCCGCAATCCTGTCGAATCCCAATGCGAATCCCGTTGCCGGTGTGTCTTCTCCTCCGAACAGATGAGCCAAGCGATAGCTTCCACCGCCGCATATCTGATTCTGAGCTCCCAACCCCTCTTTAGCGTAAGCTTCGAAGACTATTCCGGTGTAATAATCTAAACCCCTCGCTATTCCGAAGTCCAGCCTGTATTTCACGTCTAAAGCGTCCAAAATCTCGCATACCCTCTCTACATGTCCGAAATCGAAGTCCGGAATGATCTCTCTGGCCGAATCTATAACCTCCCTACCTCCGACGAGATCTATCATCGAAAATATCGAGTCCCTTAGATCTCTGTTCACTCCTACCTCCTCCAAATAGCTTTCGAGAGCTTCGACGTCCTTCTTGTCTATCAACCTCATTATCTTGGACGCCACCTCCTCCTCCAAATCCCTCAAAAGATGCCTCAGCAGTCCTACGTGTCCAACGTGGAGGTCGAACTTAACTTTCAGTTCCTTCATTATATCGTATGCAAGAGATATCACTTCAGCGTCTGCTAAGGGAGAGGCAGAACCTATCAGCTCGACTCCGAACTGCCAGAACTCCCTATACCTCCCCTTCTGCGGTCTTTCGTAGCGGAAGCAGTTGGCGAAGTAGTAGAACCTCAGAGGCTTCGGCATTCCCACGCACTCGTTCACGAACATCCTCATAACCGGAGCGGTCAATTCCGGTCTAAGAGCCAAATCCCTTCCCCCTTTATCCTTGAAGGCGTATATTTCCTCAACTATTCCCTCGCCCGACTTCATCGTGAACAGTTCGAGGTGCTCGAATGTGGGAGTCAGAACTTCCCTGTAACCGTAGCTTTCCGCCACCCTCCTCATAACGGCCTCGATCGCTCTCCTCTTTTCCATTTCCTCCGGCAGAAAATCCCTCGTTCCTCTCGGCCTTTCGATTTTCACGGCAAGAGCTTCTCGCCATCTGTTTAAAAACTTATGGAAAGGGATAAAAGTAGTCGATAGACATGGGGGCTATGGAAAGGATAAACTTCGACGCGGAATACGTCAGGCCGATAATTAGGGGAGAAAAGGTCACTACGATAAGGAAGGGAATAAAGAGCTATCCGGTAGGAAAGATAGTCGATTTAACTGTAAATTACACCCCCTTCGCGAGGGCGAGAGTAGAGAAGGTAGTCGTGAAGAGGGTGAGCGAACTGACGGACGAAGATGCGAAAAGGGACGGATTCAACAGCAAAGAAGAGCTAATTCAGGCTTTGAAACGGATATACGGGGAAATAAAGGACAGCGACTTCGTGACGATCGTCCACTTCGCAGTCGTGGAGAGTTACGTCCGTTAACCTTAGATACCTCCCACCCAACCCTCCAACATGAAGATAGGAAAGTTCGGCTTTTTGAACAATTACCTACCCTACTACTGGATAGAAAAGTTCGGTAAGGCCGAAGTGGTAGAAGATTCTCCAAAAAATTTGGCCAAGCACATAGAAAGTGGGAAAATAGATTACGCCCCGGTTCCCTCATTCTACCTCTTAAAGAACAAGGAAAGACTAAGGAGCTACGATTTCTGCATAGCTTCGAAAGGCAGGGTTTTGAGCGTTTTGGTCGTTTCTAACGGGAGATCTCTCGATAACAAGATAGCGGTAACGAGCGAAAGTATGACGTCCGTAAACCTCCTGAGAATAATTATTGAAGAGAAGGGGCTGAACTGCAAAGTAATTCCAACGAACGAGAGAAGAGCTACGTCCCTTTTAAGGCTATGCGGATGCGCTTTGGTAATAGGAGATGAGGCTATAAAGGCGAGAATGGTTTACAACGTAGTTATGGACTTGGGTGAAGAATGGTTCGACCTGACCGGATATCCGATGGTATTCGGAATATCAGCATCCCTAAAAGAGGTGAACGCGAGAGAATGCGACGAACTGATAAATAAGTCTGTGGATTGGGGATTCGAGCATTTTGAAGAAGTAGTAACCAATGCCGAGAGAACGTTCAAGATGCCCAGAGTGTTTCTGGAAGAGTATTTCAGAACTCTCGTATACAAAATGGGGCCAAAGGAAAGAAGGGGTCTCGAAATATTCGAGGAGCTATGCAGGGAGCACGGATTGCTTTAAATGATCGTGTATTCTTTCAGATCGACTTCCTCAACTCTTTTCTGGAACTCTCTCAAAAATTCCTTAACGAGTTCGCTCGCTCTCCTCTTACACTGCCCGCATAGGAGTTTACCCTCTTTACATTCCATTCTAATCTCCTCGAGCTCTCTGTCGTCTTCTATTAGGTGATATGTGAACAGTTCGAAGACGGTGCACTTCTCGGGATTGCCTCCAAACCTCCTCTGCTCCTCCGCGCTGACTCTTCCGCCAGTCAAAGCTCTCATGACCTTTTTAGCCCCTACCTCAGGCTCGTCGAATAGGGAAATGTAGCTCTCCGGCTTGCTCGAACTCATCTTACCACCAGTAAGGCCGGTTATGAACCTGTGGTATGTAGAGGAAGGCGGAACAAATCCGAATCCGCCCAACTCCACTTCAATCTCTCTTATCGCTTTTTCTATTTCCTCCGGATCTCCGAAAAAGTCGATGTGCTCCTCGTAAACCTTGCATTCGAAAAGACCCTTGATCTTCTCCAAATACTCCCTCCCCTTCCTGCTCCTAACCCTAACTCCACCATCTATTCTCTCGAAGGAGAATACGCTCACCCTCGAAGCTAAGTCCCTCGTTAGCCTTATGTGAGGATCCTGATCCGCTCCAACTGGAACTACTACTGGCTTAGGCCCGCCGAACTCCTTAAGCTGAGGGTGAAGAATGTCTGAAGCCTGAATTGACGTAACGAACATCCTCGCCAGAGTGGTCTCAGGATTGAACCCGTATATCGCCCTCAACTCGCTCCAGTTCACTTCCGCCGAAAGCTCGAACGCCAGATCCTTTACGTATCTGTTGGAAGACTGAAAGTATAGGATCGCGTTTTCCGGCTCTAAACCCAAAGCAACGATGCTCTTAAGATATAACGTTCCTATCTCCTTGGTCTTTCCCCAACTCAACCCTCTAACCGCATGAGCCTCCATGTCCGCTATAGCGACGAATGCCTTTCCCCCCATCTTCTGATGCCATATTATCTCGTCCATCGTCATCTTGTGCCCGAAGTGGGGCATTCCTGAGGGCATGAAACCGGACATCACTGCCCAAGGTTTTTTTTCAATCATCGCATCCACTATTCTATCGTAATCCCTGTGCCCGAATATCACACCCCTCCTCATCAGCTTGTTGGGATTGGGAACCCTGTCGATTATATCGGAAAATGGTTGAATTCCGAACTCCTTCATAAGTCGATCGTAATCCACGACCCCCTCGACTTCCCAAGGAGTAACCTTCATGACGGGCAGTCTATAGGAGGTTTATTGAATTTAACGCCGGGGGTGGGATTTGAACCCACGAACCCTTACGGGCAGGGGATCTCGAGTTCGTTCAATCTTGATGACATAAGACAATTCTTATTTTACTTAGGTGGAGAATATAAAAATGGGAAATTAGTATCGAGAGATGAACAAAAGATCCGGACGAACACACTCAACGACTACAGGAAAAGACTAAACAAGTTTTATGAAATTACTCAAGGTAATTTAAATCCGCAAGCTATTCTCAAGTTTGTTACTTTTGCACAAGGCAAGGATCTTCCACATAAATACTTAGATATTGCAAGGAGATTCATCGAATGGCTTGGAGAAGTTAGAAGAGAGGATTACAACAATCTCATAAAGCTATTAAGACAAGTAAAACGAAAGAAGAGGGTTAAGAAAACTTATGCGGATGAAGGGAGTATTTTCGATGTTAGCTTAGAGGATATTCATCAGCACATACGGAAAATAGCAGAGTCTAACCTGAATATGGTCTCCAAGTTAAGGGCTATTGTGGCTTCTGCTTTATCAGCTTCCACAGGGCTAAGACCTGAGGAACTTACTAAGCTTGAGAGAAAGGACATCGATCTAAACAAAGATTATTTTATTCTCCCATCTACGAAGAGTAAAACCCACATTGAAAGAGTTATACCATTGCATCCTCAAGTCAAGGAGCTACTAAAGATTTACCTAAATGTTTGTGATAATGAAGAATTGTTCAGTTATGGTGCTTTGAGATATGCTTTCGAGCAAGCAGATGCTCCTTTAAGGCTAAAACAGTTTAGAAAATTCTTTGCCATTCATTCAGCTAAGATTCGTTTTCCAGAGGTTTACAGGATTGCCATTGCAGGTCATGATACCGAAGAGCTTGAAAAAGCTCTTGGAACTCTTACTCTCAAGATTACTGAAGAGTTTTACAGGAAGTTTACCCCAGATTGCATAGCTGAGGAATACATGAAGTATTGGGGTAAGGTTGAGATCATTCATCCTGTCGATTTTGCCCGGATTGTGGATACGTTCCCTCTCTGGGAGGTTTGACTTATGCAGGTTAGTCCCACTAAACACGGTTTCGATACATATGTATATTTTAAAAGAAATAAAAATATATTTGAAGAGCTTAAAAAGGTGAACGGGTTGACTATTAAGGAAGCGGCTCAGAGGCTTAATATGAGGTCCATACAACTGCTAATAGCTATCGGTCATTTGAAAAAGCTTGGAATAATCGTTGAAATTAGAATCAAATGATTTTAACAAAATTACGATTTTTAAATACCCTTTAACTTCTTAGTATTTTAATAAGGCCGGGGAGGAGAGACAGGGTTGGTCAGCGACGACATGGTTGCCCGGCAATCACGATCATCCTTAGTGGCCCGATGAGGTCTATCCAGGCTGAGGGACAGAGACTATTCTCTGCACTCCCCGGCTTTCGGGGGGTGGTTAGTTGGGAAGAGGAATTAGGACGCTAAGCTGGCTTCTTGCCATACTTCTGATTTCATCCATAGCCGTTACTCTCGCTCTTGGAGAGGAACACGGATTTTTCGGCAAGCTCAAGCTTGCGATGGATTATCTCAAGGATCCGGGGCTTCTCATCGCATACATCAAGAACGAGTTCATCAATCCTCTTCTGCACAAGGATCCATACAGCCGCTATAAGGAGATCGTCAAGAAGTCTGGAACGACACCAACATCTGAGCCCAGCTACATGGAAAAGGTCAGAGAAAAGCTGAACGGCTATTTTGCCGAACTCACTAACTATACCTTAACGGATTATCAGATTGCGGAGATAGGCGTAAAGGACGTTACATTTACGATCATGGACAGCGAACGCACGTATTATCTAAAGCACATATACATTTCTGGCGATCACATCAAAGTCGACGGCAAAGCAACTCCGAACATGGTTTCTATGACTCCACAAGCCTCTTACTAGCTAGTGAATTTACTCGATAAATACTTCGAGGACGGTCACCTTAACGCAACGGAACTCAAAGCTCTCGGCAATTGGGGGCTGCAGAAGTATAAGAGCGGAGAAATCAGCGGTAAGAAGTCCCATATAGAGGCTATTCTTAACTTCCTGCTTGTCGGAGGGGAGGAGGTGGGGTATGAGCTTTTGGTGGTTTATAATCTTTGTAATAATAATTTTTGTAGTATATAAATTGTTGAAAGGTTAAAGCGGGGAGGTGTTGAGAATTGAGGGGGATGTGGTTGCTCGCGGGTTTAATCGTGCTATTAGCCATACTACCTACGGTTAATGCAGCGACGATAGGTTACAGATTCGATCGGAATACGGTAGTTCCCACGGAATTCGGAGATGAGATTATCAACGGGCATCCCGCAAATCTGACACTTATAATAACTACACCAGACGGTAAACCTTTCAACGCTTCAGCGTTTCCAGATCCCGCGAACACATCCATAAGCGTTACGGTTCAGTTCATGATCGGTGACCAAGTTGTAGATGTAACGGGAGACGGGAATCCTGACGTATTCGTCGCAGTAGAGGATCCGTCAAATCCAGGTCAATATAAGGTTACCATAAACACCTCCGCAAGACCGGGAGAATATACGATGAGAGTGCATGCCATAGCGACTAATTCCAACACTGGTCAAATCCTCGATGAGGGTAGACTTGACGTAGATGTATACATCAGCGACCCGTACTGGGTTACGACGTGGTGCAAGGAAGGAGATGAGATTAAGATCGGAAGCTTGAGTTTAAAGATAGACACAGTCAACGACAGAGGAGCAGTTTTGATCATGGGCGGCAGCCTTGTTAACCTCAGCAGAGATAATACAACCGGGTTAATTTACAGGAAAGTGGATTTAGACGGTGACGGGATCGCAACGGACTGGATGTTCATAAAGAGCGACAAGGATACGGGACTTACGGAGGTCAAGTTCTATTCGAGAAATCCAGGAATACTGGGTGGTGATGAAGACAACGTGACTGTGAGCGGGAATAAAGTTGTAAGAACTACATGGCTCAAAGATCGTAACAGATACAGGGTTGTGATCCTGTGGGACAAGAGTCCGTTCAGCTGGATTAAAGCTGAAGATTACTACATAATCCCCGCTAAAAATCCGAGATGCTGGAAGGAAGGCTGGGGAAGGGGATATAGCGGTAAGGTCACCGTGATTAAGAGAACTACGTGGTTTAACTTCATCTCAACCGACGAGAAAGTGTTTGAAGGTAACATATTCGGCAGGAACGTAAAGATAGACAAGACACTCGATCTGTTCGGCAGGTGGTTCGGGAATAAGGCACGTTTTGGATGGGGTTGGGAAGTCTGGCGAGGGATTGCAAGGTTAGTATATCCTAAGGATTACCAGCTAAAGTTCAGGAGCGCAGCTACAGTATCGGATCTAGAGTTTAGAGGAGACTTAACGCTGAAAAGTGTAAACTGGGATGCAATACTACAGGGAACGGAGGGCAAAACATGAGACTTTTTTCCTATTTTTTAATTTTCCTTGTTTTGTTTACAGCTATTCAGCCGGCGTTCGGCTTTCAATTCCCGAACTTATTTGAGAGACTGTTCAGCCTATTTCATCATGACGATGTAACTTATTACATTCAAAATTACAAGGACTATTACGTAAATGTAAATGGGGTTTACGTCGATAGCAGATCTTGGGAGCTGATAACCAACGGGAGTGTAGACGATCTCGGTGTAATAATTCAGTTCAAGGAGTTGCCTTCCCGAGATGTGGTTAACAGGATTGCCGAAGCGATCGGCGGTAGCGTTGCTTACGTAGACGAGGGCATTAACGCAGTCGTAATAAAACACTGCAAAACAGCGAAGCTAAAATCGTTCATAGAAGGAGAAGCGAAGAATTTCGGAGTAGTCGCGGTTTACGTAGACTTCAAGGTCAAAGTAACACCCTTTACGGGAGAAACTTACAGCATTTTGAACTTAACGGCATCAATCGATAAACGCGTAATCGAGAATGTAAACTGGAACATCAGGCAAATCTCGGCGGACGAAGTCTGGGAGGAGAACATAACCGGAAGAGGTGTGGTGATAGCGGTACTCGATACAGGAGTTGACGAAAACCACCCAATGCTTAAGGGCAAGGTTATCGAATCCATTAGCTTCGTAACGGGCGAGGATCCGCACGACTACAATGGCCATGGCACGCACTGCGCAGCAATCGCGGCCGGAACGCCCGTTCTGACGTATTACAACGGCAGGAAGGTATGGGTCAGCGGCGTAGCTCCGAATGCCAAAATTCTGAACGTCAAGGTCTTAGACAAGAATGGTGCGGGCTCAATTTCTAACGTTCTGATGGGTCTTGATTACGTTGCTAAGTGGCACGACGAACATCCAGATATACCTATTGTGGTCTCGATGTCCCTCGGAACGCCCTTCGGCAATCCGAGCGATCCTGTCTGTCGAAAGGTCGACTGGCTCGTCAAGAAGAAGCATATACCTGTTGTCGTTGCGGCGGGTAACGAATTCGTAGTAATAGATAGTCCTGGACTTGCAACGTACGCTATAACGGTTGCGGCCGTGGATAAGAACGGAAAGGTTGCGTCGTTCAGCGGTAAGGGTCCCGGCAACATAAGGGACGTTAAGCCCGATATAGCGGCGCCGGGTGTACGCATTCTTTCAGCAAGAGCAAACACTAACGGGTTAATAGCGATGAGCGGGACATCCATGGCTACACCTCACGTCGCTGGTGTGATAGCTCTAATTCTGGAGAAGGATCCCGATTTGAAGGATTAGCCCGAGAGAATAAAGGAGCTACTCGAAGCAACTGCCAGAGACGATCCGCTCCAGCCGAGAACTTGGGAAGGGGCCGGGATAGTTGACGCATACGCTGCCGTAAATAAGCTTCCTAAGGAGAGAATGTTCAGTATCCTCTCTTGGTTCGGAAAGATCTTCGGGTGGTCGGAATGCTTTTATCTAATTTGCCCTTCCCCATCAGGCTACTGATCGCCATCGTATATGATGTGCTCGATATAATCGATGCCATTCCTGGGGTGAACGATGTCGTAGAGGGATTTGGCGGAGCGTTCGTAGGTTATCTGCTGACGGGGAACCTGAAGGCCCTGGCGCTTACAGCCATCGACGGTTTCCTGCCTCCACCTCTGGACTTCTTTCCGATGGCAACCGCCGTTGTCATCGCTGATGAGCTGGGGTGGTTGGATTGAGGTGGTTCCTGTTTCTCCTTGCTATCAGCTTGGTCATAATGCTTGCCGTTAACGGGCTGAAGAACGTAATAGCGAGTGTAACCTCTGCTATTTTCATATCCGCCGTAGCGAGGGTGGTGGCGAAGTATGCTGACTGAAATTGCCTGGATAGTTATCGCCGTTTACATTACTATAATCGTTGCGACGGGGATGTACAGCAGTTGGGAATACGCCGCCATCCTGTGTATGATTTCATCTATAGCTCCCTTAATAGTTGTTCCAAACCTTTATCTCGATTTTCTCAAGATTACGCTGATCAAGTTCGGAGATTTTTCGTGTATTAACGTATTTACGGTTTTACTGTTTTTTGACTCAATTATAATCGCCTACGCGTTCAACGCATGGGTTAAAACGTTCTTCATAGCTCTATTCATCCTCCTGATAGCCTATTACAGCGGATTTCTCTCGCCGACGGCAATTGCGAACGCTTTGGGAGGTGGATAAATGGCATACAACCCTGCGCTAGTTCACGCCACATCTCAAGGAATTCCGATTTGGAGCGTTGTCACGTTTATACTCGTAGGCTTATACGGGGATTTTAAGATTAGAGAAGGTGAGTACGCCGAGGGAGCTATAGCGGTCGCCTCTGCAATATTCATGTTGCTAGTTAACTGGGCGACGGACTACTACAGGGCAGTATGGGTGGGTATCATATTCTTGATTATTTCAATTATAACCTATTTTACAGCCCTTAGGGACACTTTTTTCAGACCTCTGTTCATGTGGACGGGCGGATGTCTGATAATATCCTCCATGCTGAACTACTTCGCGCAACCGATCGTTTTCGAGGGGATGATGGGTTTTGCAATCGGCTGTTTTCTGATTGGACTTATTTTAGCGATAGACATTCACCTCGACAGATTTACGCATTATTACGAAATACTGCTGAGTTTCGGAGCTGCGTTAATCGGAGCTCTTATAGCCGTATCTATTTTCGGGGTTAGCCATATTTGGTACGGTTTGGCTATGATGTATGCTGGTCTAATTGCGACTTTTTTAGGCGTTAGAACAAAATTCACCGATCCGCTGTTCATGGCGGGTTTTATAGTGTATATAGACGATGTAGTAGGTTATCTGACGATATCTCCCAAGCTGAAGCTTATGCCCATTGCATTCGGCTTGGGATTCTTCGCTACGGTGATTTACATGCTCAGGAGGTGGTTGGATGAAGTTTAAGTTATTAATGCTTAGTTTGTGCGTTTTAGCGTTAATCTATCCGGTTTAGGCTTTGAAGGTCATTCCGCTTGTAATTCCGAGTATGGTAGAGCTGAACAGTAAGCCGACGAACATATTGATAGTTGCGGTCGGTGGGGAGAACGGAGTTCCGTTCTGCGGTGGAACTGCTGAATACTACCTCTACGATCCCGACGGAAAGGTCGTTGGAATGGGAGATATGATCTACAACTTCTCTCTTCACGTTTTTTACGCCGAAGTGCCGGGTAGCATAATTACGAGGGCTGGAGCCTACAAGATTCGGATAATCGTGAACGACAGTGCAAGTGCCGAATCGACGCTTAAAGCGGTTTACAAATACGGTTCCTTTCTAAGACTTTCCACGAACGGCTTAAACGTTTTAAACGGTGTTTTATCCGTCAAAAAGATCGGAAAGTCGTTTTTAACACTCGAAATAGGACGTAAAATTGTAACACTTAATCCCGGGCAGTCAATCGACTTAAACATACATGGAGTCGGAGCTACCTTAATCGTTGATAGAATCGACAACGGTTCGGCGGTCGTTACCCTGACGTATCCGAAGGACATCCCGCTCGAAGAAGTGATCCAACCTCAGACCGGCAAATTCGCAATCCTGTCGGGTGAAACGTATAAAGCTAAATTGACTAAGGACGAGCCCGTTGAGTTCACCGAACTTCTGCGCGAATCGTTCTTCGGTTTGATAAAAGAGTTGCAACACTTTCGCATTGAAGCACCATCTGCCGATGTCAAGTGGTTCGTGACGATCAGAGCCGGAATAAGCCTGAGTAAGTGGATTCAGGCCGGCTGTCCTCTTGAGCTCAACGAGGCTTTAGATGCTCTACTGGTCTGGGAATCCGAACCGCACGTCGTAGTTAACTGGCATGCGGAAAAGTATAGGCGGATTCTGTTTTTCGTGGAGAAGTTAGCCGAGAAATCGAGGGAATATGTTGATCTTATTACTCCCGACATGATAAAGCCGAGCTACTTCAACTTCGATATTCCCGGCGGATTCTGGGCTAAGCTGTTTGCGGAGCGTTACGACGAAGCCGTAGACGCATACGTGGTCGCGGCGAGCTGGTCGCTTGGAGATGTGGAGGGTGTGGAATTTAACTGGAATGAGATGTGGAATGCTCTGATGAACGGAGAGATAATCGTTTCTGTGGATTTTATCATAAAGAGTGTTACGCTCGAATTTAAGGCGTAGGTGGTCTAAATGGCGGGAGAAATGATAGGCGAGGACATCAAGCAGGAACTTGAAGCCCGTATCAGGGAAGAAAGTAGAGTTAGTAGGGTTGCTAAATGGATCCAGAGACATGCTACCTTTATTTACGGAGTTTGTACGGTCTTGTTTATGATTACCGTTTTCTTCCTCGTAAACCCACAATATACCGCTAAAGGCTTTGAGATGCTCGGTAGAGCTTTAGTAACCGTTCACACGGAACTGTCTAAGCCCTACTTCAACTGCTACGAGATAATCTGTATCATAGCGTTTATCGGCTTCATGAAGCTTATGGCAATCGAATCGGCTAAAGCGAGGACTATTACAATAATATTGGCGAGAAACCCAGATAAGAAGCTTTACGTTAGGGTTAAGCCCTTGATAGGTATAAAGATACCGTTTCTGCCCGAACCAAAAACAATTAGGCCGATGATCATCGAGACCGAATACGGCTACATCGTTTATCAAGGTTTGTATAATTCACAATGGAACGGAGAGAAGCACTTCATCCCCAAGCATGCTCGTCTGAGCTTCGGCAACGTTTGGGTTATTGCAGGTTATCCTCCGGATAAGCCTACTTGGGTTGAGAAGGTTGAAACGGCTAAAGGAGTGGTTGATGTCGATTTCTACGAGTGGGAGGTTGACAGCCTAGGTGAGATCCTCGTCGAGAGACAGCAGAAGGCCATCGATACACTCAGGAAGGAGAACAAGGTTCTGAAGGAGTATCTGATGACCGGCTGGAAGTTCGCTGAAGATGCTATCGTTCCGATTAAGGAGAGATTCGACAAAATGTTCGAAGACAACCTTGAGAAGGTCGAGAAGATTGGGAAGCTGTTCGTTCACATCGAGGCAGAGAGGGAGAGAACGGCAAGGAAAGTTCTGTCAGCTATTCAGGATAAGAAGATCATTCTCGGATTAGATCTTGAAGAAAATGAGAAGGAGGTAGATTCGAAGTGAATACGTTATTTTTTACGCTCATAGCGGGTTTCCCGCTGAAAGGAGGTGATAACCAGAATTCAACATTTTCGGATGTTGAGGCTTGGAGCTTGCTGTAATATGGAGATTATGACCATAAGAAGGTGAGAGGCTTGGATTCAAACGGTGAGGTTAGCTTAGAGTCTCTTAACGGAAAACGTTTGGAGGTTAGGGATAAGTTCGTGGAGATAGCACTTGACTATGAGAGGGAGTTCAAGGAGCATATTGAAGAGTATAATAATGCAGTCTTTCCGAGTGAAAAGCTGAGAATTCTTGAGGATGCCCTTGAAAAGCTGATGAAATGCGTTGTTTATCTCAAGAAGTCGATAAACGCTCAGGAATCTAAGGAAAACTTCATCAAGGAGCTTGAGGGCTTGTTTGATCGGGAGAACGAGATCAGGAGCGCAGTAATCATGGCTATTTTTGCAAGGAAGCATGACAAGCCGGCAGATCTCAGAACGATTGCAAGATGGGTTTACGGAACGGATGATAAATCCGCTGTCGAGCATGTTCGAAGGGTAGTCAAAGCGTTTGCCGATTTTGGAGTCATTGAGATCGTCGAGGACAATCCTATCAAGGTTTTGCCGAGCAATCTTTACGCAAGTCTTGTCAGAAAGCGGTTCTTATCTGGGATTTTCGAAGCTGCTGAAACTTTGATTTTGAGGTGATGCTCATGCTATCTGCAACTTTTAGAAGGTATTACGGGGAAGGTAGAGATGTTAAAGTCAAGGTGAAAGACAGAACGAGGGAATTGGGAGAGCTTGCAGTCGGAATAAATAGTAGAGGAAAGTTCGTCACCGTATCTTCGAAGGTTAAGCATAGAGCTATCGTCGGAGTTACAGGAGCCGGCAAGACCACACTTGCTCAAACTCTCAAGGAAGTCGATTATGCAAGAGGAAGAAAAGTCGTAGAAATTGAACCGAGCTTGGAGGCGAAATGCGAAGGAATTTTCATGAATTTGCCTAATAACGATCCCGATATGGTTAAAGTCCTGAAAAACGAATTCAATCTTGAGCCTAAGCCGATCAGAACAGTCGCATACACTCCGAACACTCCGCAATATCGTAAATTCGTTGAGAAGTATCCAGAAGCCGAGGAATTCTTCAAGCCGATAAAGCTCACCGAAGATGAGTTGCTCAACCTTATCCCGAAAATCCTTCCGAGCGGTCCAGTAGAAAGATTACTCCTTACAGCATACCTGCAGGATGCGGGGAGTTTGAAGGATCTCAAAGAGATCCTTGAAGGAGAGGACGTCCCGGGATACATGAAAGCCACAGCCCAAAAGATCCTATACATCGCCAACCTGAACCTGATTTCTGACGAGGGTTACAGCTTGAGAGAAGTTCTGAGCGGCGATCACGTCAGCATAATAACCTTCGCCTTCGTCGATGATCCTCTCGACCGTTTCGTTTGTTCTCTTATTTACCTGAGTGCAATTTACGAAACTTGGAAGAACATGCCGCACGATCGCATTCTGAGCTTCTTCGTCGCGGATGACAACCTCTTCGCTCCATCGAGAAGTAGGGACTTACTCGACAGCCTGTCGAGATACCAGACGAGAGCAAGAGCACAACTTCAGATATACGCAAGAATAAGCAGAGCGCAGCATCTGGCTTGGACTCTCGACTTTCAGTCATGGCAGGATATAGACGAAGTCGTCAAGGAACAGATGACCGAGAGATTCTTCAAGAGGAGTTGGAGCGAAGAAATAGCTAAAATGCTTGGAATCGAACAATCCGAACTAAGACGTTTGGGAAAGCAGTACGCATACTTCCACAACATGCTGACGTGCCAGAAGATTAAGATACGTCCTCCGATGTCTCGGAAGGCGAGAGAGGGTCAGTTTACACCCTACGATTTTGTTAGAGAGTTTAGGAGGTTTGAGAAGTATGAGGATACTTTTGATATTGTTTAGCCTGCTTATGTTGGTTGGTTTAGCGGTTGCCGGGAACGTCAATGAGACGGCAGTCAATCAGACGTTGAATCAGACGAATTTAAGCGTTAACGTTACTCCAACGCCTATTCCAACGCTTACTCCCGTCCCGACACCGACTATCGTTCCTACACCAACCCCAACTCCGACACTGGCAAATCAAACGAACATGACTCTGGAGGAGCTTGTGAAAGTTCTGCAAAAGCAGATCGAAGACTTGAAGAAGCAGAATGAAATTCTCAGAGAGGAGATCAAGAAGCTAAGAGAAGAAAATGCAAAACTAAAGGAGAAGCTTGCAAAGCTTGAAAGGAGGCCGATAACATGGGAGGATGTGGAGCGGACGGTCGATGAATATTACGTTCAATTCACGTACTGGACAGGATGGTTCTGGCCCATACTGACGTTTTATCTGATCTTCCGTTACAGGATGCCGGCCATTGAGACCGAAGAGGAAAGGATTCAGGAAGCCGTCGAGAAGATCGTCAAGGAGAAGCAGAAGGAATGGTTCAGCTATCAGGTGAGAAAGAAGGGAATCGAAACTGTTGCGGAGGATGACACGGAACTTGCAATATTCAGGAGCTTGGGCATCTACACAATAGGGGATCTACTGTCGAAGAGTGATGAAGAACTTATCAAGGCTTTCGAGGAGAAGTATAAGCCGACTGCCGATCTGCTGGAACACTTCAAGAACAGGCTCAAGGAGATTAAGAAGAAGCTAAAGGAGGTTAATAGCAATGCCTGATCCGTTCAGCGTTTGCTTCACCATTGTCAAGGTTGCAGGGTTCCTGCTTGCATTGACGGCTATAGGTTACCTTGTCTTCGATAATCTGATCCTTAGACAGCTCGGCAGAAGAACGGTGATCAGACTCGTTATAGATGGAAGGGTCAGCAAAAGGGAGATTGTAAGGCTGTTGGAGGAGAAAGGATATAAGGTTGTGAGGTGGAAGTAATGAGCTTGTTCGATCTTTATTTGATAAGTATAATCGCCTGTGGAGTATTCAATCTTTTATATGATATGGTTAAGTCGGCAGTTAAGAAGATGAAAAAGTGATTACTTTTTATTCTCCATTTTTGTAAAATTGCGAGATTGCGAAATTTCAACCTCGCTCGAATCGAAACTAATCCATTCGGTAATACCATCTTAGAGATGCTAAGAATAAGCGATATTCTAACTCCTTTCGCTCAGAAAAGCCTTTCTAACCGCTGTTATATAACAACCGCTCAGCTATATTATTACATTATATTATGTTATTACTATCGTAAAAGTCGATTTTTGCATTTTTAGATTTTCCCATTTTTCGGATTGCCTAAATTTTAATTTTTTAGTGGTTTCGGCTTGCCTAATCCCCCAGATTCTGGGGAATACACCAATCCTTCGGATTCCCCGAGATTAATATAATCGCTTTTATAATGAATAACGGAAAGTTATGAGAGAGGAGATCGGCTGCAGCTCCTGTATTGGTCCATTCGTTCCAGGATGCAGATGAGGTTATAAATTATAGCAGAACTCTGTTATAGATTATAAGCTCTGAAGAGCCTCCAGATGGTTATAAGCTATAAGTCTCGAGATTGGTGTTACCACAAGGGCTGAGGACGTCCTCGGCTTTGACAACCTTTAGTAAGAAGCTCTAAATTAAAAAGTTTGAATCTGGGAGACTTTAATTTTAGGAGAAAAAGTATCAGAATTTGTGTTCGATCCATTTCTCAAGAATAGAAGAAATTTTTTCTTCATCTGGCCACTCATTCTTGATACTTGATATAAAGTCATCTCTTAACTTTTCGTAGAGTCGGAAGAATGTGCCCTCATCTTCTGCAATAAGGACGTAACTACCTCCAACAAGTATAGCACCTGTCTCCTTAAAGAACGTAATTAGCAACCTATCGAGTTTCTCTTTAAAAGAATCTAGAACAGATGTTAGGAATTCAATTTTGTATGGACGTAATATCCTGCGAATGTCTTCTGCTATGGTAGTTTCTTCCTTAGTTTCCTCATTCAGAGTTCTAAAGAAGTCTTCAAGGAATACTTTCCTTTCGGGGTAGTGAAAGAGCACTCTGTCCCGAATATCCCTCATTGCATACTTTGAAAATCCTACAACGCATGATACCAACTCTACACCTTTATGAACAGTCTTCTCTATGGCAGATATTAGCCTATTTCTAAAGCTTTCACTGTTCAAAACGATCTCCCAGTCGGGTATTGTGTACGTACTGAATTCAACCGTGCATCCATAAATCCTCCTATAATGCTTATTATATATCACAAGCGTTGCAGGTAACTTATCAAGCGCTATTTGACTTTCATATCCTTCAACCTCTATTGGCTCTGGTAATTCGAGAACTCCATAAAACTTTAAAATTGCTTTTGAAACAACTTCCTCTGACATTCTATGAATCTTGGCTCTTATACTCCCAAAGTCCTCGGTATTCACTTCCAACTTACCACCTAACTCCTCAAGGTCATCATTTATCCAAAGATGATATCTATCCCTCTTAAATCCTATGTTGTATGAAAACTTGTGAGAATAATCTATAAGTCTTTCAAGCTTTTCAGTCTCAGTTAATCCAGTCCCCGTTATATTTAAGCGGAAAAGAATCGCCATTCCCAGTCCCTCCTAATCTCCTTCTCATAAACTATTCTAATCACAATCCCCCTCACACTAACTGGCCTTTTTGAACCCTTATAATACAGTATCCCCCCTCGCCCTATATCATACTTTGCAGATCGCGGCTTTCTTCTGATGATGATAAACGCTTTATCAACTGGCTCTCCTCTATCTTTTAATTGTTCAATTGTGGATTTTACCTGCTCTACCGCCCAATCCAGATCTGTGGACTTAACTTCCTGAACAAACCATTCACAACTTTTGTGATGCCCATACCCATCCGCGGTTGGTCTATTCGGATCTAAGCCAAATTTTTCTCTCAGATCAGCTGTCGAATATCTAATATCAATCGATGGTAATTTAAACAAACCCCTCTCACTCTTCTTAACCCTCACCCCCACACCCCCTCAAAACACTTAATACCTAAAACTTAAACCTTTCTAAAAAAATTGGTTGCTAAAACCGTTTTCGACGACGTCGTCAATATTTTTATCTCTCAAAGTCGAAAAAAATGGAGAAGGGAGTAGAGAGAAAACGGAGAGATGGGTCTCAGAAAAGGTTGATATTGCGGTATACAACAGTATACATATATAAGAGATACAGTTGTATACCATTCGATACAGATGTATGCAGTTTTATAAAAATCCTCTTTTCTCTTCTTTTCTTTATTACTCTTTTCTAAGAATTTTATTAGCTGAGTGAATTTAAGTAGGGTTCAACTTAGGTGAATACAGTTGTATACAATTTTTAGACCATCGCCTCCCTCCTCTTAAGGGCAGGTTCTACAACATCTCTATAAAATTGGTTTATTAAAATCCTAATGACTTCAGCATCGTGTTGAACTCCAAATTAAACATTTTTATAGATACGACCTCTAAAATCAACGAGTTTAACGAAAATAGCATTCTTCTCTTTATCGTAATCGAAAATAACTCTTAACTCACCTATTCTCATTCTGTAAGTTCTTTCACCTATCTTCTTTATATCCGCTCTAATAAGAGGAAATTTTTCAAGAGATTTTAGAACTCTAAGAACATTCTCTCGTCTTTTTTCATCGAGCTTCTCTAAGAATTTGATAACTCTCTTGTGTAGAAAAACCCTGTTCACTTCTTCATAACCTCCTCAAGAGGAACATAATCCTCCTCGGAAACTTCTTCCTCTACAAACCCCTTCTCATCTTCTCCCGGCTCTTCCTCTGGAATCAGATTCAATACAACCTCCTTGAGAATCTCCTCCAATTCCTCCCTTAAAACCTCCCTAACCGCCTCCTTTATAACACCTACCTCCATCAATACCCGTAAAACCGCAAAATATTAAACCCTTACTCGTTATTCCCTTTACGACGTTAAAACTGTTTCCAACGACGTTGTCAACGTTTTTATCTTTCAAAATCGATAAAAATTGGAAAGTGAGTTTGAGTGAATTGAAGATGTTGGTTGATGAAAAGTTTGGAGTTGTTGCATGCGGTTGCATGCTATATATATGGCATGCTACCGCATGCGGAGAGTTGCATATGTATGCAGTTTTATAAAAATCCTCTTTTCTCTTCTTTTCTCTTTTACTCTTTTCTGAGAATTTTATTAGCGGAGCGAATTTAAATAGACCTTAACCAAAGCTGATAAAGTTAATGAGATGGTGACGTTGCAAGCGTTTTAACCCCTTCTTACTTTCTTCTAAGGTCTACACCCTCATTTTTTCTATTAGATAGTGCTACTAAGAAAGTCGTAAAAGATGACTTTAACGACCATCCCCTATCTAAGTTGCTTAGACAATTTGCTAAACTAAGAAGATGTTTGTTGGTCGATTGTTGTAATAGTTGTTTGGAGTTAATATTTATTTATATTAACTTAATATTTATTTATATTAACTCGCTCCAAATAAATATATTAACAACAGTCTTCAGTTGTTATTAACCAACATCTAATCCTAAACAACTGTCAGGTTATTATATAAATCATTCTACAATTTCCAACTTCTTCTCTTTCTTGGCTTTCCATTCGTAAGCTAATTTGATAACTGCTTCAGCGACAAAGTCGGATTCTGAAGCAAAGTCACCGGAGCGTATAGCCTCTCTAATTAACTCTTTAATATTTCTGGATACATATCCAACAACTCTTTCCTTCCCCTTTTTCATGGCTTAACCATCTATATTTTTAGATTCTATCGTATATTCGTTCTCGTATCGATTTTAAAAACTATTATAGCTTTATTTTCCCAATCGATGTAGATAATGATTATAAAATGCTTACAGAAAGTCGCTAAGAAAGTCTCGCATTTCAATGCGGGGATGAATTAGGGGAGGTGGGTGGGGGTGGTTAGTGGTAGATTATTATCCTGTCAAAATCTTTAAATACCTCGAATGCACAATTTAAACTATGCAATTAAAATCGACGAGACATGCCAAATACTTGTGCAACTATCATTTCGTATTCATTCCGAAGTATCGGAAGTCAATTTTAGACAAGTATAAGGATGATTTAAAGGAGATATTTCATCGGATAGCTAAGAAGTGGGGATTTGAGATTTTAGCGTTAGAAATAATGCCTGATCACGTTCATCTATTTGTTTCAGCACCACCTAAGTATGCTCCTGCACAAATTATCAAAATATTCAAGGGTGCATCTTCAAGAGAGTTAGGTAGAAGATACCCAGAAGCAAAGATTAAGGGTTCAAGTCTATGGACAAGGAGTTATTTCGTAGCAACAGCAGGTAACGTTTCGACAGACGTGATAATGGAATATATCAAAGAGCAATACTTTAAAGAGGTTAAGAAGAATGATAAGTTTAGACTAAGACCTACTAAGGAGCAAGAGAAAGTTTTGTTCAGCTTATAGTTGATGAGTTATACAACGAGTTTAAGCGAATTTTAGGTTCAGCTACCACTCAACAAATCATAAGGAAGAATAACGAAGCTTGGAGAAGTTTCTTTGCTCTATTAAAGTTGCAGAAACAAGGTAAACTTCCTCCTCACATTCGCAAAATTTCTCCTCCCCGCTACTGGAAGGATAGGCTAAATGGTAGGAGAAAGTTGATGACGGTCATTCGGAATGATTGTTATAGGATTGAGGAGGTGGGAGGAAAGAAGTGGTTGGTCTTGCCAAAAGGTTTGAGGATTAGAATAACGGGAGAGATTAGATGGGTAGGAAAGCAGGGACGGTTGGAGATATTCTACGACGATTTAACGGGGAGGTGGTACGCATACCAATCAGTTAAAGTTGATCAACCAAGGCGTACCACCTCCCCAGAGAAGAGAGCTTTCGTCGATTTAGGAGTGATAAACATCATAACAGCTTGGATTGAAGGTGAAAAGCAACCCATCGCTTTCTCAGGTAAACCTCTCTTAGCAGATTGGTGGTATTGGACTAAGAAAATAGCATATTATCAGTCAATAGCTATGAGAGTGAACAAACGCTACACTACCAAAAGAATCAGAAAGTTCTATCGTAAAAGACAGTTAAGGTTCAGGCATGTGATAAACACTATTATCCACAGATTTGTTAAACTCTGCTACGATAAGGGAGTTGGCGAAATCATAGTCGGAGACATTAAGGGAATTAGACAGAACAACGATAAAAATAGCAAAGCAAATGCGATGATTCATAACTTCTGGAGCTTCAGATACATTATTGAAAGATTAAAGACTACAGCAGAAAACTTCGGAATTAAAGTTAAATTGGTTAAAGAAAACAACACTTCGTCGGTTTGTCCAAGATGCAGTTCTAAAAATTGCTATAAACGTAAGAGATTGTTCAAATGTTTGAGTTGCAGGTTGGAAGCTCATAGAGATGTAGTTGGAGTTATAAATATAGCCCGTGTCTCCCTCAACGGGAGAGACGGGTTTAACGGGGTGCTGGCACACCCCGTGCTTCTACGGGTTAGTCCCGTAGAAGCACAAACCTCCCCGCAAGGAATCCTCGCACTTTAGTGCGGGGAGGATGTCAATTGACAGGCTCTGGAACTTACTGAGAAGAGCGGAGGATGAGATGACGAAGATGGCGATAAAGCATGTGATAAATATCCTTGAGGAGGAGAAGCGTTCGATATGGTTTTCCAGTCTATGTAGGAAGGTTTTCAGGGGGGAGAGGGTAGGGATAACGGATTTAGACAAGATAATGGTAATAAATGGTAAAACTAAAGCTTTAATTGAATGGAAGTTCCGCAGGGAGGATTTCAGGAGGGTAGCAATGTTCAATGCTTTTCAGTTTATAACTTTGAGGGACTTAGCTAAGAGATCTGGTTTTCCTCTTTACTATATAGTTGAGATGAATGAATATGGTGATAGGTGGTTTAGAGTGGTTGATGTTGGGGATGTGGAGTTTCGGGTTAGGAGGCTCGGGAACGGACATAGTAAAGATTTTTATGTTGTAATCGATTTAGATAAAACTATTTTAATGAATGAGCTTGAATTTAAATTGTGGTTGAGGGAGGTGATGGTGTGATCTACCATTACATTGCGAGCCACATAGTAAACAATTTAGCAGGGGAAGACATCAGCAGTATAATGGCGTATAAAAGAGGACATGACCGTAATCTCGAGAAAACGACTGTTTATATTTCGAAGGACAATAAAGAACTTGCGATGCGTTTAGGCATTAATCTTTCAGCTTTTTTTGACTATTGTCTTGAGAGGTTGTTACAGCATTTGATGGGTTGGCAAATAACGCCGGGGGTGGGATTTGAACCCACGAACCCTTACGGGCAGGGGATCTCGAGTCCCCCGCAGTGGCCAGGCTCTGCAACCCCGGCTCGATTTATTGTTTCGGAGATGAGAAGATAAACCTTGCCCTAAATCAATATCATCACGATGTGCAGTATCGCCAATATGATTAGTATGTCCAAAACGATCTTCAAAAATTTCTTCAGATTTTCGCCGTAAAATGATGGAGGTCTACTGGAATTTACCCACTTCAGTTCGTCGTAAGCCTTCGCCGTTGGAATCATTTCATCAGTAATGTATCCTCTCTCCACCAACCTTCTCAGAACCTCGTTTACAGTCAATTCGGGAATTCCGCAGAACTTGGATATCTCCTCCACCCTCCTCTTTCCCAGTAACACAGCTTCGAGAACGTCTCTTTCAAGTTCCGAGAGCATATCATCCACGCAGTAACATTCTGATTATTACGAGCACGGCTAAGAGCGCCGCCGAACCCACAACGACTCCCGCTCCCTCCTTCCTACTCAATGGAGTCGGTGTGGGCTTTACGATTTTGGTCGAAACATTCGTTTTACCTTTCGCGAAGAATATCTTCATCAAACCGGTTCCGACGATCTGAACCTTATAGCTTCCTTCAGACTTCGGGACATATTCGAAGGATATAGTCTTCTCCTCATCCGTCTTCAACTCGATCTCCTTGCTGAAAACGACCTGATCGTTCACCTTCACCTCCACCTTCCCCTTCCCGCTTCCACCTATGTTCCTAACCTTGAAAGATATCTTCACAGGAGTTCCAACATCCGCTATGAACTTATCGACGTTCAGATCGGAGTAAACGAACCTCGGAGCGACTTTAGTCTTAACCGTTATCGTTACGACCTTGTTGACGTTCAAGTCGTAGAACGTCTTGTAAAGTTCATCTGAAAACCTCAACCCGCTCCAGTTCTCCATGCCAAACGCCTGACACTCTATCTCCCCAACAAGATCTTTCCAGTAGTCCGTGTTATCTATGACGAGAACCCCGTGGTTTTTGAAGAAGAACGACAATTCTTTCAGATCTGGAACGTTGTGCCCAACATATATCAGAACGTTCACACCGCTCAAGTGGTAGATGTCTCTCACGCCGAGATAATTAACTGGAGCCTTGGTCTTCTTTTTCACGTATTCCAAAAGCTTTGGCAAAACGATTTCCGCTCTCTCGTCGCTTCCCTTTAGCAACGCAACCGAAATAGTTCCATACTTCACGTATTTTATGTAGGCAAACGCCAAAACGTTCGTCAGAAATCTTTCCGCGGATTCCCTGTTCATCACGTAACCGCCCTTATCGAAAACCTCTACGGCTTTTTCTACATTACCATCGTTCGTCTCGGAAATTCCTACACTTCCCAAAATATAATCGTTTGGAGAGTAGATTATCATTCCGTTGCATATCTTTCCGACGAGTATGTTCCTATCGTAGAGGAGAGGTTTTATGAAGATAGGAGGAGTGCTGTCGAACTTGACGTGTTTGTCGAAGGCCACAACCTCTATCGTGTGCGTTCCCTTTGGAAGGGGCGGAACCTTGAGGCCTATTCTTTTGACCTCGTAACCCTTAAGCACCACCTCTTTAGTATCGACGAGCTTTCCGTCCACCTTCAAACCAACCTTAATCTTTCCTCCTTTGTCGTAGTTGTTTAGAATAGAAATCTTAAGCTCGTTCGGAACGTTTACCGGAAGAACTTTAGATTCGAACTGGGAGTCGAATATCACGAACCTGTTGGGAGGAATCGTGTCCGCGTTTGAGTAGACGTAAAACGTTATTTCCTTGACGACGTAGGGGGCATCCTTTCTGCTTATCGTCTTTATCACTCCACCGCCCGATGCGGAGAATATGTCGTATCTCGTGTAGCTCTTCAAAACCGCCGTATAATTCAAGACGTCGAAGGCGTAAGCTTCTATGATGTATTTGCCGTCGAGCCAAGCCTTATCTATCGGAATTTTTATTACGTCGTAAACGTGATCGTAATAGCCAAGTTTCCGGATCTCATCCACCTTCTTATAGACCACATAACCGTTCGGATCCTTCACGAATACGACGAAATCTATCGCTACCGCTCCCGCGTTTCTGTTTAAGTTTCCAACCGCCAAATACAACTTCAGAGTTTCTCCCTGCTTGAAAACATTGTTCCATCTCGGAACGTATTTTCCGTAATCGTAAACATAAGTAACTATCTTAGCATCGAAGTCCGTGGGCGATATGGCATAGACGGGAATTATTATGAGCATTAGGATTAACGTTAAGACCGCAATTCTAACCATCGCAATCATCTATGATGAAAGAAGATATATATTTTGTCATTGTAGTTGATGATGAAAATGCCAGTAATAGCGATATGCTCGGGCAAGGGGGGAGTCGGTAAGACGACGGTTGCAGCGAACCTATCCGTAGTTCTATCCAAATTCGGAAAGACGCTCGTCATAGACTGCGACATAGCGTTGCCAAACCTACACACCTTTTTCGGAATAGAAGATCCACTCGTATCTTTATTGGATGCACTGAGAGATATAAACTATTTGGAGGACGCAATTTACAGAATTAGAGCTAAAAACGTCGGTAAACTCGATCTTATTCCGGCTTCCACTTCAGTTAAGGCTCTGGAGGAGATAGACATGAACAAGCTCAAGGATATAATCGAAAGCCTTAAACATGATTATGACTTTATATTGTTGGATGTAGCCGCTGGATTGAGCAAATACGCGATAATACCAATGCTGGCATCGGACAAGATATGCATAGTCGTGAATCCCGAGAAAACAGCCATATCCGATGCGCATAAGGTTAGAAAAATCGCGGACATCTCCGATATACCCGTTAGGGGAGTTGTGATGAACAGATATAAGGGTGAGAAGAAGATGGTCGACTACGCTGAAAAGGCAATAGGCGCTGAGATAATAGGCATAATAAGAGAATCCAAGCTGATAACCGAATGCTGGAGGGAGGGAATTCCCGTCACGATAAAAAAACCCGATGCAAAGGTTTCCAAAGACTTTCTGCTTCTGGCCAAAAAGATAGTGGGGAGCAGGGTTGAGGTAAAGCCGTTCGGGAAGCTGAGATTCATGTTGGGTTGGTGATGGACGTGGAAGACGACAAGAAAGTTATAGATGCGTTGCTCGACGATGATGAATCGTTCATAATTAGGAAGAAGGATAAAATAGATGAGGTAGTTAAGAGTATCCGCAAGTCCATAAAAAAGAGATCGATCGATGAAGAGCAAAAGGAAGAGGCAGTAGTCGAATCTAAACCCGAAATTAAACATACGCTTAAATACGAACAGCCGTATCTGTCGGACGTTGAGATAAACGTTCTGAAAGCTGTAATGAGGTTTGGGGGAAACGTCAGGAGGATATCCAAGGTAACGGGGTATCCAGATATAGTTATAAGTAAGGCGATCGAAAAGCTCGTAGAAAAGGGATACTTGGACGAAAACCTGAACGTTGCGGAAAAGGCCATACCCATAGCGAGCGTTCCCGATGAGGAGAAGAGCATAGGTGTAAAGATCGTAGACATAGCCATAATCATAACAGCGATAGTTTTTGTCGTGTCGACTCTGATCTATCTGGGACTGATCTGAGCAAATTTTAAATAACGGAATCTTTTGGATACGTTGGGTGATCGCCATGACGGAGCACGTGGTCTATGTGGGCAACAAGCCGGTAATGAACTACGTTCTCGCAACGTTGACGCAGTTCAATGAGGGTGCGGAGAAGGTTGCAATAAAAGCGAGGGGAAGGGCAATAAGCAGGGCTGTGGATGTGGCGGAAATAGTCAGGAACAGATTCTTGCCAAACGTTACGGTGGAGAGCATAAAGATCGACACCGAGGAGCTCGATTCCGAGCAGGGTAGGAAGGTGAACGTATCGACGATAGAGATCGTTCTGGCTAAGACCTCGTCTTAAAAACTTTCTATTGGCCTTGTTTTTCTTAAATCCTCTTCTATATCTAATATTTCCCTAGCATACCTTCTACATATCTCCACCGCTATACCCCTTACGTCCTCCACACCCATCTCCTTAAGCGACGCGTATCCGTTCGGGCTTTCGATGTTAATTCCTAAGTGTATTTTCGCGGAAATGGGGGAAATAGTAGCTATACTGACGCTGAGTTTTTTACCGTTCCAGTATAGGTCGTCCCCCCTCCTCTCCAAAGTCGGATCTATTACGTCCTTAGCTATCGAAACAAGAAGTCTCTGTCTCGTGTATACGAGCCTTAAACTAACCTCATCGAAGTGCTCTACGATAAAGTGAAGCATTAGAGGTGAATATATTGAATATCCGGAAAGGTAATCCTCGTAATCGACCATGTGTTCCTTCCTAACGTTGCACGGCCCTACGAAGGAGACTATACTATCTTCCTTAATACCGAAAATACCGTATGCCCAGAGAGATTTCAACTGAGAACCATCGTATTCGATTATATCTTCTATGAATATCCAGTCCATATCCCGCAACAGTATTAAAACGTATTTAAGAATTTTGAAATATTAACAACTTTCGACTATTTTCAAAAGCTTAGCTCCCCCTATCTCGCTTAGCTCCGCCTTCATGTATTGATCGCTCAAAGCTTTCAGCGTTTCGTTGTCTCCCTGAATCATTACGGATATGAGAGAAGCGTTCGCTCTCCTCAACTTCCTCGAAAGATCCTGAACTACATCCTCCCCGTCGGTTATTATTACTACGGTGTTCGTGTAATCGGACAGCCCCCTCTCGATTATATCGTCTAAAGCGGTGGAGATCGCGTTAGTTATGTCAGTCCCGCCGTTGGACTTCACCTTCAAGATGGCATCCACGACCTCCTCGGGATCGTCGAGAGGTCTGTCCGAAGGATAAACCCTCGTGTCGAAGAATCTCAGGAAATATCTCCTCTTCTTCGTCATGGCCATCCTATACAAAGCCATCGCTACGGATCTCGCCCATACCGTCTTTTCTCCGTGCATCGAACCGCTGTTGTGAACGACGTAACCGTTAGCTATGAAGTGATGATCCTTTTCGAGGACTATGTCATACACTTCGGTCTTTCCGGCATATCTTATCTCGGTCACGGGAACAAGCATAAACCTTTTCGTGTAAAACCTCGACTCGTATCCGATTTTCTCCGTTAACCTATAACCGATCCCAAAGATCCCGCCGTCAGGCCTTAAGATACGAGCTTTACTGCCGAAATGATATCTTCTCAGAAGAGGCATAAACAAGCAATCACCAACCCTTATATCCCCAGCAAAAGTCTCGAAAATTCTCCCGTTGCGGTAAATCGGAACTACGTGATTCTTCGTCATCTTAATGCTGTTGAACGGAGTTCTAATTTCCAGCACATCTTTATAATCCTTCTTTACAAATAAAACTTTAGCATAACTGAGTTTAGGCTCCAACCTCTCAACTTCATCATAACTCCCCAAAACCACATTGTAAAACCTTCTCCTTACCCTATCGAACCTAACGGATAGGACTTCGTCCCCCACTTTAACGTCTTTAATGGGAACAAGTTCCCCACTCCTAAGAGGTATCAACGTCTCGCCGTCCAAGCACTTGTCTATCAGTATGTAATACGCCCCTTCAGCCACGCTCAACTTTTCCCTCATCAGAAATCCTTCTCCGGTAAGCTTTTTCAAAAACAGTTCCTCCGGCAGAGCTATCTCCCTCGGCAAAGCCCTTTCCACTCTCTTCGTAATCGCGTATCCCGAAAGCTCGTCCCCAAACCTTCCCCTCCTCTTGAGTATCTTCGAAGCCTTCGGAACATATTCAGACAGCCTCTTCGACATCGTAACTATTTCCTTCATGAACTTGACGTAAAGCATGTGTTCGGCCAGATCCAAGACCTTCTTGAAAGTTCCGGCCTCCTTTCCGGCCTTCTTTCCCCCTATCAACTCCCTTATCTCGTTCGCGTTTTTCGTTATTTCCTCAGCCTCCCCCACCGCATAATCGAGTATGATTCCGAGCTCTCCGGCATCGGCGATTGCGTAAACGGCGTTTACGATTTTAGATTTAACTCTGGCATCCGGATTCATCAGCTGGGCGAGCTCCAACTCTCCGATGAGCCTTCCCAAAATCTTGCCTACGATGGATTTAGCCAGCGCTATGCTGTAAACGAGGCTCATCTCATCGTCCAAAGTCGTTAACATCTTCACCCTCTGATACCTCTCGTCGCTCATGTAATCCTGCAGAAACCTCCTGACCTCCTCAAGAACCTCGTCTTCGTTTCTGTTCCTCAGAAAGGGATAGAGAGAGTAGTGAAGGAAGTAACAGTCCGTGGCTATTATCTTAACGTGCTCGCAACTGTCGTATATCGCCTTAATTTCTTTGGGCAGATGGCCCCCTATCCTCTGGGCGACGAGAGAATAGACGAAATCCCTGTTCGTTACGTTTATGAGGTTGTTCTCCAACATCATTCTCCGAACAACTCGGCCTTCTTCTTCTCCAAAACGTCCTTAGCCCTACTTATCGCCTGCCTCAACTGTCTCGTGTATGGGATGAGGCGTGGATTTTGTGGAATCTCGGCCATAACAGTCGAAGCTCGCTTGTAAACGGCTGAAAGCATCTTCAACTCCTCCATACCTCCCCCAACGCTCGCGTTCAAAGCGTTCTGAAGTTCGGCGGTAACCACCTGAATCTTCTGAACGTGCTGGTAGAAACTGCTCAAGCCCAGTTCGAGTATCACCTGATCCACCTTCTTCAACTCGTCCTCATCGTGGACGGCCGAGAACTTCAGTGCTTCCGCGAGAGAATCCAAGCTCACGTTTTCCTCACCGTAAACTACCGAGATAGCCGAAGCTGTCTTGAGAACCTTTATCTTCCTCCTGTCCGAAATCCTAACACCCCTCTGCCTCAGAACCGCCAAAGCTTCGATGTATTTCCTTATCAGCGTCGAGTTTTTGGTTATATTTCTAAATCTCTCGTTGACCATCCTCTGGAGCTCCTTAACGTCTTCGACGCTCATCAGCGTAGGAGCCTCCGGATTGCCATCCAACAGAATTCCCTTCTCTATCAGTTCCTCCCAGGAATCCTCCGAAACGCTCTTGACGAAACACCTGATCGTCAACCTATCGTAGAACGGCATATCCTCTACATCCGTGCTTATCTCGTTGCTTGCGGTGTATAGAGCGAGCATCGGGAGTTGGATGTATGTTCCGTCGCTGAATATACGCTTGTTGAGAATTATGTCGAGGAGTATGTTTCTTATAGCGGAAGAAGCTTTGAATATCTCGTCCAAGAAAACTATCTCCGCCTCAGGAAGCTTACCTTCCGTCCTCCTAACGTATTTTCCCTCTCTTAAAGCGTTTATGTCCAAAGCTCCCAAAAGCTCGTCCGGTTCCGTAAATCTGGTTAGGAGGTAGTAGAAGTATTTCGCATCTATCATCTTGGCCAACCTTTCTATTAGGGCGGTCTTGGCAGTCCCTACCTCTCCGACCAATATTACCGGCTCACCCGAAAGCAAACCCGAAAGCACGGCCGTTATTTCTGCTTCCCTTTGAACGAACGTTTCAGCCAGCTCGAACTTGAGATCCGCAAGCTTATCCTCAAGCATCCGACTATCACTCAGTCTAACATATCTTAACTTTTTGGGTTGGTGAAAAAGGCTCTCCAGATCTTATCCTTCAGGTGGTGGATCGTCTTTACGGCCTTTCCCTTCCCTCCGACCATCTCCTTCCCATCCACCAGAGCTATTCCTACGGCCAAGGGAGTCTTCTTTCCCTCAACAACGACGTAAACGAAATCACCCTTTTTGATGCTCTCGTCCGCCTCGACTATTCCCGGTTTCATGACATCCGCACCGTTTATTATATGGGGCATCGCCCCCTCGTCCACCACTACCTTCCCCCTCGAAGGCTTGAACTTCAAGAGGGCATAGACTGTCAGATAGAACCTCCCCTCGTGCTCCAAGATCATCGGTTCTCCATCTACCAATATTACGACTTTTCCGTCGATTTCGACTCTTTCCATATCCCCCTTCAGCTCTACCCCGGTTTCTTCCGCGATCATCTTAGCTATACGTTTCGACTCCTTCTTCCTAAGCATGTGCCTCTTCATGCCCTCCCTCCGATATTTTTAAATATTCAAGCGGTGACCGAAGATAAAAGCCTTTTTGGAGGAGAAACCATGTCAAAAAGACCTCTGGACGTCCTAAACAAGGCGTTGCGGACTCCCGTGCTCGTGAGGTTAAAGGGAGGTAGGGAGTTCAGGGGAATACTGAACGGATACGACATCCACATGAATTTGGTGCTCGAAGATGCCGAGGAGATTCAGAACGGGGAAGTCGTCAGGAAGTTGGGAAGCGTTATAATCAGAGGTGACACGGTAGTTTTCGTATCTCCCTCGCAGTAGGTGATGTGAGATGTCGGACGGAACGGCCGCGATGGGAAAAAGGGGTAGGAAGATAGTTCACATAAAGTGCAGAAGGTGTGGTAGGGTTTCGTTCCACTGGAGGAAGGGATACTGCGCCGCATGCGGTTTCGGAAGGAGCAAGAGGCTTAGGAAGTTCAACTGGCTTAAGAAGAAAAAGAAGAGCAATTAAATGTGCGGCGTAGTCGGAGTTTACTGCGACGACGAAACAATTACGTCGAAAATAGTTTACTTCACGCTCTACTCCCTACAGCACAGAGGGCAGGAGTCTGCGGGAATGGCTATATTCAGCGATGGGGAGGTGAGGTTGCACAAGGGGATGGGGCTCGTCACCGAGGTTTTCGGCGGGGAGATTCTCGACAAGCTTAAGGGCAACTGCGCCATAGGACACGTGAGGTATTCTACGACGGGAGAATCGAGAATAGAGAACGCACAGCCCATACTGGTGAAGTCCAAGGCCGGTTATCTGGCCGTAGGTCACAACGGGAACTTGGTAAACTACGCCCAGCTTAGGGCGATGCTCGAAAACGAGGGGAGGATATTCGTAACGAATTCCGATACCGAAGTGATAGCCCAACTTTTATCGGCGTTTCTGATGAAGTTCGACATCGTCGAATCGCTGAGGCTTTTGCAGGAAAAGCTGATCGGCAGTTTCTCCTTGACGATTCTCTTCAACGACGTTTTAATCGGTTACAGAGACGCTTTGGGATTCAGGCCTTTATGCGTAGGAGAAACGGAATTCGGTTACGTCGTCGCGAGCGAAACCTGCGCTTTGGACGCGGTTGGAGCCGATAAGATTAGGGACGTAAGGCCAGGGGAAGCGGTTATTGTGGACAGAAACGGCATAGAATTCGTTAGGATTGCGGAAAGCAAGAGATTGGCGAGGTGCGTTTTTGAGTTCATATACTTCGCGAGGCCCGATTCCGTAATAGATGGTGTGAGCGTTTACAGGGCGAGATATAGGATGGGCGAAATTCTTGCAAGAGAAAGTCCGGTAAACTCTGATTTGGTTTCCCCCGTTCCCGACAGCGGAACTACCGCTGCGATAGGATTTTCGAGGGAATCGGGATTGCCATACATGGAAGCGCTCATAAAGAACAGATACGTCGGCAGAACCTTCATAATGCCGGAACAGAGGCTAAGAGAGGTATCCGTCCAGCTTAAAATTAACGTGGTTAAGGAGAACGTCGAAGGAAGGAGCGTCGTTCTCGTGGACGACAGCATAGTGAGGGGGACTACATCGAGAAAGATAGTGGACATGGTGAGAAGGGCCGGGGCGAGGGAGGTTCACTTCAGAGTCGGAAGTCCGCCGATAATAGCCCCGTGCTACTTCGGAATAGACATGTCGACGAGGGAGGAGTTGATAGCGAGCAACAAAAGCGTCGATGAAATCAGAGAAGCTCTCAACGCGGACAGCTTGGCATATCTTAGCTTGGACGGTTTGCTTAAGGCGGTGGGATTTAAGAGGTGTGAGCTCTGCTTAGCCTGTTTAACCTCCAAGTATCCCGTTCCCGTTCCTGGAGAAAAGACGGAGCCACTCAGTTAGCGTAAAACTCATCACGGTTCAGGGGCGGGAGTAGTCATCATCGCGGCGTTAGAATTTTGCCGACGGGATTTAAATGAATTTGGATGTCTGGCTGAAAGAGTTCTACCCGAAAATTCTCTCGGATTTCGGTTTCAGCGAAGACGAAGACATTAAATCCGCGAAGATTCTATACGAATTGGGAAAGGACAAGCTTTTGGACTGCTCGATTTTAAGTAATAGAATCGCCGGCAGAGATGTCGTCGTTATCGGAGGAGCGGTGGGCGAGAAAGATGTCGAAGAAATCCTAAGGCCCAATTGGGTGAAGATCGCGGCCGGAAAGAGCATTCTAAGACTGAAGAGATTTATGCCCGAATTCGTTCCAGACGTCCACGTTACTGACATGGAAGAACCGGACGAAATCTTGATCGATCTCGAAAGGAGGGGATGCATATTGGTTCTGCACGCACACGGCGACAACGTGGACAGAATTAGATCCGTCGTTCCGAAGCTGAAGAGATTCGTGGCGACGACGCAGTCGAAACCCCTCGGTAGGATATACAACTTCGGAGGGTTTACGGATGGAGATAGAGCGGCCGTAATTGCAAAGACGTTCGAAGCCAGAAAAATAAAGCTCATAGGATTCGATTTCGAGAAAGCGGAGGGAAAAAAGCTCAAAAAGTTGAAGTGGGCCGAGAGGATTCTCAAGTTTGAAGGGTTGCTTTAGAGTAGGCCCTCACCAAAAGCTTTCCGGCCTTCGTGACGCTCTTCTTACCGAGCAAGCCGACCGCTCTCAAAAGTTTCAGGCTCTTCTCTATCTCCTCCTCGCTCATCTTAACCCTGCTCTTCAGGAATTCAATCTCGTCCGTCTTGTAGTTTCTCTCCTCCTTCTTCTCCCTCCATAGTCTGTTGAAGAAATCGATGTTTTCGACTATCGCTCTGAGAACTTCGAACGTCGTCGGAGTTATAGCAAAGGCTACGTTCATGAGCTCCTTCGTTTTGGCGTATTCCACCACATCCTTCATAATCCTTCCGAGGGGTGTAAGCTTTACCGCCTTGTTCTGTAGCTCAACGACATATCCCTTGCTCTCCGCCTCGCCTATCGCCCTCTCTATCTCGCCGTCACCCGCATATTCCCTTACCACTTCCACGAGGTCGTCCTTCAAAACGTAACCCCTCCTCGGAGTCTTAGCGAGTATAGCGACATCGAATTTCGTGAGGTAGGGTTTCCTATCGATGGATTCGGTCAGTTCGAGCAGGAACCTTCCCTTCTGCGTTATTCCCATCTTGACGAGCTCCTCCTCCTTGGCCCTAACCACCCACTCGTATATGGGAACGTCTCCGGCTTTTGGGAAAGTCAGAGCCTTCATTCCGTCCACGGAAACCACTCCGTAATCAATTACCCTCCTACCCCATCCCGTGAGCCAGTATGTCTCCTTTCCCTTGACGACATCCCTCCTCACGAAATCCTTGGATTCGAGGATGTGCAGGAGCTCTCCGGCGTTCTCCGATCCCGACCTCTCCCTGATTTCAGAATAAGTCGGAAGGATGTCCGGAGAGTTCGAATGAATTTCTTCTATCTTAGCCACGACCCTAAGAATCTTCAGCTCTTCCTCTGTGACGTATATGGGATAAACTGGACTCTCCCTGACTCCGATAGATTCGTAGGCATCGGCCACGACTTTTCCTAAGTCGGTAACTCCCACATCATTCCTCAGACCCATTTCTTCGAGTTCGTCCAATTCCCTATTCTGCCTCAAAGCTCTGAACTCCCTCCCCCTGACGAATATCGGCCTGTCGAGTCTTTTTACCATCTTCGCCATGTTTAAGAGGTATTCGTGAGTTTCAGTCGTTGAAAAAGCTTTACCCTGAGTTTTAGGAGATATCAACAGAATTCTCATAGCCTGAAGTGCGTTTATCACGTTTTCTCCGTAGCCTACTCTTTCCTTGTAAGCTACGAGCTCCTCAAAAGTTCCCATCTTTGGCATCCCCGCGACGAAGTCCAAAAGCTCCTTAGTTACGAGCAAGTTAGGATGCGTGCCGTAGTAAACGTTCAAAACGACTCTACCGATTTCCGTAAGCTTTCCATCTTTAGCGAGGCCTCTCTCCTCAAGAACTTTCGACCACTCTTCCGGAATCCATCCCGTCTTCTGAAGTAGTTCGAGCATCTTGACTATCTCGGTATCGACGAAGACGTCCGGAATTTCGTCCAACTTCAGCTTTAGTGCAACTCCGAGCATCTTGCTTCCCGCTTTAGTGAGTCGGAACTTTCCGTCAGTCTTATCCACGAAGTTGAGAACCCTCAGTTCGAGCAGAGTTCCACTTTCCACATCCTTCCCTTCTTTCAGATCGATCAAAGCTCTGAGGTGTCTTACTTTGACGAACATGCCGACCACCTCAGCTTACGAACATCGCCAAAGCCTTATCCGCTTTCTGAGCTATTTCGAGTTCGAACATCGCGATGGTAGGGAGAAGCCACGAAATTCTATACCTCGGCTTCATCTCCTTGTCCTCCCCGTAATAGGCGAGAGCAATCCTCCCGAATCCGGCTTCCTTTTCGACATCTTTGGCAGTTCTCAGGAACTTCCTCGCAACTGTGGGGAGCTCCTCGAACGGAACGGGTTTACCCTCCTGTCCCCTCTGCTTCACGAACTCGATGCATATTCCAACGTTCCTCATGTATGAAACGAGCTGGTTCAGCTTGTTCTTCTTGAAGAAGGACAGTATCAGCGAAGCCGCCGGAACCCTGAGTATCTCCAAGTTCTCCTCACCCTCCCTAAGCTGGCAGACGATGTATGCTCTGCCGTCGTAGCTCTCTATGTGGGCGAAAAGCTTCTTGTTCTTCGGAAGTTCACTCAAAATTTCCGAAACCTCGTATTCCACGCCTTCCACGGTGTATCTATCACCGACCTTTCTCCTACCGGTTTCGGCAGTGAAGTATGTGTCCTTTCCTCCGATCTTACCCCTTATCAAGTCGAATCCCCACCTCTTGAGCTCCTTGAACTTGAACTCCCTCTCCTTCTCCGGACTTCCGAGTGTTTCAAACACGAGAGTGTTCAACGCCTGAAGCTCCCTAAGTCTGTCGATGCTCAAGATCACCACCTCCACGATTTGTGAAGATTTAGTTAGATCAAACAGTATATAAATTTTTTCGGTATTTTCTCCAAAATGTTTCGAGATCTCAAAGTGAGAGATCCCAAGAATTTTAATTTGAATTTAGTATAATTCATTAAATTATTAGATATTTATTGCTTAAGATTTATTTAGTTTGACGGAGGATCTCCCAAATTTTATCGATGTCTTTGACGTGCAAAAACCTTATTCCGGCTTTTTCCGCAGAAATTCTGTCGAATTCCGAATCGCCTATCATGACGCCGTCCGAAACGTTGAGCCTTTTCAACGCGAGAAGAATAGGTTCGGGATTGGGTTTGCCCTTCCTAACGTCGTCCGCCGTGATTATGACGTCGAACTTCCAGCCGAACATCTCGACGATCTTTTCGACGAAGTATCTGTTTGATGACGTAACGAGGGCGTTCGGATAATCGCTCAACTCTCGCAAAAGCTTCGATGCCGGTAAAGGCTTTATGAATTCGATGTTCGACAGCATGAACTCCCTCCTAATCCTTCTGACTTCCTCCACCTCCTCCTTCGATAGATCCGGGAATACTTCCCTCATTATGTCCTCGTATTTCATTCCGAGCCTCTTTCTAACCTCAAAAGCGTGTTCGGGCTTTATAGGATATCCTATTCTCTCTAAGGCGTAGATGAACGATCTCACTCTGAGCTCGGTCGTGTCTATCAGGGTTCCGTCCAGATCCCACAAAATCGCGAATCCCTTCATGACTATCACTTTAATGGTGGGCACGCCTCGGGTCGACCCGTCCGAACGGAAAGCAGTCCGGTCCGGCCTCTCCTCCCCGAACCCCCGAGAGCGCCGGTCGTCCGGGGTAAGCCTGCTCCCTTCCGGGCCTGGGCCGGTCCCCCCGGCAAACACGGCGGGACATCCCTCCAGATGTCCCAACCGTGACCGCCGACCCCTCGGGACGGGGACTCTACGAGACCGGACCGGACTGTGATTTTCCGTCGGACGGGCCTTCCCTCGGCTTCGGCCCCCGCATATCGACGGTTTCGGGTTACAGGGGACGCCGAACCCCCCGGCCTAGCCCACCGTTTTACCTCTCAACGGGAGAGTATTAAAGTTTTTTGAACCGACAGATTAAACCTCGGAATGTGTAAAATTCGAATATGAAGTGTGAAATCTGCGGAAACGACGCTACGACGATCTGTCCAAGATGCTACAGATACATATGCGAGAACTGTTTGGATCCAACCACGGACTACTGCATAGACTGCTCGTCGTTCAAAAGGGCTCAAGAAGAAGATTATATTAGATTCGTCGAGAGCTTGAGGAGGAAGATCGAGTTCGTGGAGAGATCCATGGAGAGATGCTTCGAATGTCCCCTGCTCAAGGACGAAATCATGAGAAGCATGAGGATTTTAAAGGAGTTGGAAGTGACGGCAAAATCGGTAGGATTCGAAAACCTTTACGACAAAATTTTGAGCATAAAAGACAGAGTGCGGAACATCGGAATAAACTATCTCGTTAAATTCAAAATGAAAACGCTTAAAAATAAATAAATTTTATATATCTCTTAGCCGTTGGTAACGATTAAATACAACCTCCTCAAAAGTTTCAATCGTGGCAGGGTTGAGAAGACTCGTGCTGGACGTTTTAAAGCCGCACGAACCGAGCAACGTGATCTTGGCTTTGAGGTTGAGCGAGGTCGAAAACGTGGAGGGTGTTAATCTGAGCCTTTCGGAAATGGATCAGAACACCGAAACTCTGAAGATCACGATAGTCGGAGACAACATGGACTTCGAAAAGATAAAGAAGGTGATTGAGGATTTGGGAGCGGTAATCCACAGCGTCGATGAGATAGTTGCGGGAAAGACGATAGTGGAGAGGGTGAAAACCGAGCAGGATTAAAATTCCAGCGCTTCCTTTATGGCGATCGGAATTTTCCCAATCAGGTCGGTTGCTGTGTAGTTGTATCCGAATTCGTCGAAGCATAGCTCTCCCGCTCTTCCGTTAACGAAGGCCGATGCGCATGCACTCCAAAATGCATCGCTCAGAGCTAAGAATGCCCCGGCAATTCCCGCCAAAACGTCTCCGGTTCCACCGACTGTCATCCCCGCATTCCCGCTCCTGTTCACCTTAACCCTGTTACCGTCCGTAATTACGTCCTCCTTTCCCTTCAGAAGGATCACGGCGTTGAGCTTTTCTGCGACCTTCTTAGCATTCTCCAAGCTGGCGTCCAAGCCAAATACTCTCTTGAATTCCCCGGCGTGCGGAGTTAGAATGCATTCCACATTCTCGGGAACATCCGAGATTAAACCGTCGGCGTCAAGCACCGCTTTACTTACGTGCTTCAGGAATTCCGCTACGAATTCCTTGAACTCTTCGTTTTTGCCAACTCCCATGCCCAGAACCGCAACGTGATGCTTCCTTGCGATTTCCACAATCTCATCCAAGTGTTTCGGAGTTATGGCGTCCCCCTTAACCTTTCTAACGATCAGATTGGGCGAAAATGAGGCTACGATTTCGTGTATGCTCTCCGGAACTATCAGAGTTACTATGTCCGCCCCCGCATAATAAGAAGCTAAAGCCGCCAAGGCGGGGGCTCCAGTGAATTCCCCTCCACCTACCACCAAAATCCTGCCGTGATTTCCCTTATGCCCCGTTTCGAACCTCCTGTAAGTTGCTTTAACGTCTCCCGGTCCGGTGAGGATTTCGATCTCCTTAGGAATTCCTATATCCTTAACTATAAGCTCTCCAACGATCTCCTTCGCCTTAAGCAACCCTGGCTTGGCCTTGTGGAACGTGATCGTGAAATCGGCCTTAACGGCGGTATCGTATTCTCCCGTATCTGGATTTAAGCCAGTGGGCACATCTACTGCGAAAACGGTAGCTTCTGAATCGTTTATAATTTCTACGGCTCTTGCGTAAGGCTGTCTGAGCTTTCCCCTTACGCCGGTGCCGAGCATCCCGTCCACGATTACATCGGCGTCGATCCCTACCAGCATCGTCGAGTCCCTGACCTCGAAAACCTTGAATCCGGCGTTTTTGAGTATTAAAAAGTTCTTCATCGCTATGTCAGTCCTTATTTCTTTGGCGGATCCCATCAAGTAGATCTCGACTTCAAAGCCTTTCAGAAACCTTGCAGTAACGAAAGCATCCCCCCCGTTGTTCCCCAAGCCGGCGAATACGGCGACCTTGCACGGTTCGAACCTCTTGACGATCTCCTCCGCCACCCCCCTTCCGGCGTTCTCCATCAGCTGAAGCCTCGATAAACCGTAATATTCGCAGTTGGTATCTACAACCGCCATCTCAAGCGAGGTTATTACGTCCATTCCACATTCCTCCTATAAACGGAGGCGGAAGAAAATTGTAAGAGTGGGCTCGCCCGGATTCGAACCGGGGACCTTCGCCTCGTAAGGGCGACGTCATAACCCCTAGACCACGAGCCCCCTATGGAACGTTACATCGAGGACGTATAAATTTTGCGAATGGATCAGATGGCATCGTATCCCGCCTTCAACGCCTTCAAATTCATTTCGTGAAGTTTCGGCGGTAGAACGTCCTTCACAGCCTCCTCAAGATATTCGTAGCTGAACGGTAGCTCGACGAGCTTCGCGAGCATACCTAAAACGACTACGTTCGTCGCCTGAATGGCTCCCAAACTTTCGGCTATTTCGGATGCGTTCACGGGATAAACTCCCTCAGTCACGCTCCTGAGGTTCTTCAAGATCGTATCCAGATCGGGATAATCCGCCATTCCCAAGTTAACGGTAATCGGAACTATCTTCCTCGTGTTAACTATCACGACGCTGTTCTCGTTCAAATACTTGGAGAACCTCAAAGCTTCTACCGGCTCTAAAGCTATCATGACGTCGGCGTTGCCCGGAGGTATTAGGGGAGAGAGAACGTCTCCTATCCTAACGTGGACTTCGACGCTTCCACCCCTCTGCGCCATTCCGTGAACTTCCGAAGATACGACGTTCAATCCCGCCTTCATAGCGGCTTTGGCGAGTATCATGGATGAAGTGAGAATTCCCTGCCCACCGACTCCGACTATTACGATGTCCATGGTGAAGATACGAAACCGTTTATTTAAACGTTGGCGATTTTGTCGGGATGATAGTCCTCTGTCTGGTAAACACCTACGACAAGCTCAAGCTTCACGAAATCCACCTGAGAACGATCGCGAGAGCCGCTCCGCTGTGCTACGCATACGACTTCCACCTTGCCCTCATGGACTTCGATTTCTGGGAGGACGAGGAGGAGATGGTTGAGCAGGTTGCCGAATACACGACGATAGGCGAGCACGGAAAATATGCCATAGAGCTTCTGAAATTGGGGAGAATCCATCTAATCGATAAGATCCCAGCCCACTTCGGAGAAATAGTCGCAACCACTTCAAAACCCGACGAAAAGAAGGTTTTAAGGTTCGAGGAGATGAGAGCACTCGTGAGGACAAGATCCGTAACGTTTCTGATCGGTTTGGGTAGAAGGGGTTTGCCTAAGGAAGTGCTTAGGAGGGCGAAGTATCACTTCGACGTAACCGAAAAGGGAATAAGTCTTGAAACCTGCACTGCAATGGGTGCCATAGCAACTGCCGTATGGCTGGCGAAAAGGTGATTTGATGGAGGAAATCAGGTTTTGCCCAGAGCACGGATTCTACAGAGGGGAGAAGTGCAAGTGCGGGAGGAAGGGGGAGCTCATACTCGACAGGGAAAGAGTAGAGAAGCTGGGCAGACTAATTTCCGGAATCCTGAGGCATTTTCCGGACAAGTTCGGTCTTGAAATGGATGAAAACGGCTGGGTGGACTTCGAAAAACTCGTCAGAGTCGTTAGGAGAAAGTATAAGTGGGCGAACAGATGGCTGGTAAAGGCGCTCGTTTATTCGGACTGGAAGGGAAGATACGAGCTAAGAGACAACAAAATCAGAGCGAGATACGGGCACAGCATCGACGTAAAGCTTACGGATTATCCCATCGCGGAGGAGGACGTGCTGTATTATGGAACGGGAGAAGAGGAAGCTCAGAGGTTGCTCGAAATCGGTATAAAACCGGTAAATCAGGCATACGTTCACTTATCGACGACGATAGAGAAATCGGAGGAAGTGGCGAGGCTGAGAACGGACGAGCCGATAATACTCGAAATAGATGCGAAGAGGGCGAGAGAAGACGGGATAAGGATTATAAAAGCGAACGAATTCATAGCTCTGGCTAAGGAGATCCCGCCGAAATACATAAAGGGCGTGATCAAGTTATGAGGTGCATAGTGACCAATTGGGACTACATGGAAAGTTTGTGCAGGAGGGTGGCCGAGCAGATTCTGGACGACGACTTCGAGCCGGAAGTTATTGTTGCGCTTGCCAAGGGTGGGTGGTTCGCGGGGAGGATACTCTGCGACCTTCTCGGCTTGGACGAACTCACGAGTCTGAAAGTCGAGCACTACTCGGGAATAAACGAGAGGAAGGAGCTCAAGGTCAAAAGCGTTCCCACGAGCGAGGAGGTAGAAGGTAAGAACGTTCTGATCGTAGATGATATAGCCAACACGGGAATGAGCATAAGGAGGGCGAGGGAGGAAATCGAAAGTTTAAACGCCAAAGATGTAAAAACCGCAACTCTTCTCCTCCTCCACACATCCAAGTTCATCCCCGACTACTTCGGAGAGTGCTTGGAGGAGTGGGCTTGGGTAATCTTCCCGTGGAACTTCGTCGAGGATATGGTGAGTCTGATTACGACGATAATGAAGGACGGCAAGAAGGATCTCTGGACGGAGTGGGACATAAAGTGGGAGCTCTTCAGGAGGTTCAGTTTGGATCCGATATACTTGGAGATTTCGAGGCCGGGAAGGTTCGAAGAAGTCTTAGCGCTAATGGAAAGGAGGGGAATCGTCCACAGAGTTGAGGAAGAAGATAGGACATACTGGTCTCTCGTGGAAGATCTTTGAGTGTCAATACGGTTGCAATGTTCAGATCAAGGGTGTGGTTGTGGAGATTTAAGGGAGCGAAAGGGTTGCTCGAATCCGCATTCATCGTAGTGTTCACGATAACGATGTGCTGGTGAACTCCAAAAGGCTGGAAAAATTCGTATTGATGTTTTATTCTAAGGAAAACCTTCCGATTCCGAAAAAGGATTCGATGTTTTTATAAGTTAGGGTGTGAATTTGAAGACATGAACGCCGAGATAGCCATAATCGGCGGGACGGGTATATACGAGCAGTCCGCCTTCGAAAACGTTAGGGAAGTTGACATCGACACGCCTTTCGGCAAACCTTCCGATAAAATTCTGATAGGGGAGTTCGAGGGAAGGAAGGTCGCTTTTCTGCCGAGGCACGGGAGGGGGCATGTCTATTCTCCGACGAACGTTCCTTACAGGGCGAACATCTACGCTTTGAAGAAACTCGGGGTTGAGAGGATAATAAGCGTGTGTGCTGTCGGATCTCTTAAGGAGGAGATAAAGCCTCTGGACATCGTAATTCCCGATCAGCTTTACGACAAAACCAAGTTCAGGCCGAACACGTTTTTCGAAGACGTCGTCGTTCACGTCGGCTTTGCCGAGCCTTTCTGTCCCGAATTGAGAAAGGTCACGATAGAGGTTCTTGAGGAGTTGGGATACAGCTACCATCCGAAGGGAACCTACGTCTGTATCGAAGGTCCTCAGTTTTCCACGAAGGCGGAATCCGCGGTCCACAGAGCTTTGGGATTCGACATAATAGGTATGACCGCCTTGCCGGAAGCGAAGCTCGCGAGAGAGGCAGAGATCTGCTACGTTACGATAGCGACGGTCACCGATTACGACGTTTGGAAGGAGCAGGAGGTTGACGTTGCGATGGTTCTCGAGAACATGGCTAAGAGCGAGGAGAAGGTTAGGAACATCCTCAGAAAGCTAATTCCGAAAATTCCGGAGGAGAGAAACTGCCCGTGCAAGGACGCTTTGAAGTTCGCGATAACCACCGCAAAGGAGAGAATAAGCTACGAAACAATGAGAAAACTGGGAATATTTTTAGAAAAATACGTCCGATGATGAAACCCTTGCCCCCTAAAACGTGATGAGGTAGGAGCTCTGAGGTCATTTCAGAGCCTTCCACTGCTCATCTATCTTTTTTTCGATTTCTTTTATGTCTTCATCGCTCAAATGTCTGAACCTTCTCTGAGCTCTTATGTATTCCTTTAAAGGCAACCTCTTGCTCTTATCCGCGTAAGGTCTACTCGGAGCGGAGATCTTTAGCTCTCCGTCGAACTCCCAGAGAATCCAAGCACCGCACTTAACGGCCATCCTCGCGATTTCGACCGTTTCACTGCTGTCAAAACCCCATCCCGGAGGACAGGGGCTGTGGAGATGGATGAACCTGAATCCCTCGATTTCCTTCGCTCTCTCAAGCTTCGATATGAAATCCTGCAGATACCCCACGCTCGCTGTTGCTACATAATCCGCTCTGTGCATCAGCATTATTAAGGCGAGATCCTTCTTCTCCTCCTTCTTTCCAGCTGGAGAAGTTGTCGTCTTTGCTTTCCAGAAAGTAGTTCCACTCGCCTGAATTCCTGTGTTCATGTAAGCTTCGTTGTCGCTGACTATGACGATCATGTCGTCCTTCCTTATGCAGGCACCACTCAGAGTAGCGAATCCTATGTCGGATGCCCCATCACCCATCCATACCACAGGAATACCATACTTCCCGAGTCTCTTAAAGGCAGAAGAAAGACCAGTCGCCACTGCCGGTCCGGATGCAAATGGAACGTGCAACAGGGGAAATTTTAACGACGCTCTGTCCTTCAAACCGGCTATTATCGTCGTGCATCCCGCCGGAACGACTAAAACCGCCCTATCACCTAAAACCATTCCCAAAGCCTTCAATCCCAAAACGTGAGGACATCCCTGACACGCCGTCGTTCCGGGCAGAACGAACTTCTCCTTTGACAGATCCTTTATGGCCACCATCCCTTCAACTCCCCCCTAACGAACTTCCTGAACATCGAGACGAAATCATCCACCCCCACATCCACACCGCCCAACCCGGCAACGATGCCGTGAACGTCGCAGTTGGCTATCGATTTTACTTCGGTAGCTATAATCCCTCCCAACCCGACCGAGTAGTTCCTATCCACCACCAAAACCTTACAGTCGAGTTTTTCCACGAACTCCTTCGGAAAAGGCCTGACGAACCTCAACCTCAGCATCCCTATCTGAACACCCTTCTCCCTTAGAATGTCTATGGCGTCTTTCATATCCCCGCACCAAGCTCCCATCGAAATTACGACGTATTCCGCATCTTCCATCCTATACTCCTCAACCAGATCGTAATCTCTGACGTATCCGGAATTCCTCACCAATTCTCCAACCCTCTCCATGTCCTTGGCCATCTCCTTCCTTATAGTCATAGAGCATTCATTTTCGGTCAGACCTCCGACGGTTATGGGATTCCCCGGCTCGATGACGAAAAACCTCTCACGTTTGGGTAGGAATCCGTCTAACGATTCCGGAACATCCACGACCTCCGCGGTGTGACTGACCTGGAAACCATCCAATCCAATAGCAAAAGGCAAATTTACCTGCTCCGCGATCTTGAATCCGAGCAGAGTTAAGTCTAAAGCCTCCTGAGCGTTTTCGGACATCGCTATTATCCATCCAGTATCCCTAAGAGTTAGTATGTCGGTATGTTCGGTGTGGATGTTCCATGGAGGGCCAATCGTTCTCGTAACTACCGCCATAACAACTGGCAAACGCGAATTCGCTACCCACCAGCACATCTCATACATGTAAAGCAATCCGTGACTCGAAGTAGCGGTGAAAGCCCTTAATCCTCCGGCCGATGCTCCGTAAACTGCTGCTAAAGCCGAATGCTCCGATTCCACCCTAACGAACTCAGCGTTTAACTCCCCCCTCTCGACCATCTCTGCGAGTCTTTCGACTATGGTAGTCTGGGGGGTTATGGGATATGCAGCTATGAATTCAACATCCGCGAGCTTTACCGCTTCTGCAACCGCGTAATTTCCCGTCAAAATCTTTCTCATGTTTCCTCCTCCCTAACCATCTCTATGGCATTTTTAACGCATATCTTAGCACAAATTCCACAACCCTTACAGTATTCGTAATCTATGGTTATGCCGTCCTCCGAAACATCTATTACGTTTTCCGGGCAGTAAAGCCAACAGAGCTGACAGAGGTTGCATCTCTCTGGATGATAGATTGGTTTAAACGTCCTCCAAAGCCCCGTCTTACCGGCCGCCCCTTTGGACGGTTTAGCTATCATGCATTCCACTCTTTCACCTCCCTGTAAGCCTTCTCAGCCGCCTTAACGTTCAACTCAGCGAGTTTGCCGGAGAAAGTTTCCCCTATCGCCTTCTTTAGAGATTCTATCGAGAATCCAAAAACCCTCGCCATGGCTCCGGCCATCGCAGTGTTCACGATCGGCCAACCTGCGGAAATCAGACCTAAATCCAAAGCTATCGACGATGCATCAACGTAATAAACCCTTCCCTTAATCTTAGGCTCCTTAGAATTTATCACCACTGTTTCAGCACTTACATCCACTATACCAAGTATCTTCTCGGAGAAAATTGCCACGACGTCGGGATCCTTTATCGAAGAATGTCTCCTTATGGGCCTATCCGATATCCTGAGGTAGGATCTAACCAAAGCACCTCTCCTCTCCGCTCCGAACTGCGGAATCGCTTGGGCGAATTTTCCTTCGTTCAAAGCCGCTATGGCCAAAATTCTTGCGGCGGTAACACCTCCCTGCCCTCCAAAGCTAAGTATCATTACTTCGAGCACGCCCATCACCTACTCAACTTTTATAAACGCCCTCTTACCGTTAACCCTAACCTCGAACGTCCTTCTGTCTACCTCCTCGACTTCGACTTCGAACTCCTTCCCCAATACCCTAACCCTATACTTCATAACCTAACCCTCGCGGAAGCCTTCCAGTAGCTCACCCCCCTAATGACCTCGTTCGGCATCTCCTTTTTGTCCTTCAGATACTTCCTAACCGCAACGACCGCGGCCAAAAACTCCTCCGGGCTCATGCCATCACCACGTGCTACACTTTTTCGGCGGTAGCTTCTTCCTCTTGGTTTCGAGCATTCTTAACGCGTTTATGATTTTGCTTCTCGTCCACTTCGGATCTATCACGGAATCGATGAATCCCCTATCCAAAGCCCTTTCCACGCCTGCTTCCTTTAGATACTCATCCTTAGCTATTCCCAACATCTTGGCATCGGTATCGAGATCTATCACCGCGAACTCCGAATTGGGGTAAGCGTAGACTATATCCGCCCCCACGAACTTGCTACCCATAGCCACCAACGCCGGGCCGTAGGCCTTCCTCAAAACGACGGTTACGAGAGGAACCGTAGCTTCGGAATAAGCCTGCAAAATTTTTGAAGCGTATTTAGGAAGACCGGAAAGTTCTTGCTCAACATCCGGCAAAAATCCCGGGGTATCGACCAAAGTCAGAACGGGTATGTTGAAAGCGTCGCAGAACCTTACGAACTTTGATATCTTTTCTGCGGCTTTCAGATCGATGCATCCGGCGTAAAACATGGGATTGTTTGCAACAATACCAACCGTAACCCCGTCTAATCTACCGAACCCGATCACCGCATTTTCCGCATATCCCGGTTGTATTTCCATAAAGTCTCCGTCGTCGACGATCGTCTTGATCACATTCCTAACGTCGTAAACCTTATGAGGATCTTCGGGAATAGTTCCAGAAATCTCCTCCGTCTGTCTCGCAGGATCGTCCGTCGTTTCCGCTATTGGAGGATCTTCCATGTTGTTGAGTGGAAGGTAGCTTAAGAGTCTTTTCACGACCTCCGAAGCTTCTTCCTCGCTTTCCACGAGGAAGTGGACGTTGCCGGAATGCCTATCCCCCTTGACATTAACATCCTTTCCAGTCACGAGTTTTATCGTATCCGGCATTACTACACTCAGTTCGCAAGATTTTAAGGCCACCACGAAGTCTCCCAATGTGTAGCAGAGAGATCCGTGACACCTTCCAGAAACCACGGTTATTCTCGGAATCACTCCGCTCGCAACCGAAAGTTTGGAGACGAGCCCGGCCAGATCGGACAGTGCTTTAAAGGAAACTCTCATACCCTCGCAATCCAGAACGACTATCAACGGGACGCCCGTTTTCAACGCGAGGTCGACGACCTCCCCGGAGCATCCCTCAAATACTCCTTTGAAGTGGTAAACGCAAACCGGCCTTTCATCAATGGTCCCGAAGCCCGAATTTCTGCCGACTTCCGAAAAGCTACCCTCATCGAGCAGGAGATCTATCATGATCGACCCCTATGAAAGGCCACAAAACCTTATAAATATCTTTCGTAAAAGTTCGATCGAGGGCCCGTGGGGTAGCCTGGACATCCTAAGGGGCTTCGGACCCCTTGACCCGGGTTCAAATCCCGGCGGGTCCGTTGTGTATCTGCATAGGCATATACACTACAAATTTTATATTTTTACGATCTCTAACGAGTTTTCATGAGAGCCATTTCGATTGCTATTATTCTGATAATGCTCATCTCTCCGGTTGGAGCGATGATCGTAAACGAGCCATCTTTCAGGCTCAAACTCGAACCTTGGTTGAAGGGATTAAAGATTTCAGAAAACGGAACTTTCGCAGTTTGTTGTAACGGCAAAGAACTCGTAGCTTTCAACTACGAAAAGGTCACTTGGAGGAAGAAAATGCACGCGGTTTGTCTGGACGTTTCGGGGAACTACATAGCTGTGGGTGCAGGAAAGACAGTATATTTGATGAACGAACGGGGAAAAGTTCTGTGGAAAATGAATTTAAAGTGTACGGTTACGTCCGTGGCCGTATCTAAGAACGGAACCGTTGCAGTGGGATGCATTGGAAAAATCTACATTTTGAAAGACAAGAAGGTTTTGGCATGTTTCAACGCGGAAAACGATATTGGTAGTATTTCGATTTCCAAATGCGGGGGACTCGTAGCTGGAGAAGATTTACTGGGAAATCTATACATTCTGCTGAAGTGCAGTAAAGACGTCTGCGGTTCCAAGTTCTGCACCGATGGATGGAGTTGGACATACGAAAACGGATGGTATATGGGCAGAAAAAGTCTCGGAATTCCTTATCCATGCGTCGTAAAGGTTTACGGGGATAGAGTGGCTGTGGATAATGGAGACATGAACGAAGTTTTAGTTTTCAACAAATTCGGGTATTTGGTAGAGGATGTGAGGGTGGAAGGTTATCCGATATCCGTTGCCATCTCCAAAGACATGCTCGCCGTCGGATGCAGAGATGGTAAACTATACGTATTCGACAACTTCGGAAACGTTCTTTGGAAGCTCGACATGCTTTTCGGACCTGTGCATGTGGCGATTTCAGAAAACGGTAAATTCGTGGTCGCGAGCAGTGGAAAGAGGGTCGTCATGTTCGACAAAAACGGTAAAATAATATGGGTCTACGACAACTTCGACGACGAAATAGACTTCGTTTCAGTTTCCAACGACGGGAGGTCCGTGGCCGGAAGTTTGAGCGGATTCGTTTACTTCCTCAGATCCAAAGTAAAGCCCGATGCCGATTTCGAATTCAGCCCGAAGAATCCGAAGATGGGAGAGAAGGTCAGATTTTTAGCGAAATCGATCGCGGACGAATACGTGTGGAACTTCGGAGACGGTAAATCCATAACGACGAACGAGCCCGAAGTTACTCATGCCTACTCCAAACCCGGGAAATACGTCGTAAGGCTGACGGTCGAAAGGGACGGAATGGTAAATTCAACGAGCAAAATAGTTACGGTAGAAGCTGTAAACGAGCCTAAAGAGAACAAACAGACAAAGCCGACGCCGAAGCCCAAACCAACTCCCACGCCCACTCCGAAGAAATCTTTCCCGATATCTCTCCCGAAGATTCCGGGATTCGAAGCTTTCTTGGGATTGATTGCGATTGCGATAGCTCTTCGAAAACGTTAATTTTCCAAATATTTCAAAAAAATCCATGCAAGAAGTAGTCGATTTTCTTTTCGAGTCCGGAATGCTCAAGCTGATCCCACGATCGGGCTGGTTCAAAGTTGGCATAAAAAACCCCGAGAGCGTGGCGGAACACAGCTTCAGGACAGCGTTGATAGCTTTCATTCTCACCTACTTGGAGACGGGGGACTTCGAAAAAGCCTGCAAAGCTTGCCTTTTGGGTTTAATACACGATTTGAACGAGACGAGGACTTTGGATCTTCACAAGCTTTCGAGGAGATACGTTGAAGTGGATTTCGACGACGTTTTAAGGGAGCAGTTGGAGATGCTTCCCGAGGAGTTAAGGAAGGAAATAGAAAAGCTCGAAGAGTTGAAAGATTTCGTGAAGGACGCGGACAAGATAGAGCTACTTTTGCAGGCTAAGGAGTATTCCGAAGTCCACCCGTCGGCAATGGAATACACTAAGAACTTGGAGTTCAAGACGGAGACTGCAAAAAGGCTCGCCGAAATAATAAGGAAGTCTGATCACAGATGGTGGATCAAGCTTGAGCGAGCTTAAATTTCTCTGCGACAGAATGCTTAGGAAGTTGGCAACATGGCTCAGAATTGCGGGTTACGATACCCTATACGTAGCGGACTTGGAATTCGAAGGAGACGAGGATACTTATATGGTTTACAACCACACGGATAGAATTCTACTCACGAGGGACAAGGAGCTCTTTAGAAGGGCCAAAACGGTGGGAAGGCCCGTGTTCCTGATAAAATCCGACGACGTCGCGATGCAGATGGCGGAGCTGAAGGAGATGGGTGTGAGGTTCGAGCTAAAGATGGAGAGGTGTAGCGTGTGCAACACGCCCCTAAGAAGACCGAGCGACGAGGAAGCTTTAGAAGTCATGAGGAGGGAGGGGATTAGGGAAGATTTAAGGGAGAAATACGAGCTCTGGTTCTGCGAGAAGTGTAGAAAGCTATACTGGATGGGAAGCCATTGGAGGAACATGGTGGAGTTTTTGAAGAGGGTGGAGAATATTTATAAGCATTGATAGTGAAAGTTTTTAAATCATAACACTCTATTCAAAACCATGAATAAGATTGGGAGGCTTTTGGAGCACTGGATAGAGCACTGCAAGGAGCACAACGAGAAGTATTTGGAGTGGGCGGAAAGGATTAAGGAGGAAAATCCGGACGTCGCAGAACTGATATTCGAGGCGGTAAGGAGATTCGAGGAGGGGGTCAAGTTGCTCGAAAAGGCTCGCGAAAAGCTTTAATTTCTGATTAGCCTCGGATCTTTCTCGGAAAAATCTACGTCGAAGCCTATTTCTCTAAGGAATTTCCAAGACCTCTTTCCCTTCCCGTGCATCAGAAGTTCGAGCAGGTCGCTTTCATCGTCTATATCCAAGCTCGCGTAAAACGAATCGAACACCGTCCACTTCAACCCCAACTTTTCGGCAATTGAAACGTGTTTGAAGAAGCTTCCATAGTGATACGAAACTCTGAACCTCTCATCCCTAACGAGGAGCATGTTCGTTCCACCCTTTCTCCCCGGGGCTATCACGACGTCCCCTTCGCATTCCAAGAACCTTTCGAGCGTTTCGAAGTTTAGCAAGGGAAGGTCGGCCATTATTACCGCGGTATCCTTCGAAATCCTCGAATTTATCGCGGAATCGAGGTCCCTTTCGTCTTCCTCCACCCTCACGTCGAAATCGATTTCGGTGTTCGGAGGGGCTAAAACGATTATTTCGTCCGCGAACTCGGAAACTACATCCAAGACGTCCATCAGCATTGCCTTCGCCAACTCAACTCTCTCCTCAAGGCTTAGAAGGGATGAAAGCCTCGACTTCGGATTCCTAAGCTTGAAGGGAATTACAGCCTTCATTCGTCCCAAAGTCCTACGCCGGTATTTTACGGTTATCGATAAATACCCTCCCGCATTGCAACGTCTATGCGTGTTCTGTTCGTGACTTCCAACGAGGGAAAATTTAAGGAGGCGAAGAGCATAGGCGAGAAATACGGAATAGAGGTAGAATGGCTTAAGGAGGAATATTTAGAGCCACAGGGAAACGATTTGGAAGAAATAGCTAAGAAGAGCGCGGAACTTCTGGCTGAGAAAATAAGGGAGCCTTTCTTCATAGAGGACAGCGGTCTTTTCATAGAGGCCTTGAACGGATTCCCCGGACCGTATTCGTCCTTCGTTTTCAAAACCATAGGGAACGAGGGAATTTTGAAGCTCATGGAAGGCGTTGAGAACAGGAAGGCGTATTTCTTAGCCGTAATTGCGTTCTTCGACGGGAAGAAGGTCCTGACGTTCAAAGGGAAGGTGGAGGGAAGGATTGCGGAGGAGATGAGGGGTGATAAGGGATTCGGATTCGATCCGATATTCGAATACAGCGGGAGGACTTTCGCGGAAATGGGTGAGGAGAAGAACGAGGTATCCCACAGAAGGAGGGCGCTCGAAGAATTCTTCGGATACCTCAAGGCTCTGCGCTGAGGATCTGGAGTATCACCTCCCTCCTCCTCGGACGGGTGTCGAAGTTTATCACGACGATCTGCTGCCAAGTTCCGAGCAACAGTTCCCCGTCCTTGAAAGGAACCACTATGCTCGGACCGATTATCGAGGCCTTGACGTGGCTCGATCCGTTATCGTCTCCCCAAGTCTTGTGGTGTTCGTAGTGCTCCCCGTAAGGGGCTATTTTATCCATTATCCTCGGGAAATCCTTCCTCAAACCGGGTTCGAACTCTATCGTCGTTATAGCCCCAGTGGAGCCCTTCGCGAAGACTAAAACCGCTCCCTCTTTCTTTCCGCTCTCCTTAACGAACCGCCTGACTTCATCCGTTATGTCCGCCATGTCCCCGTGGGCTTTCAGATCGACGTGCAGAACTTTGATCATGATGAATTTTACGCGTGGAAAAACAAAAGGGTTGCGCTGTTTTAAAGGGAAAAGAAGTCCTTCACCCTATCGAATTCGTCGCCCAACACCCTTCTCAGGTCGTCCAAACTCTTATACGGACGATTCGCCACTATCTTTCCGGCGGTAACCTTACCCACGCCCGGTATCGCCTCAAGCTGATACAACCTTGCGGTGTTCGGGTTCAGGATGGGGACGGCGGTTATCGACCTCCTCCCGTAATCCACGACCCTCGCATCCAAAAACGTGTTTCTCTCGAATTCTCCGACTACTCCGACGAGTAAAGGATACGTCGCTAACTGCCTTGCGAAAGTTATTCTACCCTCCCTCACCTCGCACCTGAGATCCGTGATCTTCCTACCTACCGGAACGATCTTCTTGAGCATCTCCCTGTCTATGTCCCTCCTAACCCTCTCCTTGAAAATTCTAAAGAACTTCTTGTGTCTCAAGACGTTTCTGTATCCTATCTCCTCCATCGGAGTCCCCCTGAAGACCTTTACCTGCCTTATGTTTATCCTTCTAACCAACAAACCCCTTTCAAGCAACTCTTTGAGGAACTCGTAGTTCTTCTCGAAGGTTTCCTTCCTCTCCCCCTTCAGACCTATGACGAAGTTTATGCCCGGTAGAAAGTAGGGAAGTCCGTTGTAACCGGCGAATCTCCCGTATTTATTAACGAGCTCTACCGCGAACAGAACGTCCTCAGGCGTTACACATAGGTCGTTCTTCCTCACAACCCTCTCGTCCGCACTCTCCAAACCCATCGCAGCCACGTTTCCCGGGGTCTGGTAGAGGACTATCGTCTTGATTATCTCCTTGGATTCCTCGGGATGCTCTGCTATCGTCTTGGGGTTAACGTTGTCCAGATGCAGCGTCCTTATCTTCGGACACTTCCTCCACAACTCCCTGTGGAAGTTCTTCATGAAATCCGGATTCGGCTTGGGAACTTCGTAGTCGTAATCCGCCATATACGTGAAGAAGTCCGTCTGATTACCGAGCCGGAAGTATCTTACTCCGTGAAGATACAACGCGTGGATTTCGTCCAGAACGGCCTTCGGATTTCTCATGGACGGTTTTCCGTGGATTCTCTCTATGCAGAAGGAACATCTCCTCCAGTAACATCCCCTATACGTTTCGATCTCGCAGATCACGTATGGGTAGTCGGGATGTTGCTTTACGACCTCCGCACCCAAAATTGCAAACCTGTTAACGAAATCCCTCCCTTCAATGTCCAACCTCTTTAGCCTATCCCTTCTCCCCGTAAACTCGCAGAGGAACTCGAAAAGCCTTCTCTCGAAAGGGAAATCCAAAACGTTCAAAGCCTCCTTCTCCTCCTCACCCATTTCGAGAGCTATAGGCCCGACGACGACCTTCCTAAACGGAAGCTCTCTGAGTTCTTTCAGGGAGAGGGGAGTTCCGCCCAAATACTTCCCCGGAACTGCTATGCCGGCTATAACGATGACCAAGTCGTAGTCCATGAGTTTTCTCTGGAGAGATTCGTCGTTCCTCAATTCGTCTATCGTAACGAACTTAGCGTTCAACTCCAAATCCTTCAGCATCCCGTAAACGTATCGGGGGTAGGGTGAGACGTATGGAGGAACGCCCAAGCACGAAGGCTCGTCAACGTAACCGTCCAAAATGCAGACCCTCACATCAAAACGCGATGTTCGACGTTAAAAAACGTTTCGAAGAGCTTGAGAAGGCGATAGAGGAAGTTTCTAAGCTCATGGAGGAGTTGGGAGTATCGGACGTATGCAAGAGATGTGCGGAAGTTTTCGGAAGTTGCTGTAGGGATTGGGTTGAGGATGCGGTCGATGATATCCTGCTAAGAATAAATGCCATGCTCGGAGTTAAGATTCCGAACGGGAGGATCAAAGATGGACTCTGCAAATATTGCGGTGAAAACGGTTGCGTGTTAAAGGTCAAGCCGGCACTGTGCGAAACGTACTTCTGCGAGGAGTTCGAGAAGTTGGGGGGAAAGAATGTCCGTCTTAAGAAAAGCGATAGAAAGGAAGTTGAAAATCGTAGAGGAGATCAGAAACTATTTAAAGAGTCGTGAAAACTCGTAATCGTGGTTATGGGACTGATTTACCATCCGAAGTATCTGGAACACGAACAAACTCCAACACATCCGGAAAGGAGAGAAAGGCTCGCCTACACTATGGATCAGTTGATGGAGGAAGGGATATTCGACAATCCTAAGATAAAGCTGATAGAGCCAGAGCCGGCGAGAATAGAGGACGTTTTGGAAGTTCACACCGAAGATTACGTCGAATACCTGAGGCGTTACAGCAAGATAGGGGGAATAATAGACTGGGACACCAACATACCCGTCGGAGTCTTCGAAAGAGCTCTGTTGGCAGTTGGAGGGGCTATAAAAGCTGCGGAAGTCGTTGCTGAAGGAGAGGTCGAAAACGCTTTCGCGATGGTTCGTCCACCGGGGCATCACGCCAAGCCTTACATGGGTGCGGGATTCTGCTACTTCAACAACATGGCGATAGCCGTGAAGTGGTTGCTCAACAGGGGATTCGAGAGGATTCTTATACTCGACTGGGACGCCCATCACGGCGATGGAACGCAGGAGATATTCTACGAGGACGACAGGGTTCTGTTCATCTCCCTACACCAGATGCCCCTCTACCCCGGCACCGGTTATCCGGAGGAAGTGGGAAAGGGAAGGGGTGAAGGTTTCACGATAAACGTTCCCCTCCCACCCGGGACGGGTGACGAGGAATACCTTATGGTCTTCGACGAAATAATAGAGCCTGTCGCCGAGGAATTTGAACCCGATTTCATAGCGATTTCCGCCGGGCAGGACAATCACTTCACAGATCCGATCACGGGTCTCGCTTTGACTGCAAGGGGGTACGCGGAGATGATGAAAAGGGCCGTGGATCTTTCGGAGAGGCTGTGCAAAGGAAGGCTGTTCGCGGTTTTGGAGGGAGGTTACAGCGTAGAGGCGGCTCTGCCGTATACTAACTTGGGAATAATAGCCGCTATGGCGGGATTGGATCTGAGCTACATAAGGGAGCCGAAGAGATACTTGGAGGAGTTGAAGTGGAGGAAGATGGACGTAAAAGAGAGGGTGATAAGGACTATAGAGATCGTGAAGAACGTGCATTCGAAGTATTGGGGTTGCTTCGGTCGATGAGGATTATCCATATCAGCATTGAGAATATATAATTCCTATGAGGTTTAAGGTCGCTTTGGCCGTTCTTCTCGCTTTGACGGTGTGTTGCTGTGCGGAACAGAAGAAGGCCGAAAAGGTGGAGGTCAAGCTAACCGGTAACGTGACGAAGGATGTTGTAGAGATCGGCAAGATCCTTGAGAAGAACGGGTATTCACGAAGTTAAGTTCTCGGTGTGGGGTTCTGGGGATCCGAACAGCGTGATGAGAGTTTACGGAATAGTTGAGGGAGCAAGGAGAATAAATGATATATGGAAGGAGAACGGCGTAAACGTCAGGATAGTTATAACGGACAAGAGATACGTCTCGTCCTTCCAAGACGCATACGAGGAATTCCTGAGCAAGCAACCCTTGGGACAGGCGGGAGATTTCTTCGTTAACAGCTACGTATACATACCCACTCTCGCGGAGGAGGGATACATACTCGACATAACCAACTACGCCAAAGCTTACGGCAAGCTGATCGACGACTTCTATCCGACTCTCATAAAGGCGTGCGAATACAAGGGAAGGCTGTACGGTTTACCACAGGACACTGAAGCGAGACCGCTTTACGTCAGAAAGGATGTGGCGGAGAAGATAGGGCTCGACGTCAAAACTCTGCCGGAGAAGGTAAGGGCAGGAGAGTTCACTTGGAAGGACGTGTATTACTGGGCTAAGAAGGCTAAGGATGAGGGTTACGTCGAATGGGGACTGATACACAGAAAGGGATCCGCCCATCCCGATCTCATCCAGTTCATCTTCGCCTTCGGAGGCAAGCTTTACGATGAAAAAACAGGAAAGCTCGTCCTCGATGTTCCTGCGGTTTACAAGTGGCTGTTCGTCGAATGGAAGTTCGCGAGGGATGGTTTGATTCCTAAGGATATGATGGCTTGGGATTGGGCAAAGCAGATACATCCGACGATAGTGGAAGGAAAGACGCTGTTCGACATAGGAGGAACGTGGTATTGGACGGAGTGGCAGATGAAAAAGTATTACCACGGAAGATCCCTTACGCCCGAAGAAGTTAAGGAGTGGTTCGCATACACGCTATTCCCGGCAGGAGAGAAGGGAGATAAGCCCGTAACACTAAGCCAGCCGTTCGTGTGGATGATAAACTCCAAGGCCGGACAGCAGAATCCGAAATACGACGAGCTTAAGGACATATACCACGAGCTCGCGTTCCTCGTAATAGTGAAAGCGAGCGATCCAGACATAAACGCAATACACAGCATAATATCGGCCCATCTTCCGGTTAGAAAGGAGGCGGCAAAGCTTCTAAAGGATGAGACTTGGCTCGAAGAGTTGAAGAGGATGAACGTTGATCTCGATCCCACCGTCAAACAGAACATAAAGGACATAGTCGAGAAGACCGTCAATCCTATAAACGCTCAGTTCCTGGCGAACGTTAGCTACATGCTCGAATACACGCATTTGGCTCCGGCACATCCGAAGTATCCCGCCCTCGCGGACATATTCACCGACGCAGTCGACAAGGTGCTGAGGGGTGAGATGACTCCAGAAAAGGCGGTGGAATACGTAATCCAGAAGGTAAAGGCGGATCCGGATCTGTCGAAGAACGTTGAAATAGTGGGTAAGATACCGGAGAACTGGACTTTCCCCTGAGGTGACCGAATGAAGGAGAGAACGAAAACCCTCCTATTTTTTTAACCCCCATGTTGGTAATGGTGTTGATATTCTACCTCATCCCGCTCGTGATGACAGTATATCTAAGCTTCACTTCGATGAAGAACTGGAACGTCAAGTATCTGTTCGATCTCGTAGGATTTTACAATTACCATAGACTTTTTTATATGTTTCAGCACGATCCTTCATTTAAGGCGATAGTTCTAACTACTATCGTTTTCATCCTGATAACGCTCGTCGTAAACGTTTTCGGCGGTTTGGGTCTGGCTTTGGGAACGTTCTTTCTTTCAGATATCGTGGGTTCGAAATTCAGGTTGCTCTGGTTGCTTCCGAGGATAGCTCCTATAGCGGTTTACAGCCTCGTCTGGTATTACTTCTTCCACGAAACGAGTATAGGAACGCTGAACTCCATTCTGATGGAACTGGGCATAATACATCAGCCAATTCCTTGGGGGCAGATAATTCCGTGGGGAGCGTGGAGCGTAATAATTTTTGTAAACGGACTCGTAGGCGTAAGCTTCGGAATGATAGTTTTCACCTCAGCCCTGAATCAAATTCCGAAGGAGCTCGTTATAGCTGCAAGGGTTGACGGAGCCTCAGCTTGGACGATATCCAAGAGAATCCTTATACCCCTCCTCAAGTGGCACCTCCTATACGTTCTGACCTGGCAGTTCCTCAGCCTTCTGACTACATACTGCCATCTCTTCCTTCTCGTCGAATGGAACTTAGTGAACAGAGATTACGGAACCACCCTTGCTCTATACGTATACAACACGGCGTTCTTAGGTGGAGAACTCGACCAAGGACTCGCGGCTGCGGTAATCCTATCAGTAATAGGAGTTTCGGGTGGATTCTTAACTCTAAAGCTTTTAGGGTTCGAGAAGATGATGAAGAGGCCGAGGGGAGACGTATGAGGGATATAGAGACTAAATCGAGAAAATCGGAACTTCTGATTATTTTGACGATAGTTATCGCGAGCGTTCCGATGATTTTGGCTTTCTCACTCTTGGTGCTTTCGAGTTTCAGCGAGGAGATGGTAACCAACCTTAAATCGTTCCGTCCGACGTTGGAAAACTGGATAAACCTCTTTCAGGGGAAGATGGCGATAACGGGCAGTATAAGGGTGAACATCTTCGAAATTACTCTGAACACGCTGATAGTTGCTTTGGGTGTTGCCGGATTGGTGACGATTGTAAGCACCCTCGCAGGATATGCTTTATCGAGGATGGACTTCAGGGGAAGAAAACACGTAATGATTGCGTTGCTCGTCCTCCACGCTTTTCCGGGAGTTGCTCTGATAGTTGGCGTTTACCTTCTGTATAAGCTCACCCTTCCCCAAGATCCCGATTTAATGAGGTTCTACTCCTTCTTCTACGTAATTTTAGCGAGGGGGGCGCTCGAGATACCGATGTCGGTCTGGCTGATGAAGGGTTTCTTCGACGCGATCCCTTGGGAGTTCGAGTGGTCGGGGATAATAGACGGAGCTTCGAGGATCACGGTTTGGAGGAAGATCATGCTACCTCTGGTTAAACCGGGTATTCTGGCCGTAGCTCTATTCGCGTTCATAGCCGGATGGCAGGACATAATATACGTCAGGACTTTCTTAATAGACCAAACGCTCGCCACGTTCATAGAATCCAACATAGAGTCCGAATTCTCTCACATGCCCCTGATAGCGGCCGCGGGAACACTCTACCTTCTCCCGACGATTGTATTCTTCCTGATAGCCCAACGCATCCTTCTGCAAGGGTATTCTGGAGGTTTAAAGGGGTGATTGCGGTGGTTAGGATAAGGCTTGAGAACATAACGAAGGAATTCGGAGATTTCAAAGCTCTGGACGGGATAGACCTCGAAATAGAGGAAGGGGAGTTCATGGCACTCTTAGGCCCTTCCGGAAGCGGAAAATCGACGCTACTTTACATCATAGCCGGAATTTACAAACCTACGAAGGGTAGGATATACTTCGACGACGGAGATGTCACGGATCTTCCGCCCAAGGACAGAAACGTCGGATTGGTATTTCAAAACTGGGCCCTCTACCCGCACATGAGCGTTTTCGAAAACATAACTTTCCCGCTCGAACTTAGGAAGGTGGCGAAGGGAGAAATAAGAAGGAAGGTTGCGGAAGTGACGGAGATGCTGAAGATAGAGAACCTCCTCGACAGGTATCCGTGGCAGTTGAGCGGTGGACAACAGCAGAGAGTTGCGATAGCGAGAGCGCTCGTTAAAGAACCGGACGTTCTGCTTTTGGACGAACCCCTTAGCAACTTGGACGCTCTGCTTAGGATAGAGGTCAGGGCGGAGTTGAAGAGGCTGCAAAAGAAGCTGGGAATTACCGCCGTTTACGTGACGCACGATCAGGCGGAAGCTTTGGCAATGGCGGATAGGATTGCTGTCATAAAGGACGGAAGGCTATTGCAAGTAGGAACGCCGGAGGAGATATACGAGAGGCCGAGGCACAAGTTCGTGGGAGGTTTCATAGGAAATCCGCCGATGAACTTCCTCAACGGCTTTGCCGATAGGGGAATTCTTAGAATAGGGAAGAGCACGATCCCTCTACCAAAGGAATACGAAAGCGTTAGAGGAGAAGTGATAGTTGGATTCAGACCGCACGACGTGGAAATAGGAGAGGGTATAGAGGGAGAGGTGTATTCGGTCGAGCACTTGGGGAGAGAGCAGATAGTAACGGTATCGGTTGAAGGAGAGATGGTGAAGGTGATAGTGCCCGGAGATAGGAGGTTCGAGTTCGGTGATAAGGTTCGGTTAAAACCTAAGAAAATAGTTCTGTTCGATAAAAAAACTGAAACGGCAATTTAACCGGACGTTTTATTTTTATATGATTGTTTTAAGACCGATCAGGAAGAAGATAGAGAAATATTATGGTATCGTTAAGGTTGACAGACATTTAACGGTGGAAGAAATCGAAAAGAAAGCCGAAGAGTTAACGCTTAAAGCCGTGAGGGATGAACTGTGATATACGTGGATGTCAACGTGATCTACTACTACCTAACCGCCCATCCCGGATTCGGGGAGAAAGCGAAGAGATATTTCGAGGAGTTAGACGATCTATGCACGTTGCACGCGTTGACGAAGCTTAGAAACATTCCAGAGATCTTGGAGGAGATCGGTATAACTATTCTACCTCTAACTCAAGAAGTGCTGAACTTTGCAATGGGTTTCGAAAAGTTGAGATTTGAGGATGCAATACATTACGCAACGATGAAGCTAAACGGTATAGATACCATTCTTTCGAACGATAGCGATTTTGACAAGGTCGATGTTAAAAGAATTTTTTAGATTTATAAATTTATATCCAATAAATTATAAATTCTTTATATAAATACTTGTTTCCCGGTTCATAAGGTATTTCAATGGCATACTTTCTTATTTGAGGTATATCGCCAAATGGTTCTATTTTGAGCTCAACTGTTATTTCATCGTTAGGTTCCACAGAACTCCTACTCAAGTTGAGCTCAAAATAGCTTTTATAAAGAGGAACTTTCTCCCCCTCAACGATAGTAAATACCAAAATTTTACTTTTATCGATGGTTGCAACCGTGTTTCCATAATTAATTATATAGAACCTTAGTTTAGCGGGCATTCCAAAATGAGAGTAATGGATACTATTAAGATCCCGAACTTCCAGATCGGCATGTTTGTGAAAATGTACAAAGAGCTGGATTACCATAATGCTCAATGTAATCAATGATATCAGTTCTTTTTTAGTTAATCTCATAAATCTACGTCATAGTCGCAGATGCCTTAAATCTTTCTTTAAATCAATCTCTGTTCTCGTAAATTAGTAATCCCAAAAATTAATATAGTAGTATATTTGGAGATTTCTAAATTTTAAAAATAATAACTAAAATATATCTAAACTACATCAACCTTTGGCAACACCCAAGGGCAACAACCTCGCAACGATCTTCGATATTCCGGCTCTATGGACTACATCGACGACATCGTCGCTCAGCTTGTAAGCTTCCGGAGCCTCCTCGGCGAGCAAAGCTCCGTGCGTTGCTCTGACGTATATCCCTCTCTGTTCGAGTTTCTGTTTGACCACGTTTCCTCTTAATCTCCTTTTAGCAGCTGCCCTACTCATCACCCTACCGCTTCCGTGGCAAGTTGAGCCGAAGGTTTCCTCCATCGCCTTCTCCGTCCCAACTAAAACGTAACTCGGAGTCCCCATGCTACCGGGAATCAGGACGGGCTGGCCTATATCTCTGTAATCCTTCGGGATGTCTGGATGTCCGGGGCCGAACGCTCTCGTAGCTCCTTTCCTGTGAACGCACACCCTCAACTTCTTACCGTCCACCCTATGAGTCTCGAACTTGGCTATGTTGTGGGCTACATCGTAAACCAACTCCATCCCCAAGTCCTCCTCGCTCATCTTGAAGACCTTCTGGAAAGTCTCCCTAACCCAGTGGGTTATTATCTGCCTGTTGCACCAAGCGTAGTTAGCGCTTGCGGCCATTCCGCCGAAGTAATCCTCCCCCTCCTTGCTCTTTATCGGAGCGCACGCGAGTTGTCTGTCCGGTAGCTTTATGCCGTATTTCCTGACCGCCCTATCCAAAACCACCAAGAAATCCGAACAAACCTGATGACCCAAACCCCTGCTACCGCAGTGAACCATTACCGTCACTTGTCCTTCAAAGAGACCCATGGCTTTAGCGGCTTTTTCATCGTAGATCTTTTCCACATACTGGACTTCCAAGAAGTGGTTTCCGCTTCCAAGAGTTCCAAGCTGTGGTCTTCCTCTCTCCCTCGCCTTCCTGCTCACCACTTCCGGCTTAGCCCCCTCCATCGCCCCGTTCTCTTCGCAGTGCTCCAAGTCTCTCTCGTATCCGTATCCGTTCTCAACCGCCCACTTGGCTCCCTCCAAAAGGACCTCGTCCAACTCCCTGTCGCTGACCCTCAGCCTACCCTCACTCCCAACACCAGAAGGAACCGCAACGAAAAGCTCGTCTATAAGCTCTCTAATTTTAGGTCTAACCTCATCGACGGTCAAATTCGTTCTAATAAGCCTGACGCCGCAGTTAATGTCGAAGCCTACCCCTCCAGGGCTTACGACGCCTTCATCGGCATCGAATCCGGCAACACCTCCGATCGGAAAACCGTAACCGACGTGAACGTCGGGCATAACCAAACTCGCAACCTGAATTCCGGGCATCGTGGCAACGTTCGCAGCCTGCTCCACGGCATCCCTCTCCAATATCTGCATGAGCTTACGGTTGATGTAGAATATCGCCGGAACCTTCATTCCCGGCTTGTAACCCTTAGGAAGCTCCCACTTGTAGTCGGTAATCTTTCTGAATAAGCTTTCGAATCCAGCCATGTTCGAAATAGAATCTCATGGATTTTTAAAACTTTAGAAGATCGCCCAAAAAGTCTTTTAAAAAGATTGCGATTATGCCATCGCATGAGCGAGCTTATGGAGATGCTCATCAGGAGGGGTTTTCTCTGGCAGTCGTTCGAGATATACGGCGGAATGGCGGGATTTATAGATTACGGTCCTTTAGGAAACGGTTTGAGGAGAAGGCTCGAAAATCTCTGGAGGGAGTTCTTCGTAATAAACGAGAGGGCCGTGGAAATAGATACTCCAACCGTGAACGTTGAGGAGGTTTTCATAGCGTCCGGTCACGCGGAATCCTTCACCGACGTTGCCATAGAGTGCAAGAAGTGCGGGAAGGTCTTCAGAGCGGATCACTACATAAAGGAGAAACTGAACATCGAGGCGGACTGCACGATTGAGGCGGTAAAGGAGATAATTGAAATCTACGGGCTGAAATGCGACTGCGGGGGAGAGTTCGGCGAACCGTTCCACTTCAACCTCATGTTCACGACATCGATAGGACCGGGAAAGGGAAAGAGGGGATACTTGAGGCCGGAGACCGCACAAGGCATATTCATAGCTTTCAAGAGGCTTTTGGATTACTTTAGAGGAAAGCTCCCGTTCGGTGTGGCTCAAATAGGTAGGGCATATAGGAACGAGATAAGTCCGAGGCAGGGAGTTATAAGGCTCAGGGAGTTCAATCAGGCTGAGCTCGAATTCTTCGTTCACCCTGCAGAGAAAACGCACCCGCAGTTCAAGAGATACGAGAACGAAGTCGTCCGGCTCGTGGACAAATTCGACAACGAACACGAGATAACGCTAAGGGAGGCGGTGGAGAGGGGAATTATAGCCCACGAACTTTTGGCATACTTCATAGGAAAGACAAAGAGGTTTTTGATCGAAGCGGGAGTAGATGAAAAGAGGTTGAGGTTCAGACAGCACAAGGACGACGAAAAGGCGCATTACGCGGCCGATTGCTGGGATGCCGAAGCTCTGACGAGTTACGGGTGGATAGAGATAGTCGGAATTGCTGACAGAACCGACTACGATCTGAAAAGGCACATGGAGCACAGCGGAGAGGATTTGAGGGTGTTCGTTCAGTTTAAAGAGCCGATAAAGGTAAAGAAGCTAAAGATCGTCCCGGATTTGAAGAAACTCGGACCGGTTTTCAGGAAGAAGGCAAAGGCTATAGCGGAAGCTCTGGAAAGAATGGATGTAAAGGATGCAAATGTCGAGAAAGTGGAGGTGGAGGTGGACGGAGAGAAAATAGAGGTAAGCAGGGATTTCTTCAGTATAGAGGAAGTGGAGGAAACTATTCAGGGAGAGAAGATAATTCCGCACGTTATAGAGCCGTCCTTCGGTTTGGACAGAATAACCTACGTCATTCTGGAGCACTCGTTCGATAAGGATGTCGTTGATGGGGAGGAGAGGAAGGTTTTGAGGCTCAAGAGGTGGATGGCTCCGGTGCAGGTGGCCGTTCTCCCCCTTCTCTCGAAAGAGGAGTTCGAAAGGGTTGCACTCGAAATCGTGGAGATGCTTAGAAACGCCGGAATATACACGGAATACGACGATTCGGGGAGTATAGGAAGGAGATACAGAAGGTTCGACGAGATAGGAACACCTTTCTGCGTAACTATCGATCACCAAACGTTCGAAGATAGAACGGTGACGATTAGGGACAGAGATACGACGAAACAGGTTAGAGTGAAAATAGATGAGCTCGTAAACGTCTTGAAGGAGCTTTTGAGCTCGGAGAAGGACATAACAGAATTCGGGGAAGTGTTCAGAGGTTGATTTATATACCCCCCTCCCCCCTTTATTTCCTGTGGAACTCGAAATGAATAGGGTCGAACAAAACGGAAAATGCAAAAATTCTCAAAGTGGAAATATCTGCCTTTTACTGAAATATTTGAAGATTATTTCGCTGTAAAGGAAATCTCCAGAACTTATGTCGTAAAAGAGCGTCTTAAAAAATTTATTAATCAAACTATAAAATTCGTTTCGCGTGGATGTTGACGATTACTCTTCCACTGCAATTCTCTCAAGCAAGCTCGAGACGTTCCATATCAGTGTTCTGACATGCATGGGTAAATTCGGATCTGACGAAAGGTCCTCCAAAATAGAGATTGCAGTAGCTGCCCTTACAGCCAAGCTATCCTCTCCATGCAGTAGGCTGTCTTTAATCTCGCTTGCAGCCTTCCTAATATTTCTCGGCACGGAGTCGTCTTGAATTATTCTATCCAACGCTTCCAAAACGCTACTCAACACATCTTCGGACATACGCATCACCCCGCAGAACTGCAAGTTTTTAATATCTCAATCGTTTGACAAGATAACGTGGAGGATAAAAAAATTTCGGAAGCTGTGGAATTACTGTATAAGGGTGCAAAAATGCTTGCATATCACTGCCCAGATTGTGGCATTCCCCTTTTTAAGTATGAAGGTAAGGTAATCTGCCCAGTATGCAAGAGAGAGGCGGAGATAGTGGGTGAGGGAAGAGATGCAGTGGTTAGGATGAAAGGAGATGCTCCAAAAGATACAAAGGTTGAAAAGGAAGAGGTTAAGGTATCGCACACTTCCGATGTAGAGGAAGCAGTAATAGAAACAATACGAATTCTGGCAAATCGTTTAAAAGAGGTTTCAACGACTGAAGATGTTAAAATATTAAAAGATTTCGTAAATATTCTTAAAGATTTAATAGATATTTTAGATAAAATTAAAAATTTAAAAATATAAAAGAGTTTGAAGCAAATTATTTATTTTATATTAAAAATTAATTTTTATCAATTAAGATTAATAAATATTATAATTTAAAGATTAAATATAATTTTTATTTTTGAAGAAATAGATTAGATAGAATTTCGTTTATTCTGGGCTCTCCAAAGCTTTAACAAGTCAAGGAGTTTTATCCCAATAATTCTCTTTAATCCACTTGTGAACGGCATCGTGAAAAACGTAATAAATCTCAGAAATATTTTTCGCATCCCATCTAACCGACATAATACATCGTTACACGCATTTTTTCAGCAAAATTTAAATAACTTATTTTTAGAAACAATTATAGGGAAGTATCGTTATAATTATAATAACAAATTATAAAAATAAATATATTATAAATTAAAAACTAAATAATTTCTCAATTGTTATTGAAGAATGTCCACCGGAAGCTGGTAAGATCTATTTTTAAAATTCAATTCAATAATAATTTCTACAAGTTCTTAGTATACTACAGCGCCTTTGCATCATACATTTTTTTGTAATGTTCATGGTTTTTAACCATCCTTGTTTAAAACTTGTTTTCATCCGTTTTTGATATACTCCATTATACACCTACTGTGTTCCACAGGAAATAAAGGGGGGAGGGGGTATATAAATGGTGATAAACGTTATAACCGTTTCAGTTGAAGAAGGTTTATGCCATTGATAATTCCAGCAACGCAGGGTGTTCTCGCAATAAAGATTTCCCGTATTACTGGATTTCCGCTGGGATACGCACAGCTTGAGAAGTTACCGGATGGTGAGAAATACGTCAGAATTTCCGCGGATGTTGAGGGTGAGGATGTGATAATCGTAAACTCCTTCGCACACAATCCGAACGATATGCTCATCGAGACCATCTTTCTCATAAGAACTCTCAAGGACTACGGTGTAAAATCCGTTACTGGCGTTTTTCCATACTTTCCGTATTCGAGGGGGAGGTTTGGTATAAAGGGTGAGGCGGATTCTTTGGGGGTCGTGTCGGACCTGCTTAAAAACGCGGGTTTGGACAGAATGGTCGTCGTCGATTTCCACGTCAAAACCGATTTCGGGTTCGAAGTCCTTGAGCTTACAGCGATGCACGAGCTCGCGAAGTTCGTTAAAGAGAACTTCGATATGCACGATCCGATCGTCGTGGCTCCGGATGAGGAGGCGGTAAGGTGGGCGAAGATAGTAGCGGGAGATTTGGAATTGGATTGGATAGCTTTGCAGAAGATAAGGATAGATGCTGAGAACGTGATAATAGATTCCGCTCCAAAGGAAGTCGAGGGGAGGGACGTTCTCATAGTGGACGACATAATATCGACGGGTGGAACGGTCGTTCAGGCCACGAAGGCTTTGAAGAGGGGCGGATGTGGAAAGGTCTTCGTCACATGCACTCACGCCATACTCGCCGGCGACGCGCTCAGAAAGTTGCTCGAATGCGGGGTGGAAGGGATAGCCGCAACAGATACCGTGCTGAGCCCGGTAAGCCACGTGAGCGTTGCGGGAATATTGTCGGATTGTCTCTCCAAAATCTTCCGTTAGCTATTTAGAACGACGGCGAAAAGTCGGAAACGTGAAGATCGCCGTCACCGGAAGGCCGGGGATTGGCAAGACTACGCTCTGCCTGAAGGTTTACGGCGCTCTGAAAGATTCCATGGACGTGAGGGGATTCGTTACTAAGGAGGTTAGGGAGAGGGGAGTTAGAGTAGGGTTCAAGCTCGTGGATCTCGAAAGCGGTGAGGAGGCTTGGCTGGCGAAGGTCGGATTTAAAAGTCCGGTTAGGGTCGGAAAATACGGCGTCATACTCGAATCGATAGACGGGTTCGCCGAAAGGATAAAGAGTTACGGAGATGCGGATCTCGTTATTTTGGACGAAGTGGGGCCAATGGAGTTGAAGAGCGGTAGGTTCGTCAAAGCCGTCGAGTGGCTTATGGGAAGGGATAATCTCCTCTTCACTATCCACATGAAATCCCAGCATCCCCTCTTAAGGCGAATTCGTTCCGAGTTCGAGGTTATCATCCTTACCGAGGACAACAGGGATGAGGTTGCGGAGGAGATAGTGAGGAGGTTCGGAGATGATAGTCGAAGGTAAGGCAAAGATAAAGCTGGCCGAAGGCGTCTTTTACAATCCCAAGATGACGTTCTGCAGGCACTTAGACGTTTTGGCCTACAAGGTTATTTCCGAATCGGAAGGAAAAGTCAGATCTCTCGACGCTTTGTCAGCGACGGGCGTTAGGGGAATAAGGGCTCGCTTGGAGGCTGGATTCATCCCCACATTCAACGATAAGAATCCTAAGGCGGTCGAATTGATAAGGGAGAATCTGAAGTTGAACGGAATCGAGGCGGAGGTCTTCAACAGGGACGCCGTAGCTCTGATGAGGGAAAACAGATTCACTCACATCGACTTGGATCCGTTCGGCTCTCCCGCGGAGTTCATAGACACTGCATGCGTTTCCGCTTTGAAATACCTGAGCGTTACCGCAACAGATACTGCGGCGCTCTGCGGCTCCGCTCCCGTTGCGGGATTGAGGAAGTATGCCATCTACGCCGAGAAGACGGAATTTTATCCGGAATTGGGTTTGAGAACTCTAATAGGGAAGATAGTAAGGGAAGCGACGAAATACGACAAAGCTATCGAAGTTTTGGTCTCTTGGGCCAAGGAACATTATTACAGGGTTCACTTAAAGCTTAGGAGGTCCGTTGCCTTGGCGGGGAAGATATACGAAAAGGTGGGATACCTCTTCTACTGTTTCGAATGCGGGAACAGGGAATGGGTGCCGATGGACGGCTCTTCACTCGAAAGGTGTAAGTGCGGAGGAAAATTTAAAATGATAGGTCCACTATGGCTCGGAGAACTGCACGACAAGAACTTCGTAACTCGGATGATAGAAAGGGTTGACGAGATGGAAGTCACCGACTCCGTGAAGGAAAAGCTTGAGAAGTTCTTGCGTTCTATTCTGGATGAGATAGATGTTCCCTTCGCATACACCACTCATCACTTGGCTAAGATGTTGAAAGTATCTCCTCCTCAGGTTTTGAGAATTGTTGAGGAGCTAAGAAAAGCGGGATTCAGAGCTTCGAGGGTCCACTACTCCGGATTCGGGTTCAAGACCGACGCAAACATCGATGAAGTAAAAAAGATCGTTTTAGCTCTTAACGCCTAATATCGACTTCGGTTTCCTCGGAATCCTCCTCCTCTTCTTTCCGTCCGAAGTGTATTTCTGGTTCGGCCCGGGCTTCTTGTAGTTCTGCCACTTCGTGGGAACCAACCTGTATCCTCCTCTCCTGTTCTTTATCTTGACCCACGTTACACTACCTGTCTTACCCATGTCTCCCGCTTTCTAAACTCAACTTAAAAAAATTGTGGTATCGAAATTCTTAATTCGAAAATCGGGATTTTATCAACGATGGGCGTGCTGTATAGGATGTTCGGGCTAACTGCCAAGGAAGCTGCTGAAGTGACCGCGGACATCGTCGAAATAATTAGAAGGAAAATGAGCGATGAGGAGGCTATCGAATACTTGAAAAGCAAATACAAGGGAGATAGGTTGCATTTTGCCATTCTAATGCTCGGAAGGATTGTAGGGATGTCCTTCGCCTTACAAGATCCTGAAAAGGCCAAGGCGATCGTTTCGGACTTCTCGAGACTGATCAGAATTTTGGAGGAAAAGGAAAGATGTGTGCTCGTAAAAACTCTCGAGAAGGAAATACTTGAAGAGGTATACGAAAGCGTCGAGAAGTTGAAGGGTTATGTGTAGCATAAAGCTTAAATTCATTCAACGCCATAACGATACAGAGGGCCCGTAGCTTAGCCAGGTCAGAGCGCCCGGCTCATAACCGGGCGGTCGAGGGTTCAAATCCCTCCGGGCCCACTTAATATTTTGTGTTAATCCATGTTCAGCTAAAATTATGTATTCTCTGAGCTTCGTTTCTACAAATTCCGATAAATTAGGGATCAATTCCTTAGCTTTGGTTAGAACGTTTTTATCGATGTAGAGGTGTAGAAATGTTTTGTTCTCCTTGCGTCTCGGCATAATGATTCTTGATCAAAAATAAAAATAAAGGTTGCCGCCCTGCTAAGTCGGCTAAAGCTTTGACGGATATAAACAATTTTTCTAAAGTTTTTGGATAATTTTACTGCAATAATTAATTTTTCATTTTTAATCATTAATATTAATTAGATAATTATGTTTTTTGTAAGGGTAGCACGGTAGCATGGGTAGCATGAATTTTAGGTTACATGTAGTTGTGGAGGTAGCATGGTAGCACGGTAGCATCGACTTTAGCGTTTGTGATTTAAAATTAAGGGTTTGCATATATAGCGTGCTACCGTGCTACCTTATTGTGCATGTATTGAATTTTAATTTTGGAGATATTACTTTGGAGAAAGAGAAATTTTTTGAGAGGTTGCACTACCAGACAAACCAAAATTCTCTTCTAGTTTTTCCTATAATCTCCCTTAAGAATGGACCTATATTTTCCAACGCTTTAATATATTGATGAACGAATTTTGGATTTTTTCTAGCACCCAACATATCCATGATAGAATAACTTGCGTTTTCAGATATTTTTGTTAGTGTTTCTTTTAATAGTTGATCGGGAGGCACACACTCTATTTGTTTTATAATTGTAAACTCTTCTTTAATATAATTTTTATTTTTAAATTCGTAACCAATATACTTCTTGAATAACTCTAACGCTTTAAGCAAAGCTAAGAAAGTATCATCTTTTCTTGCAAGACCTTCAATTATGAGGTCTCTTATAAACAGACCAAAACCATCAATTATCGCTTTTTTTTCTTTTTCTAATTCTTGTTTATCTATATTTTTTATATTTTCGTCTTTGTAGTGATATTTCATTAGAGGTGCTGCACTATAATAGGCAAATCTCTCACAAATGAGCATAAAAAAGTATGCTGTCAAAATATCTTTTTTTAGTAGGAATAAACCCTTATCACTTATTTTATAGATTTTAATCCTTCTATCCTCTTTATCAATTTCTTCAGTAATTAATCCTTCCTCAAGAAGTCTTTTTAGATGCTTTGCTAAAACAGGATCTGAGACCTTTAATTCAGATTTTAACTCCCTCCAACTTAATCCTCGTTCACTTGAAGCAAGGAGTTCAAGAATTCTCCTTTTAGTGCCGCTTCCTGTTATCATAACATCCCCTAAGTAACTTAGCCTAACGAAAGATTTAAATGTTCTGATAACCATTACTTAGTATGCACTAAGTAATTTATCAGGTGTTAAGTATGGTTGGAACTCCAAAAGATTATGGTATAATTCAGCTTAATGTAACAATATACCCAGAACACGCGAAAATAATTGAAAAAATCCTCAAAAAAGAGTATTTTAAACCAATTGCTCATAGATCTACCTCTGAAATAATTAGAAGAGCATTGGAACATTATGCCGATTTCTTAGGAGTTAAGCTTGATAATAAAAGTTAAAAAATAAAAAGAGGTGTAATTCAAATGTCCTGGCCCTTTCCCCTTAAAAGGGAGAGGATACTATTGATAATAAACATTTCGGACTTGCCATCATCCTGCTATTCTGACTCTTCTGTCTGTGGAGATTTTATGACTAAAAAATGCAAGCTTAGAGAGGTGTTAAGGAATGGAAGACTTATATAGTTGGGCTAAATACTACCTTGAACTGGGATTTAGCGTCATTCCTGTTATAATTGTTCCTATCTCAGAAGATAACCCGAAAGGTAATAAGGTAGCGGCTACTGAATGGAAGGAGTTCCAGCAAAGATGTCCAACTTTAGAGGAGATTGAGAATTGGTTTAAGGATCCTAACTTTCCAGCTTTAAGAGGAGGGAAAAACAAGCTTGGAATTGCAATAGTTACGGGTAGGAGCTCAGACAATTTAGCGGTCATAGATTTCGATTCTAAAGAAGTAAGAGAAGAAGTTTTAGCTGAATTAAAGGAAAAATATCCCGATCTCTATGCTAAGCTCTTAGATACTTGGATTGTTGAAACATGTAAAGGTTACCATCACTATGTTAAGGTTGTGGATCCCGATCATGATCTATTTTCTAATAGGATAGGTATCAGACCGGGAGTAGATATAAGAGCTAATGGCGGTTATGTTGTGGCTCCACCTTCTCCTCATCCTTCGGGCAAGGTTTACAGATTTGTAAACAAGCCTGATAAGATTGCTGAACTAACTTGGGAGGAATATCTTACCCTTATTAGCTTTTTAGAAGGTAAAAAGAGAAAAATCCAAAGAGTTGAAATTAAGGAGGAAGAAAAGAGAGAATTAGAGGAAAGTAAGATTGTTGAGATTGTTAATATCCTCAGACCGATTTATCGACAAGGCTATAGGAATTATATCATACTTTACTTAACGGGATGGCTTAAGAAGGCCGGAATACGTTATAATTCCGCTCGAAAGATTGTAGAACTCCTAGCTGAGAAGGACGAGGAGCTAAAGCATAGGATCTACGTTTTGGATAGAACTTACAGGCTGAGAGGAAATCCTCCGACGAAAGAGGATCTCAAAGGCAAAACAGGACTTCAAGAGATAGCAGAAACTCTATTAGGAGAGGAAAGAGCTTTAGACTTAATCAGAAGGCTTGAAGAGTTATTAGGTCGATCATCTCCCTTCCAAGATTCGATATTTTCACTAATAGACTTCAAAAGGAAGGCTTACTACATTGCTAATCCTAGAAAGGGAATAATCGCGAGAGCATTTGAGGATAAGAACGGAAGAATCATTTATGAGAAGATTGTAGCTGAGGTTTGCCCTGTTAAGGTTATTGTTTATGAGGATCCTTTAGGTGGACTTACTAAGTTTGAAATCGAATTCCAAGGATTCCGGAACCTAACAATTGGCCCAGCCGAGCTAGACATCATTCTTTCAAGGTTGCAGGCTGAGGGTGTTGTTAAGCATAGCCGCCTCTTAAGGGATGCTCTATCCTCGATCATTACGGCATTCATTAGGAAAGGAAAGGCTGAAATCAGAAGGGAACTCGAAAAGCCAGGCTTCTACTATATTGATGGACAGATTAAGGCTGTTAAGTGGCAACCTGAGGACTTCTCCAAAGAAGATTTGGTTAAATCCCTCAAACTTTTAGATGAACTTAGGACTAAGTGGTATCGAAAAGCTGGAGAGAGATTCACGACTATGATCAAATGGGGTCTGATCGCTCCTTTTGCTTATGCAATTAAACAGATCAGAGGAACGGTAGTCGTTCACTTCCCAGACATGGTTGCTTACGGAGCAAGGGACACCGGAAAAACAACAATAGGCGCTCAAATAGTCCTATCAATTTGGAACCCTCCGGAAGAAGGAAGAATAGTTAGAGGAGGAGGTGAAGCCGATACCAAAGCTAAGCATGGCAGACTTAGAAGCCTAACTACATTCCCGGTTGTAGTTAATGAGGTCGAGGGAATCTTCAACAATAAAGACCTTTTAGAAGACTACAAGAATGCAGTTGAGAATCGTTTCGTTAGAGGAAGGCATGCTCATGGTGTTTACGTCGAAATTCCTTCCCTCGCTCCTTTCTTCATGACAATGAACGCACACCTACCATTAGATGAAGCAGTCCGAAAAAGATTCTTCGGTATTCATTTTTCCCATTCTGATAGGATCTCTAAAGAGGAGATGGAAAGATTTAAGGAGGATGTCCTTCCAAGACTTGAAGATCTTAGATTTTTGGGCTATTTTGTCTTTAGCAAAATTTCGGAGAATCCTGAAAGACTCAAAGAGAATTGGCAAAGCTTAGCTACTGAACTTCTTAGGGAGGCTTTTGAGTTTGCAGGCTTGGAAGTTCCAGAGTGGGTTAACGAATTCTACGAGGGCGAAAGTGAAGAGGAACTTAATGAAACGATCAATGAAGAAATTAGAGCAAGACTTTTGGAAGATATCAATAACGAATACTCTAAACACATTTCTAAGATCGAAATTTATGCCAAGAACCTTGCAGACATTGAATCAATCAATGACATAGAGATCAGGCTTAGAGCACTACTTGAGAAAGAGTTTTTACCTTGGGCATTTGCGAGAGAGGATGAAATAATCATCACGACCTTCGTTATGAAAATTCTGAAGGATTTAAACATCGATTCTCTCAAATCCTTAGCTGAAAGATTCGGTTGGAGATACTGTGACGTTAGGATCTCAAAGAATAGAGTTGTTAAAGCGATAAGATTACCAATAAGTGAATTTATAGAGTTTCTAAAGGGAGAAGACTTTGAAGAGGTTGTAGGAGACGAAGGAGACAAATCAACCGATCAAGGATCCGAAGACGGGAAGACTGAGGATAAGATGATCGAGCTTGATGAAATCGATAAGCAGATTTTGGCATGTTACAAACTCATAGCCCCTTCAGTTCCAGATTATGATCAACCGGAGGCTTTTGTAAAAATAGTTGCTAAGAAGTTAGGATATTCTGAGGAGATAAAAGAAAGGATTTTGAAGCTCATAGAGCTTGGAAAGTTGCCCAAATTCTACAAGGAGTTTGTTGAACATGCCTGGAATGACAAACCGGATGATGGTAAATACATCCAGGTTCGGGCTTTGGATTACATTCACATCGAAGTAAACGGGCAAGAATACAAAGCTAAGCCTAATGAGGTCTTCAGAATGCGGATAGAAGATTTCGAGGCTTTAGATGATGAAAATAGAGGATTTCTAATTCCTATTGGAGGCGATAACGGTTGAGATGCCCGTTTTGCGGTAATTACATCGAGAATACCCTTTACCTTGCCTTAGCTCCTTACAGGGAGAGATCTGCAGTAGTCATAACTAACATCGACTACATCGTGGAAGTTGGCAATCGTATAGTTTGCATCATCGAAGAAAAGCATAGTCCCAAAAGAAGGATAAGAGGTTACCAGCTTGTAACTCTTAAGAAGGTTGCCAAGGCTTTGGACGTTCCTCTGTATATCTTGTTTAGCAACAGCAGAATTGAACTTTACGAATTCGATACTAATGAGATTGTCCGATCAAATCCCTACGTAAGCTTTGAGAATCAAGAACCTATTTTCTCCGGAACACTCCCGGATTTTGGATATTGGTTTTATCAAAAGTTTCTAGCTCACGCTCCTCCATCTCGCAGAGCTAAGGTAAATAGAAGAAGATTGTTATGAATTTAGAAAGGGTTACTAAAAAATTTTAATAAAACCCACTTAATTTACAGTTCTGAATATATATTATGAGATAATTATATATTCTACAAGGTTTTAATATGTACATGTGAACAGTAGGAAAGATTTGCTGAGAATTGAAGATAGATTATCAATTGCCTATTTTGTTGAGAATGGGGTATTGAAAGCTTTGATCCTATCTAGGGAAGAGGTTTGTGAAATTTGGAATTCTTTTCCAGCTATAACACTGAGAGACTATAACTATTGGTTAAACAAGCTACGTAAAGTTCTTAACGCTGAATCTTATGAAAACGACCAACCATTTAAGCTATTTAAGCGAGGGAACATACACATTGCACGAGCTGTGGCAGAGAACTCAATTCTATCCAATTTTGAAATCAAGAATTTCGAGGAAGTAATAAACGAAATACAGCAGGAAGGTGTGGTAGTAATCATCAACGTAAAGCATGATGAGGAATTGTATAAGGTCATAGATAGCAGAATTAAAGTGCTAGAGAGGAAGGTGGAAAGAACAGAGGATGAAGACGAAGAGCAAGAAATTCATGAAGAGTTGGAAAGATTAAAGATGAAGCTACGAGATATACCAGTTCTCGTTGATCTAATTATTGCCGCAAGAGATTTTGCGGGAAGATTACGTATGATGAATTTGATTAAGGATTATGCAACTGTGAACATTAAATGGGAATTAAGCGAAGTTACTTGGGATGATTTACTAAAAATGTTGGAATCTCCAAACTCTAAACTTAAGATTGGAAAAAAGATAAGATTGACAAGCACGTATAAAAGTCTTAAATCTTGGTTATGTCTTCCGATATCGGAAGAGTATCTAATAGCGCTTGAGAACTATTTAGCGTCTAAAGAATACTTGGAACCTTTGATAAGATCATCAAAGAACCGCTTTAGAATCGGTAAATGGATAGATGGTAATGATGCTATAATCCCTGCTGACGATCTCTATTATTGCTACATACTGAGTCCATCTGGATTTCGATATTATCCGATGCAATTATTAAGGATTCTTGTGCACAACTTACGTAACGAAGGAGCGGTAATAGTTTTAGATACGGAGGGGAAGATTGCACAAAAGATTGCAAAAGAAATTCCCGATTCTTTATATCTCCACCCAACTGACTCACCGTTTGGAGTAAATCCCTTAGATCTACCAAAAGTATCCAGTAAAGACAAGGCAGAATCTATTGTTGTAAATAGGTTGCAGGATATCCTCTGCACCAATATTGGGGATCAAAGAATCAAGGACATACTTGAGAACACCGTAAAAATACTCTACGATAAGGGAGCGGTTGGATTACCGAGACTGTATAGGCTATTCAAGTTAGCTGGAGAAGGATTGGTATGTGTCGAAGATGAGAAGCTCTACGAGCAAATGATAAGTTTTAGAGAGTTACCGAAGGAATCGTCCTCATTTTTACTCAACATACTAAAGCCCTATGCAGAAAACAGGATACTGAGAAGAATAACGTCAAAGACTACGATTCCGCTCGATGAGATACTAAAACCCGGCAAAGTAACATTATTCTCCATTCCTGAATCAGAATTGGGTGAGGAAACGGCATATAGAATATTTACAGCAGTTCTGTTTAGAATCTGGTCTGAATCAGTATCAAGAGGTGAATCGTCACGGATTTTCGTAGTCATAGTATACACACTTGGAAGAAGAGCTGAGATATTCGAAAGAATACTGAGAGATTCCTTCTTAGATGATAACATAGCCTTCATATTTGCAAACACACGCATTGAACAGCTATCCGAAAAGACTTTGCTATATCTGCAGGATTTGGCATATCTGTTCGTATTTAATCCAATTATACTCTTACATGTCGAGAATAAATACGTTAGAAGGTTGATAGAAGGAATTGAAGCATTTGAGGATGTGCTAATGTCCAACAATGGCATGGCAGTATTTAATCTTAATATGACACCGCATTTAATGACATTAATAAAAATCGATGACTTTCCATATAAGCCAATAAGAGAAGAAATCACCACTGAAAAATACGCTCCACAAGATGATAGCGATGATATACTGGAAGGAGTAGGTCATCCTGTTTTGAAGTATATGAACAGTCCGTTCAGATTACCGAAGCAACGTTCATTGCATTTGCTCTATAGAGCAAAACACTCTAAAGGACTTGAAGATCTGCTGAACATCTGCAAGAACTCACAAGATTTATTCGGCACTACATTTCTTGAGGATCCATATCCCGTTCTGTACTATTTCCACAAGAATATAGATAAGATCACGAAGTCTGAGGAAGGTAGGAAAATAGCTGAAAAAGCTATTGAATTCTACATTGCTAATGGATACTGCGTTGACATCGCCAAACAATTGGTTGGAGAGCCGAGGCCTGATTTGATAGCTGTCCCCCTCTCAGAAGGGTATTTGGATTTCTTCAGAGCGATTGCCATTGAAATCGATACTACAACACCGGATAAATGTCCAACTCAATTATGGAGAAACTGGACGAAAGAAAGTGTCGAATATTTCATGGAGATCCACACTTGGATCCCCATAGATAAGCTCGAAAAAGTACTAAAACTGTACGAGGAGCTTCCGTATTATCTAAAGGTTAAGATAAGAATTTTTGCTTACGATCTGGAAAATGACGTGATTTATAGGCCAGAGGAAGTTCATAAGTTGGTAAGGGAAGAAAAGAAGGAAATAGAAGAATCTTTCGAATTTACTCCACCAATCGAGGAAAAGATTGTGGTTAAGCCCAAGAATGATAGGAAAAGGAAGAGAACGAGAAAGATAAGCGATTTACCTTCGTTAGATCATTTTCTTAGAGAGGAATCTGAGGAGGCTGAAACTAAAGAGGAAACGGACGAAATAACTGAGAAAAATGTAATTACATTGCCAGATGGAACGGTTATCCAGATCTTGGACGATTTACGTGAAATGGAGCTAGAAAAGATCAGAGAATACGTGGAAAAGGGAAGGTATTCAATACATGATGGTGAATTCTTGGTTCTGATAAGTGAATTCGGCTATAAGGAGAGTGTTATACGAATAAGAATTATCAATCGAAATGCTTAAGTCTTTTTTACGATTGTTCTTCAAGCTTAAGCATTCTCTCAACAATTTCTCTGCCCAAATCTGTCAGCTCCCAGTAGAGAGATTTACTATTGCCAAGAGGCTTGATACTGGCAATGAGTCCATCCCTTTCAAGTATCTTTAAGGTCTTAACAAAATTTGGATAGCTTCCAACCTTTACAACCTTTGAAACTGCATCATAAACATCCATTGTTTTTGTCGCATCATTTTTATCATACAGATATTTTAGAATTGTGGATTTCATCCTGTCTTCGGTCAAAACTTTCGTAGTAACCCTTAAAACTCTCTCATCTAGTCTTCTGACCATAGTATTAGCTTACACTCACCTGTATATAACTTTTATTTACGCTTTTAATATTTTGTACCTCTCTATGCTTTTGTCATGGAATGATTCGGTAATTTTGGTATATCGTGATATAAGTTCGTAAACTTTGTTATAGTTTGGGTTAGGTTGCGTTTTCTCTAGAGCTTGTGATAAATGCGTGAGTTTGAAGCTTCCCAGAAACTCAAACCCCCCAGTTACCGCCCGCCGAACGCCTCCCCCGCAACATTGAACTTGCCACAGCTTGACAATCTTGCTAAACCATAGCACACTAATGTTGGGATTACACCCTTAACTACCAGATACAACAGACCTCAAGAAGTCACATCCCGCTGATTATCTTACCTAACCTTTGGTCATTATTCCAATCTTAATGTCAGGTAAGACTGCTAAACTCATGCCTCAAATGCATACAAGATTGGAACAGAGAAAGTAATTCTGGATCAGCGTATCCAAATATTTCTGGAAGTGGAATTATGGCTGTTCTTAGTCTAATATTTTACAAGATTGGATTATATTGATGATTTATGAACTAACTTATATTAAGTACTATTATAATTCAACATCTTTGCTCCTAAATTTCTCCTTAATTTTGGCAAATAGTTTCTCGAAGTTCTCAGTAGCTTTCTTCAACATACTCTTCTATACGACTAAAAGGATAGTATTTAGGAGGAGTATTTATAAAAATAAATAGATTGAGCTAACAAATTCATAAAGATTTCAGTTCTTTCACTATGAGAAGGTTGATATCAGGGATTTGATAATTTCAAGCTCTATCTGCTCAGTTTTTTCTTTATCGTAATACTTTTCAAGTTCTTCATGGAACTTTGACCCATGATTAACGTCTCTTACTTTAAAGTGGATTAGCTCGTGAAAGATTATAAATTTTAGTTGTTCCTCGTTGAGGAGATCAATTATGTTGCTGTTCAGCCTTAACGTCTTAGTTTTGAACGAGAAAGACGCAACTTTTCTTTTCATCGGAGTTATTCTAATTTTAACACCCTCAATTCCAAGTTCTTTTACTACGCTTCTGAATATTCTTATCACTTGCTTTCTCTCCATAACCTATCAAACTCCTCCTTGATGTAATCTACAAGCTCTCCAGCCAATTTTACTGCATCTCTTTCAACGCCTGCCCGGAACAAGTCCATCAAAATTTTAGTTCTTAATTCTTTTTCTTGCTGAGGCAAGATTTTTGACTTCTTTGAAGCGAGAGTGTTCAGATAAGCTCTCGTATCTTTGAAATCTACCTCTTTTCCTGCTTTCTGCTTAACGTAATAGCTAATGGTTTCTATTAACCTATCGGAAAATGGCTTACCCGCTATTTTCTTCTCGTAATCCTTAATTTCATCTTCAATCGCCTTAAGTTTTGCTAGGAACACCTTGGTGTTTATAGCTCTCGTAACCCATTCGATCCGCAACCTCTCGACTCTCTCAGCTATTTGCCTATAGACGGGATCGTGCATCCTTTCCCTTACGAAGTTCCGTATAAAGAAGAAGTAATCGGCAAGCTCGTTTACTATCCTCTTTCTAAGTTCTTCCTCGCTGACTGCAAGTTCAGAAATCAGCTTTTCTACCCTTTCAGGCTCAATTTTTACCGTTCCTATTTCCTTGAACTCTTCAACGATCGTTCTATTGTGAATGTAGGATAGCAACTCGTTCCAAAACTCTTTTCCAAGCTTTGCAGTTTTTCCTTGTAAGATTGCCTTTAATCTGTAATACAGGTAGGCAAGCGCTTGAATATCATCAACGTAAACGATCTTCTCTGGATACGCTCCCAGAGCTTTATAGAGTTTTAAAATTGTGCCCATCTCATTCACAAGTCTTATAACTCTTGCAGATAGGCTAACGCTTTCTGTATGTAACATCGCGAGCATCTTTATCCTTGCAAGGATGTCTTCTTTCCCAGTTCCAGTTTTCAACGCCTCTTTTACCGCATCGAGATCTATCCCTACATCCTCATCTCCAACCTTTAAACTCTTCAGTTCATTCTTAAGCTGTTCAAACTTAATTTTGAACTCTGAGAACATCTGCTCTATCGATCTCATTAAGTTGAGTTCAAGATCCTTTTTAATGTCTGGACGTTCATCCGCTAAAAGGTTGTATATCGCCATAGTTTTCGTTAGATGCTCCATCAATCTAACGGAATCAACGATTAACCCGAACTCCTTGTCCTTATAGGGTCTGTTAACCCTTGCAATTGCCTGCAGAAGTCTGTGTTCGTAGAGCGGTTTGTCCAAATACATCACCTTGAGCTGGGGAGCATCAAATCCAGTTAATAGCATGTCCGTTACGATAAGAATCCTCGGATTTTCCTTTTCTTTAAATTCGTCCTGTATTTCCCTGTTTATCTCGTTGTAATCTTTGTTGCCTCTTCTCTTCTTTAATTCTTCCATGTATTCAAGAATTTCCTTCTCATCTTCCTTGTAGTTGTATGTCATTACTATTTCTACCCAATTCTTCGCTTCTTCCCCGAATTTTTCAACAAGATACTTGTCTAAAGCCTTTTTGTATCTCACGCAACCTAATCGATTAACAGCTACGACCATTGCTTTAAACTTGAAGTTCTCCGTATCCTTTTCAATCCTATCGACGATATACTTTGCAAGCTTGTCTATCCTCGCAGGATTTAGGAGGATTACCTTAACTTTCGTTATGTATCTTCGGATATCTTTCTGGGTGATCTTAGCTTCGAGCAATCTTTCGATATTTCCTTTGTTTTCCATGTATTCTCTGATAAATCCAGCTATTTCTTCCTCGCTGAGTTTTATTTGAACACCTTCAGCCTTGACATCTCCCTCCTTTACAACGTCGAAAACTATCGGCAACGTGAAACCGTCTCTTATCGAATCTCCGATGAAATAGACATCCAAATAATACTCTCCCTCGTTTGGATAGGAGAACTCAAAAAACGTGTTTCTCTCATCTTTGAATATCGGCGTTCCTGTGAAGCCAAACGTTACAGCGTTTGGAAAGCATTTCTTTCTCATCGCTCCCAGCAACCCGTATTGGCTTCTGTGAGCTTCATCTATTAAAAAGAGAATACTCCTACTTCTTACCCCTCCAAGTTTGAGGAGATAAATTTCTTTGTCCTTATCGCCTAACCTAGAAATCTCTTGAATTATCTTTTCGTATTCTTCGGGTTTTTCTTTCCTTAAGAAATCCAGATATCTTTTAGAGAGCTTGAGCAATAAACCGTAGAGTTTTTGAGATGCTTCCTCATCAGCTTTTTCCGTTAAACCATCTGAAACTTCTCCTCTCTGGAACTTTTGAATCGTCGTTAGGTAAATTCCCCTTGGGATTATATTGGATGAAAATTCGCTCTCCTTTAAAGTTTCCACAATCCTACAAAGCTCTTCAATACTTTCGATCTTCTTATAGAGACTTCTGAACTTTTCATCCTGAACGGATTTCAGAACTTCGTCGTGCTGTCTTTCGAGGTCTTGCCTGTCCACGACGAAGAAGATTACCGGGTTTTTGTCGTAGTAGCGATCTAAGAAGTAGTTCGCTATGAAGAACATCGTGAAAGTTTTACCGCTTCCTTGCCAGTGCCATATAAGTCCTCTGTTCTTTCCCCCGTTCATGTGTTCTTCTATTCTTTTCATCGCTTTTATCGTGGCTCTATACTGGTTCAGCCTTGCCATAAGCTTCTTTTTCTCTCCTTCCCTTGGTCTCCAGAAGAATATGAAGTATTTGATGAATTCGACAACCCTTGAGGGCTTTAGAAGATCGAAGATATCGTCCCAATTGAATGAATAGCTATCCCTTTCTTTCTTGTCCCAGTTTGGTAGCGTTGGAGTGTAACGTTTCTCATCACCGTAAGCAACTCCAAACTGAACGAATCTGAAGAGATCGGGAGAATACATCTCGTAAGTTCTTATATCTTTCAAAGCTTGGGAATGGGAGAAAGGAACGGATTCGGATTTGGCTTCTATTATCACCACGGGAATTCCGTTGATGAATAAGGTGAAGTCGGGTTTTATGTTATCTGGAGATCCCTTAAACTTGGCTTCATGGAGGAAGAAGAAGTAATTCTTCCTTACGTTCTCATGATCGATTAGGTGAAACGTAAGAATTTCAGATTTAACATTAACTTTGACGCCGTATTTTAGGTAGTTGAGAATCCTCTCTTCTCCAGAGTTGAGTTCGTTGAAAATGGTTTCGATAACTTCTCTTTCCTCTTCCTTCGTTAATTTCGAAAATTTGTCTCGATTTATTTCCTTAACTTTTTTCTCAACGATTTCGGGGATGTAGTTGTGTTCAATTAAGGTGTGCTCAGGTATTTTAAGTTCTACATTTCCGTCTTTCCATCCGATTTCGATGAGTTTTTTCTTTATCTCTTCGTGAACTGCACTTTCGGATTGGAGGGGCATGATCTTATCCTCCTTTCAATGCTGTTACAATATTTTTAGTTATTTCTTTTATTTTTGAGGTGAGTTCATTCCTGTCTTTTTCACATTCTATAAGTTCAATCAGTTCTTTCTCAAGATCGATTTTTTCCTCTTCTTCAACTGGCATTACATAAAGAGTGACGTTTAGATTGTAATCATTCTTAGCAATCTCATCAAGGCTTACAACTCTCGAAAATCCGTCAATACTCTCAAATTTGCGATAAACGTTGACGATCTTCTCAATGTGCTTTTCACCGAGTCTATTCATAGCAGGAATTTCTGGATGCTTCTCATATTCATTGCTCGCATTTATGAAAAGAATTTTTTCTTTTCTTTCTTTTGGTTTATTTTTGTTAAATATAATTATAACTCCTGTTCTTTCACTTTTGTCAAATATTTTCGGAGGAAGTTGGACAATTGCTTCGATAAGATCTCTTTCCACGATTTCTTTTCTTATGGTTTTCTCTATTTTGGTATTTGTCCTAAATAATGCTCCGTTGTCGATTACTATCCCAGCTTTTTTCTTAGAGAAGTATAATAGGAGTTGAATCCACCCCCAATCCATTGAATTCTTTGGCGGAAATCCGTCGGTTACGTATGTGGTATAGATTGCTTTTACTTTTGGATTATTTCTTAATTCTTCTACAGGATATTTTTGATTCCACCTTGGATCCGTAAGAGCATAATCGACATTGCTGAATTGCGGATTCGATAAACTATCTCCAACGAAAATCTCATGGTTCTTTATATCGTTCAAAATGAGGTTAATTTTTGCTATGGCTGCTATCGATTTTGTTATTTCCTGCCCATAAAGCATGATTTGTGAATCTCCATATTTTTCTTCAACATGCCTGTAAGCATAGACGAGAAAACTCCCAGAACCTAATGCGGGGTCTAGAACAGAGGAATTTGGTTCTATATCGAGAAGTTTAACTAGTAGCATGCCCACTTCAGGAGGAGTAACTCGAAATTCCTCTCCTTTCTTCTCTGATTTCTCCTTTGTTTTTGGTTTTTCCTCAGGAACATAATTGCTGAGCATCCACATAAATAAGGAGTTTAGAACTTTGGATGGAGTTTTGGAGAAGTCGATCATGCTAAGTCCATTGATAATTCCGTTTAGTCTCTCTATATACTCTGGAGCGGTAAAAGTTCTTAGATTGTTCACTAATACATCTATTTTGTCAAACTCTGGATTTAATCTCAAGATTCTGGAAAGATTGTTTATCACGCTTGAGATTTCCCTCTCTTTTACAGCTTTATGCCATGTTAAGAGTTTTTGCTCGCTTTCATCGTAAAGGACATAGTATTCACTATTTGCGAGGATATAGGCTTGTGTCTCAGGGAATTCTTTCATATATTCTTCAACCTTCGCTAACCACTTATCGCTCAAAACTTTGTAAAAGAGAAGTGTTAGTAGCACTTTATAATCCAAATCTCCTCCTAAGTATTCATCGGCTATAACCTTTATTTGCTCTTTTAGCTTCTTTTCGAGGTCAATCTCTGAGATCATACTCTCACTCTCACTTTCCCAGTTAGCAAAATATCCATAAGTCCTTTCTTTATCCTCTCAAGCTTTTCTTTCTCCTTTCTTTCGATTTCAAGTTTTTTATCTACAGTTGATAGAATTTGAGCTATTTTCTTCTGTTCTTCGAGCGGTGGGCGCAGGATTTGTAGGTTTTCAATATCATTTTTCTTAATTGCCTTAAAGGTTGAACCTGTTGCGATTTTTTCGAATACTTTACCATTAAATTTGAGATAATAAAACAAAAACATATAATGTAGCTTATTTTCTTTAGTTCTGATGGCTGATAATCCTCTACCGATACAGCATTTAAACGGTGCTATATTTACTTCACCAACTGGTGCTCTAACTGAGAGAAGAATATCGTTAGGTTCTGCTATTTTTATTGGATTTGAACAATAAATTTTAGGTTTTGGATAAATTTCACCAAACTCTGCACACCCCTGCAAAAATGGTAAACCATTTTGTTCTGTATTATAGGTGGAAGATGGTGGTGATTGTCCCATAATAACATCTGCATAATTTCCAAGCCTAACAACCTTCCAATCCTCTGGAACCTTGCCAATCTCAGCATTTTCGAACTGAGTTTCCTTGTAAAAGCTAATCCTACCGTTCTCAACTTTAACCCTAATCCTCCCGCTGAGTAGCTCCTGCATTAATCCCTTCTTCAGCCTTTCAGTCTTCGCTATTATCTTGTCGGTTAGCTCTATCGCTTTGTCTATTGTGCTGAGAATTTCGGCGATTTTTTGTTGTTCTGGGAGGGGTGGAAGTGGGATTTTTATCCTTTCTATATCTCTATCAAGGAGATGTTTAACTGTTGTTTGACTGGTCTGAGCTTCAATGAATTTAAGCGGTTTTTTCAATGAATAATAAAGATACATGTTGTCTAATTTCATTGCATCTTTAGTCCAAATTTTACACACTCTTTGATTTAAGAGTCCCCTTGGACCCTTCCAAATATATATGTTAAATTCACCGTCCATGCTTACCAGCAAATCACCACTCTCCACAATATATAGCGGGTCATACGGACCAGAATAATAAGCTTCTGTTTTATTTTTTCCTAAATCCCTTATTCTTATTATTGGGATTCCTTTGCCGTTTTCGTTAAAGAATTTAGAACTAAAAGCAAAACCTTTGAGCACATTAACATAATCAATTAGTTTAACAACCTCCCAATCCTTCGGAATCTCAACAACTTTACCGTTCAAATCCACTTCTTTAAACTCGGTCTCCTTGTAGAAGTCAACACTCATATACTCACCCCCTCTGGATAAATAATTAACGTTAAGACAGAGAATAAAAAGATGAAAACAGCGATATTGGGTATGAAGACTAAAAGAAGTCCACTTATAAAGAATAAAATTCCCAGAATTAAACCAAAAATGTTTTCTGTGAAAAAGAAATATGCAAATGGAATTATTGTCATTAAAATCCCCACCAAGGAAAGAATTGGTGGAAATACACAGGCCGGTGACTGTAACACCTTACAGAAAGTTTCTAAAATTAAGGAAGCTATTCCGAATTCACTAACATCTACGCCTGTTTTGATAGATATTCCTGTCATCATTCCTGGAATAAAGAAAAGAGAATAAAAAGCTCTCAAAATTCTGTTGCTCATACTATTCACCCAAAGCTCTAATTATACCGTTAATGTAATCGTCAAGCTTAGCCATTACCTCGTTCCTCTCCGCTTCAATCTTCTTCAGTTCTCCGAACTCCTTAGCAATGTCTATCTTTTCACCTTCCTCAATAGGCATTACGTAGAGCGTAACGTTCAGGTTGTAGTCGTTCCTTGCAACCTCCTCAATGCTAACAACCCTTGCAAAACCCTCGACATCTTTAAACTCTCTGTAAGCTTTCACGATTTTCTCAATGTTCTTTTCCCCAAGCCTGTTCAGCCTTCTAACCTCTGGATGCTTCTCGTATTCGTTGCTCGCATTTATGAACAGGATTTTGCCCTTCCTATCCTCAGGCTTTTCCTTGTTGAAAATTATAACGACTCCCGGAGCTCCAGTATTGTAGAAGAGCTTCTCAGGAAGTAAAACAACAGCCTCGATAAGATCCCTTCTAACTATCGCCTCCCTTATCCTCTTCTCCTTCCCTCCCCTAAACAGAGCACCGTTGTCAAGAATGATTCCGACTTTTCTCTTAGCAAAGTAAAGCATGAGCTGAATCCATCCCCAGTCCATTGAATTCTTTGGAGGGAGAACGTTAACGAACTGGGTGTAAATCTTCTTAACCTTCGGATCTTCGATCAGTCCGTTTACGTTGTAATCCTGATTCCACGGCGGGTTAGCTACTACATAATCGCATTGCGGGAATCTTGGATTAGCCAGACTATCACCGATGTAAATCTCGTAGTTCTTTATGTCGTGGAGAATTAAGTTCATCTTGGCTATAACTCCCATTATCTCATTTCTTTCCTGTCCATAGAGCATAAGCTTTTCCACACCTTCCTCTCCATACTTCTCCCTAACGTAATCGCGGGAAACTATGAGCATACTACCAGAACCTAAAGCTGGATCCAGCACCGTCACCTCTCCATTCCCTATTTCGATGTCCAAAAGGCTGACGACCAACCTGACTATCTCAATGGGTGTGTAGTTCTCACCTTCCTTAGCCTTCTGAGGAGCGAAGTAGTTCAAAACCCACATGTAGGCGTCTCCTATTATATCGTAGGGTATTTTCGAGAAATCGAGGCTGTTGAATATCTGAATTATGCTTTCGATTGTATGCAAGTTGTCCTCGCTTATAAACCCCTTCAGCCCAAGAACTTCAACGAGCTTCTCCAAATCGGAAAGCTTCTCGTTAAGCCTCGAAATCCTCGTCAACGCGTTAGCAAGCTCGGTAATTGTCTCTCTACTCTTCGTTATCTCATGCCAAGTTAGGAGCTTTTGCTCGTTTTCATCGTAAAGAACGTAGTATTCGCTGTTCGCGAGGAGATAAGCTTGAGTTTTCGTAAATCCTTCTTTAATGTATTTCTCAACAAGAGCGTTCCATTTATCACTCAAGGCTTTGTAAAACAGGAAGACGAGGAGGACTTTATAATCGACTCCACCCCTTATGAGATCTGCTCCAGCCTTAAGCGTTTTGAATAGCTTATCTCTTGTCGGACTTACCGATTTTTCATCGACAAAAAGCAGTCTGTAAATGCTCCTCCTAAAATCATTAGGATCCTTTTCAACTTCGAGTAATCCCTTTTTTCTTAGAATTGACAAAAGCTCCTTTACGTTTCCAGTGTCTATCCCAGCACTCTTCAAAACCCTCTCAGCGTCTTCTAACCTGAACGGTTTGTTTCCAAGCTCCTTGACGAGAACTATATACCTTGTTTTAACCCAATTTTCAACGTCAGACAACTGCTCCCACACCTACATCACCAATAAAGCATTGGCTTAAAAGGTATATAAAACTTTCTTAATCTACTTGGTAGATAGAACAATTTTTATCTACTAAAATTGTTAGTAAGTGATGTTCAGAGTTACGTAACCCGAATCTGCAAGTAAGACGTTACAGGAAGGAATATCTCCCCTCTCTACCATTTCCCTCAGAATTACACCATCGTTACTTGGTCCTATACTAACGTTAGAAGATACGATAGCTTGCGAATCAGAATCTACAATTAAGTTTTCTCCAGCTCTTCCTCTCCCTACCACTCTTCCTAGCGTAATAGAAGCTTGCATTGTCTTCTCTCAATCCCGTGGAATCTATCGCCAAAACCTCTAACTTCACGTTCAACAACTTGGCACTTCCTTCCAACAACTTCCTTAAATCCTCCTTCAGCCTCTTCACAGCTTTGCATATCGTCGAGTAGTGCGGAACCTTCTCCAAATTCAAAGCTTCCCTTAACACGTCACTCACTAAAAACTCTTCCTCTAAATCCCTATACGTCAATATCCCGTACAAAAACATGGCAATCAACTGCCAGAACTCGTACTTCTTTGGCCCCTCCTGCTACTATACCGTGGTAAAACCTTCTGACATATCTCATAACAAGTTCTTGCTACTACTTCCTTCTTCGTTACCTTCACACCTTACCCTTGCTACCTATCTTTTTTCAACAGAGCAATAAATTTCTGTAAAAGGGTGGAGACTGTCAAGATGTCATATTTTTATAGTAGCAATTTATTAAGTTATACAATAGAGCGAATGATTTCATCCAGCTAAGTGTTGATCTGAATTGGACTTTATTTTCTGGGAATCTGTTGTGGAATCTTTTTGTTCTTGATTTAAGCAGCGAGAAAAATTGTTCTACTGTGTTTCTTCTTCCAAATTTTTCATTTTCGTAAGCAAAACCCATTCTTTCGAAAGCATTCTTATACCAAACACCTCTATCGACGATAAACGTGGGTTTATTTTTGCAATATTTTAAAACCATCTTATGAATTCAGAAACGATAAATTGGTGTCTACTCATAGAAACCCAAATAGCCAAACATTCTCTCGTTTCCACGTCTATTGCTGCCCATACAAACACTCTTCTTTCTCCTACTCTAATAATCGTCTCATCTACAGCTATAAACTTCCTCCCCTTCTTTCTTGGTTGCTTTAAAATATACTTAAGCCTGTGATAATACTTACGAACAGATTCATGTGAAACTTCTTCAAATAAAGACATGAATAAACTCGCCCTCCTCAAAGAAAGCCCAAAGAAATATAATAGTCCGGCTAATATCTTAACCTCCAAACTTTTCTTGTTCCTCTTAAATACCTTAGATCTCTTAGCTCTTTCAATCAATTCCTCAATAAAACCTTGCATAGATAATATTAACCAATTCTATTTTAATCTTTTGTCTTGACAGTCTCTACCTAACAAATGTATAATTGAGAACAAATTTTAATAACAAATTTTAATAGATGCAAATTTGATCTCCTAAATAATGGATCGACCAGCAATGTATATTGATACGAATATGCTGATTGATTGGGCAAAACTTGAACTACATATTGGAAAATTAAAACCAGATATAAGAGATTTAGCAAAACGCAATTTAGATATATTAAAAAGCAGATATGTTAGGAAATATGATGTAATTGTTCCTCAAATAGTTGTGGGGGAGTTTTGTATGGTAATTTCAGAATATTATTCAGATAATCTAAATCCTGCTATGTCTTGGCTATCGGACTTTATTCGTAAGCATAGCTTAGATATTAAACCAATCCCCAAATACAAAGCTCACTCTATTATCGAAACGGCCAAAGAAATATTATCTTACGAGATATCAAGCGGAGATTATGGTGAAAGGCAATTAGATTTTACAGATTCTTTAGTCCTATCCCAAGCCTTACATGACTTTGATTCGAAAATACTTCTAACGACGGATGGCAGAATGCAAGAGGCAGTATATATACATGAAATTGAAGAAAAAATTGATAGACCACATAATCTAAAAATTATTGACGATTTAAGCAAAGTTAGGTTCAGATAAGATAATCTCTGTAATCTCTTCAGATCTATCTTCAAGGAAAGGTTTTCTAGACGCTATAAGCTTTGGTAGCAACTTTCTTATCTTTGAATATGGATAATTCATGATTTTTAGCTTTTTACAGAACACTAAACCCGTGGCAATTCCTTCAAGTAATTCTATGTCCTTCCCTCTCACAAAGTTAACGAATTTCTCAAATTCTGGTGTTGTAATTTTTGGAATTTTCTCCCTTAAAGCATTCCAATCTAACTCTGCAAGTCTAAAGTAATCATCAGCAAGTTCAGGTGAGTATGGTCCCCTAAGATAATAATTAAAACTATATCCCAAATCAATCCCAAAGAATTTACTAATATAGACTAACTTCTGTAGCATAAGCCGATTATCAAATTCATCAATGTTAAACTTGTAAATACCCAAATCTTCTAATGTTTTTATAAAACTTGCTAATTTTTCTAACCTCATACCAACCACCATATTCATTATCATTATTATGGTTTTACCCCTATATATCATTTTTGCGAAATTTCTCAATCGCAGGATCTTGTAAAGAAATTTAAATTTTTTAAAAAGTTTTTGATGTATGACATATCATAGCACACTTTCAACTCTCAGGAACGTGAAACTAACTTTTGCTTTAAGTTCCAATCATAGCAAAAATTGAAAGTTAAGTTAAATTGGGAATCTATCAACGACCTCAGCGTATGCCTCTATTGCCCTCTCCCTCTTTTGAAGATACCTTGCACTTCCAACATCTTCAGGAGACCTTCCCTGAATAAAATTGACCAAAGCAGAATCGATCTTATGCCTTACTAAGAAGTTCATGTGCCACTTTCTAATAGCATTTGCGTCAATTCTTGAATCTACAGGTGGTTTCCATCTTCTTGGATTAATTCTATCGTTCCATGAGGGTGTCTTAAGCATATGCTTTAGAGGTCTCAGATTTTTAGCAAACTTTGCCGGCATGAGGGCAATGAAGGCTTTTTTCTCCTCTCCGATCACAACATGGCTCATTGGATAAACTGCAACCTTACCGTATATCTCTAAGTTGCGTTTATCAAACGTTTCAAGTGCTCTGACGGCATGAGCCAGTCTCAATCCTGTGTAGCATAAGAATTTGTAGAGCATGACGGTGTCGGTATCCCATTTGTTTCTGATCAACTTTAAACCCTCAACGATCTCAGAATCCTTAAGATAGATTTCTCTTCTCTTTGACTTTATCGGCTTTAGAAATCGAGCTTCGAGGATGTCTAATGCCGTTAATCTGTCCATTTTTCTTCGATCGACTAAATAATGGATCAAATCCCTAACCGCCAAGACGAAGTCTTTCTTGTTCGTGCAATCGTAGAATGCTTTTCTCAGACTTTCAAGATCGATTTCATCGACATATCTTTCAAGAACTCTAACGACGGCTTTTGCCCATTTAATACTCACTTTTCGTTCCTCTATCAAGTATTTCCAGAAATCTTCTTTGTCTATTTCCGAAAATCTCATTGTTTCTGTTTTTAATGGCTCATAACCGGGCGGTCGAGGGTTCAAATCCCTCCGGGCCCATAACATATAAAACCCTTCTAATGAATCCAATTCGATGATTCAGATTTACGGTGCCGGAATAGCCGGAAGCTATCTATGCGAGCTCCTACATCAAAATGGATTTAAAGCCAGAATTTACGATGTCAGAAAAAAACCAGACTGCAGATGTGCGTGGGGTATAGCATACGACGAGGCGAAAGAGCTCTACAAGCGCATAGGGATAAACTTGGATGAGTTCATTCTGTCTAAACCCAAGGAAGTAATAATAAACAATAAAATAGTTCTAAAAAATAGAAACGTCTACATATTCGATAGGAAGAGACTTTTAGAGGAGGTCTGGAGCAATCTGAACTTCGGTGACGGCAGGGCGGATATCGTGGTTGACGCTACGGGGCACAGCAGAGCCATACTACCTAAGATCGAGAATGACAGCATATACTACACCGTTCAAACTGTTGAAAAACACGATTTGGACGAGAACATATACATTCAGATGAGGAGAACGGGATACGCTTGGGCCTTCCCCTTGGGGGATAGATGGCACATAGGTGCGGGAGATAAGAGCTACGAAAGGGCGATAGAGCTCGTCGAGAAGCTGAGGGAGGTTTACGGTATAGAGGAGAGAGAGGAAGAATGCTACTGTAAGGGGAAGATAAGGATGCTCCCTCCATCAAAATGTAGGCCTATAGTCTACAGAAATATTTACGGAGTCGGTGAATCGATCGGATGTGTCAGCGGAGGTGGTGAGGGAAACGCTCCTTCCCTGAGATGTGCATACATCTTCTACGAATGTCTATCGGATGAAAAGCTGGAGGAGTATGAGAAAAGGGTTTTGAAGGAGTTCTGGTGGATCGAAGTAGAGCACGAATTCGTGAGGGCGGTTCAGGAGGGTAGGACGTTCACGGCGTTGAAGTTGCTCCCGAAGGTCGTTTCGATAGAATCGAAGAGGAGCATTCAGCAGTCCGTTAGGGATATAAAGAATTTGATAAGCCTTCTGAGGTGGTAGCATGTTCTACGATGTCAGATTTATCAGGACGAAATCTCTAACGATATCTTTGGAGAATGGTAGAGTAGAGAAGGTAAAATGCGATGAATCTTGTGGAAAAGTATTTAGAGTCTTAAAAAACGGATTCTGGGGAATATACACGACATCTAAAGATGTTCCGAACGACGTTGGAGTTAGGATGGCGGAAGAAAACGCCAAGCTGAGAGGAAACGCTAAGATTTCGGAGGTGCGAGTTAAGGAAGGTGAATTCTATTTAAAACCAAAAATAAATCCTGAGGACGTTCCGATAGAAGAGAAAATCGAACTAATGAGAGATTTGGAGGGGTGGATGAAGGACGATTTCATCGTTAGCACAAAGGTGGTTTACTTTGAAAACTCTAAGCTTTCGGAATACGAGGATTCTTGCGGGGTCGAAGTTCGCTACGAGGTTCCCCGCATTGGAATTATGGTTCAAGCGGTAGGAAAAGGAAAAACACTTCAGTTCTATTCTAAGAGGCTTTTTAAGCCGGCAGGTTTTGAAGTTCTCAGCGACGAAGTTTTGAAGATGGCGGAAGATGTTAGGGATGTTTTGAGAAATCTCGTAAATGCGAAATCACCTCCGTCCGGTAAGATGAACGTAATAGTCGATTCATCGCTTGGAGGAGTCTTTATCCACGAAGCTTTTGGGCATGCCGTAGAGGCGGATCACGTTTTACAGGGTTCGAGCGTCTTAGCGGATAAGATTGGAAGCAAAGTTGCGAACGAATGTGTGAACGTTTACGACGATCCCACTCTTAGAGAGTTCGGATTCTATCCCTTCGACGATGAGGGTGTTAAGGCGGAGAGGAAGGCCATAATAGAAAACGGAATTCTGAAGAGTTTTCTTCATTCTCGTGAAACTTCCGCAATTCTCGACGGAAATCCGGGAAACGCGAGGGCGCAAGGTTTAGATTTTCCTCTTGTCAGGATGAGTAACACTTTCATAGACGAGGGCGATTTCAGCTTCGATGAACTGCTCGAGGAGGTGAAGGAGGGAGTGTATTTAATTGGATCGAGAGGGGGAGAGACTAATCCTGCGACGGGTTACTTCCAGTTCAACGCTCAGTTCGGTTACGTCATAAGGAACGGCGAAATAAAGGAGATGATAAGGGATGTATCTCTTAGCGGAAACACGCTCGAAGTTTTGAAGGACATAAGAATTGGAAGGGGTTTGAAATTCGATCCCGGATTCTGCGGTAAAAACGGTCAACTCGTTCCCGTTTCTGATGGATCTCCTCCCGCCCTAATTAGGGCCCTGGTCGGAGGTGCCTGAATGGACGTAGTGGATTTTTTGGAGAAGAACGCGGACGCTTGGGAGTTATACGTTACGAAAACCGTATCGAAGTCCGTCGAAATAGAGAAAGGTAGGATAAAAATGATCGAAATTTCCGAGGATGTAGATTACGCCGTAAGGGTTATAGTGGATGGAAAAGTTGGATTTGCAACGTCTTCGAAGCTTTCGATAGATCTATGTGAGAGAGCTTTAAAGGTCGCCAGGATTTCGGAGGAAAAGCTCAAAGATTTTCCGGAAGGTAGGAAGAGAGTAGTTGAAGGATTATACGATTCTAAGGTTGCGGAACTCGATACGGAATGGATCATCGATCTCGCGGAGGCGATGATTAACTCAGCTAAGGAGGTAGGCGATGTAAATCCATCGCAAGGACATGTAGAGGCGAGCGTTGAGAAAGTAAAACTCTTGAACTCTTGTGGGGCTGATTTGGAGGAAAGGCTAACGGTCTGTGAGGTTTTTCTGGAATGTGTTGTGGAAAACAGTAGCGCGTTCGAATTTGATCAAAGTAGGACTTCGAAGTTGGATGTCGAGTTCGTCGGCAGAAGATCTGCGGAGATGGCGATGGAATCCTTAAATGCGGGCATGATAGATAGGGGAAAATACGATGTCGTTCTGTCCCCCATAGCGGTTCACGAATTGCTGAGCTACGCTCTTTATCCTGCGTTCTTTGCCGAAAACGTTTTGAAAGGTAGGAGCCCGCTCACGGAGATAGGAAGGAATTATATTGGGGAGATAACGATAGTGGACGATGCGACGATACCATACGGACTAATGAGCTTTAGCTTCGACGATGAGGGAGTGGAGGCTAAGGAGAAGGTAATCTTCGATAGGGGGATTCTGAAATCGTATATTTCCGACTTCAGGCACGCGTTGGAGATGGGAATCGAGCCTACCGGAAACGGGTTGAGAGGTAAGGATCTCTACCCTACCACATCACCCTCGAACATCGTTTTGGAATTCGGAAACGAGGATGATGACTTGGAAGAAAACGCGTTGGTGGTTCACGCTTTGATAGGTGCCCATACTTCCAATCCTGTTAGTGGAGATTTCAGCTTGGAATGCATGAACGCTTTTCTCGTTGAGAAAGGAGAGAGAAAGCCCGTAAAATCGGCGATGATCTACGGAAACGTTTACGAACTGCTGAATAATGTAGAGGCTTTCGGTAAGGATGTAAGGCAGGTTGAGAACACGATATCGCCCTCGATAAGATTTTCCAACGTGATCGTAAGCGGATAGCAAAAAATTTAAAAAAAATTAGGAGTTCGTCTTATTAAGTATTAAGTAGAGGGGGGTATTGTATTATGGCTTCGAAAGGTCTTATCTTAGCTGGAGTTGTTTTATTGGCGATCGCTATTGCACTGGGTGCTTACGGATACGGTAACTGGCAGAGGGTAAACAAAGCGATCGAAGATGTCAACATGGCAAATGTATACATTCAAAAGGAGTTAGATGCTTTTGCCGATAATGGGCCGGCCGATCAGCAAGCTCTCCACGATTTCTTAATGGCTAAGAAATACTTGGATGAAGCCATAAAACTCGATCCGAATCTGGGTATCGCCTACTACGAGCTATCGGTCGCATACGGTAACGACGGATTTTTCCACCACTATTACAAGTTCCCAAATCAGACCAAGTTTACTCAGGCCATACCATGGTATCTGAAGCACGGGAACAAGAAGATGGCCAACTGGATGTATTGGGCTCAGTGGGCATTCGAAAATGCTACCTATTATGCTAAAAAAGCTGCTGAGTTTCCGAACTTAAAGGGTTTGGCCTACCAGCAGTTGGGAGCTATATACTACGATTACGCGGACAACTACACCTTGAGAAAGAACTTAGTCCTAAAGTACGATTTCATGGCTTTGAACTACTCCGATCAAATACTTAAGTATTCGGGGAAGTATGGCCTCTCAGCTCTATATACCAACATAGCGAGAACATACTTGGCGATGGCCGAACCAAAGCTTGCCGCCAAGTGGTACTGGAAAGCATTCTATACATACCCGATAGATACCGCGTACGAGCATTTGGCTTGGGCACTTATAGATCTTGGAAACTGGAGCGGTGCATACTGGGTATCTATGAAGTTCTTAGAGCATAAAGAATGGGAGAGCGATTTGGGCTTGATGCCAGCAGCAATATCCGCATTCTACTTGGGTTATCCATACTACAAGAGCAACAACTACGAAAAGATGATGAAATGGTGGAACAAATCTCTTGAATACTGCAACGAAATAATTACTAAGTTCGGTCCGAGCTCCGATTACTACGGTGAGGCTGCGAGGCTTAAAGCTTTGATATACTTCTACCTCGGCGATTATTACATGAAACACAACAACACGAAGCTCGGTGAGAAGTATATGGATGAAAGTCTGAAGATGTTGGAGAAAGACATTAAGGCGATGACCGATCACATAACGAATCCCGAAATCCCGGCGGAAGTTCCCGGATCATACTATGAAAGGGCTTTGGCATACTACTATATCGGTATAATAAAGTCTGAAATGGGTATGAACGGAACCATGAAAGACTTCGAGAAGGCTAAGGCCGATCTGATCTATCTGATGAACAATCCTTGGATGTCGAATAGAGAGGTCGCCCACAGAAACTACTACGTCCTGTCCTACATAGGACTATCCGGATTGTATGTAAAGATGTACAAGATGACTGGAAACGAGACGTACCTTAAACTCGCTAAGGACACTCTCGAAAAGTTCCAGAATGTTATAGATTCCAACAAGGACTTGGTTGGATGGAAGCACATGTTCGAAGACAAATACGGTAAGAACTTTGGAGAGGGAATATACGAGCAGATGCTGAAAGTTGGAGGAATTCCGGTTTACTTCGGAGTTTTAGAACATTAAATATTTTTTATTTTACATATTTTATTATTAAAGTTGCTACCAGATCTCCCGCATATCCTGAAAGAAATGCGATCATTCCGAGAATAGCAAAATCGACTAAATGGAATTTTACTATTCCAGAAATCAGGACTCCCATCCAATTAATTGTCGTGCACGCTAAATTTGCAACACCTCCGTTTACGTGCTCCACTAAGATGCCGAGAACTAAAAACGAAATGAAACCAATGGCACTGAACCAGTAAGGATTTATGACGCCGAACCATGGACTCACGAGAAGACAGAATGAGATGGCGAGCAATGCCGTCATGATTCCGTAACCTTTTCCACACAACTTATATGCTAAAGCAACCCAAAATACTATTAAAAAACCACCCAAAACAGATATGCACTTAAATGGAGCGTTGAGTGGTATTATCGTATCGAGTAGGGGTTTTAAATTAATATACGTTAGCAATAAAAAGATTATATATGCTGATATAACTGATATTAAAATTTTCTCAATCCTACCAGAAGCAAAATCTGCAGACTTCATGTTTTTTCATCCCCGAAATGAACTTTATATGCCTACTTACCATTGTTTCGTAATCCGTTCTCGCATCACCGATGTATTCTTCACTCAGATAAACGCACGGACATTGTTTGCAATCCCATGTTACGAACATCGTATACATTACGATTCTGCACGGCTTTATATGCTTGGTTGGAAGGTAAACTTTCTTCCCACCTATTTTTTTTACTTCTTTAAATAAGTTTTTTTCATCCTTCTTTGATATATACTCCACACTCGGATCGACCTTGTAAACGTTGAAGAGCCTATGTAAAACTATTCCATCTACACCCATATCAACGAAACTCTTAACGAGCTTCGGAATCTCCTCCAAATTGTCTTTGAAGATTGTTATATCAACGAAAATCGTTATTTTGCTATTTCTTTCCCTCTTTTCTTTAATCAGTAGTTCTAAATTGTCAATCGCTTTTTCTCTTCCGTTAAAAGTGTATATTCCGAAAGAAATCTCGTCCAAACCGCTGTTGAATATCTCATCTATATACTTGTCCACGAGAAATCCGTTCGTCCCCATACTTGCTTTGATTCCAAGGGATTTAACATGCCTCACAAGATCAAAAATCTTGGGGTGAAGGAGTGGTTCACCCCATCCATGAAGACACACTTCTTTAAAACTGCTGAGGGGCAACTTTTTAAAGTCTTCAAAATCTATGTATCCTACTGGCCTTTCCAAATACTTTCTCATGCAAGGTTTACAGTTCATAAAACAGTCGTTGGTGGACTCCACCTGCAGTATTTCAGGCCTTATGATTCTCGATAGCAAATTTTCCCTACCCCCATAAAATAATATTCCTAAAAATTATTATTATTTTAAATTAATAATTTTTAAGACTTCAGTTTTGCTAAGACCTTGGATATTCCATCCTTAAAGCAAAACGCCAAAGCTCCAATCAGGCCACCGATTCCAAGCATGTGACTGAGAAGGTATGCCTGAAATACACTCACAGATACGACGTGATGTAAAGCCGTAACCGATGCCGGAGCACACATCGCTGACCCCCTCACTAAGGTGGGTGTGAATGTATATATAATTTACTGCGCGGGGCGTAAATTTTATTAAGCTGATGTCTTATTAGATCCAGTTGGTGATAAAGGATGTGCACTCCAGTTTATGTTACTGTTAAGGCGGCAACATCTTTGGCGCCAATGATGGCAAGCCTTGTAGGTGCTGTAATACTGGGTCTTAGCTCGGTCGTGTGTTTCATTAAGGGATTTAAGGCTGAAAAAAAGGCTCCGAGTAAGTTGTAATTGCATTGTTTAGAAGATAATTTTTCAATTTAAATTTTTATAAAATCGAAACCGAGTTATATCTTCTTATCTCCATGTCGCAGTGTTCGCGAGGTTGAGATACGAGAGGGGAACCGTTAGGATTGAGGGTAACGTTCACGTTCCTCACGCGGTTTGGGACGGAAGAAGTGGTTGTTATCGTGCTTTAGCGTTGAAATATAGGGATATTGTCGAATATTTGAAGAGATCTGGAGTGGAGTTTGAGGATAGGGTTACCGAGAATGTGATCCCCGCTCCGGTTTTCGAGGCTAAAATAGAGCTGAGAGACTACCAGCGTAAGGCCATTGAAAGGTGGATGGTCGATAGGAGAGGTGTCGTGGTTTTGCCTACAGGGGCCGGAAAAACGCACGTTGCTCTGGAAATAATCAGAACGTTAAGCGTTTCTACCTTAATAGTCGTTCCCACTCTCGCGTTGCTCGATCAGTGGAAGGAGAAGCTTTCGATTTTCGGAGATTACGTCGGCGAGTTTTCGGGAAGGAGGAAGGAACTAAGGCCTATTACGGTAACGACATACGATTCCGCACACATAAACGCGGAACTCTTGGGAGACAAATTTTTACTTCTCATAGCCGACGAATGCCACCATCTTCCCGCGGAGAGCTACAGGCAGATAGCAGAAATGAGCATAGCCCCTTATAGATTGGGATTGACTGCCGTTTATGAGAGGGAAGACGGTCTGCACGACCTCCTGCCGGAGTTGATAGGGGGTATAGTCTTTGAAATGAGGCCGGACGAGTTGGCGGGTAGGTATCTGGCAGAATACGAAGTGAGAAAGGTATTCGTTCCGCTTAGCGAGGAGGAAAAAAGGAAATACGAAGAAAGGGCAAAGATTTTCAAGGATTTTATAGTTTCCAAGGGTATAAGGATAGAAAACGTCGAGGATTTCAAAAGGATTGTAATGATGACAGGATTCGATGAGAAGGCGTATGAAGCTCTGAAATCTTGGGAGGAAGCGAGGAAAATAGCATTTAATTCCAAAAACAAGCTTAAGAAGTTGAAGGAGCTTTTGGAGAAGCACAAGAACGACAAAATTATTATTTTCACGAGGCACAACGATCTCGTTTACGCGATTTCGAGGTTGTTTTTGATTCCCGCCATAACGCACAAAACCGACAGGAGGGAAAGAGAAATCATACTTAAAAAGTTTAAAGAGGGTGTTTTTAGGGCTATAGTTAGTAGTCAGGTGTTGGATGAGGGTATAGATGTGCCCGATGCAAACGTTGGAATAATAGTTAGCGGAACGGGCTCTTCGAGAGAGTTCGTTCAGCGCTTGGGTAGGATTTTAAGGCCGAAGGAGAAGGCGATTCTATACGAGCTAATTTCCAAGGAAACGGGAGAAGTTAAGGTTGCGAGAAGGAGGAAAAGGTTATGTTACGACTCTAAAAGGAACGGGAGTAAAGCACATCAGACCGACCAGGAACGTTAAAACGCCCAAAGCTATTCTCTTTCCGTCCAAAGGAGTTTCGTCGTCCATCGGCTCTGGATGGGGTTGCATGGCGAAGAACACCGTTATCAAGCCCCAGAAGACCCATATCGAGTCGGGAACGTCGTAGATGTAGCTGACGGCGAAACCGACCGTTATCAAAACTGCCGGCATAATTTTGGATACGAATTCCGCCTTCTTCCCTATCATTGCCCTCATTATGTGCCCTCCGTCCAACTGCCCGACCGGAATGAGGTTCAGGAAGGTTACGAACAGCCCCACCCAGCCAGCGAAAGCTATCGGATGTATGAACTTTCCTTCGTATCCAACGAGCTTCGCTATGATTTCGAAGAGGGGAGGACTTCCCAGGACTATCATGAACTCCCCAACCTTCTCCGGCCTGAACGGAATCTTCAGTCCTATAACTATCACTATGATCGAAGCTATTATTCCTACAAGAGGCCCGGAAACTCCCACGTCGAATAGAGCCTTTCTGTTCGGAATGGGGCCTTTATGCTTTATTATCGCTCCCAGAGTTCCGATTATCGTCGGGAACGGGATGAAGTAGGGAAGGGAAGTCCTCATTCTCCACCTTCTTGCCGCCAAGTAGTGCCCCATCTCGTGGCTTCCCAAAACGAACATTACGGCAAGAGAGAACATGAATCCGCCTAAAATGTCGAACCTTTCGAACATCGTAGCTCCCATGAGCGTCGTGGAGCATATCGTCGCGATGAGCAGAATGACGTTTATCCACACCTTTTCCTTCTTAGCCCTCCTGACCTCCAAAACAAGTTCCCCGTATCTCTCCCTGAATTCGACGTGGTATTCCCCGGAAAGCTCGGTTAGGAAGAGCTTCAGATCTTTACCGATCTCACGCTTGGGATGGAGGTAGAACCTAACTCCGTCCTCCAAAACCTCCAAATCGTAAACTATGAAGTCCTCTTCGAGTCTTTCCTTAATCCTTTCGATCTCCATGGACTTCAACCCATCCCTCTAAAGCGTTCACCCTAACGATGTCACCCGATTTAATCGTTTCGAGCGGATTTACTTCGAGTTTATCCATCAGCGGTATCCCGGCTATTATCGCCCCGACCGCTATTATAGGCTCGGTTTCGACGTTTATTATCGCTTTTGGAGCGGTCCCCTTCTTCTTCATTCTGAGCAGAACGTAAGTTCCAACGGTTGAACCTCTGCCGGTCGGAAAGACGAAGACCTTGTCGGCTATCGATTCTCCTAAGATGTCGCTGTCCTCCGCAATCACGATACCGGTTTCAACATCGACGTCTCCCAAAAACGAGAACTTCTTTCTGCTCACTATTGCAACGCCTTCCGCAACCCCCTTCGATATCACCCTCCCCTTGATCCTCATTCGAACGCCCTCCTCAGACATTCCTCCGTAGTCCCGAACATCGCCTTAACCCCCCTGAGCTTCGGAAGGTAAGTTAAAGCCTTACCCGAATCTACCATAACGCATTCGAACTTTTCGGTTGCCGGAGAAACCACCATGCATGTGTCTCTGAATACCTTTATTCCGCACCTCTCCAACTTTTCCACGACCTCTTTCATCTCCTCGTAAACGTGGCGGGACGTGAATATCCACACCGAGATCTTTGGCCTTCCTCTTCTCTCGACGAATCTCAAAACCTCCATGATCTCTTCCGATGATAGATGAGGACAGCCCAACGCTATCAAGTCTGGATCGCATTCGTCCCTAACATCGGCTTCGTCCACCTCCAACTTCTCCTTCGGAATTTCGAAGTCCCTCCATTCTGGAGTCTGGCCGATCACGTGGAAGATGGCTACGTTTCCGGTTGATGCGAGTGAGGCTCCCAACTGCTTGAGTTCGTGATCCCTCAGCTTCCTCCCGAACTCGAAAATCGGAATCCCATCCAACTCTCTCCCTAAAACGACTCCCAACGCGGACGGGTTTAGGTCCTCCTTAACCTTAACTAAAACGGTCGGAGCCCTATTCTCCTTAACATGCAAACCGTATCGAGGGGTTTTTCCTATTATAGCGGAAGCTAAGGCGCTTATTCCACTTTCCCTGTTCGTCATAGCACCCAAAACCGAGTTGGCGTAAACCACAGCTGAAGATTCCGCCCAAGCTAAATGATCTCCGAAATTGGGTTTGTAAACGTAATATGGAGTGCATGTGAGGGTCAATTCGGCACCCAAATCGACCAGAGCTTTCAGGACTTCCGTCTGCTTCCTTGCAAAATCCTCATCTATCCCCATCTCTCTCCATCTTTCCGAGTCCATTCCGGCCGGATTTACCGTAGTTTTGACCTTAACCTTCGCCTTCAGACTCTTCAACCACTCCAAACCCTCTTCCCCTATGTTCTCGTAGGATATTCCGGATATGTGAGCGGACACAATCGGAATAAGTCTGTCGGCACCGAAAATCTCACCTAAGGCTACTAAGATCTCCATGCACTTCGCCACAGCCGGATTATCGGATTCGAGTAATTTCTCTTCCTCCCTACTCAGATCCATGGTTCTGGGAGAATTCTTTAACGTATAAAGGTTTCCTACCCCTCCTGCTTCTCTCTATGCTTTCGTCTATTCTGTTCGCGAGGGGGCAGTAGAGGTAGTGATAAACGGCCTCGCTCAAAGCGTCCTTTACCGTGCTCTTACCCGTTTTATCCTTGAGCATCTCCAGTTTCTCGTGGGGAATCTTCGTTTGAACTATGAGGAGCTTACCCATACAACTGCAATGATCTTTAATTAATAAAAATCTTTCTTTTTTCAATAAACTCAAAAAATTCCAGTCCTCATTATGATCGATGATTCGAGGCTCGACACCCTTAAAAGTTGGGCGATAAAATTCGGCGTATGGATATCGTTGGAAAGAGGGTAAGAGTTAAGGCTAAGGGGAGAATTTTCGAAGGAATAGTCATGCCCTCGTTCACGGACTGCCTCGTTCTGAAGCTCGACAACGGTTACAACGTCGGTTTTAAGGATTACGAGATCTTGGAGGTTGTTGAGGAGAAAACGATATCCTTCCCAACGCCCAAGCTCGAAAGGAGGGAAGGACTTCCGAGCGTCAAGATAATATCGACGGGAGGAACGATAGCGAGCAAGGTCGATTACAGGACCGGAGCGGTGACGAGCCAGTTCACGGCTGAAGAGATAGCCGGAGATGTCCCCGAACTTCTCGACATCTGCAACGTAGACGCCATGCTGTTGTATAACATCCTCAGCGAGAACATGAAGCCTCAGAACTGGATAGAGCTCGCGAGGGAAGTTTATTCTTCGATAAAGAAGGGCTACGACGGGATAATAATCACCCACGGAACCGATACGATGCATTACACAGCCTCAGCCTTGGCCTTCATGCTTTCAACTCCTGTTCCGGTTGTTTTAGTGGGAGCTCAGAGGAGTAGCGATAGACCTTCGAGCGATGCCGCGATGAACCTATTCTGCGCCGCTAAGACTGCGATCTCCGATCTTGGAGAGGTGGTGGTTGTGATGCACGCAACCACGAGCGACGACTACTGTTACATCCATAGAGGGGTTAAGGTTAGGAAGTGCCACACTTCGAGGAGGGACGCTTTCAAGTCGATAAACTTCCCTCCCTTGGGTAAGGTGGACTATCCTTCCGGCGAGATCGCTTGGTTCGTCGAGGAGAGGTTTAGGAGGAACGAGAGAGAACTTGAGCTCAGAGACAGACTCTACGACAAAGTTGTTTTGATAAAGTTCTTCCCCGGGCTAAAGCCGGACGTTTTGGAGTATTATTACGATAAGGGCTACAGGGGATTCGTTTTGGAGGGAACGGGATTGGGGCATGTCGCCACGGACTGGATCGATACGATAAGGAGAATTTCGGAGGACAGTCTCGTTGTCATGACTTCGCAGTGCCTTTGGGGTAGGATATGCGACAGGGTTTACGACACTGGCAGGTATCTGCTAAAAGCCGGAGTTATAGAGGGAGAAGACATGTTGCCGGAAGTTGCATTGGTCAAGGTCATGTGGTTGCTGGGCAATTACGACTTGGAGGAGGCGAAGAAGCTCGTTAAAGTGAATTTGGTTGGGGAGATAACACCCACCACGAAATACGAATGATCTTTAACGTTAAGGAGAAGGTTTATATGTTGCCGTAGCCAAACCCGAACATGCCCATATCCGCACTTTGGATTCTAATAGCAGGCTTAGTTGCGGTAATAGTCGGATTCATCGCCGCAGGGATAAGGGTGGTTAAGGAATACGAGAGGGGAGTGATATTCAGGCTCGGGAGGCTCGTGGGGGCGAGAGGGCCGGGACTTTTCTTCGTAATCCCCGTAATCGAGAGCATGGTCAAGGTGGATCTCAGAACGATAACATACGACGTCCCAACGCAGGAGGTTATAACTAAAGACAACGTGACTGTCAGAGTAAACGCCGTCGTGTATTACAGAGTCGTTGATCCGGAAAAAGCTGTGACAGAAGTTAGAGATTTCATGTTCGCTACCGCCCAGATAGCCCAGACGACTTTGAGGAGCGTCATAGGGCAGGCGGAACTGGACGAACTCCTTTCCGAAAGGGAGAAGCTGAATGCACGGTTACAGCAGATAATAGATGAAGCTACGAACCCATGGGGCATTAAGGTTACCGCAGTGGAGATAAAGGACGTCGAACTGCCCGAGGAGATGAAGAGGATAATGGCGATGCAGGCTGAGGCTGAGAGGGAGAGAAGGGCGAAGATAATAAGAGCGGACGGAGAGTATCAGGCGGCACAGAGGTTGCTTGAAGCCGCTCAGATTTTGGAGCGGAGTAAGGGTGCCATGATGCTGAGAATCCTGCAGACGTTAAACGAGGTTGCGGCCGAGGAGGCGAACACCCTCGTCTTTCCAATTCCGATAGAGATACTCGAATACTTCAAGAGGAAAGGCGATTAGGTTTCGGTTTTGTAATCGATAAAGTAATATAAAATTTTATTTTTCAGATAAGTTATGTCAGATGATCTTTAGAGCGGGCTCCACTGCTCTCACAGCCTTAGCTCTCAACTTGAACAGCATGTCGAAGAGGAACTGTTGCTCGAAATTCAGCTTGGGATAGCACTCCATCATGAAATCCTTACCATATGGACAAACGCCGTTCACGCACGGAAAGCAGAACTTACCCTTACACCCCACCACAAAACAAGAGTCATCTTCCATATTCATCACCTCCACATATTAGTCTAATCAAATCCTCCGTAACGGGGACTCCCCCCTCTCTAATCGCCTTAACCAGCCCCAGAAGCTTTCGAGCGTCACCCTTTATGTTGAGCTCCTTCAACTTGTATTCGACGCTCTTCCTTCCAGAATGCTTGCCAAGAACAATCTTTCTCTTTCTTCCGATCATCTCTGGTTCGTATGGTTCATACGTGAGGGGATTTTCCAAAATTCCGGCAACATGTATCCCGCTTTCGTGTGTGAACGCGTTTTCACCTATGATCGGGGCCTGCGGATGAATGGGAATTCCGGAATACCTTTCCACGAGCTTTGCAAGTTCGTATAACTTTTCGAGCTTTATTCCCGTATGAAATCCATATAAGATTTCGAGGGCCATTACTATCTCCTGCAAGCATGCGTTTCCGCACCTCTCTCCCAATCCGTTAACGGTCACCGCAACTCTGTCCGCCCCGCTCATCAGAGCCTTGATGCTGTTCGCTGTAGCCAACCCGAAGTCGTTGTGGAAGTGACAAAGCAACTCGCACCCTAAGCTCTTTAAAGCTGTAACGTAGCATTCCACGAGTTCGGCCGTTGCGACTCCGACTGTATCGGAAAGATGGATTCTTTCTGCCCCATGCTCCAAAGCCCGCTCGTAGATCGCCAACAGAACTCTTACTGGCATTCTCGTGGCGTCTTCGGTCGTAAAGGATACGAAAACGTGATCGCTCGCGTGTTCGACGACCTTCAAAGCTTGACTGAAAACCTCTTCAAACCTCTTCTTGAGCTTGAACTTTAGATGTATCTCGCTCAGAGATGTAGCCACGACTATTCCGTCGACATCACACTTTAGGGCCGTATCCACATCATCCATCCTCGCTCTGCAGAAGGCAAAGATCTTGGCGTTTAAACCCTGATTGGAAATGGTCTTAACTGCTTCGAACTCCTTCTCAGATATTATCGGAAATCCTGCCTCTATCTCGTCTACACCTATTTCGTCGAGCATCATAGCTATCTCCAACTTTTGCTCGGGTGTGAAACAAACGTTTGGAGTCTGCTCCCCGTCCCTAAGCGTTGTGTCGTAGATCACGCCCATCGGACACAACTCAAGGATCCAATATAAAAATTTATTTACGAAAAGAAAAGAAAATTTTACGATCTAACTCTTAAACGTTAGTAAGATATCATACGTCTGGAAAACTATATCTTTTCTCGGCCCAAGCTCATGACGATGTGGAAGAAGATAAGGGAGAAGTTCGAGAGGTATCCGTCTCAGATAGTCGTCGCAAAAGAATTCCTTAGGTTGGGGATAGCGGTTAGGAACGGGAAGGCTTACTGTGGCGACATAGAACTCGTTCCAACTAAAATAGCGGAAGCCCTGAACGTGGATAGAAAGGTCATTGTATCTGCCATACAGAACATAGAGAGTGACGAAGAGCTGAGAAAGGTATTTTCATCACTAAAACCGGTTGCGAACATAGCGGAGGTTGCGAGAATCTTGGGGTTCGGAGTTTTGGAGGTTTATGCAGAAAGCCACAAGGTCGGAATAGTGGCGGGAATTACTTCGATACTCGCGAGGGAGGGAATATCGATCAGGTTCATACTCGCCGAAGATCCTGAACTGAGCGTCGAATCCAAGCTAACCATAGTCACGGAAACCAAGATTCCGGGTAGGCTCGTTGACGAATTCCTCAAGATCGACGGAGTTAATAAGATAGTCATAAGCTAAATTTATTTTTTTAGTTCAGCAATTCGTCGAAAAACGAGTTAAAATGGGAGTGTGTTTAACATCTCTTAATCTCAATACTTCAATTAATATAATTCATCAGCAAAACTTATTTAAAATGGTTATGGTTACAACGGAAACGACATGCTCAAGAGGTGGGATACGAGGAATTACGACATAGAACTCATCCTAATGATCTTTGACTCCATCAGCATAGACATAGGAGCAATGAATATTCCAAAACCAAGAAAATACGATATAAAAACGATAATCAAAGCTTTGATCATAAAGGAGTTTGAGAAGTTGTCTTTAAGAGCTGCGGAGGTTAAGGGTTAAGCAAATACTTGGAGTAAGGATAGACCACACAGTTTTACACTTCTGGGAGAAGAAATTGGCTCCTTACATGGAAGATATTATTAATGCAATTTTAAAAGAGCTTCAAAAGCTCGAATATTCAGAAACCTTCATCGACTCAACCGTTTTCACGAATAAAAAGGGGAGAGGATAGAAATACACGCGATAACGAGGTATAACTGTACGATCTATCCCGTTTCCGTTTCAATAACGACTTACGAAAGCAAAGCTATCGAAGGTCTGCCTAAAGGGAAGGGATACTTCTACGCTGACGCGGCTTACGACAGCAGAAAAGTTCTGAATACCGTCGTCGATAGAGGCTATCTCCCCATCGTCAAACCTCGGAAAAACAGAGCTAAAGGCTACGGTGCAAGAATCAGGGACAAAATCTTCGATAAAGATAAGTATAAAAGAAGAGGAATTTGCGAAGGATTCTTCTGCTTAACTAACTGGTTCGGTGATAGAATTCCCTGCTTCTTGGTTGAGACGGCTGTAACAAGACTCCTCATCAGGATTGCTTGCTACGCTCTGAGAATTCTGTTGAGAGTTAGTATAGTGGAGGTGAAATAATAAAAACACTCCTGCTCTACCCCTTAGATGTGTCCACTTTAACATGGACACCACCTCAAATGGTTGTAATAGAGCATGAAGAGTTTACAGAACAGATTCCAGTTTTTAATGGGCTTCAAACAGGTAATTGAACAGAAAAAGATCCTAATCCTCTGTTTCAGCGAAGAAAATACGGATTCTATCTTACTTCTTTTACCGAAAGGATTGATGCTCGTAATCAAGTCTAAGACTTTCTAAAGCTCTTTTCAACCAGGGAGCTTTATCTACAACGAACTTAGGCTTATTCTCACAGTATTTGAGAACTTCTGCTATAAAGAGTTTGGTAGTCAAATAATTTCTCGAAGGATAAACTTTCATCAGAATTAACTCATTTCTCTCAACGTCTATTGCTGCATAGACGTAGTATTTCTCTCCATTAGCTTTAACTACCGTTTCGTCTATTGCTATAAGTTTTCTCGGCTTTTTCTCTGCTACTATCGGTAATCTCTCCTCAAACTTCTTAATCCACTTGTGAACAGCTGATTTCGAAACTGGATGGAACTCCGATAAAATCTTAGCAGTCTTCCTCACCGAAGAAATTTGAATATAAATAGCTATGCCCAATATCTTGATTTCTAACGGTACTTTGTTCCTCTCAAACACTTTTAGCTCCTTCACTATTTCCTCTACCTTTATCATAATTAATACCTAAATCCTTACCCAATTTATCTTTGTCGGTTATGTGGACACATATCTACTCTTTTCCATACTACCAGCGGCAATGATTATCCAGTAAGGTGTTGCATTTTTGAGTGCTGGATCAATCTTTATGATGTTTATGTTCTTATGCAGCTCCAACCTTTCTGTTGCTATTATTGGCTTCATCTTTGCGGTGTTTACCGCTAACGCTGGACCCACTACGCTTCCGAGCATTACTAAAACCAACACCACACTAGCTATTTTTCTCCACATTTTCATCTTATCACCTTAAATACGACTAATGACTATCAAAATCAAACCAAGCATGTGGTCGAATGAGCAGAGAGGGCAAATAGCACGATGATAGATTTCGATAAAAACCAGACAGCAAATTCCAAAGATTCCGGAGATCTGCCAAAGTTTTCTGATCCTATAGAATTT